>Ga0075471_10000165_pt1 | contig 35650 bp, 39 predicted proteins | sample DEB19_08_DNA_2_FD_74787 | JGI IMG/M metagenome (GOLD analysis project Ga0075471, IMG submission 74787) | Aqueous microbial communities from the Delaware River and Bay under freshwater to marine salinity gradient to study organic matter... | ecosystem: Environmental > Aquatic > Marine > Coastal ...
CCCTGAATAGGCCGTGGTTTCACCGATTCAGAACGCATGTGTGTCGCTCGTCGACACCTCATTCCACCGATATCTTGCCTGTCACCAACGAGCAAACGACGCGATCTCGACAGGATATGCACCGTCGCGATGCTTCCCTCAGAAGCGTTCTCGGAGTTGTTTTTTCGATCGATTCATCTCACCGCTGCACGGAGTACCGCCCCGTCGACCATGACGACGCCACGGCCCCCTGCTGGGCTGTCCTGCTGAATTCCTCCTCTTCTTTTTCCTAAAACCTCTCTGAGAAGAAGACAGCATGCCCCGATCGCACGATCGGTATTTTCATGGCCAAAAAATCGTTTCCGGGGCCACCTGAGCCCGGTTCCGAACGGGCGTTTTTCGGGTACAGTAGAGGGCTTCTGGATGCCCTCTTTTTCTGGAACAGAAAGTCCTGTGCCGATGAAGATTCGCTGCCCCAAGGAGCCCCTTCTGGCGGCGCTGCAGACTGCAGCCGCCGTGGTTCCCTCGCGATCACCAAAACCCGTTTTGACGAACGTCCGACTCGAGGCCACCAGGGATTCGGTGGTGCTCTCCGCCACGGATCTCGAAGTGGGCATTCGGATCGAACTCGAGGGCGTGGAAACCGAGGCAGCCGGGGTCGTGCTCCTTCCGAGCGGCCGCGTCACGGCGATCGTTCGCGAAAGTTCTCCAGGAACCGTATTCGAAATCCACTCCGACGGAACGGCTGCCGTCGTCAAGGCACCCCGAAGCGAGTTTCGGCTGCCGGCCGAGGATCCTCTCGAGTTTCCTTCGGTCGCCACGTTTCCGTCGGGAGGGTTCTTCGAACTCTCCACTCCGCTCGCTCGTGAACTGGTCAAGCGGACGGTGTTTGCCACCGACAACGAATCGAGTCGGTACGCCCTCGGCGGCGTGCTCGTCGAACTGACGTCCTCCGGCGTGATCGCCGTCGGTACCGATGGTCGCAGGCTCGCCAAGATGCAGGGACCGATCGAGGCGAAGGATGGTGGCCATGCCGACGCCACGCCGATCGTGCCCGCTCGGGCAATGCAACTGATCGATCGGTGCCTCGGGGGCCCCGATCAGGCCGTGCAGCTGGCGGTGCGAGACAACGAGATCCTGGTGCGCACCGCCGGCACGACGATTTCGTCGCGGCTCGTCGACGGCCGCTTTCCGCGATGGCGCGATGTTTTTCCGGAACGTCCCGATGCGATTCGTGTGCACCTGGTGGCTGGACCGCTTCTGGCGGCGGTGCGTCAGGCGGCGATCGTGACGAGCGAGCAGTCGAAGGGGGTCGATTTTTCATTCGAACCAGGCCAGCTGGTGCTCACCGGCCGTTCCGCCGAGAGTGGCGAGAGCCGCATCGAGCTGCCGATCGACCACGCGTCGGGCACTGTGAAGATCAAGCTCGACCCAAGATTCGTGGCTGATTTTCTCCGAGTGCTCGACCCCGGTTCGGCCGTGGTCGTGGAACTGACCGACCCGCAGAGTGCGTGCGTGTGCTCGACGGACGATGGGTATGGCTACGTCATCATGCCCTTGGCGGCCGATTGAACGAGACCGCCGTGACCACCACCACCATGAACCAGCGCCGCCCTCAGGCTTCATCGGATCCGCTCGCCATCGGTAGGGTGATGTCGCGGCTCATGGCACGGGCCGGATACGATCGGGAGCAAGGGTCGGCGGCGTTGGCGTCCGCGTGGCAGGAGGCTGCTCCGGAATCGGTTCGTGGTTCGTCCCAGCCAGGCAGCGTTCGACGCGGCGTGCTCGATGTCTTCGTGAGCCATTCCGCCCACGTCCAGGAGCTCGGCTTCCACAAGGCGGCCATCGTGGCGAGGCTCCAGCAGATCCTGCCCGACAGCCGCATCACCTCCATTCGTTGCCGGCTCCTTCCAGATGCCGGCCGCACCGTCTGAATCGATCACATCCGTCCACCGTCACTCGCGAGGAACCCCATGGCAGACGAACCGCAGCAGGCCTACACGTCAGCTGACCTCAAGCACCTCTCCGACCGCGAGCACGTGCGTGAGCGTTTTGGCATGTACATCGGTGACAACACCTCACGAGGCCTGCACCATCTCGTCTACGAAGTGGTCGACAACTCGATCGACGAATGCATGGCCGGGTATGCGAAGCATGTTGGCGTGACCGTGAACGTCGATGGCAGCGTCACCGTCGAAGACGACGGGCGTGGCATCCCGGTCGACCGCCACCCGCAACTCTCCGAGGAGATGGAGCGAGATGTCTCGACCCTCGAGGGGGTGATGACGGTGCTCAAGTTCGGCGGGAAGTTCGAGAAGGGGGCCTATCAGACGTCGGGCGGACTCCATGGCGTCGGCGTGACGGTGGTGAACTTCCTCTCCGAATGGTGCGAGGTGGAGGTTTCCCGAGAGGGTCATGTCTGGCAGCAGGAATACCAGCGCGGAGAGCCGACGGGGCCGGTGCGGAAGATGGGCACGACCACGAGGGCCGGCACCAAGACCACCTTCAAGCCCGATCCGCAGATCTTTCCGCAGACGAAGTTTTCGTGGGACATCCTGTCGCGTCGGCTCCGCGAACTCGCGTTTCTCAACTCGGGGGTCAGGATCACCTTCTCCGACGCGGCGACCGGTTCGAGCGAGGAGTATTTTTACGAGCGGGGCGTCGAGGAGTTCGTCGAACACCTCAACAAGGCGAGCGATCCGATTCACGCCGACGTCATCACGATCAAGGGTGCGGGCGACGGAATCACCTGGGACATCGCCCTTCAATACACCGGCGAGTACACCGAGAGTCTTCACAGCTACGTCAACAACATCTCGACCACGGAAGGCGGCACGCATGTTTCCGGCTTCCGGGCGGCGCTCACGAGGGCGCTCAACGCCTACGGCAAGAAGAGCGGCATCTACAAGGATCTTGTTCCGACCGGCGAGGATGTGCGCGAGGGACTGACCGCCGTCATCAGCGTTCGCGTGCCCCATCCGCAGTTTGAAGGTCAGACGAAGACCAAGCTTGGCAACGGCGAAGTGGAAGGGATCATCAACTCGGCCGTCGGCGACTTTCTGGCGAAATACCTCGAAGAAAATCCCAAGAGCGCCAAGGCCATCGTGCAGAAGGGCGTGCTCGCCGCGGAGGCACGGGAGGCCGCCAAGAAGGCGAAGCAGCTCCTTCGCGAGCGGAAGGGGGCGTTGTCGGGAGGCGGCCTGCCCGGAAAACTTCGTGATTGCACGAGCCGCGATGTCGAACGGTGCGAACTCTACCTCGTGGAGGGTGACAGTGCCGGCGGCTCGGCGGAGGGTGGGCGTCACCGCGAATACCAGGCGATCCTGCCGCTTCGAGGCAAGATCATCAACGCCTACAAGAGCCGCGACGACAAGGTGCTGGCCAACGAGGAGGTTCGAAGCGTGATCTCGGCGATCGGCGCCGGGATCGGGGATGAGGCCGATCTGACGAAGCGGCGATACGACAAGGTCGTGATCATGACCGACGCCGACGTCGACGGCTCGCACATTCGCACGCTCTTGCTCACGTTTTTCTATCGACAGATGTACCGGCTGGTGGCGGAGGGCCACGTCTACGTGGCACAGCCGCCGCTGTTTCGGGTGCGCAGCAAGAAGACCGTCTACTACGTGCAGACCGAAGAAGAGATGAAGAACCAGCTCCTCGATCAAGGTCTTGGAGAGGGTGTGTTTCTGCCGGGCGACGGCCGCGAGATCGCGGGCGATTCGATGCAGAAGCTCTGCCGCACGCTCGCAGGGCTCGAGGATGCGCTTGTGGCCCTCGAGAAGCGGGGTGTGAGTCTTCGCGACCATGCCAATCGGAGGGATCCCGCGACCGGCAAGTTGCCCATGTATCACGTCTTTTACGGCGCCGAGGAGCACTGGTTCACAGGACGAGACCAGCTGGAGGCGTTCGTGGCCGGCAAGGAGAAGGCCGCCGGTGGGGAGCTTGCCGTTGGTCGGGCCGAAGAGGTTGCCGCCACGGGTGATGCCGCGCCAGGCACCGCGCCAGGCACCGGCGATGACCAGCTCGTGGTGGTCGACCTGCACGAGGTCCGGAGCATCAACGCCGGCCTGACCGAACTCGCCGCGATGGGCTTTGGGATCGAATCGTTACTGCCGGAGGACCGTACTGGAACGGAAGAGCCACGCTACCGGCTCCGTCGAGGTGACAACGAGATTGGGCTCGAGGATCTCCGCGGTCTTCTCACGGCCGTGCGACGTGCGGGGGAGAAGGGGCTTTCGATCACTCGCTTCAAGGGACTCGGTGAGATGAATGCCGAGGAGCTTCGCGATACGACGCTCGATCCAGCCAACCGCACGCTCCTGCGCGTGACGATGACGGACGCCGCAGCCGCTGACGACCTTTTCCGCGTGCTGATGGGAGAAAAGGTGGAACCCCGTCGGGAGTTCATCGAGAAGCACGCCCTCGATGTGCGGAATCTCGACGTCTAACCCGACGTCTCACCGGCCTCCCGTTTCGCGGCTCCAGTCCCAATGCGTCGTTTCGACGCTCAGGCGCCGGGGCGGCGGAAGTGTCGGTATGCCTGCAGCACGTCGTGGAGATCCGACGAGATGGTGATCTCGTCGTCCGCGAAATCGCTGAGCCACGTACGGTCGCTGGCGACTGCGTCGGCCAGCAGCGGCAGGATGTCGCCGAGCGAGACCCGAACGCCAGGGTCTCCACACTCCTCAACGGCCGCGAAGTCGCGGACCTTGAGTTCCGGTTCGGTATAGACCCGCAACTGACGGATGGCCATTGGGCAGTCTCCCTCGCCGTGGCATCGTGGAAGCGGAAGGCAGGCCGTGGGGCCAGGGCCGTCATCCTGACGGTCACCGCTTCACTCATGTCGGTATCGGCACGTTCACGGTCGGGACATGAACGATTCCCTGACCTGGAGGGATTACGAGGGTGACGGCTGCCGAAGCGAGGCAGACGGGGTAAGCCTGGGTGAACGCGTCGAATTTAGGACCGGCCGGCCGCCTGGTGGCCGGCAACCCTCCCCGCCCGAAACGCCTCGCCCATGCTTTTCGGCACCAGGGCCTCGGCCTGCAGCAGCCGGGCCCGGTTTTCGGCGGTCGCAGCCTTCATTTCCTGCTCACGGGCGATGGCGACGCTGCGACGCTCCTCCGCCCGGGCGCGGGCGACCCGGGTGTCGGCTTCGGCCTGGTCGGCCTGCAGTCGGGCGCCGATGTTCTCGCCGATTTCGATGTCGGCGATGTCGATCGAGACGATCTGGAAGGCTGTCTGCGCGTCGAGGCCTCGCTGGAGCACGGCTTTGGAGATCGTGTCAGGATGTTCCATCACCTCGAAATGGCTTTCCGATGAACCGATCGATGTGATGATTCCCTCACCGACGCGGGCGATGATCGTCTCCTCCGTGGCGCCGCCGATGAGCTGCTGGAGATTGGTTCGCACGGTGACCCGGGCGCGGATCTTGAGTTCGACGCCATTCTTCGCGACTGCGGAGAGTGTCGACTTGCCGCTGGCGGTGTCGGGACAGTCGATGACCTTGGGGTTCACGCTTGTCTGCACGGCGTCGAGGACGTCGCGGCCGGCGAGGTCGATCGCGCAGGCGCTGTCGAAGTCGAGGTCGAGGTCGGCCCGCTGCGCAGCGATCAGTGCCCGGATCACGCGGGGCACGTCGCCGCCGGCGAGGTAGTGTGCCTCCAGACGACGGGAGGTGATGGCGGGGCCAAGTCCCGCCTGAGTGGCCATGATGCGAGCCTGCACGATCGTTCGGGCATTGACCTTCCGCAGGCTCATGCCGAGGAGTTCCATGAACGTCACACGGGCCTTCGACCAATACGCCTGAAACCAGAGCTGGCCGTAGTTGATCACGAGGAGCAGCATCGTCAGGGCGGCGATGCCGATCACGATCGAAAGGCCCACGAGCAGTTCGGAGGGCGGGCCGGCGGGTCGAGGATTCACGGGAACTCTCCAGGTGATGCCGCCTGGCCAAACGGCCGCGGTGCATGCAGCAAGCCTAGTTCGCGTTGTGGCGTGGGGAAAGCAAGTCGATTGTTCCGAAAAAACCGGCACAATCGCGACCCGCAGGGGCGTTCCTCGGGCATTCCGGGCGCTCCGCCTCAGGAATCGGCCGGCTGCTCGGCGGACGAGTGGCTGATCCAGCCGCCACCGAGCAGGCGGTCCCCGACGTAGCAGACGGCCGGCTGGCCCGGGGAGATGGGGCCCGGCGAGGAATCGGGCCCTCCGGTAAAACGCGCGGCAAACGTGGTCGACGACAAGGGGGTCACGACGGCCGGAGCTGGTCGACGCTGGGCGCGGCACTGCACCAGGCACTCAAACGGCCCGACGGGCTCTTCCCCAATCCACGTGGCTTCGGAGGCGACGAGCTCCGTCTCGGGAACATCGCTTCGCGATCCCACCACGACCCTGCAGGTGCCGGCCTCGATGCGAATGACGTAGAGCGGCGTCCCTGTTGCGATCCCCAGGCCCTGCCGCTGCCCCACGGTGAAGTGTTCGATGCCAGGATGGCGGCCGAGCACACGGCCGGATGAATCGACGATGTCGCCGGCCCTCGACCCTCCAAGCCGCTGGGCGACGAGCCTGGCGTGCTCTCCCGGAGCCACGAAGCAGATTTCCTGGCTATCGGGCTTGGTGGCCGTGACGAGTCCGAGCGATGCAGCACGGGCCCGCACCGTCGCCTTTTCCAGGTCGCCGACCGGCAGCAGCATCCGCGCCAGACGAGGCTTCGGGATGTCAAACAACACATACGACTGGTCGCGTGCCGTTTCGAGACCGCGACGGAGCACGGGGCCGCTCGAATCGTGTTCGAGCCGTGCGTAGTGGCCGGTGGCCACATGGGTGGCGCCGATCGCATCGGCATGCTCGAAAAGCTTTCCAAACTTCACCCAGGAGTTGCACCGCACGCATGGATTCGGGGTGCGACCACGGCCGTATTCGTCGGCAAAGGCATCGATGATCCGGTCGAAGTCGGCCGTGAGATCGAGCGGGTAGAGCGGGATCCCCAGTCGATCGGCCACCCGTCTGGCATCGAGCGCGTCGACGGGGCTACAGCATCCCTGATGACCGGGACGGGCGGCGACGATGGCAAGGGGGTCGGAGGGATCGCTCGCCGGCAGGGCGGGCGAGGCGTGCCTCATGAACACGCCAACGCAGTCGTGGCCGGCCTCGACCAGCAGGGCCGCGGCCACGCTCGAATCGACGCCCCCCGACATGGCGACGAGGATGCGTGGCCGTGGCATCAGTAGATGATCGCTGCTTCCACGCGATGGGGCGCGAGCCGCTCGCGGCCACCAAGGGGAGCGATTTCCACGAGGAACGAGCCGCCCACCACCCTGCCTCCGCCAGCCTCGATGAGCTTCATGCACGCCGCCGCGGTTCCGCCGGTGGCGAGCACGTCATCGACGACCAGCACACCGGCGCCGGCCTGCAGCACATCGCGATGCATTTCAAGCCGATCCCGGCCGTATTCGAGGTCGTATTCGTGGGCGATCGTGTCGGCGGGAAGCTTGCCCGGCTTCCTGACCGGGATCACGCCGACGCCCAGTGCGAGCGCCAGCGGACCGGCGAACAGAAATCCTCGCGCCTCGACGGCCGCGATGGCGGCGATGTCGGCCGAGCGCCACGGCTCGGCGAGCGCCTCAATGGCGGCTGCAAAGGCGTCGGCATCGGCGAGGAGCGGGGTGATGTCGCGAAACAGGATGCCCGGCTTCGGAAAGTCGGGAATCGGTCGGATGTGACGGGTGAGATCCATGGGAGGCAGTGTGGGGGATCAGGCCCCGTGACGCAACTGGATGCGGGCCCGCGACGTTCCTTCGATCTCGAGGGCGAGGCTCGCGAGGGTTTCCGACTCGATCTGGCGCACCCGTTCCCGCGTCAGACCGAGGACGTTGCCGATTTCCTTGAGGGTCATGGGGTCGTTGCCCGTGAGCCCGAATCGGAGCTTGATGATGGTTCCCGCCCGCTGATCGAGGGAGTCGATCTTCGCGAGCACATGCCGCAGGGTGTCATCGTCGAGCATCACTTCAGCCGGGCATCGGGCGTTGTCGTCCTGGATCAGCTCACCGAGCGACCATCCGCCCTCGGCTGATTCGGCCTGCGGCGAGGACTGGTGCACATGGATCGCCTTCTTGATGATGCCGAGCTTCTTCCGGGCGAGTCCGAGGCACCGGGCCACCTCCTCCGGCGTGGGCACGCGGCCGAGTGTGTCGCTGAGCCGTGCCGTGGCCCGCCGCCACTTCGAGAGGATCTCGACCATATAGGCCGGAATGCGGATCGTCTTGCCCGAGTTGATCAGGGCACGCTTGATCGACTGCTTGATCCAATAGCTGGCGTAGGTGCTGAAACGCGTTCCCATCGTCGGGTCAAACCCTTCCACGGCACGAAGCAGGCCGAGGTTTCCTTCCTCGATGAGGTCGGGCAGTGGAAGACCGCGGTTGGCATACCCGCGGGCGATGTTGACCACGAGCCGGAGATTCGCACGAACCATGTGGTCGCGTGCCATCGCATCGCCCCTGCCGATCGCATGGGCAAGCTCCTTCTCCTGGTCGGCCGTGAGCAGAGCCGTTTCGTTGATGTCCCGCAGGTAGGTCTCGAGGGGGTTTTGCACGGGAACGTTCGAGGTCTTGCGGCGTGGCGACGGCATGAGAAGTCCGAGCGTGGAGAGGGTGGTGACGACGGTGCCGTTCCGTGATGAGACGGGGCGAAGGCGGCGACCGATGCCGGCGACCACCGGCACAGAGATAGGTATCGGCGGCCACGCGGGACAACTGCACAAGCCTGGCGGGCGAGGCAGACGGTGTGGCCTGGCCTGATCGTGCCGCAGGTGGCGGTTGCGCGGCGCCTTCGGGAATCAGTCGTCGCGAGAGCCACCCGAACCGAGCGATCTCGCGAGGAACTCGACCACCGTCGTGCCCACGGATGAGTCGTGGGAAAGGGTCGAGTCGTCATCGAGGCCGTCGATCACGACGAGCGTTGCATCAACGCCAAGGGCATCGAGCGATGCCTCGAGCCGACGGCTCTGGTCGAGCGGCATGGTGCTTCGGGTGTGGTGCACCAAGAGCGCAGGAGGGTCGTCAGATGAGGCATGGTAGGTTGGGCTCGCGCGTTGGGCCGCTTCGCGCACCTCGGGCAAAGGTCCACCAACGAGGCGACTTGCAGCCGAGCCCGCGCGATCATGCGATGCACCGAGCGAAGGAAGGTCGGTCGGCGCGTCGATCGCGATGATGGCGGCTGGTGTGGCGTGAGGAAGGTCGGAGATGTCGTCGGTCGAGGTCTCTCGAATCGGCGCCGAAGGCTCCTTCGCCATGGCCACGAGGGCGGCCAGGTGGCCGCCAGCTCCCGATCCCATCACGGCGACTCGATCAGCGTCGATGCCCCAGGTGGCGGCGTCACCGGCGAGCGAATCGATCGCGGCACGACAGTCGTCGAGTTGGGCTGGAAACGTGGCGACGTCGCTCGTTCGGTAGTCGATGCTCGCCACGACGTATCCCTCGTCGACGAGCCACGAAACGGGGCACTCCCCCTTGGTGCCCGACTTCCAATCGGGCCCGTGAATCCACACAACCATCGGCACAAGGCCACCACCGCAGCCCTCCGGCAGATAGAGATCGAGACGCTGCTTCGGGTGATCGCCGTACGGTTGGTCGCGGTGGATCAGCTGTCGACGGGGTGCCTCCACATCGCGGGCGACAGGCTCCTCGATTTCGGTGTCCCGTCGTTGGAGTCGCCGCTGGGCGCGACGCGACATCCGTCGCGGCTGGGGCTCTGCCTGAAGGGGGGCGTCCGACGGCGGACGCGGGTCGTTGCGCCACGCCACCTCAACGCCCGACCAGTCGATGGCCACGGCATCACCGCCGGAGGCGATGAAAAGGGGTGCCAGGAGCGCCGGTGCGAGGCATCGAATGACGAAAGCGCTGGGCGAACAGGATGGCGTCATGGCTCGGCAGCCCATGGGGAAGGGCCCCGAGTATACCCCTCTTCAGTGCACGGAGTCGTTGTGTCCATCCGGGCTGCCGGCACCGGCCCGGGTAACCATGTCGCAGAGAAGCCGTAGGGGGGTGGAATCATCGAGGAATCGCACGGAACCATCGCCCATCGCCACGTTGGCACCGGTGGGATGAAAGGCGTAGAAGCCGTGTCCCCATTCATTCGAACTGTTGATCGCCGGCGGCGTGGGAATCGGACCAAACGAAGCATCCCACGGGAGCACGGAACCGATCATGAACGGGTTGTCGGTGGTCGCCCATGCTCCTCCACGGGCCCTGATTTTCTGGCCGCTGCCGCCGGTGTAGTCGACGGCGAAGAAGGTTCGACCACGGTAGACGTCTTCGCGGCCGGCACACTCCGCGAGAAGGACCGTTTTGGAGAGGCCGTCGGTGGCGTCGCGGACGCGATTGACGGTGTTGGCTGGTCCTGTGTTGGACAGGTCGCCCTTGGTGGCCTTGGAACCATCCGACCACCATCCGATGAGTCCTCGTGTGTCGCCCGTGATCTGCTCGCCTGCGGCGAGGTGGGCGTTGGTGGCGACCGGGTGAACGCCGGTTGGCACGAAGAAGTCGCCACATGCTCCGGTCTTGTTGGGTGGCGTCGATTCAGGCTTGTCTTGGATTCGGTTGAACGTTGGTGTCGAAGGACACTGCACCACGCGCAGCGGCTGGGCAACGATCTCACGATTGGGCGACTTCCACCATTCGGTCGTCATCGCGTAGGAGGCCACCATGGCCGACTCTTCGATGAACGGCAAAATGAACGGCGTCCAACAGTGATACTTGGTGGACCCCGAGGGATTGGTGAAGGCCAGCGGGTATTTCTGATTGGCCGATTCGTAGGTCGCGAAGGCGAGCGACACCTGCCGCATGGAGTTGCCGCACTGCATCCGTCGAGCCGCCTCACGGGCGCTTTGCACCGCCGGCAGGAGCAGGCCGATGAGCGTGGCGATGATGGCGATCACCACGAGAAGCTCGACGAGCGTGAAGCCCGTTGCAGAATCGGTGGGGTGGATGCGACGGGATGGCACGGCTGGACGTGATCGCAGGCGACCTGAGGCAACAGCCAATGCTATCGACGGAAGCCCACGGGAGGAGCGGTGAAACATCCCCCACGGGTGGCGAAAGATTCACCGCGCCACCCGACAACCAGATTCGGACGCGTGGTTAATCGTCGAGTCCGGCGAGGCGGAGTTTGGTGCGGAGCGTGGCCCGGTCGAGGCCAAGAAGCCTTGCGGTGGCCGTCCGATTGCCGCCCGTGTGGGCGAGCACCTCTCGAAGAAGAGTCGCCTCGACGAGCCGGATCGTGCGGTGATGGAGGTCGGGCTCCGGGTGGCCGCCGTAGGCTGCGCGGGCGACCGACGCCCATTCGCGAATGGCGACCGCCACGCGGCGAGACGCCTCGTCGAGGCTGGACGAGTCTTCCGACGACGCGTCGACGGCCGGGAGGTGCTCCGGGCGGAGGGTGGCGCCGTGGGCTACGACGACAGCGTGCTCGAGGGCGATCCTCAGTTGGCGAACATTGCCGGGCCAGTCGCGCCGCACCAGCGCCGTCACGAACTCCGGGGAAACGGCCGACTGTTTCGGCGAACCAATCCGGGCAAGAATGGCATGCGCCACCCCTTCGATGTCGTCCTTTCGCTCGTCGAGCGACGGCATCCGAATGGTGACCGTCGTAAGCAGATCGGAAAGGTCGCGGCGAAACGAGGGGGGCAGGGAGAGAGCCGTGGCGAGCACCCGCACATCCACACGCCGCGGGGGCTTCCCATCCGGCCGACTCACGGTTCCCATCTCCAGGAGGCTGACAAGCCTGGCTTGAACCTCCGGCGGGGCCTGATCGATCTCGTCGATCAGGAGCGTGCCACCGTCGGCCCGCTCGACGAGTCCGACAGTATTGGGCCCTCCAAACAGTTCGGCGTCGATCGCGATGTGAGCGAGGGCGGAAAGGCTGGTGGTGACAAGTGGCTTGGCATGACGGCGGCCGTGGGCGTGAATCGCACGTGCAGCGAGTTGTTTGCCGCTTCCCGAAGGGCCTGTCACCAGCACGGGCATGTCGCCATCGGCGACCAGCGCGATCTGCTTGAACACCTCCTGCATCGGAGGTGAGGCGCCGACGAGCGTTGGGGATGCGTCGGCCTCTTGGTCGTCGCGCGCCGTGCCGGGCGAGGTTCGTTCGGCCAGGGCTCGAGCGACAACCTGCATCACATGGTCGAGTTCAAATGGCTTGACGAGATAGTCGAAGGCTCCGGCGCGGACGGCACGAACAGCCGTGCCGAGGTCACCAAAGGCCGTCATGACGACGATCGGCGCGTTGGCCGAAACCGAGCGAATATCAGGGATCGCGTCGATGCCATCCTTTCCGGGAAGTCGCACGTCGAGCAGGACCGCGTCGGGAGCAAGTTGTTCGCACGACGACAAGGCCTCGTCGATGGTGGCTGCCACGGCCACGTCATGGCCGTCATCGGTGAGCAGTTCGCGGAGGCTCCAGCCGATGGCCGGCTCGTCATCGACCACGAGGATGCGGCTCATGCGTCATGCTCCGTGATGATGGGCGAGGGACGTGTGGGCATGGGGAGCTGCAGGTGAAATCGCGTTCGGCCGTCGCACCGGTCCCATGAGAGCGTACCACCATGCTGCTCCGCCACCGCCGTGGCCACGGCAAGTCCCAGGCCAACACCCTCGGCTTTGCCGGTGACGAAGGGTTCGTGGAGCGACGCGGCGAGGTGGGCCGGTGGGCCTGGGCCATCATCTTCCACGGTGACACGCACGCTGTCGGCCCCGTCGACCGACACGGTCACGCATCCGCCCCGTCCTGCGGCATCGATCGCGTTGAGCACGAGGTTCACCAGTGCCGCCCGGAGGCCTTCGTGGCGACCCTCGATCGACACTCCCGAGGGCGCTGACGTTTCGAAATGGACGCCGGCATGGTCACACCGTGGTCCCACCAGGCTGGCCACGTCACCGATGAGCTGGTCGATCGAGACCAGCGTTACCGCCGCTTCGGCAGGTCGACCGAGGGCCAACAGGCCGCGAACCTCCTCCTCGACGATGTCGAGCTGTCGGCAGGCGACGGCGAGGCTCTGGTCACTCGTATCGTCGGCATGGTCATGGCAGCGGCGGCGATGGAGTTCAACGGCCAGTCGTGCGCCCGTGATGGCATTTCGGAGCTCGTGGGCGAAGCCTGCCGCCAGTTGCCCGAGAAGACGCTGCCGCTCCCCCGAGACGAGCGTGTTGCGGAGTGTCTCGAGATCCACACTCATGCGATTGATGCCGGCGATTAGTCGGCCAACCTCATCGTCAGACCCCGGTGGGAGGCTGCTTCCAAACTCGCCCCGCGCGATCCGTTCGACATGGCGCTCCACGCTGCGAATCCTCGTGGCCAGCCCGCCCGTGGTCGAAAGCCCAAGAGGAACGAGGACAACCAGGGTGATCGCGGCGACCACGAGCACCGGCCATACCGCGTCGAGGGCCATCGCGACGATGCTTCGGGCGGGAGACAGCACGAGCGCTCGTTCGGGGCGGACTCCGGCGCTTCGCAGAACACCCACGTCGTATCGCTGGCCCTCGATCTCGATCGTCCCGGTTCGCAGGGCGTTTCGCAGTGGCACGGTCAGTGCTTCGAGCACGCGGTCATCGAGCGAGGATGCCGACGGGGCGTCGTGCGTGTCATCCCACACGACGAACTCACTGCCTGTCAGCTTCTGGAGTGCGACAAGCACCGGCGGCACGAGGGAGATTCTCGATTGGTCGAGCAGGGCGACGAGTCGTTCCCGGTCAGCCTTGGCGGCGTTCACGGCGTGTCGCGCCTCGAGCCATGCGGTAAACGCGACGTTGGCGAGCACCGCGGCCAGCAACAGGCCGACGACCGGGAGTACCAGCTGCGCGAAGAGCGAGGGGCCTCGCAGGAATGGGATCATGGCAAGCCACCGACATGACGTGGGACCGATCCATTCCTGGCCGGTTGCTACCGCTTGACCAACGCGTCGCGGATCTCCCGCAGCAGCACGATGTCTTCCGGAGGTGTGGCGGGGGTTTCGGCCTTCTTTTCCTCGAACTTCGCCTTGGCCGTATTGATCGCCTTGATCAGGACAAAAATCGCCGCCGAGACGAGCAGGAAATCGACGACCGACTGGATGAACGGACCAAAGTTGAGAATCGGATAATCCTGCATGATCATTACCGGCCGCCCGTCCTTCATTTCGGGGGTGCCGTCAGCAAGAAGCTTGGGCGACTCCATGCGAATCCGCCAGGCGAGGTCGCTGAAGTTCACCCCGAACTTGGAGGTCAGCAGGTTGAGGGGTGGCATCAGGATATTGGCGACCAGCGAACTGATGATCTTTCCGAAGGCGCCGCCGATCACGACACCGACCGCGAGGTCGATGACGTTGCCACGCATGGCGAAGTCGCGAAACTCTTTGAGCAGCCCCATGAATCATCCTCGCAGGCAATGGGTGTTGGAAACGCCGTGCCAAGTATGCCGTTTCATGCGGCCGGGCTCAATCTCGTCAGCGACCCGGCTGGGCTGGTAGATTTCCGCGTGACGGCCCGAAGAGTGTCATCGGGACGCGGATCAGCCGTGCCAGGGAAGGCTTCGTCAACGCATGTCCAGTGTCGGTCTTGCACTCTCCGGCGGCGGATTTCGCGCCACGCTGTATCACCTCGGGGTGATCCGTTATCTCCGCGACAACGGCACGCTGCCGCTGGTCACCGACATCGTGGCCGTGTCGGGTGGAAGCATCGTGGCCGCCCACATGGTGCTCAACTGGGACCGCTACAACGGAAGTGACGCCGCGTTTGCAGAAGCGGCCGCCGAGGTGATTCGATTCGTCCAGCATGACGTTCGAAACAGAATCGTGCGACGGCTTCCCTTGATGTTTCCCATTCGACTGCTTGGGAAGGCGATCGGCTGGGACGCGCCCGCCTTCACGCCCAACGCGATCCTCGAAAAGTATTATCGGAGGTTTCTCTACGGGGATCGCCGGCTGTTTGAGCTTCCGGAGAAACCGGCGCTCCATATCATGTCGACGAACGTGAGCGATGGCGTGATGGCGGTGTTCAACCGTGACGGGCTCCACATCCAGCAGCGTGAGAAAGGTAGTGGGGATCCGTTTCTCCACATCGCCGGTCAGACGGCCACGATCGCGAAGGTGGTGAGCGCCTCGTCGGCATTTCCCGGGTTTTTCCCACCGGTGCAGATCACGGCAGCCGACCTTGGCGTGCACGACGGCCATTTTCCTCCGGAATCGTTCACCGACGGGGGGGTGTACGACAATCTCGGCATCCGGGCCTTCGATTGGCTTTCGGAACATCGAGGCCGCGTCTTTGATCGCGTGCTCGTCAGCGACGCCGGCAAGCCGTTTCAGATCCTCGGCAACTCACCGCTTGGCTTTGTGGCGCAGTCAATCCGGGCCTCCGACATTCTCTGGGACCGCGTGTGGCAGCTTGAGCGGGAGAACTTTGGCGACCAGAACGGCTTTCTTTTTGTGCCGGCGACACACGTGGTGGACGTCGAGGAAGACCCTCACGCCCTGCACCCCGTGATCCAGGCGGAGATCTCGAGCATCCGCACGGATCTTGATCGCTTCAGTGACCTGGAGGTGAACGCCCTCGTCGCCCATGGGTATGAGGTGGCCCGAAGCCAGCATCGTCACATCGGCGATGCTGCTCTGCTACCCGTTCATGAGGGGCCGCCCTGGGAGCCGATTCCAACCAGGCACTCGGTGGTGCGAGCCTCGTCATCACCTGCTTCTGTGCCGACAGGCACGGCTCGCGTCAGAGGCACGAGCCCACCGGCTCGTTGTGCCGAGCAGTTGCGTCAGTCGAGTCGACGCAAGATATGGAGCACACTCCTCAACTGGCGTGACTGGCCCAGTTATCTCTACGTTGCGTTGGCGCTGCTGTTCTTCGTCTATCTGCCAACTCGATACTACAAACTGCATCTTCGCGCCGAGATGCTGACAAGCATGATCGACTCGATCGCCAAGGGCGACCCGGACATCCGGCTGGTGCTCGATCTCATGGAGAGCGATCCACTGAGGGGGTGGCAGAAGCTCGAGGCCACTGATGCGTCCGAGGCCACGCCTGACGACCTCGCGGGCGTGAACATCCTCTCCTACAGCAGGATCAGCGATCTGCGGTCGACGTGGAGCGACGGGCTCCGTCCTGAAAACGGCGGCTGGATTCGCATTCGGGATCGGGTGACGCTCCGGCTCGTGGATGAGTCTCGTCGCCGCACCGGCATCGTCTTTCGTTCGGTGGTGCCTTGCCTGAATGTCGTGCATCACCGGCCGCCCGGTCCCCATCCATTCCACGTGAAGCGAGTGTTGACATCGGGAAGTGCTGGCTCGGGTGTGGATCACTACGAAGTCCACGTCGACTTGTCCGAGGCCCCGATGAACGAGCCGTTTTCGCTGGAGCTCGCGGCTGATGTGTCGTACAAGGACCTGCCCGTCGGCAGGCTCCCGCTCACCATGACGTTTTCCCCTGATCTCCTGACGGTGTGGATACTGTTTCCCGACAACCATCCGTATGCGCGATACGAACTGGTGGAGTATCCGTTGGGCCATCCCGAGGAGGCCGGCCGACTGACTTCCAGATATCAGATCGATCACCCCTACGGACGGTTGATCGGCTGGTCGGCGATCACCCCGCGACAGGATCGGGTGTATGAGTGTCGATGGACTGGGGAGTGATGCACGGCGCATGTGGCAATCTGGGGCATTGCGGCGGCCTGGGCATTTCCGAACAGTCCTTGCCCGTTTGCGTAGAGTTCTTCATCCACGGAAGGATTCCACACCACGGAGGGTTTGATCATGGATGCTCATTTCAGCGAATACCTGGCGGCAGTCGCAGGCATGCAGGAGATCTACGGGCAGGCGGCCGAGGACCATCCGACCGAGTTTCACACCGACGCGATGATTCCGGAGGCCCAGGTGTCCGAGGAACCGCTCCCGATGGCGGGCGCCGGCATCTGACGGTGTGATGCGATATCCTGCGACAGCCATCAGGCTCCCGATGCACGGGGGTCGTGTGGTTTTTCCTCTTCCTGCAGGATGTGCCATGAGCGAACATACCTACAAAATGATCGAACTGGTCGGGTCCTCCCACTCGAGCATCGAGGGGGCGGTTCAAAACGCCATCGCGAAGGCCGAACTGAACGAGAGCAAGATGCGGTGGTTCGAGGTATTGGAAACCCGCGGCCACATCGAGCATGGTGCGATCGCCCACTGGCAGGTGCGGGTGAAGATCGGCGTCACCCTCGACGACTGACGAAGCGTTCCAGCAGCTTTTCCAGGGGGGGGCGGCCGCCGGCCGCGAGGGGGCTTTCGCGAGCCCGACGGGCGCCCGGCGTTCCCCTCCGCGCCGGCAGACTCCTGTCTAGGATAGTGATCCTTCCAGGAGCTTGATGCGCGTGATCTCTGAAACCTCCATGCCGGCATCCGTTTCCGCAGTTCCTCATTGTGGGATCGATCTGGGGTCGGCGCGTGATCGCCTTCTCCAGCATGAGATCTACGGACTCGTGACGACGGGTCCTCGTCTCCGCCGATTCATGGAGAGTCACGTCTTTGCCGTGTGGGACTTTCAGAGTCTCCTCAAGGCCATGCAGCAGCGACTGACGTGCACGACGGTGCCATGGATCCCTACGGCCGACTGCGAGGCTCGACGCCTCGTCAATGAGATCGTCTTGGAGGAGGAGTCCGACGAACTGCCCGATGGCGGCTTTGCGTCCCATTTCGAACTCTACCTCGACAGCATGTCCCGGGCGGGAGCCGACACGTCGGCCATGGAGTACCTGCTCCACCAACTTGCCGATGGTGCGGCAATCGACGACGTTCTCGAGGCTGGGTGTGTTCCTCGCGAGGCGGCAGCGTTTGTTCGCGAATCGTTCGCCATGATCAGCGAGTGCCCGATCCATGGCCTTGTTGCCGCCTTTACCTACGGCCGTGAAGACGTGATCCCCGAGATGTTTCGCAGCCTCGTCGCCACGCTCGCCTCACGAGAGCCTTCGTGGTCGAGGTTGCACTGGTATCTCGAGCGTCACATCGAAGCTGATGACGAGAAGCACGGGCCGATGTGTCGGCGCATCCTGCGACGCTTGTGTGGGGATGATCCCGTGAAGTGGTCCGAGGCGTCATTCGCCGCGAGACGTGCGATCGACGCGAGGGTTGCCCTCTGGGATGCGTTGGCTGCCGAACTGGCGAGGATTCCGTCGTGAATCCATGGCATCGGTGAACGCCGTTTGAAAAGTGCAGCGCGGGGCGGTCGAAACGTGCAGCGATGGGGTTGGGGAGGGCCCGAGGAGGATGGTTCCGCTCCGCTGTTTTCACGGGAGACATCACGTTTTCCACAAAAGGTGGCGTGTTGGATTGGTGGCAGAAACTGGCGGGGCGTGGCAAATGGCCGGGTCCGACTGCCCTTCGAAGACGCTACCCCGGACCCTGCCTACTTCTTCGGAATGTAGGCGTTGACCCCGACGATCACCTTTTTGCCATCGACCACGCAGTCGGTTTCCTTGTTTCCATAGGTGGAGGCGACCACAAGCGTTTTGCCGCTCGAAGACTTCTCAGGCTTGGCATTCAGGGGAATCCTGAGAACGAGTTCATCGCCGACGATCTTTGCGGAAAAAGCCATGAGTCCGGTCCTTGGACGGGTTTGGGGAGATCGAATCGACCAGTCTACGACACTCGACTAAAATCCAGGTCGGCGTGAGGACTGAAAGACTGCATGACACCAACCGTCTTTCGGGAAGGACCATACCGATTCTTTTTCTTCTCCCGTGAAGAAACGAGGATGCACGTTCATGTGGCTCATCCAGACGGCGAGGCCAAGTTTTGGCTGGACCCTGAAGTAGAACTGGCCACCCAGACCGGCCTGGCGAAGCACGTTATCGGTGAGGCCCAGCAACTGGTCGAAGACCATCGACAGGAGATCATCGATGCCTGGAACAAGCACTTTTCCGGTTGAGGTCACGAACGTGTCCCGGCACGGCCTGTGGCTGTTGGTTGGTGACGAGGAGTTGTTTTTGCCATTCGAGCACTTCCCATGGTTTCGTGACGCCAGTATCGAGAAGATTTCGGTCGTTGAGCGTCATACCGCCGACCACCTGTACTGGCCGCTGCTGGACATCGACTTATCTGTTGAATCGATTCGCACCCCCAACACCTTTCCCCTCGTTGCGAGAAGTCAGCAATGAGCGAACATACTTACAGGATGATCGAGTTTGTCGGCTCGTCTCACACGGGCATCGAGGCGGCGGTTCAGAATGCTATCGCAAAGGCTGAGATCAACGAGAGCAGGATGCGATGGTTCGAGGTGATGGAAACCAGAGGCCATATCGAGAATGGCCAGATCGCCCACTGGCAGGTGCGAGTGAAGATCGGCGTGACGATGGACGACTGATGGAAAAGTGAGGGGCAAGGAGGCAAGCACGTTATCTGCATGTCGGCCAAAGAACGAGGCAGGTCGAGAAACGACCCAACCTCACAACCTCCCAAAATGCCGAGAGGCAGAAGGTTTTGCCACCTCCTGCCTCTGACTGCCACTCTGTGCCAGAAGTGGCATAGCTCCCCGAGTAGGATTCGAACCTACAACCTAGCGGTTAACAGCCGCTCGCTCTACCGTTGAGCTATCGGGGAATGGATGGTTTCGGGCGTGCCGATGGCCGTGTCCGAGAACCGACATTCGTACCCTAACCGATGATCGGCCGCTCTGCGAGATGGGGCCTTTCCATCGCGAAAATGCGGAAATTCAGAGGGGTCTCGGCCGGGCCGACGGCCTGCGCCGCGGCAGTGACACGCGTCAGGTTCGCCGCTTCTCGAGCACCACGCTATTTCCCTTGGCGTTGTATTCGATCCTGGTCATGAACGATTTCATCAGCATCACGCCGCGGCCTCCGGGGGCCTCCAGCCGCTCCTCGGCGGTGCAGTCAGGCACCCGAGCCGGGTCGAATCCAGGCCCCTCGTCGGTGATTGACACCAGCACGCGGTCGGCGGAAACCTCACATTCGACATGAACCCGTTTGGCCGGGTCGAGCTTGTTGCCGTGGACGATGGCGTTGACGATCGCCTCTTCGACGGCCAGGTGGACCGCGAAGACATCGGACGGCGGCCAGCCGAACACCTTAAGCTGCGTCAGGAGATCATCGGTGACTTCACGGTTGGAGCCTCGCTCGCTCGGGAGGTCGATAACCCGCCGCCAAACATCGGCATCCGACTGTTCCGTCATGGTGTTCACCTCATCCGGGGGCCATGTCGAGCCACGCGAGCCGACCGTTTAGAAGGCGGCGATCGCTTCGTCCTGTTCGTCCCGGATATCGAACACCTTGTTGAGCTTTGTGACCTGAAAGACTTCAAGGATTTCGGGTTTGATCCGACACATCTTCAGCCGGCCTTGGGCCTGCTTCACTTTGCGGTCGAGCGTGATCAGCTTCCCGAGGGCGGCGCTCGAGAGAAAATCGACATTGTCGAAGTTCAAGACGATGCTGCGGCGATTGTCACGTTCGATGAGCGAGAAAAGCTCGGCGCCGAGTTCCTGAATACCGGCTTCGTCGAGGATCTTTTTGTCGGTGAACGTGACCACCGTCACATCACCCACCTTGGTCGCGTCGATTCGATTGTGGGTTGGCATGGCGATCCTGAACGATCTGGGCTGGCCGCGAGAGATTCGCCGCCACGACCCCCGCAGCCTAACGGCTCGATATCGCCTTTGCCATGCAAAGCTCGTCTGTGCCCCCGAGCGGCACCTCGCTCCCTCCACGGTGTTCGGTCCGGGGTTGGAGGGCCCGACGCTGCCAATCTGGCAGCAGGGGCCGAGGGCCTTCGAGCCGTGTCTCGTCCGTGGATCACCCGAAGAATCGGCCTGAAACCGCCAAATCCGTCGCCGTGGGGATTGGCCAACGGTTCCGGCGCGCCAGTTGCTTACGGAAGTGTGGCCGGTTCACGCCTGGCGGTTTGGGCAGTCTTAGGCCCCGATCACCGGGAGGAGTGGCCCGGCGGTCGTTGCGCCGGGTGGGACCGGCGTTCCCGAGACTCCGATCCGAGAAAGGTCATTCGAAACCATGTCCGCCTCCGCCTCGAAGCCCGCCAAGAAGAGCGCCACTCTTATTCCCCTCGGTGATCGCGTCGTTGTTGAACGCGAACAGAGCGAACAGAAGACCTCCGGCGGCATCCTGCTGCCCGACTCCGCCAAGGACAAGCCCGCCCGCGGCGTCATTGTGAGCGTGGGCGAAGGGCGGCTCGATTCGAAGGGGGTTCGCAACGCGCTCCAGGTAAAGCCTGGTGATCGCGTCGTCTTCACCAGCTACGCCGGTGAGCCATTCAAGGTGGGTGACGAGGAACTGCTCCTGATGCGCGAAGACGACATCCTCGCGATCCTCGGCTGATTGATTCCTCGTTCACCACGTCGTTGTTGTCTCCAATCCATCCGACACTGTTTCCACACGCACCCATAGAGGAGTTGCACACATGGCCAAGATGATGGCATTCGATCAAGAAGCTCGTGAGGCGATGCGTCGTGGCGTTGCCAAGCTCGCCCGTGCGGTCAAGGTGACGCTCGGCCCCAAGGGCCGCAACGTGATCCTTCAGAAGAGCTTTGGCTCACCGACGGTCACCAAGGACGGCGTCACGGTAGCGAAGGAAATCGACCTCGAGGATGTGTACGAGAACATGGGCGCCCGAATGGTGCGCGAAGTTGCCAGCAAGACGAGCGATGTTGCCGGCGACGGCACCACGACCGCCACGGTTCTGGCCGAGGCGGTGTTCAACGAGGGCCTCAAGGCCGTGGTTGCCGGCGTGAACCCCGTGCAGATGAAGGCTGGCATCGAGAAGGCCGTGGCCGACATCACCGGCAAGCTCAAGGAAATGTCGATTCCGGTCAAGGGCAAGAAGGAGATGGCCCAGGTGGCCTCCATCGCCGCCAACAACGATGCCGAAATCGGCGACCTCCTCGCCGAAGCGATGGACAAGGTTGGCAAGGACGGCGTGATCACGGTCGACGAGGGGAAGAGCCTCAAGACCGAGATCGAGTTCGTCGAGGGCATGCAGTTCGACCGCGGCTATCTCTCGCCGTACTTCGTCACCAACCCGACGCAGATGCAGTGCGTGTTGGAAGACTGCTACATCCTCGTTTTTGAAAAGAAGATCTCGAGCGTGAAGGACATCGTTCCGCTGCTCGAGGCTGTCGTGAACGCCGGCAAGCCGCTTCTGATCGTGTCCGAGGAGGTTGACGGCGAGGCCCTGGCCACGCTCGTGATCAACCGCCTTCGCGGCACGTTTTCCGTGTGTGCGGTCAAGGCTCCTGGCTACGGCGATCGTCGGAAGGCGATGCTCGAAGACATCGCGATCCTCACCGGTGCCACCGCGGTGTTCGAAAACCTCGGCATGAAGCTCGAGACGCTCGGCCTTGCAGAGCTTGGCCGTGCCAAGAAGGTGATCGTCGACAAGGACAACACCACGATCATCGAAGGTGCCGGAAAGTCGTCTGACATCAAGGCCCGGATCGAGCAGATCCGACGTGAGATCGAGGCGGCCACGAGCGACTACGACCGTGAGAAACTCGAGGAGCGACTCGCGAAGCTCTCCGGCGGCGTGGCGAAGATCAACGTCGGTGCTGCGACCGAGAGCGAGATGAAGGAAAAGAAGGCTCGCGTCGAGGATGCCCTGCACGCCACCCGGGCGGCTGTCGAAGAGGGCATTCTTCCCGGTGGCGGTGTGGCCCTGCTGCGGGCCGTGTCGCAGGTGAAGCCCAAGGGTCTTAGCGACGACGAGAACGTCGGGTATCAGATCGTCGTGCGGGCCGCTCGCGCGCCGCTGACGATGATCGCCTCCAATGCGGGGCAGGACGGTTCGATCGTGTGCGAGAAGGTTCTTTCGGGCACCGGCAACCACGGCTACAACGCCGCGACCGGCGCCTACGAAGACCTCGTGAAGGCCGGGGTGATCGACCCTGCCAAGGTCACGAGGACGGCCCTTCAGAATGCCACGAGCGTGTCGACCCTCCTGCTGACAAGCGATGCCCTGATCGCCGAGAAGCCGAAGGATCAGAAGGCCAAGGGTGGTGCCGCCGGTCACGGCGGTGACTACGACATGTATTGATGCCTGATCGCGTCGGCCGGATGAACGGTCGACGTGATGATCGGCGTGATCACGAATCGGGGCGTCCGGAAGGACGCCCCGATTTTTTTGCGCTGAGGGAAAGATCGCCGAGCGGCACGAAGCCGTCGCTCCCGGCAGGGTTCGAGGCCTTCCCGCACGAGGGAGCGATCATCTGCCGCCAGAGTGTTCGGGTGAGCCACAGGGCGGCCGCCACGGCGATGGTGATCGCGATCGCGTCTTGCATCTCACCATCCCAGTGCCAGGCCGATCCGGTAGATCAGGAAGGCTCCGACCCATGCCGCAGCCGTCATCCAGGTGAAGGTGACGACCGGCCAGATCCACGAGCCGGTTTCACGGCCGATCACCACGAGCGTGCTGGCGCACTGCGCACACAGGGCGAAGAACACCATGATGGAGAGCGCGACCGGGAGGGTAAACACGGGCCGGTTAGTGCCGTCCCAGCGGGCGGCCTTGAGGCGACGCTCCAGGGCCGTAGCCCCCTCGACCGCTCCCGGGTCGACGTCGCCCAGGTTGTAGATGACGCCGAGTGTGCCGAGGACGACCTCACGGGCGGGAAAACTTGCAAGCGCCGCACACCCGATCCGCCAGTCCCACCCAAGCGGTCGAACGACAGGCTCGATGAGCCTTCCCGCCCGGCCGAGGATGCTCTGCCGCTGGGCCGCACCCCGCCTGGCCGCTTCAAGGCCGTCGTCGGTGTCGAGCGCCGCACGCTGGGCGATGAGTTCGGCGTGATCGGCACTCTGCGGATCGGTCGCAGCGGCCTGTGAGTCAAGCGTGGCTTTCAGTGCGGCCACGTCGGCCTCGATGACCGCCTCGTTGTGCGGATACGTCATGAGGGCCCAGAGCACGACGCTGAGCGCCACGATGAGGGTGCCGGCGTTTTGCAGGAACGACCACGACGCCTCGCGGGCCCGCTCCAGCACCACCGCAGGACGCGGCCACCGCCAGCTGGGAAGCTCCATCACGAAGGGCTGCGGCGGCCCCTTGAACACGGTTCGAGAAAGCAGCAGGGCGACCGCCGCCGCCACGACCACGCCGAGGGCGTAGAGGCAGGCGAGGACGACGGCCTTCAGGGGCAGCCACGGCAGCCCCGCAGCTTGGTCGGGCACGAACGCGCCGCAGAGGAGGAGATAGACGGGCAGTCGCGCCGAGCAGCTCATCAACGGCGCCACGAGGATCGTGAGCAAGCGGTCGCGGCGGTTTTCGATCGTTCGCGCCGCCATAATGCCCGGGATCGCGCAGGCAAAGCTCGACAGCAGTGGGATGAAGGATTTCCCGCTCAGCCCCACGCCCATGAGCAGCCGGTCCATCAGGTAGGCGGCCCGGGCGAGGTAGCCACAGCCTTCGAGGATCGCGATGAAGAGAAACAGCAGGGCGATCTGGGGCACGAACACCACGGTGCCCGATACGCCGGCAAGCACGCCGTCCACCACGAGCGAGCGGATCGCACCGTCTGGCAGCACCCTTCGAACCAGATCGCCCACGTGATCCATGCCCGCCGAGATCATGTCCATGATCGGCGGAGCCAGCCAGAAGATCGCCGCAAACATCGCGAGCATCACGGAGGCGAAGACAAGCGTGCCCCACAGACTGTGGGTCAGGAGGGCATCGATACGGTCTTCTGATTGCTGGACGGCCTTTTCGGGCGGAGAGGTGATCCCGTCGAGAAGCCGATCGATGGCCGTGTAGCGGGCGATGGCTTCGGTGGCGGCGGCTGGTCGTGCCGAGGCAGACGGCGGGCCGTTGTCCAGCGGAATCGGCCTGGGGGCCGGGCTGCCGACCGCCGAACAGATCCGATCCTTGAGGTCGCGAAGGCCTTCGCCGGTCGGCACGGCCACACGAACAACCGGGCACCCAAGTCGCTTGGAGAGTTCGTCAACGTTCAATCGAAGGCCACGGCGATCGGCGACATCGGCGAGCGACAGGGCTACGACGACTGGAATTCCAACCTCGAGGGCCTGTGTGGCCAGGAAGAGGTTTCGGGCCAGATTGGTCGCGTCGGCGACGACGAGAATGCAATCAGGCCTGGGGAGATCGTCGATCCGGCCGTGCAACACGTCCACCACCACCCGTTCATCGGGGCTCTGGGGACTGAGGCTGTAGGTGCCCGGAAGGTCGACGAGGTCGATTGCCTTTCCGGCATGGGTGAACCGTCCGACCTTTTCCTCGACCGTCACGCCTGGGTAGTTGCCGACCCGAGTCGGAATTCCGGCCAGCGCCGTGAAGAGCGTGCTCTTGCCGACGTTGGGATTGCCGAGCAACGCAACGGTGAGTGGGCTCGGCGTCATCGGTTGGCGTGACTCAGCGGTCGCCGATCGCCACAAGAGCCGCCTCGCGGCGACGAATCGAGAGCCGATAGCCTCGAACCTCGAGTTCGAGCGGATCGCCAAACGGCGCCTTGCCGACGAGGCGGACATTCACGCCTGGCGTGACACCCATTTCCAGCAGGCGAATCGAAACGGGATCACCCCCCGCGACGTCGCGCACACGCACCGTCGAGCCAACCGCCACGTCATCGAGCGAACCTGCCTTCATGCGAAAACCTTGTCGGCGAAGGGTTTTTTGGCCACCATCCCGAGTTGAGAATAAGTCTCAACTCCGTGGACTAGTTTAGGGCACATACGTGTAGAAATCAACAGACACCTTTTTCGTCGCAGTGCAAGCATGGGAAGCCTTGGGTTCTTTGTGAGCGGCACCGACACGAACGTCGGGAAGACGTGGGTTGCGTCGGCGATCGTTCGTTCGCTCCTCGCGGCCGGAAAGCAGGTGGCGGTCTACAAGCCGGTGGCCAGCGGGCACGCGACCCCCGGATGTGCTGGGAGCGATGCCCGCACGCTCTGGGAGGCTGCTGGATGCCCTGGGCGGTTGGATGACGTCTGCCCGCAGTCGTTCGAGGCCGCGTTGCCCCCTGTTGCCAGTGCCCGCGTTGAGGGGCGCGCTGTGGATGAGGCGCTGCTTCGAAGTGGTCTTGCTGCGCTTCCTCGTCACGACGTGGTGATCGTCGAGGGGGCAGGCGGGTTGTTTTCGCCGGTGGGCCAGGAGACGCTCGTGGTCGACCTAGTTCGTGACTTCAACCTACCGCTGGTGATCGTGGATGCGGCCAGGCTCGGTGCCGTGGGGCGATCGCTGGCGACGATTCGTGCAGCGCGGGCTGAGGGGCTCGCGGTGGCGGCCGTGGTGCTTTCGCACACCCACCCGGTCCTCCCAGGCGACGTGGGGCCGCTCTCGGCGATCTCCATCGCCAAGGAGGCCGCCTCAAGCATCGCGGCACGAGGTGAGGTGGCTGTGGCGATTCTCGGCCACGGCCAGGAGCGTCTCCCCGAGGCCACGGAATGGCTGGCGGGCTTGTCGGGCTAGATGTGCGGGTCAGCCGGCAACATCGCAGAGCCGTCTCGCCGATTCAGCGGCGGAAACCGTCGTGATATGACAGCCCGTTCCCACTTCAAATCCGGCAAACTCGGAGAGTCGCGGAAGCATCTCGAGGTGCCAGTGCCATCCCGGCGGCACGGGCGACCCTGCGAGAGGGGCTTGATGCAGCCACCAGTTGAAGTGGCAGCCTGAGGCGAGTCGCTGGTAGCGGCCTGCCAGGTCACGGGTCAGGTCGGCCAGGGCGACGACCTGATCGGGTGAGGTGGCATGGAAGTGGGGCTCGGGCTCGCGGGCAATGAGCCACACCTCATAGGGCTGTCGCGGCGCTGGCGGAACGATCGCCACCACGCCTGGGCGTTCGGCCACGATCCTGCCAGACGCTGCTGCGGCCGCGATCAGGCTTGGAAAAGTGCCTGGATCGCGTCGGACGGCCTCGAGTTCCGCGGCCATCACCGGCGGCACGACGTCGATGGCCACGAGCTGGCTGTGCACGTGCTCGAGCGATGCTCCCGCCTTGGCCCCCGAGTTCTTGAACACCGTCGCCCAGGCCAGTGAGGTGGTGGCGGCAAGATCGGCGAGCCGGCGATGGCAGAGATGCCACACGTCCTGCCAGGCTCCCTGGTCGATCTGTGTGATGGCCGAGTCGTGTCGTGGCGATTCGATGATCACTTCGTGAATGCCGATGGCGGCCTGTTCGGTCGTCACGGCGATCTCAGGCGATGTCGTGATCGGATAGGCATTTGGCACGATCCGCGCATGCCACGGCCGCGCGGGATCGGCGGGTGCGCGAAGCACGTCCGGAGGTGTGCGGTGTTCGTTTCCCGCACAGAACGGACACCAGTCGTGGGCCGTCGCATCGATCGCCGCATGGGCAACAAGCATTCGGTCATCGGGCTTGCCGCCGCGCTGCGGTGCCACGAAAACAGGGCGTCCCGACACCGGGTCTCGGTGCATCGTTGGGGTGTGGTCGTTCGGTGATCTGGGGCGGGATGCGTTCATGGCCCGAGCAGTATGAATGGTTTTCGACTTTCGTGGCGGGCATGGTCGTGTTGAAGCAGACTCGTGCCCCCCGTACACTCGGCTCACCGCGGCACCACGTTGGCCGCTCCTTCCCACCCGCGATCGAGGATCGAGGCATGCTCACCGTCGGCGACACATTTCCGGAGTTTTCCTGCCAGGCCTGCGTGGGCACGGGGAAGGACGACATCAAACGGATCACCAACGCCGACTATGCCGGGAAGTGGGTGGTGTATTTTTTTTACCCGAAGGACTTCACCTTCGTCTGCCCGACGGAACTGGCCGAGTTCAACCGGCAGCTTCAGGCGTTTGCCGATCGCGACACGAGCGTCGTGGGCGGGAGCACCGACAACGAGTGGTCCCACCTGGCGTGGCGTCGAAACCACGCCGACCTCACCAATCTCGCCTACCCCTTGATCGCCGCGCAGAAGCTTGCGACGGCCCTCGGCATCCTCGAGAAGAACGACGGCTACTGTCTTCGGGCCACGTTCATCGTCGACCCGAACGGCGTGATCCAGTGGGTTGACGTCAATCAGGGGCGCGTCGGCCGCAACGTGACCGAGGTGCTCAGAGTGCTCGACGCTCTGCAGAGCGACGAACTCTGTCCGTGCAACTGGAAGAAGGGCGATCCCTACGTGAAGGTGGGGTGAACGTGTCTGAGCTGCGTTGGACTCCGCCGCCGCGATCCTGGCTGGGGAAGTTCGCCGATTCCTTTCGCGGCTTGTTCCTGGCGATCACCACCGAATCGAGCTTCGCAGCCCATCTTCCGGTGGCCTTTGCCGCCGTGGTGCTGGCCGCCTGGCTCGGCATCGAGCCCATCGAGTGGTGCCTGGTGGTGATGGCCATCGGCGGCGTGATCGCTGCGGAGATATTCAACACGTCGATCGAGTCGCTGGCGAAGGCGCTCGATTCCGGCCCGGACCCCCGGATCGGCAAGGCGCTCGACACGGCGAGTGCCGGCGTCCTGACCGCGGTCGGTGCGGCCATTCTCGTGGGCCTCGTCATCTTTGGTCCGAGGCTGGTCGCGCTGGTGCTGTGACCCCGGATCGCGAAGCATCGCGGAGCGACCGCAGTCGGCGACCGGCGTCACCGGTGAGTTTCAGGTAGTGGTCTGCGGGAAGCCCGTCGAGACCGATGAATCGGTCGGCGAGGCCCGGCGGTGGCTCGATGCATTTGAAGATGGCGGTGGCTTCGTCGCATTCGTCGAACATCGCCACGTAGATCGCCGTGGCTCCGACGCGCACCGCCTCCTCGGCCTGCCGCTCGAAAAACGCACCCCGGCGACGCGGAATCTCGCCAAGCGTGCTGCGGCCCGTGAGGTTGTGCCAACTGAAGCCCGGAAAGATCACCGGGAGATACTCGATCGCGTGATCCCGGCACCAGTCGAGGTCGCCAGCCCAATGGCGATCGGCATGGCGTGTCGCCTCGTCGGGCGTTCGATAACGGCCCACCGTCCAGGGGCTGATCACGTCCGCGCTCCGGGCGATCTCGTGCAGCATCGGGTCGGAGACGGCGTCGCGATCCCCCGTTCGCCATCCGGTCGGCACGCCGATCATCACCCGACAGCCGTCGGCGCGAAGCCCATCCATGAGGTCCCGACATTCCGTCAGGGAATACTCGCGTCCTTGGGCAAAACCGACTCCCCAGACTGCCACGAGCGGTCGTCCATCGAGGTGAAGATACGTCGGGTCATCGCAGACGCCCCGGCGGCGCAGGTGCCGCCAGTCGTCGAGCACATCGTGCACGCGACCATCCCGAAGGCCGGTCAGGTCGTACATCATCGCATAGACGCGGCCTTCCGTGGCGGCCGCGGCGCGGCAGTGGGCGAGCACGGTGTCGTGGTGGGAAAGGGTGTCGGGATCTCGAAGCATGACGGCAAATCGCTGCACGAACACGCCGTCGATCCCGTAGTCCTTCATCCAGCGGAAGTGACGGCGAACCGTCGGCTCGAGGTGCGAACTAAATACCTCGACCGGCCTGCCCGACGTGTCCGTGACCCCCAACGAAAACCGCTCGGTCGAGTCGAGCTCGCTCACGTCGGGCAGGAGGTCGACGCTGATCCGTGAGCCCTCGGTCCTTGCGGGGTCGCGCTGCTTCCAGTGTCGCCAGCCGATCGCTGCACCATCTCCCTCGGCCGTGAACCATCCTTGGTATCCGCACAGGATCCGTCCTTCGAGGCCATCGCGATCGACCGGCTCGGCCTTCACCGTTCCGACGGCGGCGAATACCACGGCGAGGATCACGATGCCTCGAATCATGGCATACGGAGCGGCACTACTTGGCACGAAGGTCGTAGCAGAGGATCGCATCGCCCTCCCGCAGGTAGAGGAGGCCGTCGAGGATCACCATGTGCGCCCAGCTCGGGCGATCGCCACTGCCCGGCACGGTGAACTGGCTGACCTCCTGGTAGGAGGATGGATCCGCCTTCACCAGGGCCAGCGTGCCGTTGGCGAATCGGATGTAGACATGACCGTCAGCGGCCATCACGTTGGCCGAGTTCTTTCCGCTGCCCCGCTCCTTCCAGGCAAGGGTGCCGGTCATCAGTTCGGCGCAGAACGGAATGCCCTTGTCGTCGGAGTCGCTGTAGAGATGGTCGCCGACGAGTACGATCCCGCCGTGTTTATTGGCCAGTTCCCGTTTGAGACCGTAGACCTCCTCGATCGTCACGCCGCCATCGGCCTGGGGCACCTGACGAAGCAGGGCGCCACCACGGCCGTATCCGGCGGAAAAGAAGACAAGATCCTCCCGAATGATGGGCGTGGGAATCACTGCCACGGTCTTGTCGATCGGATAGTGCCAGAGGAGGGCTCCTGTGTCGGCAGCCACGCCAACCGGCCCGCTTGCGGTGGTCTGAACGTAGATCTTTCGACCGCCCACGTGCGAGATGACGGCCGACGCATGTCCGGCCCCGCGAACACCCGGCACCGTGCACCGCCACCGTTCGTCGCCGGTGCGCTTGTCGAGCGCCACGATCGTCGCTTCTTCGCCCCCCGGCGTGCAGATCAGCATGTCTCCGTCGATGAGAACCGACTCGCTGTAGCCCCAGGCATCTCCCTTCTTGCCCCCAAAGCGTTCCTTGAGGTCGACGCGGAACACCTCCGAGCCGTCGACCGTTGTGCAGGCTACGAGGGTGCCGAAGGGCGTGATGACATAGACGATGTCGCCGTCGACCGTCGGCGTGCTGCGCGAACTCTGCCACGATTCCTGACCATCGTTCCAGGCCGGGCCGGTCTTCGTCTTCCACACCGGAGCGCCCGTCGCCCGATCGAAGCAGACGAGGTATTCGTCCTTGTCGTCCGCGGTGGAGAGGCCGTCGCCCAGCGTGTAGATCCTGGTGCCGACGATGGCGAGGCTTGCGTAGCCTCGGCCGGCGCCTTTCGTTTCCCACACGAGCGGCGGCCCCGCCTCAGGCCACGTTTCGAGCAGATTCGTGTCGGGCGCGAGGGCCGTTCGGGCAGCTCCGCGAAAGGTCGGCCAGTCGGTGGCCAGAGCGGTGGCGGCGGCCAAGGCGGCGGAAAGCGCAACGAGGGCTGGATGGATCGGAGACACCATGGAAAACCTGTCGAGAGGATCGACTGCACCATTCGGACGACACTCCGAAACGGTCAGCCTCTGGTGGTATAGTAGCAGCGTTCCCAGCCAACCAGCGAGGAGTTGTGTCGTGTCAAACGCGTCGGAAAACGAGAGCCTGTTTGGGAAGCGGGTGACCGTGGAGCAGGTGGAGGAAGGGCACGATCTGGCCCCGAAGTTTGACGCCCAGGGCCACATCCCGTGCGTGACGACCGACTTCCGTTCCGGCGAAGTGCTGATGGTTGCGGTCATGAATCGTGAGGCCCTGGCTCGAACCATCGAGACCGGCGAGGCCCACTACTGGAGCCGTAGCCGCCAGCAGCTCTGGCACAAGGGGGCCACGAGCGGTCTCGTCCAGAAGGTCGTTGAGATGCGGATCGACGACGATCAAGACTGCGTCTGGCTGCGGGTGGAGGTGGCGGGCGGGGCGAGCTGCCACGTCGGCTACCGATCCTGCTTCTATCGAAAGGTGCCTGTCGGCACCCAGCGGACCGAGGGCTCGGCGCTTGAGTTTCTCGAATCGGAAAAGGCGTTCGACCCGAAGCAGGTCTACGGCGACGCCCCGAACCCGACGCAGCTCTAGGCTCGATCGCTGCAGCGACCTTCAGGGGCGTTAGGCGGCGACCGACGCACGAAAGGCCATGCCCTGTTGGTCCTTCGCAGAGACGACAGGCTCCGCAGCGAGCGGCCAGTCGATCGCGAGGTCGGGGTCGTTCCACACGATGCACCGCTCCCCGGATGGGGAGTAGTAGTCGGTCGTTTTGTAGAGCACTTCGGCCGCCTCGGAGAGCACGAGAAACCCATGGGCCAGACCCGCCGGAATCCAGAGCTGCCGCCGGTTGTCGGCGGAGAGTTCATAGGCCACCCACCTGCCGAATGCCGGTGAGTCGGGGCGAATGTCGACCGCCACATCCCAGATGGTGCCGCGGACGGCTCGGACAAGCTTTCCCTGGGGACGATCGACCTGATAGTGGAGCCCGCGGAGCACATGCGCCCGGCTGAAACTCTGGTTGTCCTGAACGAACGACACGGGAGCACCGATGGTCTTTTCGAACGCCGCGCGATTGAAGCTCTCGAAGAAATGGCCACGGGAGTCCTCAAACACCCTCGGCTCGAGGAGCAGCACACCCGGAATCGCCGTCTCGGTCACGTTCATCGGCCTTCTTCCTCCCTGAGTTCGAGCAGGTAGCGGCCATAACCACTCTTGGCAAGCGGCGCGGCGAGTTGCTCCAGGTGGGCATCATCGATCCAGCCGTTTCTCCAGGCGATCTCTTCGGGGCAGCAGATCTTCAGACCCTGCCGTTTCTCGAGCGACTGAATGAACTGTCCAGCTTCCAGAAGACTGTCGTGTGTGCCGGTATCGAGCCAGGCATCACCACGGCCCATCACCTGCACGTCGAGCTGGTTGCGTTCCAGGTAGACGCGGTTGACGTCGGTGATCTCCAGTTCACCGCGAGGGCTTGGCTTCATCGTGCGGGCGATCTCCACGACGGCGTTGTCGTAGAAATAGAGACCGGTGACGGCGTACCGGCTCTTGGGGTCTTTTGGCTTCTCTTCGATCGACCTGGCCCGTCCGGTCGCGTCGAACTCCACCACGCCATACCGCTCCGGATCGGCGACGGGATAGGCAAACACCGTGGCGCCGCTGGTCTGGCGGCCGGCGGCACGAAGCCGGTCGACGAGGCCGTGGCCGTAGAAGATGTTGTCGCCGAGCACGAGCACCGATGGGCCGTCGCCAACGAAGTCGGCGCCGATGATGAAGGCCTGCGCGAGACCCTCCGGCTTCGGCTGGATCGCATACCGGATGTCGATCCCCCACGAGCGGCCGTCGCCGAGAAGTTCTTGAAACCGAGGGGTGTCGTGCGGCGTGGAAATCACGAGGATCTCGCGAATCCCGGCGAGCAGGAGCACGCTCAGCGGGTAATAGATCATCGGCTTGTCGTAGACCGGCATCAGCTGCTTGGAGACGGCGAGGGTGACGGGGTGCAGCCGGGAGCCGGCGCCGCCGGCGAGGATGATGCCTTTTCGTGTCTGCATGCCGGGACGTCCGTGGGTCAGGGGAGCAGTTCCGCCGCGATCGCGGCGATGACAGGAGCCACATTATCCTGCCACTCGGGCAGCCGCGTGCCCATGGCAGTTTCGAGCTTGGAGGTATCGAGTCGGGAGTTGGCCGGTCGACGTGCGGGAAGCGGGTAGTCGGCGGTGGTGATGGCCGCGACGCGCTGCGGCGTGCATCGAAGCGGCACCCCCGCCGTGGTCGCGGCGGCGAGGGTCTCGCGGGCCAAGCGGCACCAGGTGGTTTCGCCATGGGGAGCCAGGTGGTAGATCCCGGTGGCAGGCTCCGCGCCGGCGGCGATCCGGGCGACAAACGCCGCCGTCACGTCTGCGATCAGCCCCGCCGACGTGGGCACGCCCCATTGGTCGTCCACCACCCGCAGGTCGTCGCGCTCCCGTGCAAGCCGCAGCATCGTCCGGATGAAATTGTGACCATGGGCCGCGCAGACCCAGGTGGTTCGGAAGATCCAGTGGCGGCCTCCCGCCGCCGCAACAGCCTGCTCGCCTTCGAGTTTCGTCGCACCGTAGACCGAAAGGGGATTCGGCGCGTCGGTCTCCGTATACCGTCCCGTCTTCGTGCCGTCGAAAACGTAGTCGGTGGAGTAGTGGATGAACACGGCGCCCAGATCCGCGGCGGCGGTGGCCATGGCGCCGACGGCGGTGGCATTGACGAGCCTGGCTCGTTCGGGCTCCGCCTCGGCCTTGTCGACGGCCGTGTAGGCGGCTGCGTTGACGATCACGTCGGGCCGTTCGCGGTGAAGCAGGGCGACGACGTCGGCAGGCCGCTCGAGATCGGCCGTCATGCGGTCAACGGCGGAGAGTGTGCCCAGGGCGGTGAGCGGGGCGATGAGCTCCCCGCCAACCTGTCCACCCTTTCCCACGAGCACGATCTTCATGCCAATCCCCGTCGCTCAGCCATAGTGCTTCGCGATCCAGTCGCGGTAGCCGCCGCTCGTGACATCGGCCACCCAGTCCTGATGGTCGAGGTACCAGCGAACGGTTTTGGCCATGCCCGTCTCGAAGGTCTCGGAGGGCTTCCAGCCGAGTTCCGAGGAGAGCTTGCGGGCATCGATCGCGTACCGGCGGTCATGACCCGGTCGATCCTTCACGTAGGTGATGAGGGAAGCGTAGGGCGAGCCGTCGGCCCTCGGACGCTCATGGTCGAGGATCGAGCAGAGCGTCTTGACCACCTCGATGTTCGGTTTTTCGCTCGACCCGCCAACGCAGTAGACCTCGCCGAGGCGGCCCGAATCCAGCACACGACGGATGGCGGAGCAATGGTCACCCACGTAGAGCCAGTCGCGCACCTGCATGCCATCGCCGTAGATGGGCAGAGGCTTGCCGGCGAGGGCATTGGCGATGATGAGCGGAATCAGCTTCTCGGGAAACTGCCATGAGCCGTAGTTGTTGGAGCAGTTCGTTGTCAGCACCGGCAGCCCGTAGGTGTGGTGATAGCCACGGACGAGATGGTCGCTCGAGGCCTTGCTTGCGGCGTAGGGGCTGTTGGGAAGGTATTGGTTGGTTTCGCAGAATGGCGGATCGCCGGCGGCGAGTGTTCCAAACACCTCGTCCGTCGACACATGGAGGAATCGGAAGGCCGCCTGCTCCGATGGTGGCAGGGCCGACCAATGGGCGCGGGCGGCTTCCAGCAGGCGGAATGTGCCCACGATGTTGGTTTCGATGAAGTCGGCGGGACCATGGATCGAACGGTCGACATGGCTCTCGGCGGCGAAGTGAACAATCGCCCGAACGGAGTGCTCGGACAGGAGCCGTTCGATGAGCGGCTGGTCGGCGATGTCCCCCCGGACGAAGACATGCCGGGGGTCGTTTGCCAACGAGTCGAGATTCCGAACATTGCCGGCGTAGGTGAGCTTGTCGAGGTTGACCACCGGCTCACCGCCTCCGGCGAGCCAGTCGATCACGAAGTTGGAGCCGATGAATCCGGCTCCGCCGGTGACGAGGATCATGCGTGCTTGCGGGTTCGTTGGGCTGGAGATGCGGGCGTTTCAGTGGCGGATCGTCCCGCCACAGCCCGTTGGTGAGGGTATTATGTAACGGAGACGATCCCGACCCTGAAACCCCAATCCCTCCCAAGTTGCCCGGTGCCCCATGCTCTCGCCCGACCAGGTCGTTGAGGCCTCTTTTCTCGAAGCCCGTCACCAGCTCCTCGAAGTGGCTGCGCTCCTCGATCGCCACGACGCTGCGGTGAATCGCACGGGCCGCGATGTCGGGGCCGGCGGGGCGGCGAAACTGGGGGTGCTTCGGGAGGCGCTCGAGGCCCTTTGCGTGCCGCGGCCGAGCCAGGAGCGAACAGTCACGCTCCTCGAACTCTTCGCCAAGGTCTGACGCACCAAAATTGCACGAGGCCAGCCATGCAGATCATCCAGCCCCACTACCACGCGATCGCCCGCACCGCCCAGGATTACGAGCGGATGGCAATGAGCGGCGTGGTGGCCGTCGCTGAGCCCGCGTTTTGGGCCGGGTTCGACCGGCTTTATCCCGAAACGTTCATCGACTACTTCCGTCAGATCTCGGAGTTCGAGCCGACCCGAGCCGCCCAGTATGGCATCCGCCATT
>Ga0075471_10000168_pt1 | contig 35335 bp, 22 predicted proteins | sample DEB19_08_DNA_2_FD_74787 | JGI IMG/M metagenome (GOLD analysis project Ga0075471, IMG submission 74787) | Aqueous microbial communities from the Delaware River and Bay under freshwater to marine salinity gradient to study organic matter... | ecosystem: Environmental > Aquatic > Marine > Coastal ...
AGAAACTCTTCGCCTGGTAGAACTCGTCGTTGATCGTGAACGTCTGTGGAAAGTGCCTGGTGATCGGCGAGTCCTTGGCCTCGTTGATCACGGTTCCGGTTTCATGCCACGGGTGGCCATCGTAGCGGGCGCCGAGCAAGTCACCAAACTCCGGCCAGGACTCAAACGCCGTCAGCGCGGTGTGTGCGGCGACGATGCCCTTGCCGTCATCGCGGACAAACGCCAGCAGTTCTTTCTTCTGCTCTTCGTCGATCGGCACATCACGATGGCCGAGAAAGAAAATCGCGTCGACCATCGCGAGGTTGGGGCCGCCGCTCGCCGGCTCGCCGGTGGTGCGCTTCGGCTGCTTCGAGATGATGTTCGAGTCGGTCCGAATGAAGGTGTCGTACGCGCCGGACTCGTAGCCAAGCCGCTCGATCACCGACAGCGCGTGCGAGGTCGACTCGTGCTGCGCGATGCCGTTACGCGTGTCGGCCCATGCCAGCACGACCTTTCTGGCCCGCGGCGCCTGCGGGCGCGGTCCTCTGGGTGGCCCCTGCTGGGCCTCCACCTGCAGCAGCGCGCCGCTCACCAGCAGGGCCAGCACGATCCATACTCGCGGTCGTCTCATCGCACTCTCCTACGGCAGCCGGAACGCGACCACTTCGTCGCTCTGCGGGCTGCGGAGGAACCCGCCGCCGCCGACGGTGATGGCCACGTACTGCTTGCCGTCCTTGCCCATGTAGGTCGACGGAATCGCATGGGCGGGTACCGTCAACTTCGTCTTCCATAGCTCGGCGCCGTTGCGAGCGTCGAACGCCCGGAAGTAGCCATCGGTCGTGGCCGCGATGAACACCAGGTCGCCGGCGGTCGTGATCGCCCCGCCGAGGCTGGGCCGGCCGGCTTTGATACCCTTTGCCTCGAGTTCATCGAAGCTGCCCAGCGGCACGCGCCAGGCGATGTCACCGGTGTTGGTGTTGACGGCCACCAGTTCGCCCCACGGCGTCGGCGCGCACGAGTACTGCGTCTTCTGATCCCAGAAGCGCCCGCCCTCGGGCGTGACCTTGCGGTATGGCTCGCGGCTCCGTGGCGGCCCACCACCAGCGCCAAATCCGCCGCGGCCGCCGCCACCGCGCGCGCCGCCGACCGCAGGCTGATCGCCGCCAATCGGTGCGCCGCCCTCGGTCTTTTCAAGGTGCCCCCACTGCCCGGCGTTCATGATGTTGGTCACGACGAGGTTCAGCTTCTTGTTATAGGCCACGCCACCCCAGTTGCCGCCGCCGATCGCGCCGGGGAACACCACGACGTCCTGGTCGATCTTCCAGGGTGTGTACGGGACCGAGTCCTGGAGCTTGTACTTCTCCCAGAGCCCCTGGCAGTAGGCGGTATGTTCGGGCGAGATGTTGGTGGGCAGCTCGGCGCGGGTGATCGAGTTACGGGCCAGGGGCGCCGGCTTGACCGGGAACGGTTGGGTCGGCGAGGTCTTCTCACCAGGAACCGTGCTCTGGGGCACGGGCCGCTCCTCCATGCCGAAGATCGGCGCACCGGTCACGCGGTCGAAGATGAACAGCAAGCCCATCTTCGTGATCTGCGCCACGGCCGGCACGGTCTTGCCGTTCCGGGTCACGTCGATCAACGTCGGGTGCGCACCGAGATCGTTGTCCCAAATATCGTGGTGCACCAGTTGCTGATGCCACAGTTTCTTGCCGGTGGCGATGTCGATCGCCACGAGTGACGTCCCATACAGGTTGTCACCGGGCCGGGTCACCCCGACGTAGTCGTTCTCGCCGGCGATCGATGTCGGCACGTAGACGATGCCGCGTTCGGCATCGACGGTGAGGTAGCCCCACGCGTTGGTGCCGCCGACCCCCTTCCACGAGTCACCTTCCCACGTCTTGTTGTTGGGATCGCCCGGCTGGGCGATCAGGTCGAACGACCACAGCAGCGCGCCGGTCTTCGCATTCCAGGCGCGGATTACCGGCGTCGTCGCGGGCGTGATCAACACGTCCTTGTACAGGGAGGCAGGCGAAGCCATCGTCGTGCCCATATCCGCGAAGCCGCCCTGCCCGAATTGCGGCACGAGCCGGCCCGTCTTGGCGTCGAGCGCGATCAGCCGCTCCTGGGCAGACCCGAAAATACGCGCGGGCGTGGTCGCATCGCCGGGCCAGTACGTCAGACCGCGACGGGTGCCGCCATCCGACTCGAACTTCCACTGCTGCACACCAGTCGTCGGATCGAGCGCGTAGAGGCCGTTCTGCGCGGTCACATACATCATGCCGTCGACGACGAGCGGCGTGCTCTCGAAGAACCCGGTCTTGTCGCCGGTGTGGAACGTCCAGGCCTTCTGCAAGGTCGCAACGTTACGGGTGTTGATCTGGTCGAGCGTCGAATACTTGCTCGCGCCGGGATCCTGCCCGACCTGGGTCCAATTCTGTTGCGCGCCGACGACGGCTGCGGACAATGCCGCAGCCGCCATCACGGCGCCGAGTGTGCGCGAGGGCATGTGGATCAGAAGTCCACCTTCAAGGCGAACTGCATGATGCGGGGATCAGCGGCACTCTGAATCCGCCCAAAAGCGGCGTTATTGAGCGCGGTCACCGGCGCGTTGTAGTTCACCTTGTTGATGACGTTGAAGATCTCCCAACGGAACTGGAAGCTCTGGCCCGACGGCAACCGGAACGACCGGGTGATGGCCATGTCGTTCTGCAGGCGCGACGGATTGAGGATGCTGAACGGCGCCAGGGTGCTGTAGGTTCCAGCGGCGGGCGACGCGAAAGCGGCGCGATTCAGGTAGTTGCCCGGCGTGCCATCGCCGTACGGATCGTCGAGCACTTGCACGGCACGCTGTCCGCCCATGCCCGTCAGTGCGTTGTCGACGCCGGTGGTGACGGTCGAGCGGTTGCCGCTCTGCCAGCGCACCAGCGGCGAGAACTGCCAGCTGCTGAACGCGGCGCGGAGGGCGCGGTTGTTGAACTCGGGTGTGCGCACCACGACGGAGGCGTTGACGACGTGGCGACGATCCGAAGAGCAGTAGGAATAGTCGAGGTCCGGGTTCGCCGGATTGACGATCGTCGGTCCCGTGATTTCCGTCGTCGCCGGATCCGACATGCACTTCGAGAGCGTCCAGTTCGTCAGCACGCTGACGTTGTCCTTGAGGCGCCGCTGCGCCGAGAGCAGCATCCCGTGGTAGATGCCCTTGCCGGTGTCGTCGACATGACCGATCGTGCCGTAGAACTGCCCTTCCACAGGGTTGATGGTGTTCAGGAAGCGGCGCGCGTTGGTGTTACCGGTGGTCGCACCGGGACCATAGATCGCCGGGTTCAGCTCGGTGGCGCGCCACAGGTTGACGGACTTGTTGCCAAGATAGGTGGCTGACAGCAGCCAGTCCTTGACCATGCGCTGCGCGCTGATGTTCCACTGATGGAGCGTCGTGGGCTGCATGTCAAACGGCGTGTTGACGTAGACGCCGAATGCGGGAAACGCCTGCGTCGCCCAGCCGGTGTTCAACGCCGGGAACGGGTTGCCGCCAGGATAGGTCGAGTACGGATCCAGCCATCCACCCGCAGGATTCGGGATGGTGATCTGCGCTCCCCACGGCGGGTTGTTCGCAAAGCGCGTGTTGAAGAAGAGGTGCGGCGTGTCGTAGAACATGCCCCACCCGGCGCGGATACTGGTATTGCCGTCGGATCCGGGCGTCCAGATCGCGCCGACGCGTGGCGCAAACTGCGCCAGCTTCCCTTCGCTGGTGCCCCGGCCGGGATACCCGGCATCTCCAGGGAACAACAAGCCGGCCGGCGCCTGCGGATACACCTTGCTCTTGGTGCCGGCGCGGAAGCGGTCGATGTCGAAGTTGCTCGCCCAGCTGTAGGTGTTGCGCAGCGGAATCCACGGCTCCCACCGCACGCCGATGTTCACGCTCAGGTCCTGGCTGACGCGCCAGTCGTCCTGGACATACGCGCCCACGTAGTCGTGGTCGTCGTAGTCGTAGACCGGGTTCCCCTGCAGGAATCCGCCGCTGACGATCCCCATCATGAAGTCCGCCAGCGACAAGCCGGTACCCTGGCCGTTGAACGAAAACGCGCCGTTCGTCGGGCGGTTGTTCAACGTCTCGATCTTGGTGTGAATCCAGTTGCCACCAAACGAGATCTGGTGATTGCCTTTGACGATGTCGATGTCGTTGGCGATCTGCCAGCTCTCGGAGTTGAAGTAGCCGGGGTTGGTGCCGCCGCTACCAACCGAGAAACCGTTGCCGGTCACGTTGATTCCGACGTAGCCCTTGAGCGGGCTGTAGACGCGGCTGCCAAGATCGGTGGCCGTGAAGTACTCCGGCAGCGGGCGATCGTTGATGGTCGTGTTGTAGGTGAGGCGGAAGGCGTTGACGAACGACGCCAGCACGAAGTTGTGCCCGACCACCGTCGAATGCGCCTGGTTCTTCTGGCCGGTGCGGCTGAGCGTCAGGACGTTCTTGCCGTCGTAGGTTGCCGGATTCTCATACACCGCGTAGAGATAGCGCGCGAACACGGACTGCTGGTTGTTGAGGGTGTAGTCGACCTTGGCCAGCCCCTGGTGCTCGGTGTTGTTCTGCGGGACGCCGTACTGCACGCGGCCGCATTGATCGGCGCTGTCCACCGGCAGGTAGCGCGCGAAGTTCAGCGCAATCGGGCTCAGTCGCGACGGGTCGATCTGGTTGTTGGTAAATCCGCCGGTCAGGGTGCGCTGGGTGCCGCCGTTGCAGGCCGGCGAGGCAAACGCGGTGAAGTCGCCGTTCAACATCGCGCGGGTCGGGATGTAGCTGATGCTGGTCGGCGGATTGGTCTTCTCGATCTTGCCCTGGTAGCCGCCGAAGAAGAACACCTTGTTCTTCTTGATCGGTCCGCCGAGCACACCGCCAAACTGGTTGCGGCGCAGGCTGTCGCGCTCCGTTGCAAACGCGTTGCGGGCATTGAAGTGGTAATCGCGATTGAACTCGAAGGCGCTGCCCTTGAACGCGTTGGTGCCTGACTTCGTGATCAGGTTGACCGCTGATGCGGCGTGATGGCCGTAGCGCGCCGGCAAGGAGCTGGTTTCAACCTTGAACTCCTGCAGCGCGTCTGGAAACGGCGTCGGCAAGTTGAGGTTGTTGAACGGGTCGTTGTGCGTGCCACCGTCCATGATGTAAGTCATGCCGTTGGCCTGACCGCCGGCCACCGAAATGGTGACGGTTGGATAGTTCTTGTTGGTATTGAGGTCGCCGGCCGGAGCCGACGTGGCCAGGCCGGCAATGAAGATCAGCTCGGTGGCCTGCCGGCCGTTGAGCGGGAGCTCCTGGACCCGTTGGTTGTCGACCACCTGGCCGATGCCGGTCGAGTGGGTCTCGACCATGGTGGCGTTGGCCGTCACCGTGACCTGCTCGCTGACGGTTCCGACATTCAGCGTGACGTTGATCTGCGGATTCGAGCTGACCTGCAGCACGATGCCGTCCTGCACGTAGGTGTTGAACCCTTGCAGTTCCACCTTCAGCTGATACGGACCAACCGGCAGGTTCGGCAGCACGAAGGCGCCGTCACTGCCGGAGACCACCGATCGCACCGCGCCGGTGTCGATCTTGGTAAGGGTGACGTCTGCGCCAGGCAGCGCGCCACCGCTTGAATCCCGAACCACGCCAGACACTTGCGCGCTCGACACCGACTGCGCCATGGCCGTCGTGGCCGTAAACGCGGTCAGCACAATCGCGCCGAGCAACGCTGACACGTATTTCAAGTTAACCACCAGTGCCTCCTCTGAGCTCCCCTGCCGACTTACTGACCCTTGCGATAGATGTCGTTGATGTCCCAGTGCCCCGGTGTTGGAGTGGGCGCGTTTTCCATCGGGACCTGGATCAATGACGGCCGTCCCGAGGCCAGCGCCGACTCCAGCGCCGGTTTCAACTCGTCTGCGGTCGTCACCATGTAGCCGTCCGCGCCGAACGACTTCGCCATGGCCGCGTAATCCACTCGATAGGGCTTCCCGTCACACTCGAATGTGCAGCCGAACGTGGTGCCGTAGTGCATCTCCTCGAGGCCGGCAATGGTGCCGAACGCCGAGTTGTCCATCACCACCCAGACCACTGGGAGACCCGCCTCCATGGCGGTGGCAATCACTGACGGGTTCGCACTGAATCCGCCGTCACCAACCAGCGCAATGGCGTGCCGCTTGGGCTGCGCGACCTTGACGCCGATGGCCGCTGCCGGCCCGAAGCCCATGGTCGCCAGACCACTCGGCGTGATGAACGCGCCTGGCACGTCGATTGGAAACTGCTGGCCAACGCCGTTCTTGTTCCAGCCGACGTCGGTGACGATGAACGCATCAGACGGCGCGGCACGGCGCAGTTCGCTGAGGATGCGTTCCGGTCGAAGCGGAAATTGCGACGACGTGTATTGGTCCGCCCAGTTCGCGGCGAACTCCCGGCGCCCGCGCGCGATCTCTTCCTGCAAGGGGCCACGATCGGCATGACGCTTGCCGCGAGCCTCATCCGCCAGTGCCGCCAGCGCCAGCTTGGCGTCGGCGCAGACCCCCAGCTCCGTCTGGTAATTGCGTCCGATCTCGGACAGATCGGCGTCGATGTGAATCAGGCGCGTCGGCGGAATGGAGAACGTGAAACGCGGATCCCATGAACTCGAGTTGGCCTCGGCGAGACGGGTGCCGACAGCGACAATCAAGTCGGCTGTGCGGCACTTCTCGTTGGCGATCGGCGTGCCCCAGAAGCCAGACTGGCCGAGCAGCAACGGGTGCTCATGCGGCAGGCAGCCTTTCCCCATCAGGGTGTGCGCCACCGGGACCTGCAGCGCCTCGGCGAGATCCTGGAGCTCCTTGGTGGCTCGCGCCGACAGCACGCCGCCGCCCGCATAGAGCACCGGGCGCCGTGAGGTGGCGAGCGCATCGACGATCCGCGCTGCGGTGGCCGGATCGAGGCCCGATTTCGCAATCTCCGGTGGCGTCGTCGCGAACGCCGTGACGTCGAGGTCGGCCGAGAAGAAGTCCATCGGCACGTCGATCAGCACCGGGCCGGGACGGCCGCTCTGCGCGAGGTGGAACGCGCGCTCGACAATTCGCGGCAGGTCGCGCACGTTGTCGACGCGATAGACGCGCTTGCAGAACGGCCGGTAGATCTGAAACTGGTCGGCGTCCTGATGGAGGTTCACTTCCTGGTGAGGATGGCGGCCGTAGTAGTAGCTCGGCACGTCACCGGCGATGACCACCATCGGGATGGAATCAAGCGCGGCATTCGCAACGCCGGTCGCCGCATTGGTGAGGCCGGGGCCGAGGTGGGTCAGCAGCACGCCGACCTTGCCGGACGCCCGCGCGTAGCCGTCGGCCGCGTGCGCGGCCACCTGCTCGTGGCGGGTCGAAATGAAGCGGATCTTGCTCTTGCCGAGCGCGTCAAGGAAGCCGATGACGGTGTGCCCGCACAGCCCGAAGATCACCTCGACGCCAAGTCGCTCGAGGTATTCGGTCAGCAGGTACGACGCGATCCGCGTTTCGGTGGCCGTCGCGGTGCGCTTAAGTGCGGCTTGGGTAGCGATAGGAGGATTCATGAATCAGTTCTCTCCGACGGGAGCCGGCGCGTTGAAGAACTCGCCGAAGAGCTCCGCCTCCGACGGTTTGTCTTCCGGAATGGGGCGCGACACCCAGGTGACGTTCATGTAGTGCTTGAGCGACACGTTCTCGTTGGTGATGTTGCCGCCCCAGACGCCGCAGCCCATGCTTGACGTCATCGGCATGCCGTTGGTAAAGGTGCCGGCATTGGAGCTGGACTGCACCTGGCGGACCATGATTCGGCTCACTGGCGCCATCAGCGCGAGGCGGTTGATGTGATCGTCGTTGAATGAATAGATGCCGCAGGAATGCCCGCGTCCGCCGGTCTCGAAGATCTGCCGCACCTTGTCGAGCGCATCGTCAAAGCCCTGCGCCTTGAAGATGCCGAGGACGACACCGAGTTTCTCCGTGGAGTACGGCGACTGCTTGCCGATGCGCTGCTCTTCCACCATGAAGAAGGTCTTGCCCTTGGGCAGGTTGATGCCGGCCTTTCTGGCAATCGCAGCAGCCGGCCTGGCAATGGTGTCGGCGGTCCGCCGTCCGTCCTCGTCCCAATACGCCGCGCGCAGCAGTTCCTTCTCCTGCGCGTTCACGAGGTAGCCGCCTTCCTTCTGCAGTTGCGCCAGCATGGCGTCATAGATCGACGCGTCGATGACGAGGTTGCCGTCAGCGGAACACCCCGACCCGTGATCGTTGGTCTTGCTGATCGCGGTGTTGCGGGCGGCCTCGACCACATCGGCGGTTTCGTCGATCACCATGGTGGCGTTGCCGGCGCCGACGCCATAGGCGGGCTTGCCGGAACCGTAGGCCGCCTTGACCATCGCCGGGCCACCGGTGGCGATCGTCAGATCGCAGATCGCCATCAGTTCGTTGGCGAGCGGGATGCTCGGCTGCTCGATGCATTGCACGATGTCTTCGGGGACACCGAGATCCTTCAGCGCCGCGCGCATCAAGCGCACCGTCTCGTTGGTGGTCTTCTTGCTTGACGGATGCGGCGAGAAGATCACCGCGTCCTTGCACTTGATGGCGTAGATCGCGATGCCGATCGGCGTGATGTAGGGGCTGGTGACCGGAATCAGCGAACAGATCACGCCGGCCGGCTTGGCGTACTTGACGATGCCCTTTTCCGGGAGTTCTTCGATCACGCCCATGCTCTTCTGGCGCAGGGCGTCACGCAGGATCCCAAGAACCTTGGCGCGCCGTCTCGGCTCGCGGCTCCCCATCCCGCTTTCGTCGACGCTCATGTTCGCGAGACGCTCCGCGGAGACGGGGTTGGCGGCCGCCCAGCCAACGGCCTGGCACAGCCGATCGACCGTCGCCTGGTCGTAGGCTGCGATCTGGTCCATGGCCCGCCGGGCGTTGGCCAGCACGCGCTGGGCGAGTTCTGATTCCTGGGGCGTAATCGGGCGAGTTGCCATGTTTCGTTATGAGAAAAACCCGTGTGGATTATGGAAAGTCGAGCGCGATGTTGCGAGAGTGTTACGGTGCCGCTACCGTTACGGAGTGAATTACGGCGAGTTTCAGGCCCAATCGGTGAGATCGGGCCTGAAACGGGTGACGCTTCTTCGGCTACTTGACGACTCGCACCCTTGCGGTGCCTTCGAGTTTCTTTTGCACCCCGCCGGCCATGAATAAGGCGGTGACTTTCAGGGCCACGGCGTCGCCGGACGGGATGTTGTTGTCAATCTCCGACTTATTGAAGGCGGCGGTCAATCGTGTCCCATCAGCCGATGTTGATACAGCTGCCGCGTTGAAGGACTGCTCGCTCAATGGCCCGAGAATCGTTACTGGGACGCGCTTGTCGAGCGTCCATCCCGCGGGCACCGTCAGCACGGCCTGCACGGTGCCGCTGACGCCGGTGAACGTGCCGGTCGGCGACTTGAAGTCCAACACGCTCGAGGCGAACGTCAATGGCGCTTCTTGGGCAGCCAGCGTCACGACCACCTTCCCGGTGGGGCGCGGGTCGGTGCAGTCGTTGAAGTAGTACTCGCCTTCGCGTGTGAAGGTGTGCTGAGCCGACTCGCCAGGCTTGAGCCGGAAATTGAACAGGCCTTCGAAGTATTGCGTCGCGCAGTGCTCCTTTAGGTTGCCCGTATTGGGGCCACCAATCTGCGCGTCGCCCGGATTGGTAAAGGTCACCGTCGTGCCCACGGGCACCGTCAAGCGCGACGGCAACATCGACGCCGTTGCCGTGCTGTCTCTCGTCGGAGTGGTTGAAGGCGCGGCCCCTCCGCGCCCGCCGCCTCTTCCGCCGCCCTGCGGAGCGCCCGCACCGCCGGGCGCACCTCCAGGAGGGCCACCGGCTCCGGGAGGTCCTCCTCCTCCAGGCCCACCGCGACCGCCGGCCGCCACTCCCGCTGGCTGATAGGCCAGATAGATCGTGTTCGGCGGCACGCGGTCCCACGTCGCGTTGTCGACCGGGCGGCGCAAGTTTGTGATCGGTTCGGGCGAGGGTGCCTCCGAACTCCCCGACACGATCCGCGGGCTTGATCGGGGGCCGGTGGTGTACACGGCTTTGCCGCCGACCTTGAACGCCCACAAGGAATCACCGCGTCCAGGCGGCGCGTATGGCTGCTGTCCTCCCATCGCGGCCACCGCAATGTACTGCTCGCCGTTGGCGATGTACGAGATCACACCAGACGCGCCGACGGAGCCGGTCTGGAATCGCCACAGTTCGTCGCCAGTTCGCGCGTCCATCCCCAGCAGGAAACCGTCAGGCCGGGAGATGAACAGCAGATCGCTCGCGGTCACTAAGGGGCTGTTGCCGTGCGCGACGTCGCCGCCCGGGCCGAAATCCCGGCGCCACTTCACGAGGTTCGTGGAGGCGTCGATGGCAATGAGTTCGCCCGACTGATATTGCCCGGGAATGCGCAGGCCGTTGCCGCCCTGAAACAGGTTGTTCGCGTGCGCCGACGGATTCGTCGACGAGGGCACGTAAAAAAGGTTGAGGCGGTGACTGTAGCCGTAGTTCGACCAGTCCGCACCACCGTTCTGACTTGGCACTGACAGAACGGGCTGGGCCCAGTGCCCATCGTTCACGCATCCTCGACGCGGTGGCCCACTAAGGAACCTGGCGTCCTCTTCCAGGTAGTGACCCGGGCGTTGCACCAAGCGGAGTTGTCCGGGCTTTGCGGGATCCGGTTCCGCCTGATACCCGTTCCAGTTAGGCACTGCACGATTCGGGGCGCCGGGTATTTCCGAGCCGAGGTTCTGATACTCGACGCACTGAGGTGTGAACGGCGGCTGCACCGGAAAAGGCTGCGTCGCAGGCGAGGCCTGTCGCGCGTCAACCGGGACCGGGCGGTACTCGACGCCGAGGGCGGGTTTGCCATTCGTGCGATCGAGCACGAAGATGTGCCCCTGCTTGCTGCCGTAGTAGATCAACTTCCGGCGCACGCCGGCAACCATCACATCCGCCAGCAGCGGAGGGTGCACGTTGTCCATGTCCCAAATGTCGTGGCGCACGGACTGGAAGTGCCACTTGTACTTGCCAGTCTTGGCGTCGATCGCCACCACTGAGTTCGTGAACAGGTTGTCACCGGGCCGAGCCGACCCGTCCTGTGAGTTGACGCATGTCCGCGCGTTACCAAATGTCCAATAGACGATTCCCAATTCCGGATCGATCGCTGGATGCATCCACGGCGCACCGCCGGCCTGCAGATAGCAATCATTGGGTGTGTCGTTGGGCGTGTTCTTCGTCGTCCAGGTGTCGCCGGCGTCGAAGGTCTTGCCGTTCACGTCTGTGAACACGGTGCCGTGCGGATACGCACTGTAGAACCACCACTGGATCACGCCGTCACTCGCGCGCACCGCGTAGCCGGCACTCCGGGGTGAGTCGTTGGTGCCGACGTAGACCAGCCCGTCGTGGTAGATCGTCGCGACCTTGGCGGTATTGCCGAGCGTCTCACCGTTGGCCGTCGGCTGCGTTTCCCAGATCGGTTTCCCGGTTTCCTGATCGAGCGCCACCACGCGGTTGCCTCCGGCGAGCGTGAAGACCTTTCCCTCACCGACTGAAACGCCGCGACGGGTGGTCACCTGGCCCGGCTGCCACTTCCACCTGACCGCTCCGGTCGCGCCGTCGACCGCCATCACGCCCCCGCTCGGCGTATCGAGATACAACACGCCTCGGACGGCGATGGGTGTCGTCTGTGAGCCGACGTGATCGGTACCAGGGCCCGCCGCCGGTTGCGTCACGGCCTCAGCCGAGGCGTGCACCACCCAGGCAGGCCCAAGGTTCTTGATATTCGAGCGACCGATCTGGCTCAGCGATGTGTACGACTGGTTCCCGAGGTTGCCGCCGTTCTTTGGCCAATCGGCGCCGGTCGGAGAGCAACAGGAACTCGCATTTTGTGCCGCTGTGGCGGCCAGCCACGTCATTGCCACGGCTGCGCACACGGCGAGACCCACCACGCGTTTCACATTCATCGGAGGCTCCTGCATTCGCTACATCAAACCGGCGCCGGTCAGCGCGGCGCGCAACACTTCTTGGTCTTTCTTGATCACCGCCACGAATCGTTCACGCGGAATCGTGAGCGTGCTCTGTCCGCCCATGCCATCTGGGTACTCTGGCTGACTCTCGATCGGCCCCGAGAAATCGATCTCCTTAAGGAGCTTCGCCAGCTCATCCAGTCGCACCAACCCTTCACCCAGCGGCGCCCACTCGGTTCGCCACCGCCCTTCTTTCGACTTGTTCCAGATGAAGTCTTTGACCGAGACGCCCGTGACGTACTTGCCGGCCGCGCGCAGGTTCAAGGCCCACAGACCGTTGGCGCCTTCACGCACCATGTGTCCGACGTCGTAATGAAAGCCGACGTGCGCTGGGTCGTGGTCCTTCAGGATGGATAACAAATCCCAGATCGGCGTGCCGACCGCGTTGCCGGCGTAGGTGTGGTACATCGCCGTCATCTTGTACTTCGCGTTCAGCGCAGCGAGCTTTGCAACCTTCGGCTTGATGGCTTCGAGTTGCGCCGCAATCGATTGCGTGGTGTTGTAGCGCCACGTCCCCCACCAGTAGTGCGTGATGCCGAGTGAAGACGCCGTGGCGAGGATATCTTCGGCGAACGCGGAATCGGCGTCGGTGATGGGCGGCGTGATCGCAGACACTTCGACTCCGTGCTTGCGAACCGCGGCGACAAACGGCGGCAGATCCTGTTTGACTCGATCCGGGGCGACGTGCCCCTGATTACCAGGGCGGACATTGATGTCCAGCCCGTCGTAACCCGCTTCCTTCGTGATGAGCGCGACCTCGTCCGGATTTCGCAGCCAGAGCAGGTGCCGGCCGTAAAAGTCCAGCTTCAGCGGGCGGCGCGGACGCACCGGCGACTGCGCCGACGTCCTGGACGACGCGAGTATCGTGCCGGCCGCGACCGCACACGTTTCGAGAAACTGTCGACGCTGCATGATGGGTGAACCGCCTTTCGTTCGGTTAGTCATTGCCATGCGCCAGGAAGTCGGCGATATCCCAGTAGCCGGTTCGCGGCATCGGCACGTCACCTCGGGTCACGACCTCCAGCAGATACGGCTTGTTGGCGCCTAGGGCCGTTTGCAACGCCGCCGGCAGGTCATCGGGCGATTCGACTCGGGCCGAATCGACACCAAACGCCGTGGCCAGCGTCAGGAAGTCTGGGTTGTATGGTTCGCCATCCGGCGTGCGGAACTCGGTGCCGTAGGCGTTCTTGAAATAGGTTGTGCCCACAGTGCGGATCGTCGAGAAGCAGAAGTTGTTAAAGACGACCCACACGACGGGAATACCGAGTTCAACCGCAGTGGTCATGGCCCCACACACCGACAAGAACCCGCCGTCGCCCACCAGGCAGACCACCACTCGATCCGGGGCGCCGATCTTCGCGCCAATGGCCGCCGCCGGCGCAAATCCCATGGTCGCCATGGCTCCACTGGTGATGAACGTCTGCGGCAGGTACGAATACAACTGCTGGCCGGCACCGTTCTTGTTCCAGCCAACGTCGGTCACGTAGATCGCGTCGCGCGGCACCGCAGCCGACACTTCGTCGAGCAGCCGGGCCGGATGAATCGGTTTCCCGCCGTCCCGCTTCGTGGCGGCAATCTCGGCATTCCAGCTGTCGCGCCGGTGACCGAGTGTTTCGACGCGACGCTGCATGTCGGCCGCGTTCGGATTCGAGCCGCGGAGTCCCTCGATCAGCTGGCTCAGGACGGTTTTGGCGTCGCCAACGATGCCGACCTCGACGGGATAGATCTTGCCGATTTCCTGCGGGTCGATATCGATCTGGATCAGCTTGGTCGGAGGGATGGCAAAGGTGTGCTCGGGGCGCCAGGAACTGCAATCCGCTTCGCCGAATGCCGTGCCGATCGCGACGATGACATCGGCGGTGCGCATCGTGTCGTTGGCGACTCGGGTGCCCCAGATCCCCGTCATACCGCACGCCAGCGGATGGTCCTCTGGAAAGATCCCCTTTGCCATCAGGGTCGTCGCCACCGGCAGCGCCATGAACTCAGCAAACGTGCGCAACTCAGCCGAGGCTTCCGACAACACCGCACCGTTGCCCACGAAGATCGCTGGGGCTTTCGCGGACTGCAGCAGGCGCACCGCGTCGGCAATTCCCTCGGGCGGACCGCCGGGGCGGCGGTAGGCCGGACGCCGACTGGACATGTCCTGCGCAGGCGGATCGACCTGCTGGGAAAACACATCCATGGGCACGTCGAGCAAGACCGCGCCGGAACGGCCGGTCTGCGCGACGTTGAGCGCCCGCGGCATGACGTCGACCAGGAACTTCGCGTCATCGATCCGCCAGACCCGCTTGCAGATCGGACGGTAGATATCTCCTTGAGATGCATCCGCGTGCAACCGCATCCCCTGGTGCGGTTCGCGGGCGTGATGATACGAGGGGGTGTTGCCGGTGATCACCAGCATTGGCGTCCCGTCTCCCGCGGCCGAGGCCACGCCGGTCAGCGCGTTGGTCAGGCCGGGCGACAGGTGGACGTTGAGAACGGCGAGCTTGTGGGTGACACGGAAGTACGCGTCGGCGGCGTGTGCCGCCTGCTGTTCGTGGCGGAACGACACGTAGTCGATGCCCAGCTTGTGGCAGGCATCAATCAACGCATAGTTGGTGTGGCCACACTGGCCGAACACCTTGGCTACGCCCTCCTGCTTCAGGCAGTGGGCCATAAACATCGCTCCGGTCATCACGTCTCCTGTCAGAGGCTGATGGTGATCAGCCGCTCCTCGGTCATCTCCTGCATCGCGTACCTCGGGCCCTCGCGTCCGAGCCCGCTGTCCTTGACACCGCTGAAAGGAATCAAATCAACGCGGCTGCTGGACGATTCGTTGATGTGCACCACGCCGACGTGAATACGGCGCGCCGCACTGAGCGCCGTGTTGATGTCTCTGGTGAAGACGCCGCAGGCCAGGCCGAACTCGGTCGCGTTGATCTGTGCGATCGCATCGTCGAGCGACTCGAAGGTAATAATGGACACGACCGGCGCGAAGATTTCTTCGCAGAGGATCTTCATGTCGCGCCGCGCGTCGACAAGAATGGTCGGCTGCAGCACCGCGCCGCGCCGCTCGCCGCCGGCAACGATCCGGGCACCTGCCGCGACGGCCTCGCCAATCCACTGCTGCGCGCGCATTGCCTCGGCCTCGCTGATCATCGGCCCGACCGCCGTGCCTGGAGCCCGCGGATCACCGACACTCAGCTGCGCGGTCGCCGCGACAAATTTCTCGACGAACGGTTCGAGTACCCGCCGGTCGACGAATAACCGCTGCGTGGACGTGCACGCCTGACCGGCTCGGCGAAACGCCGAATTGGCAACACGCGGCGCGGCGCGATCGAGATCACCATCCGCGCACACCAGCGTCGCCGCAATGCTGCCCAACTCCAGCGCAATGGGGCGCAGGCCGACATCGCGATGGAGCTGCTTACCGACGGCCGTGCTGCCGGTGAACGTGTAGAAGCGGATCAGTGGGTTCTCCACCAGCCATCGGCCCACCTCGCTGCCTGGCCCCTGGACCAAGTTGACGTGGCCGGCGGGGAACCCCGCCTCGATCAGGATCTCGCAGAGCATCGCGGCACTGAACGGCGTTGCCTGCGGTGCTTTCAGCACGACCGCGTTGCCTGAGGCCAACGCCGGACCGGCCTTATGCGCCACGAAGTTCAGCGGTGCATTGAATGACGTAATGCCGCAGACGACGCCGCGCGGCACCCGGACCGTGAAGGCCATGCGGTGCGCATGACCCGGTGCGTGTTCAATCGGCACCATCTCGCCGACCAGCCGCTTGGCCTCTTCTGCGGCAATGAGAAACGTCTGGATGGCGCGCGTCACCTCGTTTTGCGCGTCCGAGACCGGGAACCCGGCCTCAGCGGTGATCGTCGCGGCGATCTCGGCGCGGCGCTGCTCGATGAGATCGCCGACACGCCGCAACATGCTGAAGCGATCGTAGCCATCGATACGATTCTTTCTGAACGACGCATCCGCGGCGGCAACTGCGGCGTCGACCTGGGCACGTGACGCGCGATCGGCGTGGCCGATGATCTCGCCGGTGAACTTGTCGGTGACCGCAAAGGTCTCGCTGCCGTCGACCCACGCCCCGTCAATGAGGAGCCGGGCGCGGCGCAGCGTGTTGCCGGGGGCTGGAGGGTACTGGGTCGCGGCCACTCAGATCACGCCGTCTTCTGCCAGCCGCTTCAGCTGATCGCCGCTCAGCCCGAGCTCTTGCTCGTACAACTGGTGATTGTGTTCGCCAAGCGACCCGCCCGGCCAGCCAATTGCGCCTGGCGTCGCTGACAGGCGCGGCACGATGTTGTGCATTCGGACGCGGCCGTCGCCATTGGGGATGTCGACCAGCAGCTCTCGTGCCTGCCAGTGCGGATCGCGCTCGATGTCGGCAACGGTCTGCACCGCCACGGCGGTCAGGGCGTGATCGGCGATGATGCGCCGGTTTTCCTCAACGCTGCGTGACCGGATCGCAGCCGCGACCGCCTCGTCGAGTTCCGCGGCATGGGCCACCCGGGCCTCATTCGACGCGAACCGAGGATCCTGGAGGAGATGTCCCAGCCCATAGGCCACGAGGAAACGTTCCGCCATCTTCGGGGTTGAGCCACTCACCGCGATATAGCGCCCGTCGGCGGTGAGGTAGCAGCCGCGAGGTCCCGCATTTTTTGAACGGCTGCCGTTGCGCTCCCGGAGCCGCCCGCTTGCGGCATATTCGGCGGCCAATGGTCCGAGCAGCGAGAACAGCGACTCAAACAACGCGAGGTCAATCACCTGACCGGGACCTCCGTGCACGTCGCGGTGATACAAGGCAAACATCACGGCGTTGACCGCATACAACGCGGTCGTCATATCGGCCAATGGAAACGCGGGCACGATCGGCGCGCCGTCCGGCTCGCCATTCATCGCCGCGAATCCACTGGCCGCCTCAACCAAGGTGCCAAAGCCGGGGCGCTGACTCGACGGGCCGGTCTGCCCCCATCCCGAAATGCGCAGCAGGATCAACTTGGGGTGCCATGACTGCAACACGTCGTAGCCGAGCCCCATGCGCTCGAGCGTGCCTGGCACGAAGGACTCCATCACGACGTCAAAGCGGGGAATCAGTTGGCGCAGGAGGTCCTGCCCTTCCGCCGACTTGAGATTCAGCGTGATGTAGCGCTTGTTCCGCGCATAGACCTTCCACCACAGCGGCGTACCGTCTGAGGTCCACTGGCGCAGCGGGTCGCCGCTGCCAGGCTGCTCGACCTTGACCACGTCGGCGCCGAAATCAGCCAGGATCATGCCCGAGACGCCGCCAGCGATCATGCGTGACAGATCCAGGACGCGAATGCCCTCGAGAGGGCGCGCAGACGGGTTGGCGGGTGATGTTGACATGTATGGATAACTATACAAGTTCGCTCAGCACGGATGGTATGCTGGCCCACCGTGGCCACACAGGGTCCCGCAGGCGGACTGGACAAGCAACTCGGCGTTCCGCTTTACCATCAAATTCAACATCTCATTCGCCACCGTATTCATAGCGGTCTCTACCGGCCCGGCACCCAGATCCCGTCAGAACACGAGCTATGCCAGGAGCTCGCGGTCAGCCGCGTCACCCTGCGCGAAGCGCTGCGCGAACTGGTGCGCGAGCGTCTGCTGATCAAGGTGCAGGGCAAAGGCACGTTCGTGTCGTCGGATCCGCCGACGCGCCTGGCCCCGGTGCGCTACACCGGCTTCATCGAAGAACTCCAGGAACGCGTCCGCAAACTGCGCGTGACCGACGTCGAGGTCGCGCAGACGCCCGCGACACCGGAGATCAAGACCGCGTTGCACCTGAACGCGGCCACCTCCGAAGTCACACTGGTCAGGCGGCTGCGCCATATCGACGACGAGCCCTTCTCGTACACGCTGAATTACCTGCCCAGCGAAATCGGCGCACGCATTCGCGCCAAGGACCTCTACACCCATCCGCTGCTCAAGATCCTCCAGGAGGATCTCAAGATTCCCATCCTCAGAGCCCACGAAACCATTGAAGCCGCGCCGGCCGATTCCGAAACCGCGCGCCGGCTCAAAGTCCCTGTGCTGTATCCGGTCATGCACATGACGCGCATCATGTACACCACCGGTGATCGTCCGTTCGAGCTCGTCGACATCTACTACCGGGCCGACAAGTATCACTATTCAGTCAACATGGTCCGCGTGAAGCGCGGTGGCCGGTGGACCTGGTCGACCGAGGTCGAAACGTCGGCCTGATCGCTCAGGCCGACGTCCGCTTCTAGAAGCTGTATTTCAAGGCGAACTGCATGATCCGCGGATCGCCGGTCGTGTTGGTGACGCGTCCGTTGGTCAACGCTGTTGAGCCGATCTGCACCGTCGGGTTGGCCCAGTTCGTGATGTTGAACACGTTGAACGCCTCGATACGAACCTCGACCTTTTGCCCCCTGGGCGCCGAAATCAGTCGCGAGAACGACAGGTCAACGTTCCAGAACGCCGGCCCAAACAAATAGCCCTTCGGTGTGTCGCCCCACACCCCGGGGGTGTTCGGTGCGAACGCCGCCAGATTGAACCACGCCACTGACGGCTGACTGCCGGTGAGCGCGACGGTTCGCTGGTCGTCTGGCAGATACGGATCCACGCCTGCAACAATCATCGGGCGCTGCACCAGATTGGTCAGCGCGAAGTCACCGGTCGTCGTCGGGGTGATCGGGCTGCCGCTGCGCGCCTGCCAGATGATCCCGGCCTGCCAATCGGCCGTCACGGTCCGCAGGAATCCGCCACCGAAACCAGGACTCATCAGCACCGCCGAGAGATTGAAGTTGTGACGGCGGTCCGCCGCGCATGGTCCCTTGTTGGTGGAGGTATCCGGACGCGGATCACTGCTCCGGATGTCGGTGATCGGAATCGGGAACGCGTTGCCGATGTCGCCGGCGCCGGCCGGTTCACCTTCGTTGGTGCACTTGCTGTAGGTGTAGTTCGTGCTGGCGCTCCAGCCGTTGGAGAGGCGCTTGGTGAGGCCAACTCGTGCGCCGTGATACCAGCCTCTGGCGTCGTCATAGAGCTGGGCCACGGTGTTGGCGGCATAGAAGTTTCCCGCCGCGGGGTTGAGGAGCGTCAGCAGTGAACGCGCCTGCCGGTTGGCCGCAGAGGTGTTCGAGCACGGACCGGCCGTCGTCAAGCCGTACTGCCCCGCCACGCAGTTGCCCGGCACATAGACGATCGGGTTCTCTTCGTACCCCGACCAGATATGAATCGACTTGTTTCCCATGTAGGTCACGTCGAACATCATCGACGTGAGGAACTGCCGCTGATACGACAGATTCCACTGCGTGACCTGCATGGGCGTGAGGTCGAGCGGCATGCTGACGTAGCCGCCCTGCACCGGGAAGCGCACGTCGCTGGGTACTGCCTGCGTCGGCTCGCCCTGCCGCGGATAGTTGATCGCCTTGAGCGGATCACCACCAGGCGTATTCGCCCAGGGATCGGTAAAGTTGATGGCGCAGCCATTGCGGTTGATGGTGCAGGTCGTCGGCGCAACCGCGTTCACGCGGTTACCGAAGGGAGGGTTGAGCGGGTGACGCCCGTAGGCCCAGAGTCTCGGCGAGTCGTAGTAGTGACCGATACCGGCTCGAAACGTCTGGACGTTGTCTCCGCGCGGATCCCAGACGATACCGATGCGCGGCGCAAACTGCGCGAGTCGATTCTTGTTGTTCGTGCCGTTGTCGGGAAACCCTGGGTCGCCCTTGAACATCAGGCCGACCGGCGCGTTGGGGTAGGTCTGGCTTCTGATCCCCTTATCGAAGTTCTCGCGGCTGAAGGCCTGCTGGAACCCGTTGTTGTCGAGAGCCGCCAGGTACGGTTCCCAGCGCACACCGTAGTTCAGCGTCACATTACGGCTGACCCTCCACACGTCACCGAGATAGAGGCCAATGGCATTGATCGACTGATCGTTGCGCTGACTGCCGGCCTGATTGAACGTCGCCGGCAAGCCGAGAACGAAGTCGGCCATCGGCAGTCCCCCGTTGGCGTTGGTCGTGCCGCTGGTGACCAGGCCCGAGAACCCGAACGTGCCATTTGACGCGAAGGTGCCGTCACCGATGGTGTTCGGACGGGTCCAGACGCCTCCGAACGACACGCTGTGTGAGCCCTTGATCCAGTCGAAGTCCTGCGACACCGAGGGCGTCCTCACCAGGAACCGGCCCGTGAAGCCGCTGTTCGCCCACCCGGCGCTGCCACCGGCCAGGAAATCCTGGCCTCCTCCAGTGGTGTACTGAAACGTGTTCACGCCCAGCGAGGTCCAGGTTGGAGCACCGTCGCCCTGGATGCGCTCGGTCGAAGTGCGCTGCATGGTGACGCGCGTCGTCGCGACGAACGACGGCGACACGACCCAGTCGAAGCCGCTGGCCATCGTGGTCATTCGGGCATCAATGCCAAGACCCGTGCCGCTGAGCATCAGCAGGTTGGGGTTGTTCTTGTCGAACGCGGGATCGTGCCGATACTTGGTGTAGAAGACGCGGCTGAACAACCGCATGTCCATCGTCATCTGATAGTCCGCGCGACCGATGTATTGCTGCTCGTTGCTGTCATTGGGAATCTGCAGGACGTAACGCCCGCACCCATCAGGATCCAGCGCCGGGTCGGGGCGTGGCAGCATGTTCATCATCTTCACCGAGATCGGGTGGAAGAGTGACGGATCGATCCGGTTGTTCACAAAGGGCGCGCCCAGCGTGCGGGCCGTGCCGCCGCGGCAGGCGGCCGACATGATCCGCGAAAAATCACCGCGGCGCACTTCGTCCGTGGGCACGATCTGGTCCGCGGCGAGCGGTGCGATCTTGGTGTTGGTGATCTGGGTGCCGCCGAAGAAGAACACCTTGTCCCGGATCAGCGGACCGCCAAATGTGCCGCCGATCTGGTTACGCCGCAGACCATCATCGCGGCCAAGGCCGCCGTTCTCCTTCTTCTCGAAGTAGCGAATGGCATTGAACCGGCTGTCGCGCACGAAGTCGAACACATTGCCGTGGAAGGTGTTGCTGCCCGACTTGGTCACCGCGTTGACGGTCGCGCCGGTCGACATGCCATAGCGCGCGTTGCGGACGCCGTTCTCGGTCCGGAACTCCTGCAGCGCATCGGGAAACGGCATGGGGTTGCCGGTGTTGTTCTGCGGGTCGTTGTTATAGCCGCCATCCACCAGGTACATCGTGCTGTTGCCTGTGCCGCCGGCGACCGAAATGGCGACCGCATTGGGGTACTGGCGGTTGTCGGTCAGTGTCGTGTTCTCGACCGCCGACCCGGAGAGCACGATCAGCTGCAGCACGCTGCGTCCGTTGAGCGGCAGGCTGACAATCTGCTCCTGCGGCACCACCGTGCCGACGTTGACGTTGCGCGTCTCAACCAGCGTGGCGTTGGCGGTTACGGTGATGGTTTCTTCGAGTGTGCCGAGCTTGAGTCTGACGTTGACCGAGCGGGTATCGCCGACCATCAGCGTGATCCCGGTCTGCTCGAAGACGCTGAAACCGCTCAGTCTCGCCGCCAGCTTGTAGGGGCCAATCGGCAAGCTGGTGAAGACATATCCCCCGTCAGCGTTGGTGATCGCGACGCGTTGCATCCCGGTGTCGGTCTGCGTGACGGTCACATCGACGCCGGGCAGCGCGCCGCCCGACTCATCCAGCACCGTGCCCGACAACTGCGCGACCGCTACCGTCTGGCCCGATACGGGCACACTCACCACAGTGAGGGCCAGGGCCAACCACACTCCGTATCGCCTCATACAACTTCCCTCCGCGCAACGCGTTACGTGCAGACGTTCAATCTTGTCTGGTTGTCCTAACTTGTATTACCGTTACGGTCGCGTATATTGCGCCTGAGTGCACGAACTGTCAAGGGGCAAACGAGGCGCACGACGCCGGACGGCTGCCAGGCCATGATTCGAGGAGGACGCGTGGACGCGTGGAAAACGGCATTAGTGGATGCGCGTGATGGCCAGATCCGGCTGCGCGGCTATGACGTTGCGGGGTTGATGACGGGTCGGTCGTTCACCGACGTGATTTTCCTGCTGCATCGCGGAGAGTTGCCGACCGCCGCTGAGCGCCGCCTGCTCGACGCGATTCTGGCCGCGGTCGCTGACCATGGGTCAGGCGCGCCGTCGTGCGCGACCGCCAGACTCGCGCTCTCCGGCAACCGGCAGTCGGTGTCGGCTGCGGTCGCCGCGGGAATCCTGGCGGTCGGGGACGATCATGGCGGAGCGGGATCGGGCTGCATGGAGATGATCGCCGCTGGCATCCAGCGCGCCAAGACCGCCGGGGTATCGTTGGAGGAGGCGGCGTTGGCGCTCGCGACCGACGCGCGCGCGGCCGGAAAACGGCTGGCGGGGTTCGGGCATCGCGTCCACGCCACTGACCCACGGACCGGCATTCTCTTCGAGCTGGCGCGGCAAGGGGGCGTTGCTGGCGACGGCGTTGACTTTGTGCAAGCGATGGAACGCGCAATTGCCACGATCGTCAAGCCGCTGCCGATCAACATTGACGGTGCGCTGGCTGCGGTCTTACACGACATGGGCTTCTCGCCGGCGTTTGGGCGGCTGGTGTTCATCATTGGCCGCGTCGCAGGCTTGACGGCTGAAGTCGCCGAGGAACTGGCGCGCGAGAAGCCCATGCGCATCCGGATTCCCGTTGAGTACGACGGCGTCGCTCCTCGGGCGCTGGAGTAAGGACACAATGCAGCCTAGTCGCGCACGCCACAAGCTACTCGCCTTCACCACCATTCTCGCCGTTATCACGTATCTGGACCGAGTCGCCATTTCGTCAGCCGCACCGGCGATTCGTGGCGAAATGGGCCTCGATGCCGTGCAGATGGGCTGGGTATTCAGCGCCTTCACCTGGACGTACGCGATCTTTGAAATTCCCAGCGGCTGGATGGGCGACGTGATGGGGCCACGGAAGGTTCTGACGCGCATTGTCATCTGGTGGTCCGCTTTCACGGCTGCCACGGGTGCCGCGTGGAACTTCACATCACTGGTCATCTTTCGCCTGCTGTTCGGAATGGGCGAAGCTGGCGCTTTTCCCAACACCTCGCGAAGTTTTGCCAAGTGGTTCCCGCTGTCAGAACGGGGCGCGGCGCACGGCTGGATCTTCATGGGCACACGCATGGGCGGCGCCATTACGCCCCCGCTCGTGGTCGCTTTGATGACCAACTTCGGCTGGCGCGAGACGTTCTACCTGTTTGGCGGACTCGGCGTCGTGTGGGCGTGGTTCTGGTGGCGCTGGTTCAGAGATGAGCCCTCCCAGCATCCAGAGGTCAATCAGGCGGAACTGGCCCTCATCGAGAGCGGTCGGGAGACACCGGCGGAGCACGGCGGATTCAACTGGGCCGCGCTCTTGTCGCCGAATCTGTTGCTGGTCTACGGCATGTACTTCACGATGGGCTACACGCTGTACTTCAATCTGACGTGGCTCCCGACCTACCTCAAGGACGTCCGCGGTTTCACGCTGCAACAGGCCGGATGGCTATCCGCAGCGGTGCTGTTCACGGGCGGGGTGATGACCTACGTCGGCGGCAAGCTGACCGATTACCTGGTCAAACATTACGGGCTGAAGATTGGCCGATCGATCAACGTCGTGACGCTGCCAATCGCAGGGTTGCTGCTCGTCGCTGCTGCCCAAACCGAGCACCCACTGACCGCTGCGATCCTGCTCGCAATGACCCTCGGCGTAGCCGACCTGGGCGTGAGTTCCTGCTGGTCGATTTGCCACGATATCGGCGGCCGCAATGCCGGGATCGTCACCGGCGCCATGAACACGTGGGGCAATATTGGTGGCGCGCTGAGTCCGCTCGTCGTTGGCTACGCGGTCGGCTGGTACAGCTCGTGGACGGTGCCGTTCTACATCACGGCCGGCGTGTACATGTTCGGTGCGTTGTGCACGTTCTTCGTGGATCCTCGCAAGCCGGTGAGCCTCGCGAGGTAGCGTGCGATGACATGTGGGCGGTCCGAAGACAACGGCCCCCGTGCCTCAGAACATCCAGTCGAGTCCAAGAATTGGGAACAACCCAAGCTGATCCAACACCCTCGGCGCATTGTTGCGCCGGTCCCACGAGTATCCAGACACATTCTTGCGATTGGTCACGTTCTGCGCGCCGAGAAATACCGACAGCGGACGTCCGTTGATCGTGAAACGGCGATCAATACGCAGGTCGGCGCGGAAATAGGCTGGCGCCCGTGCGTCGTTCACGCGATCAAGGTCGTAGATCTGTCGGCGGCCCGCTGTCGAAAGGGTGAGGTCGGTTGGCGTGTACGGCCGCCCGCCAAGGTATGAGACGCGAGTACCGATGTCCCAGCGCTCGCCAATCCTGTACGAGCCGATGAGATTGGCCACGACCGGATGGTCGAAGCTGCCGGGGCGCAGCACCTGATCGAGGCCGGCATGACGGGTGCGGGAGACCGCGAGGTTCACTTGTCCGTACCACCTCGACGTGGCCGTCGCCTTGCGCTCGGCCAGCATCTCGATCCCGCGCGCGTAGCCGGTACCACGCGAGACCAGCGGGAACAGCACATCGCGAATGGCAAACGTGTCGCCGATGTTTGCGAGCGACAACGAGGGCACGTCACTCGAAACCGGGTACTCGTTGTAACGCTTGTCGTAGGCTTCGATACTGAGCCTGGTCACCTCGCTCGGCAACCACTCCAGTCCGGCGACGGCGTGGTCGGCACGAAACGGACGAAGGTCGCGATTCTCCGGGAAGGCCGACACGAACAGCGCGAACGGCTGTTGGTAATAGCGCCCACCCGACGCCTTGGCCGACAGGGTCGGCGTCAGCTGATAGCGGAACCCCACTCGCGGCACCGCCCGCCAGGCCGACAGATACCCGAAGCGATCGACACGAGCACCAAGCGTGGCACTGAGGCGTGGGGCAATGGCTCGCGAGACCTGGACATAGCCCGCGCCGAGCGACGTGGTGTCTTGCTGCCGCAGCGCGAACGGATTCTGATCCGGTTGTGCGAAGTACGGGCCATCGCTGCCAAACGGCGACGCGGCATCGTAGTCCGTGGCCAGACGCCGGGCCGACACGCCCGCCTGCACCTTGCCTGCCCACCCGACGTTCAGTGTCAGGTCGTACTTCACGCCGAACTCGGCCTCGGTCGAATCCTCGCGGAACACTTCGACGCCACGGGCGAGCTGGTCCTCGACCGGCAGTCCGGCCGACGGCAATCCTCTCTTCAACAGGTCTTTGATGCGCTGGTCGGTGGCCGCACGGGTGTAGGTCACGCCAAACAAGCCGATGCCGCGCGATCCGAACGTCCGCTGCCAGTTCAGCCCGGTGGCGTAGCGGCGGCCACGATACCTGATGTCCAGGTTGCTCAACTCGTCGTTGAGTTCGCTGTCCTCGGTAAGGCCAAGCCGGATGCGATCAGTACCGCTCACATTGAGGAGCCACACGCGATCGCGGGGACTGACGTCGTAGGTCACCTTGCCGTTGAAGGTGTAGAGCACCGGCACGCCGCCAATGCCGGTATCGTCGGTCACCCAGTCGAGCACGCTGCGCCTGAACGAGACGACCCACGATCCGCGCGATGCGCCGATGCCGCCTTCGGCCACCGCGCCAAGACCCGCGAACCCGAACGTCACCCGGCCACCGGTGCGCGTGCGACTCCCCTCGCGCAACGAGACCTGCAAGACGCTCGACGTGCGATTGCCGAACGCCGCCGGATAGCCGCCCGTGAGGAACGTCACATCCTGGAGCAACACCGAGTCGAGCATCCCCACTGTGCCGCCGGCCGACGCGAAATTCGCGAACGTGTTGATGTTCGGGATCTCGACGTTGTCGACGATGTAGAGGTTTTCAAGCGGGCTGCCGCCCCGGACGATCAGGTCGTTCCTGAAATCATCGGTGCCGATCACCGCCCCCGGCAGCGATTGGACATAGCGCGACACGTCCTGCAGGGCGCCGGCCGACTGGCTGATGTCCGCGGCCGAGATCAGATAGCCGGATGTCTTGAGTTCATCGGCGGTCACGAACTTCGGCGCCACGACGGTGACCTTCTCTTCGAGGGCCTGTGTTTCCGGCAGCGTGATCTCGATGAGGCTGTCGAGACCCGCGCGCACCATTACGATCAGCGGCAGCGTGGGCCTGCCTGGTGCCGCCGCCTCAAGGGCGTATTCGTCGGCGCGAAGATCGGTGATGGCAAACTCGCCCTTGGCGTCGGAGACCTCGCATCGGCCGATGGCTGGGATACAAATGGCGACATCCGGCACGCGCGGCTGCGTCGCGGACATGACGATGCCGCGAATCGCGCCGGCGGCGGCGGTATCTTGCGCGTCAGACGGCGAGGGCACGGCAAACAGACCAAGCGCCAGTGCGGCGACTAATGGGAAGGATGGTATCTGCACAACTTTTTATGACGCCGCCAGTCGGCGTGAGGATCCCAGGAAACGGCTCGCTAGATGATGCCAATCACCGTGTGAGGTACGTAGGGCGCCTCGAGGGCCGCCACGTCCTCGGGCGACAGGGTGACCGTCATGCCCGCCACCAACTGATCGAGCTGCTCGAGCTTTGTGGCGCTGACAATCGGCGCCGTCACACCCGGCTTTCCCAGGATCCAGGCCAGCGCGACCTGGATCGGCAACACACCCTTCCGCGCCGCCACCTCCACGACCCGATCGACGACGTCGTAGTCAGGGTCGGTGTAGTAGAGCGTGTGGCCCCAGGTATCGTGCTGATCGCGCAGTGAGGCGCTCTTCTCGCCGCGCTTGCGATTGCCGGCCAGGAAGCCACGCGCCAGCGGACTCCACGGAATCACGCCAATCCCCTCTTCGATGCAGAACGGAATGGTGTCCCGCTCTTCTTCCCGGTAGACGAGGTTGTAGTGGTTCTGCATGGTCGCAAACTCGGTCCACCCGTGCAGCCGCTGGGTGTAGACCATCTTCACGAACTGGTACGCCGCCATGCTCGAGGCGCCGATGTGACGGGCCTTGCCGGCCTTGACCACGTCGTGCAGCGCCTCACAGGTCTCCTCGATCGGCACGCCCTCGTCGAAGCGGTGAATCTGGTACAGGTCGATGTAGTCGGTCCCCAGGCGCCGCAGCGACTCGTCGACCGCCCGCATGATCTGCCGGCGGGAGAGTCCCTGGCCCTGGTCGGCATCCACCGGGTAATACACCTTGGTGGCAATGACGACCTGGTCTCGCCTGCTCATGTCCCTGAGCGCGCGGCCGACGACCTCCTCGCTGACGCCAAGCGAATACATGTTGGCGGTGTCGAAGAAGTTGATGCCGTGTTCGAGCGCGCGCTTGATGAACGGCCGGCTCGTGGCCTCATCCAGCACCCACGGCCGCCAGGCCGGCGTACCGTAGGTCATGGTGCCCAGGCAGAGCCTCGAGACCTTCAGTCCTGTCTTGCCGAGACCGACGTAGTCCATTGACGCTTCTCCATGTAGAGAAAGTATGGGATCGACAGCAGCGCCAGCGCCCCGGCGAAGCCGAATGCGCGGCCGAAGCCATAGTGCTCGCTGAGCCAGCCCACGGCGATCGAGCCGGTGCCGATGCCGGTGTCAAAAGCGCCGATCATGGCGCCGAAGGTCGCAGTTCGACGGTTGGCCGGCACGTGCTGCATCAAGTGCGAGACAAACAGCGGATACGCCGACCCGAACCCGACGCCAAAGAACATCGCCGACACCACGAACAGCGGCCGGTCGTTGGCAATCGACAGCAAGCCGATCGCGATGACGATCAGCGTCAGGCACGGCACGATCAGGCGCCGGTGGCCGACGCGGTCCGCGTAACGGCCGATGAACGGCCGCGTCAGGATCGTGGCCACGCAAAAGACCGTGAAATACAGCGCGCGCGGCACACCCACCTGCCCGGCGTAGACCGCAACAAAACTGGTGATGCCGCCGTAGCTGAACGAATAAAGGAACAGGGTGACAGCGCCGACAATGACGCGCCATTCAACCAGGTCACGGGGATGCAGCGACGGCGCGTGGTCAGCATGCGGCGTATCCGGCGGCAGCCGCCAGGCGATCACGGCCATGATGATGTTCAGCACTGCCGCCTCGACGCACATCAGCCACCAGCCGCCGTGGTCGAACACGTAGAGGCCGATCCATGGCCCGACGGCCACTCCCAACATGCTGGCAAAGCCTGAGTAGCCCAGGCCCTCGGCCCTGCGGGAGAGCGGGATGATGTCCATGAAATACGAGCTGGAACTGGACAGCAGGCCGGACCAGAACACGCCATGCACCAGCACCAGCGCGAGGATCAACTGATAGGACGGCGCGATCGCATACAGCAGCGAGAAGACGGTGATGGCGATGCTGGCGACGATCAGGACCCGGCGCTTCCCGAAGCGATCACCAATCGCGCCGGTGATCGGCGCCGAGATCGCCGAGGCATACGTCAGCAACCCCAGGAACAGTCCGGCCGCGGCCTGATTGCCGCCTAACTTCAGAATGTGGAACGGCGCCGTCGGCAGCAGCTGGAACGCCGACACGAAGACCGTGAAGTTGTAACACCACATCAACAGGAAGCGGGGCGTGAAGAGCGGATCCTGGCCGGCCGCCGATGCGGCGCTACCTGACGCGGAGGATGAGCTTGCCAATGTGCGTGCTTTCTTCCATCAACCTGTGCGCAGCCGCGGCGTCCGCCATCGGGAACACCTTGTGGATGACCGGTGCCACGAGGCCGCGCTCGAGAAGCGGCCAGACGTGTTGGCGCAACTCGCGCGCAATAACGCCCTTCTCCGCCGGCGTGCGCGGCCGCAGCGTCGACCCGGTCATCGTCAATCGCTTGCGCATCAGCATCGAGAAGTCGACTTCGGCCTTGGGGCTCTTCAGGAACGAGATCTGCACCAGGCGCCCCTCGATCGCGAGCAGATCGAGATTCCGCGGAATGTAGTCGCCGCCGACGATGTCCAGGACCAGGTTCACACCGCGGCCGTCGGTGACACGCTTGCCTTCCGCCACCCAATCCTGCGTCCGGTAATTGAAGGCGTGCTCGGCGCCCAGCGTGCGAATCGCGTCGCACTTGTCGTCGGAGCCTGCCGTCGCGAATACCCGAGCGCCAAAAGCTTTCGCGAGCTGAATTGCCGTGGTGCCGATGCCACTCGTGCCGCCGTGAATCAGGATGGTCTCGCCCGCCTGCAACTTGCCGCGCTGGAAGACGTTGGTCCAGACGGTGAAGAACGTCTCCGGCAGGCCCGCGGCCTGGACCACAGTGAGGCCCTTCGGAATCGGCAGGCATTGCTCGTGCGGGACGGCGGCGAGTTCGGCGTAGCCGCCTCCGGCCACCAGCGCGCAGATCGGATCGCCCACCGCCCATCCGGCAACACCAACACCGATCGCGGCGACCGTGCCGGCCACTTCGAGACCGGGCAGGTCGGACGCTCCTGGCGGCGGCGGGTACTTGCCCATCCGCTGCACAACGTCCGGACGGTTCACGCCGGCAGCGTCAACGCGAATCAGGATCTCACCGGCGGCCGCCGCCGGATCCGGCCGCTCGACGAGCGTCAGGACGTCCGGAGGCCCAAACCGTGAGATCTCGACCGCCTTCACTGGAGTCCTGACGGCAGGCGCGGCGACGACAGCAGCGCGGTGAACTCCTGCCAGCGCCTGGCCGGCGTCTTGTCGCGCCCCATCTTCTTCTCGACGTAGGCGCGGACCAGGTCCTTGCCGAGGTTGTAGTTGATCACGTAGCTGCGGTACTGGTCGATGAACTTGAGGCGCTGCTCGGCGCGCGGCTTCGTATACATCGCGTATTTCTCGAGCCATGCGATGGCGCCGTCACGGTCGATCTTGCCGTCGATAAACCGGCGCGCCGCCTCGTTGCCGGCATACGAGAGGCGATCGACCAGCGACAACACGCTGTAGTACTCGGCAACCTTGGCCGGATCGAGTCCGGCAAGCGGAAACAGCACTTCACTCTCGAAGCGAAGCCGGTCGGCGGGCGTAAAGGCGACCTCGATGCCGTAGTTAGCCGTGCCCTCAGCGATCAGCGACTGCGGTGAGAACAACGGGTAGACGGTGTATTCGATCCAGCCGCGATCCTTGACCAGATGTTTCTCGAGCAGCGCGTTATAGACGTGATGCCCGGGGTAGCCTTCGTGACACGCCAGGTCGACCGCGCGATCGATGTAGACCGGCAGGTCGGTGTTGACCTGGATCAAGCTCCGGAAATTCCCCTGGTACCAGTTATAGCCACTCCAGGATTTACCCGTGACGTACTCCACGGTGAAGCGCTCCGACAGCGGCAGATCGACCGCTGATGGCATGCGGCTGCGGCAGCGGCGGATCGCCTCCTGGAAGACGCGATCGAGACGGTTCTTCGGAATCACAAAGCCTTGCTTGTAGGCGTCGTAGCGCTCGATCAGCGAGCCGGTGCCGGGAAGCTTTGCCGACAATTGCGTGGTGACCGCCTGGAACTCGGATTCGGGAATGACCGGGGCAACGGCGTCATACAAGGCCTTCGATTCCTCGTCGAAGGTCATCTTCTTCCCTTGCAGCATGGCCACGCGCGACCGCAGGGAGGCCAACTGCCGCGCCAGGTACTGGCGGCGCAACGTCCACATCTCGGCGTCGCGGACCGGCTTGAACGTGATGCCGTCCAAATCCTTTTCGGCTTGAGCGGCGTCGGCATCGATGGCGGCCAGCGGCGCCCTTGCGGATTCCGCTTCCTTCTTCCACGCGTCGGGGCCGTAGAACGCATCGACGTAATCGGCGTCATGCTGCCCAACGGCCAGCACCAGCCTGACGTAGCGTTCGGCCACCTGCCGGTATGGATCGCTGGCGGGCACCTGCGCGCTCACCAGTGCACCTGTCGCCACAACGACCGACAGCAGGGCCAGCCGGAAACCGCGTCGCGCCTGGTCATTTCGCATAGCGCTTGCCGATGGTCGGGATGAGGTAGTCGCGGAACGCGCGCTCGAAGTCATACGCCGGAGCAAAGCCCCAGTCCCTCCGTGCGGCCGAGTCATCCACATCCTCAGGCCATGAATCAACGATACCCTGGCGCTTGACGTCGTTCTCCCAGGTCATCCGCGCGGAGGGGAACGCGCGCGCCACTTCGACACGCACGTCCTCGGCGGACGGATTGAACGCCGCCAGGTTGTAGGCAGTGCGCGTCAACGACTCCTTCGGCGCCTTGGCGAGCGTGAGCAGTGCTTCCACACCGTCCGGCATTGCCATGAAGGGGATGCGGGTGTCTGGACGTACGAAACACGCATACGGCTCGCCTTTCGCCGCCGCGTGAATCATCTCTGGTGCATAGTCGGAGGTACCGCCTGATGGCACCGTCAGCGCCGAGATCAGGCCCGGGAACCGGACGGAGCGGAAGTCGACGCGCCCTGACTGCCGGTCCGCGGCGAGCTGCTTGTAGAACTTGGCGTAGTAGCGGCCCAACTGCTCGCAGTAGAGCTTGTTGGCGCCGTACATCGTGGACGGCGTGTTGTAGTCGTCTTCCTTCACCTTGCCGGCACGCCGCTTGGTCTCGAGGTCCGGCAGACCGTACGCCGCAATCGACGAGGGATACAGGAACGTGACGGGACGACCGTGCGACTCCGCTTCCCGCTGCGCGAACTCGAGCAGGTTGAGCGTGCCTTCGACATTCACCTGGTGCGCCGTGACCGGCGTGAACTCCGAGCGCGTCGACAGCAGCGCCGCGAGGTGGTACACCGTTTCGACTTCGAACTCCGACAGCACGCGGTCGAGCAGCGCCTTGTCCATGATCGAGCCGGTAAACTCGCGCTGCACCATCCGCGCCAGCCCGGGTTCGAGCGGATTCACGTCGAGCGTCACGACGGGCTGCCGCCCCTCGGCCGCCAGGTGGGCGATCAGTCCGTGGCCGATCTCTCCGCCCGCGCCCGTAATAAGTGCAACTGGTTTCCGAATCACTGATTACTCCCCTGCCACCGCCGGCAAGTAGACCTTGAAGCTGGCACCGTGACCGCGTTCGCTTGCGACGGTAATGGCGCCACCGGTCTGCCGGACAATGCCGTAGACCGTCGACAAGCCGAGCCCCGTGCCGCGGCCTGTTTCCTTGGTTGTGAAGAACGGCTCGAAGATGCGCGCCTGCGTCGCCTGGTCCATCCCGATTCCATCGTCGGTCACAGCCAGTTTCACGAAGGCTCCGGCCGCGATGCCGGCCTGCACCACTTCGGGCGCATCCTGCGACAGCGTGACATCGGCGGTTTCAACCACGATGGTTCCGCCTGACGGCATGGCGTCACGCGCGTTGACGATCAGGTTCAACAGCACCTGTTCGACCTGCGCCGGATCCGCCAGGATCTTCGACACTTCCGGCGCCAATTCGAGCCGCAACTGCACCTCCGTGCCGATGATGCGGCGCGCCATGCGCGACACGCTGCCGATGATCTCGTTCAGATCCAGCGCGACCGGCTGCAGCACCTGCTTGCGGCTGAATGCCAGCAACTGCCGCGTCAGCGACGCAGCCCGATCCGCGGCGTGCAGGATCTCATCCACTTCGGCCACCATGGCTGGATCCTTGCGGACGCGGTGCGACATCAACTCGGCGTTGCCACGAATCGCGGTCAACAGGTTGTTGAAGTCGTGCGCGATGCCGCCGGCCAGCCGGCCGACCGCTTCCATCTTCTGCGCCTGGCGCAGCTGCTCTTCCAGCTTCACGCGATCGCTGATGTCGAGGACCGTGGTCAGGGTGCCGGGCTGTCCGCCAAACTCCGTGGCCGAGCAGAACACTTCGATCTGCATGATCTCGCCGCTCTTGCGGACGCAGCGTAACGTCAACTGCACGCTCGGCATCCGTTCGGGATCGAGCCGCGCCACCTGGTCGCGTAACATCGCGCGGTCCTGCTCGTGAATGAAATCGTAGGGATTCGGAGAATCGATCAGCTCCTGCGGCGAATAGCCGATCATCTGCGACCCCTTCGGGTTGACGTAGACGATGCGCCCGTTCTGGGAGATGAAGACGCCCATCAGCGCCTGCTCGACGAGGCCGCGATATTTCGCCTCCGCCGCGCGCAGCGCTTCTTCGACTTGCCGCCGCTCGGTGATGTCACGGGCCACGGCCTGCATGCCGACCAGCCGCCCCGACGAATCGTTGATGATCCAGGCGTTCTGGCCGAGCCACACGTCCTTGCCGCTCTTGGTCACGGCCGGGAAGTCGACGTACGAGTTCGACCGGCCCTCGATGGTCTGCTTGTAGTAGTGCTGCAGGATCTGCGGACGAAAATCCGCGCGGATGAACTCGGTGAAGCGGCGGCCGATCACTTCATCCTGCTCGTAGCCGAAGACCTTCAACGTCTGCGGATTGACGAAGCGGAAATAGCCCTCGGGGTCGGCCTCGAAAATGATGTCGGTTGCCGAGTAGAACAGGTGACCATAGCGGTCCTCGGTCGCCTTGAGCTGCTCCTCGGTGGCCTTGCGGGCCGTCACGTCCCGGTAGTGCAGGACAATCGCGCCGATCCGTGGCTCGTTGAGGAGATTCCTGACCACGCCCTCCATCCACCGGCTGCTGCCGTCCTTGTGATGGCAGCGAAACGCGCCGTGACGGGGTGTGGCCGGATCGTCGAATAACTGCTCGACCAAGGCGCGCCACGCGTCTCGATCGACCGGCTCAACGAGGTCACGCACCGTGACGCCGACCAGGTCGGCTGGGTCGTAGCCAAGGACCTCGCGCGTGGCGGGATTGGCCCATTGGACGACGCCGTCGACGTCCACCAGCATCACGGCATCGACGCTGAAGTTCACCAGCTCGGCGAGGTTCTGCGCTGTCGGGATGCTCACCAGAGTGCCGCCTTCATTTCCGCGATGGCGATCTCGACCTTGCCGATATCCGTCAAGACCCGCTCAACTTCGGCCAGCGTCGCCGCCAGCGACTCCGGGGAGGGGACGCTGCCGCGTTTCACTTCCCATGCAAGATCGCGCGTCGTTTCTGCACACGCGCGGCAGATCTGCAACGTGTGTTCGTGCGCATCGATCAGGCGGCGCACTTCCTGCTGTTCCTCTGGGGTCATTCCCGTGCCGGTGTCTAGGTGCGATGCAGGTCGGCGCGCCAGTGCTTCACGGCCGCCTTGATCGCCTTGGGTTCCATGTTCTCGCGCGCCGCGCGCTCGAGCAAGGCGCCGAACTCGTCATCCCCCGCAAAGCGGAGCGCGGCGATCTGCTTCGCCGAGAGCTTGGCCAGCTGCGCGTCGGCACCGGAGGTCAGCAACTCGGCGGCTCGCACCTTGACCTCGAGCATGATGATGCGATCCTGCAGCCGCACGGTATAGACGCGGCTGATCCAGCCCAATTGCAGCGCGGTCAGGATCAACAGCAGCCCCGCCCAGTCGCGCGTCTGGTATCCGAACCACGGCAACACCCACAACACCAGCGCGATCAGCGCCAGGAGCCACGCCACGGCGGTGTGAGTCGGTAGGTGCGTATGGTTCTCGAAGGACTGTTCGGCCATGTGTACGCTCTCGCCTCCTGGCTACTTCAGCTTTCCGTTGAGTTCGTCGTAGATCCTGCGGACGGCAATGGGCCCCTGCTGAGCCGCGATGTACCACTCCGCGTACGGGCCCCAGTTGACCTGCTTCACGGCCTCCTCGACGGCGACGCCGGCCTTATGGAGCCGCGTCACCTCGGCGATCACGGCACGCAGCGCGCGCTGGTACTCGACCAGTTCCTCGCGCGCGACCTTCGGATCTTCGATGAAGCCGTGCCCGGGGATGTAGTGCGCCACGTCCATCTGCAGCGCCCAACTCAGCACGGCATTCCATTCGCTCGGGTAGGCCGACCGCATGGCCGGGAACACGCGATTCAGGTAGACCTCGCTCATGAAGAGGATCTTCTGTTTCGGCAGATAGACCACCAGATCGCCGCCCGTGTGGGCGCGTCCGAGGTTGAGCGCCTGCACCTCCATGCCGCCGATGTCGATCATTTGGCGATCGCCGGACATGGCAGGCACGGTCATCTTCAGCTGTTGCTTCGAGAACGGCGACACGATGTAGGTCACGTCCGCCGGCAGGACGGAGTTGCCGGCCGTGTGATCGCCATGATCCGAGGCGACGACGTACCACTTCACCGGCTTCGGCGTGACCTTGGCAATCGCGTCGAGCAACTTCTGGGTGGCCGCCGAGCTTCCCTGTCCGTCGGCCAGGAGCACGCCGTCGTTGCCGACCACGAACAGGCTGACGGTCGTCATCCCCGCCGAATGGAAGTCTTCGTAGCCGTAGACGTTCTCGGCAAGCTTGATGGTGCGCGGGAACTCGGAGCGGCTCAGTCCGCGCTTTTCCGGATCGGCGGTTCGAACCACCTGCGCCACAGCAGGCGCCGCGCAGGCCAGGCACGCCAGGGCCACAAACAGCGCAGACAACACGGGCTGGTTCCTGGGCGTCATGAGCCACCAATCGTACCCCA
>Ga0075471_10000170_pt1 | contig 35094 bp, 26 predicted proteins | sample DEB19_08_DNA_2_FD_74787 | JGI IMG/M metagenome (GOLD analysis project Ga0075471, IMG submission 74787) | Aqueous microbial communities from the Delaware River and Bay under freshwater to marine salinity gradient to study organic matter... | ecosystem: Environmental > Aquatic > Marine > Coastal ...
ACGGGCAAGAGCCGCGAGGAGATGATCTTCGACAAGGAGAAACTGCTGAGCGTCTACGACATGACGAAAGACGCCGAGCCGATGAAGTCGGCCGCGCTGGGGGGCACGCTGTGATCGCCTCCGTTCTGCCCACGATCTCCCCGGGTACGCTCCTGGCTGGCGGCGTCACCGCCACCGCGGCGAGCCTCTGGCTGCTGCTGCCCCGGGGTCAGTCCGGCGCCGTGGAGCGGACGGGCCGCCGGCTCGGCGGTCTTCTCGGCCTCGTGGCGGTCGGCTGCTTCATCGCCACCGGCCACCGCCTTGGGAGTCTCGGCGAGGATGCGGTGTTCCTGATCGTGTCGCTGGTGGCGGTGGTCTCTGGTGCCGCCACGGTGGTGACGCGGTCGCCCGTCTATGCCGCGATCTGGTTCGCGATGGCGCTGGCCGGCGTGGCGGGAGTGCTGCTCGTGCTCGGCGGCCAGTTCCTCGGCGTGGCCACGATCGTGGTCTACGCGGGCGCCATTCTCGTGATGTTCCTGTTCGTGCTGATGCTCGCTCAGCCTGCCGGACTCGCCCCCTACGACCGCGTCTCGAACGAGCCGCTGCTTGCCGCGGTGGCGGGAGCGGTGCTGCTCGGCATTCTCTCCCTCTCGATCGGGCGGCTCTCTGCCGAACCGCCCCTCTGCTGCCGCATGCCGGCGAAGGCCACGGCCATTGCCGCCGGCCCGGCCGACGGCGTTCCGGCGGCGGCGGAGGCGGGAATCGACCTGCTCGCCTCCGACCACGTGGCCCGGCTCGGCGGCGAACTCTTCGGACGGCATCTCCTCGCGGTCGAGGTGGCCGGCGTGCTTCTCCTGGTGGCCCTCATCGGTTCGATCGCGATCGTGTCCCGGGGAACCGACGGCACCGTCGCCCCGGCTAGGAGGGCCGTCCCATGACTCCCGCTCCTCTCGTGCTCGACGGCCTCCTCGTCGGCGCGATCCTGTTTGCGCTGGGCCTCGTCGGCATCCTCGCCCGTCGCAATCTGATCGTGATGTTCCTCTGCGCGGAACTGATGCTGCAGGGCATCTCGGTGAGCCTCGTCGCCTGGAGCCGCCATCACGGCGACTGGGGTGGACACGTGCTCGTGATCTTCGTGCTCACGGTCGCGGCCTGCGAGGCGGCGGTGGCCCTCGTGTTCGTGCTGCAGGCCTTCGCCCGCACCGGCCGGCTCGACTCGGCCGCCTGGCAGTCGCTCCGCGAGTCGAACGTGCCACGGACGGTCGATCACGAGTTGCCCGCCGTCGACACACTGCCGCCGAAGTTTCCGAAGCTCACTCCGGCCGGGGTCGAACCGCCGGTCGACCAGGACGCGCTGCTCGAGCGCGAGCACGTCTAGGCCTCCTCTCCACGCGGCCGGCTCGCTGCCGGCCCCACACCACACACCTCATGCAAGACATCTCACCCGCCACCCTGCTGGTCCTCGTGCCGCTCCTGCCGCTCGTAGGCGCGATTCTCACGGTGGCCCTCGGCCGCACGCTCGGATCCCGGGCCCACCTCCCCGCGATCGCCGGCATCGCCGCTTCGGCCGCCGTCGCGATCACGCTGCTGTTCGGCGTGGCCCGCGCGGTCGGCGTCGGCGCGGCGGGGCATGACGGGGCGGTTCCAGCGGCCCGACCCGTCGAGATGGTGACCACGCTCTGGGACTGGGCGAGCATCCCCGATGCGCGGCCCGCCGGCGGCCAGAGTTCCACGACGCTCTCGATCCCGGTCGCCCTGCGGCTCGATCCGCTCACCTCGACGCTGCTGGTGATCATCACCGGCGTCGGCCTGCTCGTGGCCGTCTACTCCATCGGCTACATGCACGGAGACCCCGGCTATCCACGGTTCTTCGCGCTGGTGTCGATGTTCGTCTTCTCGATGACGATGCTCGTCGCGGCCAGCAACTTCCTCCTCGTCTACGTCTTCTGGGAGGCGGTGGGCGCGTGCAGCTACCTGCTCATCGGATTCTGGTTCACGAAGCCGGAAGCGGCGAAGGCCGCCAAGAAGGCCTTTCTCGTCAACCGGGTGGGCGACTTCGGCCTCGCCGTGGCGACCTTCCTCCTGTGGATGACCTACGGCACGCTCAACTTCCACGACACGCTCCTGCCTGACGGCACGACCATGCCCGGCATCCTGGGCGCCACGCGACTGGCCGACGCCGCCGGCTACGTCGGCGGCGCGGTCGGCACCGCGATCTGCCTGCTGTTGCTCCTGGCCGCATGCGGCAAGAGCGCCCAACTGCCGCTGCACGTCTGGCTGCCCGACGCGATGGAAGGTCCCACGCCGGCCAGCGCGCTGATCCACGCCGCGACGATGGTGACGGCCGGCATCTACCTCGTGGCCCGCGGGGCCCCGCTGTTCATCGCCTGCCCCGGTGCCCTCACGATGGTCTCGATCGTGGGCGGCACGACGGCGCTCGTCGCGGCCCTCATCGGCACCGTGCAGAACGACCTCAAGCGGGTGCTGGCCTACTCCACGATCAGCCAACTGGGCTACATGTTCGCGAGCCTGGGCACAGGCACCCTGCTCGGCTTCACCGCCGCCATCTTCCACCTCGTGACCCATGCCTTCTTCAAGGCGCTCCTCTTCCTCGGCGCAGGCTCGGTGATGCACTCGATGGGAGGCGTGATCGACATGCGGCGGTTCGGCGGACTCCGGCGGATCATGCCGATCACCGCGGCCACGTTCCTGATCGGCTCGCTCGCCCTCGCGGGCGTGGCGCCGTTTGCAGGCTTCTTCAGCAAGGACGAGATCCTCGCCTCGCTCCACTCCCGGGGCTGGCCGGATGCCCATGGCGGGCACCACGAGGCCGTTCCGGCGGGCGGCCATGCTGTGACCGGGAGCTCGGTTCATCTCGCGAGCGTCACTCCCGACGCGGGCCAACTCGCCGGTGGCGGCCGCGGTTCACGACTCGACGCGCTCGATCATCCTGGCACCTGGCGTCTGCTCTTCTGGATGTCGCTCCTCACCGCCGGCCTGACCGCCTTCTACACCTTCCGGGCGGTGTTCATGACGTTCACCGGGCCGACGCGTGTGCCCGAGGAGGCCGGACACCATGCCCACGAGTCGCCGCCGGTCATGACGATCCCGTTGGTGATCCTGGCCATCGCCTCGGCGGTGAGCGGCTGGCTGCTCTTCAACACCCATGCGTTGGCGACCTTCCTCGCCGCGACGCCCTCCTTCACGGCGCCGGCGATCGCCTCGACGGCCACGCCTCCCGTCTTCCACTGGGATCTCGCCATTCAGGGCACGCTCGCCGCCGCGGCCGGGATCCTGGTCGCCGCCCTCGGCCATCTCGGCAAGCGGAGCGACGGTCCGCAGATGGAACGGTTCCTGGGGCCCCTCGAGACGCTGTTCGCCAACCGTTTCTACTTCGATCAGATCTACGCGGCCCTCCTCGTTAAACCACTGGAGTTCGTCGCCACGCTCGCGGCCGTCGTCGATCGGTATCTCATCGACGGGGCCGTCGATCTGATCGCCCGGCTGCCCCTGGCCCTGGGAGCCGTCGTCCGGCACCTCCAGTCGGGCCTCGTCCAACGCTACGCGCTCGCCGGCGTCGTCGGCATGCTCCTGATCGTCCTCGCGCTCGTCGCGCGGGCCATGGGTTAGAAGGGACCTCTCGCTCGCATGAACGGCTTCAGTCCATCCGCCCACCTCCTCCTCACGATCGCGGCGCCGCTGGTCGGCGCCGTCGTCGCCTGGGGCCTCGGCTCCCGCGGCGTCTCGGCCGTGCGGCAGAGCGCCGCCGTCTCCACGGTGGTGACCCTCGGGCTCGCCGGCTGGCTGATCATCCGCTACCTGGGCGATCCGGCCGCGATGTCGGGCCTCCCCTTCGCGCTCGTCGAAATGCCCTGGCTCACCGAGGGCATCTTCGACGTGAAACTGTCGCTCGGCCTCGACGGCCTCTCGCTCTGGATGTTCGGCCTGGCGGCCCTGCTCTCGGTGACGGCCGTGTTCGTCAGCTGGGATGCCGTCAGGGACCGTCCCGTCGGCTTCTACGTGCTCCTTCTGGTGCTCGAGGCGGCGATGCTCGGAGTGTTCGCAGCCCGCGACGTGATCCTGTTCTACACCTGCTTCGAGTTCACGCTCGTGCCGCTGTTCTTCCTGATCGGCATCTGGGGCCATGACGACCGCCGCCGGGCGGCCGTGAAATTCTTCATCTACACGCTCACCGGCAGCGTGTTCACGTTCCTCGGCCTGCTGGCGATCGTGCTCTGGAATGCCTCGCACACCGGCACGGTGACCTTCGACATCGAGACGCTCACCGACGCCATGAAAATCCATCCGATGCCGATGTCGGCCGAGGGGGGTTGGCTGCAGATGATCGTCTTCCTGGCCCTGCTCGCGGGTTTTGCGGTGAAGGTGCCGATCGTGCCCTTCCATACCTGGCTGCCGCTGGCCCACGTCGAGGCGCCGACCGGCGGCAGCGTCGATCTCGCCGGGGTGCTGCTCAAGCTCGGCATCTACGGCTTTCTGCGGTTCTCGATGCCCATGCTGCCCGAGGCCACGGCCGTCGCTGCCCCGTGGCTCTTCGGCCTCGGCGTGGTGGGAATCATCTATGGTGCCCTGGTGGCGCTCGTGCAGACCGACCTCAAACGGCTGATCGCCTACTCGTCGGTGAGCCACATGGGCTACATCGTGATGGGGCTCTTCGCCCTCACGCCCGTGGCGACGGAGGGGGCCAACCTGCAGCTGATCAATCACGGCATCTCGTCGGCCGGCCTCTTCGCCTTGGTCGGCATGATCTACGAGCGCTTCCACACCCGCAACATCGCCAGCCTCGGCGGCATCGCCTCAAAGGCGCCATGGCTCACGGTGATGTTCCTGCTGTTCACGTTCTCGAGCATCGGACTACCGGGCCTCAACGGCTTCGTGGGGGAGTTCATGATCCTCGCCGGCTCCTTCCAGCGGGCCTGGTCGGGCGTGGCGCCCGTCTGGCAGACGGCCTACCTTGCGATGGCGCTGCTCGCGGTGGTCGGTGTCGTGCTCGGAGCCTGGTACATGCTCTGGGCGGTTGAGCGGGTCTTCTTCGGTGGTTCCCGGCAGCCGCCGCGGGGGCACGGCCACGACGGGCAGGCGTCGCACGAAGCCGCTGCCGGGCATGGCTTGCATGGCGGCCATGCCGCGCCGCATGACCGCTGTGATCTCCGCTGGCACGAACTGGCGGCGGTGCTGCCGCTGGCGGTGTTCGCGATCTGGATCGGCCTCACGCCCGCCACCTTTCTCCAGCCCGCCGCCCGGGCGGTCCGCGAGTCCACCCAGGCCTCCAGCGAGGCCTTCGCCGCCCGGATGCGGCTCACCGAATCCGCCGCCCACGTCGCCCAGGCCCCGACACCATGAATGCCACGTCGCTCGAAACCTTCCGCCTGCTCACCCCCGAGATCGTGCTCGTGCTGGCGGCCCTCGTGGCCTATCTCGGCGGTGCGTTCGCCGGCCTCCGCTTCGGCTGGCTTGTCGCCGCCGCCGGCATCGTGGCGGCGATGGCCGTGACCCGCGGGCAGGCCGCCGATCCGGTCTTCTCGGCCGGCGTGACGATCGATGCATTTTCCGGATTCATCCGCTGGACGGTCCTCACCCTGGGATTCCTGCTCTGCATGGTGCAGTCAGGCGATCTCTTCGCCTCGGCCGTGAGCCGGGGGCCGGGTCTTCATCGGGGCGGTACCTGCGAGGAGGCGGGCACGTTTCTCCTGCTGCTCGCCGGCCTCTCGCTGGTCGGTGTGGCCGGCGACCTCGTCCTGCTCTTCGCAGGCCTCGAGCTCGTCTCGATTCCCACCTACATCCTGCTCGGCCTCAAGCGGAACGACGCCCGTGGTCAGGAGGCGAGCCTCAAGTATTTCTTCCTGTCGCTGGTCGCCTCGGCCATCTTTCTCTACGCTCTCGTCTGCCTGTACGGCATCGGCGGCTCGACGGACCTCCAGGCGATCGCTTCCCGGCTGCAGGCCGAGGCCGCCTCGAGCCGCACGGTGCAGGTGCTCCTCCCGCTGGCCATCGGCATGGCGATCGTCGGCGCGGCCTTCCGACTCGCCGCGGTTCCGATGCACTTCTACGCCCCCGACGTCTACGAGGGCACGAGCCCCGGCAATGCCGCCCTGCTCTCCACGCTGCCGAAGGTGGCCGGCATCGTGATCCTCGCCCGGCTCGTCGCCCTCGTCGGCTCCGGCACCTCGCCCGAACTCTTCTGGCGGGTGGCCGTGGTGCTGGCCGCGGTGACCATGACGGTGGGCAACGTGATGGCGCTCTGGCAGAAGAATCTGCGGCGGCTCCTGGCCTGCTCGTCGATCGCCCACGCGGGCTATCTGCTCGTGGGGATCGCGGTCGCCGCGGCGGCGGCGGTCCCGGGAACGGCGGCAGCCGACGACCGGTCGTCGTGGCTCTTCGCGGCGGGAGGCATCTCGGCCACGCTCTTCTATCTCTCGACCTACGCCCTGGCGACGATCGGCCTGTTCGGCGGCATCGCCTACCTCGGCCATCGCTGGCCCGAGTGGATCTCCGGCAGCGGCCCGCGGCCGCCCCGTGAAGAGATCACCACCGTCGACGACCTCGACGGCCTCTCCTCGACCAACCCGGTCGCCGCCTTCGCGCTGGCCGTGTTCCTGCTCTCGCTCGCCGGGATCCCGCCGCTCCCGGGCTTCTGGGGCAAGCTCTCGCTTGCCGTCTCAACGCTCGAGATCGACTGGAACTCGCCGATCACCCCGGGCAGCCGACGCTGCTGGTTCGTGGGCCTGGCCGTCGTGCTCGTGATCAACGCGGCGATCGCGGCCGCGTACTACCTGCGGATCATCGCCGCGATGTACTTCAAGACCACGAAGCGGGGCGTGCAGGCCGACGGTGGCCTCGCCGGCGGGCTGGCGATGCTCGCCTGCCTCGCGCTCGTGGGCATCGTCATGATCCAGCCCCGCGGATTGTTCACCGCGGCCTCCCGGGCCGGCGAGAGTCTCGCACCGCAGACGGTGGCTCCCGCGGCACGGCTTTCCATCACCCCCGAATCGATCGTCACCACGCCCTGATGAGCACCACGCCCACGCCCGCGGCCGTCGAGGCGATCCTCGCGGATGTCGCCGATCCCGAAACCGGCCGGCCCCTCGCGGCCACGGGGCAGGTCGTGTCGGTGGCCGCCGACGCCGCGGCGATCGCCGTCACCGTCGGTCTCACCACCCACTCCGCCATCCGCTGGAATGCCACGCGGGCCAGGATCGAAGAGCTCGTCCGATCGCGGTTTCCCGGGATCGCGAACGTGTCCGTCGCCGTGGTGGCGCACGACCGGCCGCCCACGAAGCTGGGTCAGATCGGACTCGAGGCCAAGAGCGTGATCGCGGTCGGTTCCGGCAAGGGGGGAGTGGGCAAGAGCACGATCGCCACGAGCATCGCGATCGGCCTGGCGCGGGCGGGCAGCCGCGTCGGCCTGCTCGACGCCGACGTCTACGGGCCGAGCGTGCCCCACCTGCTGGGCCTCACGGGCCGGCCGCAGGTGGAGAGCGGCAAGATCCTGCCCATGACCCTCGATCTCGCCGGCCACCCGCTGCCCGTGATGTCGATGGGCTTTCTCGTGCCGCCGGGCGAGGCAGTGGTGTGGCGGGGCCCGATGCTCCACGGCGCGATCACCCAGATGCTCCGCGACACGCTCTGGGGTCCGCTCGATTATCTCGTGATCGACATGCCCCCGGGCACGGGCGACATCGCCCTGACGCTCTCGCAGGCCCTGCCGCTCTCGGGCGCCGTCGTCGTCTGCACGCCGCAGGACGTTGCCCTGCTCGACGCCACGAAGGCGATCGCGATGTTTCGCAAGGTGAACATCCCGGTGCTCGGCATGGTGGAGAACATGAGCTTCTTCGTCTGCCCCGACACGCAGAAGCGGTACGACATCTTCGGCACCGGCGGCGCGAAGCGGACGGCCCGCGAACTCGACATCCCGTTCTTGGGCGAGGTTCCGCTCCAGATTCCGATCCGGGAGCATGGCGACGCGGGCAGGACCGCCGCCAACTACGACGACCCGGCGAGCCGTCCCTATCTCGAGGCGATCTGCGAGCGGCTCGTGGGCAATCTCGCCGCCACCGCCGCCGCCCGGCCGCCGATGCCATCGCTCCCGGTGCTCTGAAGCCCGCCTCAATACAGCCAGAGCCGTAGGTCGGGCCGCTGCACCACGGGCTGCGGCGTGAACCGCATCCTTCGAGCCAGCGAGCGGACCTCGGCCGCTCTCGTGCCGAGGCCGACCCAGTCGCTCAATGACAGCCTCGACGGCACCACCTCCGGCAAACCCCAGGCGTCGCATGCACGCTGCCAGAGGTCGTCGAGCCGGCGGCGGCGGACGTGGATCGCGTCGAGCCCGTACCACTCGCCGGGCTGTTCGATGACCGTCGCCGCATGGTCGCCCGCGATCGCGATGACGGCCTCGTCGAGCCGCCGTGCCGCCGACTTCATTTCGTCGAGCGCGAGCCGGCAGCCTGGCACGTAGCATGTACGCAAGGCTCGGTAGCGGGCCGCTCCCACGCGCTCGATGCTCGCCAGCGGCAGTCGCGTGATCACGATCGTGGCCCCGCGATCCACCAATCGGCGGACGCTCTCCCGCACCCATGCGGCCACCTGATCGACCGCGAAGCCGTAGAGCAGGTCGTTGCCGATGTCGGTGACGAGCGCCAGCGGCGGGGAGTCGCCGGCGTGCTCGCGATCGAGCCCCCGCCAGAGGCCGCAGCCGAGGATCGACGGCAGGCGGCGCAGGGCGACTCGGCTGTTGACGCCGTAGGAGCGGCCGTGACCGGCCGCGACGAACAAATCGGCCGTGCCGCCGGACCTGGCCCGAACGACGGCGCTCAGCCGGCAGAGGCCGCGGGAGACATTGCTCGCGCCGAGCACGACGACGGCTTCGGCCGATCGGCCGGCGGGATTCAGTTCCAACGGCGCCACGGCGTGCCCCCCGCCGAGAGCCCCTGGAAGCAGGAGGCGGCGAGCAGCCCGAACATGATTCCCAGGAACGGCTGGCCGTGGGTGTAGCCCCACCAAGCCACGAATGCGCCCGCCGCCACGCCGATCACACCGGCAATCCGATAGGCGTCCGCCACGCCGACCGCCAACAGGCCCTCGCGGACGATCTGGCCGCCGTCGAGCGGCGGCACGGGAATGAGGTTGAGCAGCGGCCAGAAGATGTTGACATAGAGCAGGAAGTCGACGAGCACGTAGAGCATGAGCGGCAGGTTGGCCCCGTGGTCGAGCCCGAGCCGGCCGCCGATCACCGGGATCGGAAACGGCGTGGCGTAGCCGGCGACCTTGAGGATGACGATGACCGCCGCCGCGACCGCGAGCTGCGCCGCGGGGCCTGCCGCCGCGACGAGCAGTCGCTGGAGCGGCCGCAGGTGCCGCCGGCCCCAGATCTCGGGGATCGCCAGGCCGCCGAAGTGATAGAGCACCACGTGCGACGCCTGCCCGAATCGGCGGTAGGCCATCGCATGCCCCATCTCATGGACGAGGATCGAGAGGAACACCACGCTCACCCAGATCACGAGCATCTGGAGGAGCGTCCGCTGGTCGCCGAGCGAATATGACTGGCAGACGTTCCAGCCGAGCAGCGCCGCCGCCGCCCAGAACCACGCCGAGACCCGCACCCGGATTCCCGCCAGGTCGAAGAGCAGGTCGGCGGAGGTGGCTTGCGGTTCAGCGAGCATCGTGGGACCTATCGTACACGGCCGCCGATGGATCAGGCTGCCTGACGGCCTGCGGCTCGAGCCCGGGCGTCGCCGCGGCCGCGTTCGGCGATCGCGAGCACCGCAGCGGCGGCGCAGGCGGCCGATCCAGGGCGGGCCACGACGGAGGCGATGGATTCCAGGCGGTTCACCACCCGGCGTCGCGCGCCGGCATCGACGAGCCATTCCACGACATGCGCCGCCACATGGTCGGCGGGATCCCGCACCGAGAGATACTCGGGGTAGATGGCTTCGGGATCGGCCGGCGGTATTCCGAGGGGGGGCAGCAACACGCCCTGCACCGGGCCGATCGGCTCCGGCGAGGCCAGCAGGTTCACGAGCGTGAAATACCTCGCTTGGCGGAGCCAGCTCTGTGCGACGTAGGCCCAGCCCGCGAGCCGGTAGACGATCACGGCCGGCACCCGGGCGGCGAGCAGTTCGAGCGACACCGACCCGGAACAGGCGATCGCGGCCGCAGCCGTGCCGATCATGCTCCGGGTGCGGCCCGAGTGGATCTCGATGCCGAGTCCACGGCCCGCGGCGTCGGCATCGATCACCTCGGTGATCCGCCGCGCGTGCCGCTCGTGGAGCGCCCCGATGGCGAAGCGGGCCCGCGGCACGGCCGCACGGATCTTCGCCGCCGCCCGCACGAGCGTGCCGAGATTGCTCTCGATCTCCTGGCCACGGGACCCGGGCAAGAGCAGGACAAGCGGATGGGCCGAGTCGGCGACGTCGCCAGGATCGGCCGGCTTCAGTTCGTCGAAGAACGGATGGCCGACGAGCGTGCTGCGCACGCCGTGGGCCGTGAACCAGTCGTGCTCGAAGGGCAGCGGCGAGAGCACGTGGTCGACGAGCCGGCGCATCTTGGCGACCCGCCAACTCGCCCAGGCCCAGATCTGGGGCGGACAGTAGAACACGACAGGGATGCCATGCCGCTTCGCCCGCCATGCCAGCCACCAGTGAAAGCCCGGGAAGTCGACGAGCACGCAGACATCCGGTCGCGCGTCGAGGAAGCTCCGCTCGGCGCGGCGGGCGAGGTCCACGAAGCGATGGATGTTGAGCACCGCCCTCACGATCCACATGACGGCCAGGGACGTCATGTCGGCGACGAGCGTGCAGCCTTCGGCCGCCATGTGCGGCCCGCCGAGGCCGACGCAGACCGCGTCCGGCCGGCGGTCGCGGATGGCGCGCACCAAGAGCGCCGCATGATGGTCGCCCGAGGGCTCGCCGGCTGAGAGGAAGACGCGCATGGAGTGGCTCCGCCCGGGGGACCGGGCCGGCGGGAGTATTCCATGCGCCCCCCGACCGCCCTAGATCACTTCCCGGAACCACCTCCGGCCGCGGATTCGCCGGCCTCGGCCGGGTACACTCGGTGCGGATTCAGGCTGTCCGACCAGCATGCCCCGAAGGCCCTCCGGATGCCGACGTTCATGATGCATCGCCTGTGGGTCACGGCAGCCCTCGTCTGGAGTTCCGCGTCGGCCCCGATGGCCACCGCCGCAGACGCGGCCACGATCCCATCGCGACGGCCCAACGTGATCGTGATCATGGCCGATGATCTCGGCTGGGGAGATGTCTCATGCAACGGGGCAACCGCGGTGCAGACACCCCACATCGACCGCCTCGCCCGTGAGGGGATTCGTTTCACGAGCGGCTACTGCTCGGCGTCAACCTGCACGCCGACCCGCTATTCGCTCCTCACCGGGGAGTATGCGTTTCGTCGGCCAGGCACCGGGATCGCACCACCCAACGCGGCAGCCATCATCCAGCCTGGCAGGACGACCTTCGCCTCCGTGCTCAAAGACGCCGGATACGCCACAGCCGTGATCGGCAAATGGCACCTCGGCCTGGGCAAAAGAGGTGCGGGGCCCGACTGGAACGGCCGGCTTGCACCGGGGCCACTCGAAATCGGCTTCGACCACTGTCTCCTGCTTCCCACCACCAACGACCGGGTGCCGCAGGTGTTCGTCGAGGATCATGTCGTCAAGAATCTCGATCCAGCCGATCCCCTGTGGGTGGGCGACACGAAGCCGTCGGCGAATCATCCAAACGGCGTGGACCATCGTGACCGACTGCGGATGGACTGGTCGGTCGGCCACAACGACTCGATTCACAATGGCATCGGTCGGATCGGTTTTTCCACCGGCGGGACAAGGGCCCGATTCCGTGACGAGGATCTGGCCGATACGTGGGCACGCGAGAGTGTCTGCTGGATCGAGGCCCATGCCAAGCAGGAATCCCGGCCCTTCTTCCTGCTGCTGACGCCGCACGACATCCACGTGCCGCGGGTCCCGCACGAACGGTTTCAGGCCGCCACGGGGCTGGGCCCACGGGGAGACTGCATCGTGGAACTCGACTGGACCGTCGGCGAGGTGACCGCGGCGGTCGATCGGCTGGGACTGGCTGCCGACACGCTGATCGTGTTCTGCAGTGACAACGGGCCCGTCCTCGATGATGGCTACAAGGACGACGCCGTGGCACGACTGGGCGATCATCGTCCTTCCGGACCGTTCCGCGGCGGGAAATACGGTGTCTACGAAGGGGGCACTCGGACTCCCTTCATCGCCCGGTGGCCGGGACGGATCACCCCGGGTGTCTCGGATGAAATCGTCTGCACGATCGACCTGGCAACCAGCGTCGCCGCGATCATCGGGGCCGCCGTGCCCGCTGGAGCCTTTCCCGATGCTGTCGATGTCTCCGCTGCTCTGCTCGGCACGGGTGCAGGCCGCCGCTCGCTGCTTCAACAAGACAACGGATTGTCAGGCCGCTTCGGCCTCCGGGACGGCAGCTGGAAACTCGTTCGACGACCGCCCCCCACAGCTTCCAGGGGTCGGCCTGACACGCCGGCTGACGCACTCTATGACCTGACGAAGGATGAGGGCGAAACGAAGAACGTCCGCGAAGACCACCCGGATGTCGCGGCCCGTCTGGGAGCCGAACTGGATCGGATCATCGCCGCCCGGGCGACCGCGCCTCCGTCGACTCCCACGAGCACGAACTGAGCGAGGGGCAGGCCGCGGCCCGAAGCGACGTCGTCAGGCCCTGTCGGGGGCGGTGGCCCGCCGCTGGCGATGCCTCGGCTCGGGAAGTCCCACGGCCACGAGCGCCGCTGCCGCGATCACCGCCGCTCCCGCCAGGAACACGTGCCGGAAACCGAATCGGTCCACGGCGATGCCGACCAGCGGGGAGAACACGAACGGCGCTGCCAACCCGGCCCCCACGATGCTCACATACCGCGCATGGTCGACCGGCCGTGGCGCCAGTTCGAGCGCGTAGTTCGTGAGCACCTTGAGGGTGAGCGGATTGAGGCCCAGCGGCACGTAGACGAGCCAGAACCAGTGAACGGCGTTGGCATGGGGCAGGAACGAGAGCGCCGTCACCACGACGGGCGTGAGCGACGAGAGCGCCAGCAGCCAGACCAGCACGATCCGATTGCCGCGACGATCCGACGACGGGCCGGCGACGAGGCTCGCCAGACCGGTGGCGGCGTTCTGCGTGACGACCCAGACAAGGAGGCTCGCCGCATTGCTTCCCAGGCGATCGCGGGCGAATGCCTGGTAGTGCGGAAAGAGCATGAGCACGGCCGAGAAGCAGGCGGCCACGATCAGGAGCCGCACCAGGCCGCGGTCGGCCATGACCAGCAGCCGCCAGTCCTCCAGCCCCTGCCCTGCCGCCGAGGCCAGGCCCGACCACCAGGAACGACCTTCGGCACGGTCGCTTCGTCGCGATGCCCCAGGAGCCGTGTCGGCCGGCTCGTCGAGCATCACCGGCACGCAGGCCGCCACCGCGAAGAAGGCCGCCGTCGCGGCGAAGATCTTCGGAAAGCCGTCCGGCTCGGCGAGCCAGGGCCCGAGCAGCAGCAACGCGGTGGCGATCGCCAGCCCGCTTCCGAGAGTCGTGCTCACCAGCATCGCCCGGCCACGATGCCCCGCCGCGATCAGCTTGCCCTGCAGCGCCGCGGCCACCAGCTGATTGAGGCCGTTGACCGCCGAAAAGGCGGCGTACACGACGAGAAACAGGCCGGCAAGCAGATCCGGCCGGCGCGACTGGAGTGGCCCCCAGGCGATGGCCAGCACCGCGAAGCAGGCCGCCATCCCCAGGCCCGTCCCGACCAGCGTCCACTTCTTCACCGGCCGGCGTGAAAGTGGCCCCGAGAAGAGCAGTGGCGGCACGCTCTGGCCGCTCCGGTTGAGAACCGGCAGGAGACCCCGCAGGAATCCGGAGTCGACGACGGCGTCAAGCACCGCCGGCATGATGATCGTTTCGGTCTTGAAGATCCAGCCGACGCGGATCACGACCTGGTAGCACTCCAGCCAGAAGGTGTTCCTGCCCTCGCGAACCGAGTCGCGGAGGGCGGCGGTGGAGGCTCCCGACGGCGGCAGGATAGGATCTGGGTCGGTCGTGTCGTCACCCATCGTTACGGCAGCATGAGGGTTTTTTCCGATGTCGTCCATCCGCGCGGCCTGCGTCGGGGCCATCCTGCTCTGCTCCGCGGCACGGGCCGGCGAGGTGCCGGTCTGGTTCGGCACCTACACCAACTCCAAGACGACCTCGAAGGGCATCTACGTGGCCCGCTTCGACACTGACCGCGGCACGCTCGCGCCGCCGGCGCTCGCCGCTGCCGCACGAAATCCGTCGTTCATCGCATTTCATCCGCGGCTGCCGATGATCTACGCGGTGGCCGAATTGGCGGCCGCCGACGGCGGGCCTGGGGGTGCCATCGAGGCCTTCGCAATCGATGAGACGACCGGCCGACTCGAATCCCGCGGGGCCGAGTCGACCGGCGGCGGTGGCCCGTGCCATGTCGCGGTCGATCCAGCCGGCAGGGCCGTCCTCGCCGCCAACTACGGCGGCGGGAGCGTAGCCTGCCTGGGCCTCACGGAGGATGGCCGGCTCGAGCCGCTCGTCTCGGGTGACGGGCCGCGCGGCCTCCTCCAGCACGCCCTCGACCGAGCGGGCGAGGCGGGGCTCCATCGGAAGCGGCAGGAGAAGCCGCACGCCCACTCCGTCGATGTGATGCCGAACGGTCGTTTCGTGGTCGTCTGCGACCTGGGGCTCGACACGATTTTCGTCCACGCACTCGATGCGGCCCAGGCAACCCTCGCTCCGCATGCCTCCACGCGGACGCCGTTCGGTGCCGGACCGCGGCACTTCGCCCTCCATCCGCACGGCCGCTTCGGCTACGCCATCAACGAACTCGATCTCACGGTGAACGGGTTCACTCTCGACGAGCGGGCCGGTGGCCTGACCTCTCTGCAGACGCTCTCGACGCTGTCCGACGAAGCGTTTGATCGAAGGGGGCTCACCGCCGCCGAGGTGGCCGTGCATCCGTCGGGCCGGTTCCTCTACGCCAGCACCCGGGGAGCCGACACGATCACCGCCTACCAGATCGACGACGAGACGGGCCGCCTGACGTTCCTGGCCGCCGAATCGATTCGCGGAAAGACCCCGCGGCACTTCGCGATCGCGCCGGAGGGAAGGTTTCTGCTTGCGGCCGGCCAGCAGTCGGACACGGTCACCGTGTTCGCGATCGACGCCGAGACCGGCCGGCTGACCTTTACGGGCACGTCGCTCGACGTGCCGAGCCCGGTATGCATCGCCTTCCGGCCCTGAGCGGCACCGCCTCCATCGTAGAGAATCTTCATGCCCTCTCAGACCCTCCTGTGGCACCGGTGGCTGTCGGCCGCCGGCGTCATCCTGGCGGTGCTGGTCGCCGGCTGCGACGCCGCGCGACCACCGCACCCCGCCGTGGGCCGCGTCATGGGCCCGCTGCCGATCGTCTCGCTCGACGACGCCTCCCTGCCGGCGCCATCGCTCGGAGACCGGGTCACGCTGCTCAACTTCTGGGGCACCTGGTGCCCGCCATGCCGCCGGGAACTGCCGGGGCTCGTCCGCATCGCGGAGCGACTCGCCGGCGAGCCGCGATTCCAGTTCGTGGCCGTCTCGTGCGGGTCGGGCCATGACGACGCCGACCTCGGTCGTGAGACCAAGGCGTTTCTCGCGGCACGGCAACTGCCGATCGCCGCCTGGGCCTTGTCCGACCCGCTCGCCACCGCCCTCTTCGCATCGGCCTACGGGCTCGAGGCGTTTCCGACCACCTATCTGATCGGGTCCGACGCCCGGGTTCGACGCGTCTGGACGGGCTACCGTGCGAGCGACGAGGCCGACATCGCCGCGGCGATCGTGGCGGCGCTCAAGGAGTTGCCGACTTCGGCGCCGTGAGCCGGCCGAGCGTGTCGATCAGATCGCGGGCGGCCCGCGGCGGATCCGCAGCCCGTGTCACGGCGGATGCCACCGCCACCCGGCTGATGCCCAAGTCGACGAGCGCAGGGAGGCGGTCCAGGGTGACACCGCCGATCGCGAAGGTGGGCAGTGCGATTTCCGCGGACACCGTCCGCAGAAACTCCGGCGGTGCCTGGACGGCGAACGACTTCGTCGCCGACGGGAAGCAGGGCCCAATGCCGAGGTAATCGGCGCCGTCGATCACGGCCGCCCGGGCCTCGTCCACATCATGCGCGGTGCGGCCGACGAGCGGGCCGGGGCCCACCACGCGGCGGGTGAGCACCACCGGGAGGTCGTCCGCCCCCACGTGGGCGCCATCGGCGTTGACGGCGGCCGCCACGTCAACGCGATCGTTGACGACGAGCAGCGGCCCGGGGCCGCTCCGGTGTCGCCGCACGATCGCCAGGGCGGTGCGGACGCGATCGACGAGCACAGGCACCGGCAGCGACTTGTCGCGGACCTGAAACATCGGCACCCCTACCTCGACGAGCGACTCCATCATCCGCGTGAAGGCTGCCGCATCGTCCCGACCATCGACGAGCACGCAGAGGTGCACGCCTCCAAGACGCTCCCGGGCATTCGCGGCGACGACCGCCGCCCGCTCGAGCGTGTAGAGCCGGTAGCGGATCGCCTCGAATGCCGCCGGAGTGTCGTCCGCCACCACCGCGGTGCACTCCTGCAGGCTCCGCAGCGCCTGCGCCGCCCGCGCGGCATTGGCGGTCACGAGATCGGCGACGCCACCCCGCGGGAGCCGCGTGGCCGCCTCCAGGCCGACCCCCACGTCTCCATGGACATCGCGAGCGGTGATCCGTGACCGCAGGCCGTGGTGGCCGAGCACCGCCGCCAGATCGTGCCGCAGATTCTTGGCGAGGCCGGTGAGGTGCTCGTCGTCGAGGCCGAAGCGGAGCACGTCCTCGAGGACCCGCAGGGCTTCGCCGGCCCGGTTGGCCGAGGCGTCGATCGCCCGCCAGACGCCGGCCGCTCCATACCCGCCCGTTCTGCCAGATTCGCCCCGTTCCATGATTTCCCCCGTTGTAGCACGCCCCACTCGCCTTGGTGAAAGCCGCCGCCGCGCCTACACTCCCGCCCCCGAAAACGCCCCGGAATCGCCCGCCATGGTCGCCCTCCGCTACCTCACCCTCGTCTGGCCGGGCCTGCCTTGGCTCTGGCTGCGTGGCAGCCTCGCCGGGCTGGTGCTCGCCCTGGCGTTCGGCGTCTCGCTCGACATCGCCGTGATCGCCACCTGGATCTGGCCAGGACTCGTCGAACTCCCGATCACCATCGGCCTCTGGGCCGCCACGGCCTCCATCTGGCTGATCGCGATCGTGTCGGCCGCCTCCGCGTTTCCGTCGGCGATTCCCCGGGTGAGGGCCGCGGAGGCCGACGCGCTCTACATCAGGGCTCGGGATGCCTATCTGGCCCGTGATTGGCATCTGGCCGAAACGCGGCTGCGGGAACTGCTCGCTCTGTCGCCGACCGATGGCGAGGCCCAACTGCTGCTCGGAGGGTTGCTGCGCCGCCTGGGACGCGATGACGAGTCACGGCAGGCGCTCGAAAAACTCGCCCGCAGCGACTCGGGGGCCACCTGGCGGCGAGCCATCGCCCGGGAGTTGGCCAAGGTCTCCGGCAGGCCAGGCAGCACCGGAATCGCCGCCGCCGGCCGCGAGGTGGACGACCCCGACGCCATCGTTCTACCCCTCCGCGAGGAGTCCACCGCCGCACATCGCCGGACCGAAGCGGCCTGAAACCCGAAAAAGATCGTGATTTCACCGCGCTCGAGGGGCCGCGACAGACTTTCCGGGCGGAGAGTCCTAGAATCACCGGACGGGTTTGGCGTAAGGTTTGCTGCTCCAGTGAGTTCGGGGCGGCGACTGCCGGATTGGCACGCCTTCCCCGCAGTTCGAGTCGAGGCATGCCGGGCCGGATCTGCCGCCCCGCCTGCCCCGAGCACCGCGGTTTTCGCAGAGGACTTTCGCCCATGTACGAACGCTTTACGGACCGTGCCCGGAAAGTGATGCAGCTGGCCAATCAGGAGGCGCAGCGGTTCAACCACGAGTACATCGGCACCGAGCACGTCCTGCTGGGGCTCATCAAGGAGGGCAGCGGCGTCGCGGCGAACGTCCTCAAGAACCTCGACATCGACCTGCGGAAGATCCGCATGGAGGTCGAGAAGCTCGTGCAGAGCGGCCCTGACATGGTCACGATGGGCAAGCTCCCGCAGACTCCCCGTGCGAAGAAGGTGATCGAATACTCGATGGAGGAGGCCCGGAACCTCAACCACAACTACGTCGGCACCGAGCACATCCTGCTCGGCCTGCTCCGCGAACAGGAGGGCGTGGCCGCGCAGGTGCTGATGAACCTCGGCCTCAAGCTCGAGGACGTCCGCGAGGAGGTGCTCAACCTTCTCGGCCATGGCATGGAGAACGAGGGGGGCGAGCGGGCCGGCATGGGTGGCCGTCAGCCCGCCGGCGCCGGCGGCGGAGGGGAGTCGAATCCAAAGGCCGGCAAGAGCAAGACTCCGGCGCTGGACAGCTTCGGCCGGGATCTCACCGAACTCGCCCGGCAGGGCAAGCTCGATCCGGTCATCGGACGCGAGAAGGAGATCGAGCGGGCGATTCAGATCCTCTGCCGCCGCACGAAGAACAATCCTGTCCTGCTCGGCGAAGCGGGCGTTGGCAAGACGGCGATCGTGGAGGGCTTCGCGCAGCGGGTCGTCGATGGCAACGTGCCGGAGTTGCTCGCCGACCGACGGATCGTGGTGCTCGATCTCGCGATGATGGTCGCAGGCACGAAGTACCGCGGCCAGTTCGAGGAGCGGATCAAGGCGGTGATGAACGAGGTCCGTCGCGCCAAGAACACCATTCTCTTCATCGACGAGCTCCACACGCTCGTCGGCGCCGGAGGCGCCGAGGGAGCGATCGACGCCTCCAACGTGCTCAAGCCGGCACTCGCCCGCGGCGAGATCCAGTGCATCGGCGCCACCACGCTCGACGAATACCGCAAGTACATCGAGAAGGACTCGGCGCTCGACCGACGCTTCCAGATCATCATGATCGAGCCGGCCACGAAGGACGAGGCCGTGGAGATCCTCAAGGGTCTCCGCGACCGCTACGAGAGCCACCACCGCGTGAGCATCTCCGACGCCGCCCTGGAGGCCGCCGTCGATCTCTCCAGCCGCTACATCACCGGCCGCTGCCTTCCCGACAAGGCGATCGACGTGATCGACGAGGCGGGGGCCCGCGTCCGTCTCAAGGCGATGACCAAGCCGCCGGATCTGAAGGAGATCGACGAGGAGGTCGAGCGGCTCAACAAGGAGAAGGAGGAGGCGGTCGCCAACCAAGACTTCGAGAAGGCGGCGGCACTCCGCGACCAGGCCGACAAGCTCAAGAAGAAGAAGCAGTCGATGACCCGTGACTGGCGGGACAAGAGCCGCGAGGCCGACGGCGTGGTCGACGAGGAGGTCGTGGCCGAGGTCGTCTCGAAGATGACCGGCATTCCGCTCACCCGTATGTCCACGGAGGATCAGGCCCGGCTGATGGGCATGGAGACCGAACTCCACAAGAAGGTCATCGGCCAGGAAGCCGCGATCAAGAGCGTGTCGAAGGCGGTCCGCCGCAGCCGCTCCGGTCTCAAGGACCCGAAGCGGCCGATCGGGTCGTTCGTGTTCGCCGGGCCGACGGGCGTGGGCAAGACGCTCCTGGCCAAGGCCCTTGCCCAGTTCATGTTCGGCGACGCCGACGCGCTCATCCAGATCGACATGAGCGAATACATGGAGAAGCACAACGTCAGCCGCCTGATCGGCGCCCCGCCGGGGTATGTCGGCTTCGAGGAGGGGGGACAGCTCACGGAGAAGATTCGACGCCGCCCCTACGCCGTGGTTCTGCTCGACGAGATCGAGAAGGCCCATCCCGACGTCTTCAACATGCTGCTCCAGGTGATGGAAGAGGGTCGGCTCACCGACTCGTTCGGCCGCAACGTCGACTTCCGCAACACGATCATCATCATGACGACGAACGCCGGGGCCGAGGCGATCAAGAACGAGGCTGCCTTCGGCTTCCAGAAGCCCGACGACGACGCCAGCTACGAGGGCATGAAGGGCCGCGTCAACGAGCGGATCGAGCGGGTCTTCCGACCGGAGTTCCTCAACCGCCTCGATGACGTGATCGTGTTCCACCACCTCACGGTGGAGGATCTCAAGCAGGTCATCGACATCGAGCTGGCGAAGGTCCGCGAGCGGCTCGCCGAGCGGGGCCTCAAGCTCGAACTGACCGAAGAGGCAAAGAAGTTTCTCATCAAGAAGGGCTCCGACACCGATTTCGGCGCCCGTCCGCTCCGTCGAGCCCTCGAGAACTTCATCGAGGATCCGGTCTCCGAGGAGCTTCTGAAGGGCGAGTTCGAGGGCAAGGACACCATCCAGGTGGACTGCATCGAGGTCGCCGGCAAGAAGCAGCTCTCCTTCAAGGGGCTGGTGACGGCCGAGCCGGTGGCTACCGCGCCGTCCGACGAAGCCGCCTCCTGATCGGGGGTGTCTCCGAGCGGGAAGACCTACGGCCTCACGGCCGGACGGTGACCTTGAAAACCGAACGGAGCGCGGCCCGCGGCCTCACGTCCGGTCGGCTATCACTGCCGCGTCCAAGCCCAACGCCGTCAGGCGTGGGGTGAACTCAGCGAGGGGCTGCCCGTGCCCCGGAGCCGGCGTTGCTGGCCAGCGGAGGCAGGATGCCGAAGCGCAGCCGGCATCGAGTGAGTGCAGCCCAGGATGGGCGGAACGAACGTCCGGAGACGGGGCACGGGCAGCCCCGAGCCGCGCGCCAGGCCGGCCCGCGGCCTTACGGCGGCTCGGCTCGCACGGGCACGAACTCAGGCCGCTCGGCGGATGGCCTCGGCCTGGCCGTAGCCGAAGGCTTCGAAGTCGTCGCGATACAACGCCTCGACGATCGCCCGGAGTCGGGGCGTCCAGGCCGTGGTGCCGTCACCGGCTCGAGACGGATTGAGCCGCGAAAGCTTCTCGACCTCGCTCCGCACGCCGGCCGGGGCCCCCAGGCTCGCGAACAGGCCCCGCAGGCCGTCGGCAAGCCGCTCCATCCTGATGAGGTGATCGAACCGCAGACGGTCCAGCCGCAGCATCCGTGACTGCGGTCGATAGTGCGGATCCCAGTCGATGCCGTGCCGTTCGAGGCCGTCAACGAACTGCTCGAATCCGATGGTCCGCTGCATGCGACGGATGCGGACATCTTGCCAGCGCCGATCCGAGCGGTCATCGTTCAAGGGGCCCGCATACGAGCGGAGGTAGGTCAGCGGATAAAAGCGGCGGGCGAAACGATTGAGCTTGTTGTGGTAGTTCGACTCGACCCGCGAGAAGGGTTCGCGAACGACGGAAAACCAGGTGAAGCCCCGGAAGCGATCGGCGAACCCGGGAACGAGATCCGGGGGGCACACGACTTGATAGGTGCCGCCCTGGCCGGGCATCAGGCCTGCCGCCGGTCGGCGCGGACAATCCCGCGGATTGCTCCGCTCCCTGGAGGATCCGAGCCGCGTCAGAAACGCGATCATTGTCGTCGAGGCGCACTTCGGCAGCGGTGCGTAGACCAGCCTCGAGGGCTCGCAGACGACGAACTGCACGCGGGCAACTTTCGGAAGGGGCGCGTGGCGGCCGACTCGAGACGGTGAGCACCGTCGGCGGTCGAGAATCCAGTGACCAGAAGGAGCACCAGGGTTATCGAATCGATCGCCGATGAGACTCGATCCATTCATCGCAAAACCGTGCCGAAGAGCCGCCCGCCGCGGACGACCGCGACCGGAACCTTGCCCACGGCAGGCCCCTTGCCCATCCTGCCCGCATTCCCTCCGGCCCGCACAGCCGGCTCAAGTTACCCGGCCCGCACATCCGATGTCACCGATACGAGTTCCGGCGCCATGGTGGCGCGGCGAGGTGGGTCCGCATGGCATCGAACGACATCACGCCGTCTGGTTCCATGCCCGCGGGCGGGGTCGCCGGCTGGTGTGCCGATCAGGTCGCGAACCTGGGCCAGTTCGCGATGAACTGGGTCACCGGCGTGGGCGACGTGGCCCTCTTCTCGCTGCAGACCCTCGGATGGATTTTCGCCCGGCGGCAACGCCGCGACGTGCTGCTGCCGAACTTCTATCAGATCGGCGTGATGTCGCTGCCGGTGGTGGCGCTCACGGGTTTGTTCATCGGGATGGTGCTGGCCGTGCAGAGCTATGCGCAGTTCAAGGCGCTCGGCCTGGAGACGAGGCTCGGCTCGGTGATCAATCTCTCGCTCGTCCGCGAGCTCGGGCCCGTGCTCGCGGCCACGATGCTGGCGGGCCGGATCGGCAGCGCGATGGCCGCCGAACTGGGCACGATGCGGGTCACCGAACAGATCGACGCCCTCGAGAGCATGGGCGCCAATCCCATCTACTACCTCGTCGTGCCCCGGTTTCTCGGCTGCCTTGTCCTGATTCCCTCGCTGACGGTGATGGCCGACTTCATGGGTGTGCTCGGCGGCTACTTCTACTCGCACGTTCTCCTGGGCATCGACTACCACCACTACTGGGCCAACTCCCGGGAGTACGTCGACGTGTTCGACTTCCTGATGGGCATCTTCAAGAGCCTGTCGTTCGGGGCGGCGATCGCGCTGGTCAGCTGCCACCACGGCTTCCACTGCGAGCCCGGCGCCGAGGGCGTGGGCCGGGCCGCCACCAACGCCTTCGTCCACTCTTTCGTGATGATCCTGGTGCTCGACCTGTTTCTCGGCATCTGGCTCAACAACGTCCACGACTTCTTCCGGCCGGAAGGCCCCCGCAAACTCCTCTGACCAGTCCCATGCCCGCCGCCGCACCCTCCGCGCCCCGCCGCACCGACGAGCCCGCCCACCCGCTGATGCGGGTCGAATCGCTCCACGTCCGTTTCGGCAGCCAGGAGGTTCTCCGCGACGTCTCGATCGACCTCGAGGCCGGGCAGACGCTCGTGGTGCTGGGGGAGAGCGGCTGCGGCAAGACGGTGCTGCTCAAAACCATGATCGGACTCATTCGGCCCACCAGCGGCGACGTCCGCTTCGACGGCACCTCGCTGGCCAGCCTGAACGACCGGGCACTGGCTCACCTCCGCACCAGGTATGGCTTCGTCTTCCAGGGGGCGGCGCTCTTCGACAGTTCCACGATCATGGACAACATCGCCTTTCCGCTCCGCGAGCACACGCGAATTCCGGAGTCCCAGGTCCGGTCCATCGTGGAGTCGCTGGTCGACGAGGTGGGGCTGCCGCGGAGCGTGCTCGCGAAGAAGCCGGTGCAACTTTCCGGAGGCATGCGGAAGCGGGCCGGGCTGGCGCGGGCCCTGGCCCTCGATCCCCAGCTCGTGCTCTACGATGAGCCGACGACGGGACTCGACCCGATCATGAGCGACGTCATCAACGAGTTGATCCTGCGGGTGCGGGAGCGGCCGCACGTGACCAGCGTGGTCGTCACGCACGACCTCAACACGGCCCGCAAGGTGGCCGACCGCGTGATCATGCTCTATCCGCTCTTCCGTCTCCGACCCGACGAGCCTCAGATCGTCTTCGACGGCACGGCCGACGAACTGGATCGCTCCCGCGATCCGCGGATCCGCCAGTTCGTCGAGGGGCGGGCGGGCGCCCGGCTGATGGAGCTCCGCGAGGAGCAGGCACGGGCCAACGGTGAGCGCGGGATCGAAGCCGCGTTGGACGAGAACGAGGACGACTCATGAACGATCGCGTGATGCAGTTCCGCGTGGGCGTCGTGGTGCTGGCCACGGCCATCATCACGGGCATTCTCATCGTGCTCTTCGGCGACCTGCCCTCGCTCGTGCAGGCGACCTACCCGCTGAAGATGAGCTTCAGCGACGCCCGGGGTGTCGCCGACGGCACGCCCGTCCGCAAGAACGGGATCCTGGTGGGCCGGGTCTCCGGCGTGCAGCTGGACGAACGGGGGGGCGTGAGCGTGGTGGCCGACATCGACTCCTACGTGCCGATCTACAAGGACGAGCAGCCCCGCATCGCCTCCACGCTGCTCGGCGACTCGGAGATCCAGCTCGTGCCCGGCACGATCCGGCCGCCGCGGCAGCGAATTGGCAAGGAGGAGGTGCTCGTCGGCGCCGTCTCGCGGGACCCGTTCGAGGTGTTCGCGACCCTCGAGCCGAAGCTCGGCAGTGCGCTGGAGTCGCTCGCCGAAGCCAGCGAATCCGTCAAGAAGCTCTCCGACAATCTCGACAAGCTCCTGCTCGGCGACGACGACACGTTCGCCAAGATGGTCCAGAAGACCGAGGCCGCGCTCGACGCGTTCAGCCTGGCGATGGCCAACATCAACGACGTGATGGGAGATCCGACGGCCCGCGACAACCTCAAGCGCACGCTCAATTCCCTTCCCGACGTGATCAGCGACCTCCGCACGACCGTCCAGGGCATCGGCGAGACGGTCGATACGGCGGACCGCAACCTCCGCAATCTCGAAGGGCTGACCAAGCCGCTCGGCGAACGGGGCGAGGGCATGGTGGCCCAGATCGACAAGACCATCGGCCGTCTCGACGAGACCCTCCAGCAGGCCGCCATGTTCACCAAGGCGCTCAACGAGTCGCAGGGCACCCTGGGCAAGCTGGTCCGCGACCCGCAGGTCTACAACGATCTCGCCCAGGCGGCGGGCAACGTCAACCGCCTCACCAGGGAACTCCGGCCGATCGTCGACGACGTGCGAGTCTTCACCGACAAGATCGCCCGCCACCCGGAGCAGCTCGGAGTGAAGGGTGCCCTCGATCGCCGCGCCGGTCTCAAGTGACGGCGGGAAGCGACTCCCCGCACATGAGCCCCATTCCCGGCCGCCTCACACCCCGACGGGCTGCGAGGCCTCCGATTCGAGAATCCGGAGGTATTCCGCGATGAACGTGCCGTAACTGGCCTTCATGGCGGCCGGCAGGTGCCGATACCCGGCCACCCGGCCGCGGCACTTGCCCGACCCGCAGCGGCACGGACCGCCGAGGTGCGAGACCTCCTCCTCGAAGGTCTCGTAGTCGACCGTGATCTCCTCACCGGCCGCGATCGGCCGCAGGGCACGGATCTCGATCTCCTTCAGGCCCGATCGGATCACGACGCCACAGGTGGGATCGCAGGAGTGGTTCATGAGCACGGCCGGTCCCTCGGGCACCAAGTGCGTCTGGCGATCCACCTGGATCGTGTACCGCGTCCGCTGCGAGACCTGCTCCCCCCAGGTCTTGAGGATCGTCTCGCCGGCGGCGATGGCCCGGGTCGCAACCACGCCCCGACCCACCCGCACGATCTTCACCTCGACGGGCTCACCCGGCTTGGGAACGATCGCGTTGAGTTCGCCGGCGCCCATGCCGGCGAACTCGTCGAACACGGATTCCTTGAGGCGTGAGCCATACCGGTCCGTGAGCCAGGGAATCGTCTGCTCGATCGTGTCGGCCTGAAGGAGCACCAGGTCGCCCTGGCCGACGGCATCGAGCACGAGAGCGGCGCTCGTGGCCCAGTCGCCTCCCTGTTCGATCGTCACCGTCTTGCCCGCCGGCATTCCCGCGCGGATCCCCTGGGCGATCAGCCGCGTGATGTCGCCCGGCTGACGGCCCCGGATGTAGGCGTCTTCGTAGATCACGACCCGGTCGAAGGTGGCCGCGAGGAGCTTCCCCTGCGTCACGAGATCCTCGTCGCGTCGGTCACCCGCTGCCGAGTAGACGGCCGTCCTTCGGGGATGGGGAAACTTCGCCAGCGATCCGCAAATCCGCTCGAGCGACGGCACGTTGTGGCCGTAGTCGACCACGATCGAGCCGCCGTTGAGATCGAGAAGGTTGAATCGGCCGGGCGATCCTGACGATCCGCTCGAGAAACTCTCGAGGCCGAGCCTCACCAGCTCGAGCGGCACGCCGAGCCGCCAGGCCGCCGCGGCGCTGGCCAGCACGTTTTCCACCTGGAAGTCGACGAGCCCGCGGTGCACGAGCGGCACGCGATCGAGATGGGCGAGCCGCGTCTCACGCGGGCCGTCGCAGAGGACGATCCAGCCCTCGCGGACCGTGGCCGCGAGGCCCCCCTGCGCGAGATGCTCGACGAGCACGGGATTGGCGGGGTCGAGCGCGAAGTAGACGACATGCCCCTTGCACCATTTCTTCATGCCGACCACGAGCGGGTCGCCGGCATTCAGCACGGCGGCGCCGGTGGGCCGCACGGCGGCGACGATCGCCCCCTTCACCCAGGCGATCTGCTCCGGCGTGTCGATCTCCGCGATGCCGAGATGGTCTCCCGAGGCGATGTTGGTCACGACCGCAACGTCACAGCTGTCGAAACCGCAGCCCTCGCGGAGGATGCCGCCGCGGGCCGTCTCCAGCACCGCGGTCGTCACCGACGGGTTCGCGAGCACGCGGCGGGCGCTCTTCGGCCCGCTGCAATCGCCGGCGTCGATCGGCCGGCCGCCGACCCAGACGCCCTCGGTGCAGGTGGTGCCCACGGTGGCGCCGCCGGTCGTGGCGAGGTGGGAGATGAGGCGGACGACGGTCGTCTTGCCGTTGGTGCCCGTGACCGCGGCGGTCGGAATCCGGCCGTCATCGCCCGGGGCGAAGAGCGCGTCGACGATCGCGGCGCCCACGTTGCGGGGCGTGCCGACGGTCGGCTCCAGGTGCATCCGCAGGCCCGGTGCCGCATTGACTTCGATGACGACGCCCCGTTGGGATTCGAGTGACTTCGTGATGTCGTCCATCACCAGGTCGATCCCCGCCACGTCGAGCCCGATGATCCGCGCCGCCTCGACGGCTCGCGCCGCCACGTCCGGGTGGACGACGTCGGTGACGTCTTCGGCGGTGCCTCCGGTGCTGAGGTTGGCGTTCCGCCGCAGCATGACGCTGCGGCCGGCCTCGGGCACGCTCTCCTCGGTCATGCCCTGCTCCCGCAGCACGGCGACGGCGACCTCGTCGATCACCATGGGGCTGAGCGACGTGGCATGGTCGCCACACCGCCGCGGATCCTCGTTGACACGGTCGACGAGTTGCCGCACGGTGGCGATGCCGTCGCCGGTCACGATCGGCGGGTGGCGACGAGCGGCGGCCACCATCTTGCCGCCGACGACGAGCACGCGATAGTCGCCTCCGTGCACGAACCGCTCGACGACGACCGACGCATCCTGCTCGTTGGCCAGGATCCAGGCCTTCTCGACCTCCTCCCGGGTGACGAGATTGACCGACACACCACGCCCCTGGTTGCCGTACCGCGGCTTCACGACGACGGGCGTCCCGATCTCCTCGGCCACGGCCCAGGCGTCGGCGGCGTCGGTGACGGGCCGTCCTTCCGGCACCGGGATGCCCGACTCGGCGAGCAGCGTCCGCGTCAGTTCCTTGTCCTGGGCGATCGTCTCGGCGACCGCGCCGGTGCGATCGGTCTCGGCGGCGAGGATCCGCCGCTGCTTGGCGGCATGCCCAAGCCGCACCAGCGAGCCTGCGGTGAGCCGCTGCGAGGGGATGCCCCGGGCCGTCGCCGCCTCCACGATCGAACGGGTGCTGGGCCCGAGTTGGACGTCGAGCAGCACCGACCGCAGACGCTTCACTTCGGCGGCGACGTCGAACGACACGTCGTCGATCGCCGCCATGATCAGGCGATGGGCCGCATGGAGGCACTCGATCGCGAACTTCTCCTCCTTGTATTCGATGACGACCTTGTAGACGCCGGGCGTCTTGCTCTCGCGGGCGCGGCCGTATCCCACGGGGGTGCCCGCAAGCGTCTGAAGTTCGAGCGTCACGTGCTCGAGCACGTGGCCCATCCACGTCCCGGTCCGCAGCCGCTCGAAGAAGCCGCCCCGCTCACCGATCGAGCATCGATGCTCGATCATGGTCGGCAGCCAGGCCATGATCCGCTCGTTGAAACCCGGAAGCGTGTTCGAGGGAAACTCCTCGAGACGACCGAGATCGACCCAGGCCTCGAGGCAGGGAAACGAGGCCCACTGGTTGGGGCCGCGAAGAACCTTGAGCGACGTAATCTCCATGGATGGCTTGCAACTCTGTTAGACCGTCCGCAGACGCGTGCGGGGGTCTGGTCGTGTGCGCCTGTTCCAGCCACCGGACACTCCGGCAGGTGTATCTGGAACGAAGGCCGCACGGGTCACAACGGCACTGTGCGGGCGCGTCGCCCGAACAGTCCTGTCTGCATGGGCAGACATCCGTTCAAACCCGACGGATGAGGTCGTCAGGGCGGCCGGGAATCCGGGGCCGCTGGTGAGATGCCCCCGCCGAAGAAGGTCTTCGCGGACGGGTTCGTGGACGACGGGAAAGAAAAGCCTACCGACAACCGACCGGCCGAAGTGGCCATGGGACGAAAGGATTCCTACACCGCGAGGCCGGATGGTAACGCCGCACGCCACACGGACGCGCGTTCGCTTGCGATACCCGTTCCTCGCGGCACCATGATTCGAACCGCAGCCCCGAACGAAAACCTGGAAGGGCTTCCCTCCGGTGCCACCTCGTCGAAAAGAACGGCCGCAGTCACCTGCGACCGTCTTCGCAGAACGATCGACAAAGTTTACGCTTCCGTCGTCCGACTGCGAATGTTTTTTTCGACGTTCTCGAGAGATGCACGTGGCGTGCCAAAGAACGACCGTCGCCTGGGAGATCGAGTCAGCGGCTGAAAAACGCGTGTCGCCCCGAAGTCCACGGAAGGGACGCACGGAAAAAATGACCAGTGGGCGTGGCAAGATTCGGCCAGTGACGACGGGCGGGAGGGAAATATTTACAGCCGCGGGCGGGATCCGGGGTCTTCGCCGTCCAGACGACCGGGCAACTGCGTTGCCCGTCGCAGCCGGCCGCAGGGGCCAAACCTGGTCCGGGGTCGAGGTCGGCGACCGCCACGGTAATCTAGGTATGTTCGGAAAGCCACGCAAATTTCTATCGGTCACGTCCGGGATCCCCCTTCAACCAGCCTCAAACGGCTGAAAAAACCGTTTTCCTGCCCTCACTTCCCCCTTCTTCCCTCATGTTCGGCCCGCGTGGCCTGTTGCTGCCCCCGGTTCTCATCCGCCAATGCCCACCAGCCATGCCACCGCCGAACCAACCGTTCCCGGGACGGGCACCGCCCTTCCCTGGCCGGGCCTTCAGCTGGTGCCTGGCGAGATCCTGCTGGCGGTCAGCCGGTTCGATCTCGACGCACAGCTGCGGTTCACGGAAGGCTGGATCGCGCTCACCACACGCCGGCTGATCGCCGATCGACCCGCGTCCGCCGATGGCGAGGCTCCCGTGGATGGCGGACCACGGTCCTGGATGATCGATGCCGACACCAAGCTCGACGTGCATCTGCGGTCGGCGGTCGGAAGGATCGAACTCTTCGCGGGCGACAGGGTGTTGGCGCGGTGGCTGTTCACGCCTGCGAAGGCGTCCTCGATCCACGCGCTTGAAGACGCCTTCGACGCCCGTGTCGTCGGCCCGAACGGCCTGTCCGAGCCGCGTGGCGACCGCCGACCGACACCATCGAAGACGGACGATACGACCGACACGGCGGACAAGCGGTCCGGTGTGGCCACCGTCACACCGCGGGGTCTCGGAGAAGACGTCGGGGGCGGCGGCAAGGCATCGTGGCGGGCGCTGGCCCGGATCGTCGCATTTGCCAGGCCGCACGCCGGCATGGCGGTGCTCGGCGGAGTCCTCTCGCTGGCCAGCACCGCCGCCGCGCTGGTGCCGCCCTACCTGACGATGCCGCTCGTGGACGACGTGCTGATCCCCCGTCAGAACGGCAAGGACGTGCCGTTCTCGCTGGTCTGGTGGTATCTCGGCGGCCTGCTGTTGGCCGCCGTCTTGGGATGGCTGCTCTCCTGGATGCAGACCTGGACACTGGCCTGGGTGAGCGAGCGGATCGCAGCGGGGCTTCGCACCCGGACCTACGCCCACATGCAGTCCCTCTCGCTCGACTTCTTCCAGGGCAAGAGGACGGGTGACCTGATGTCGCGGGTTGGCAGCGACACCGACAAAATCAACGTGTTTCTTTCGGTCAATCTCATCGAGTTCGCGTCGAACGTGATGCTCTTGATGCTCACCGCCGCGGTGCTGATCTGGCTCAACCCATTGCTCGCGGTGCTCACGCTCGTGCCCTTTCCGTTCGTCGTTTGGCTGATCTATGCCGTTCGCGAGAGGCTCCGGCGGGGCTTCGCCCGGGCGAGCGTGGCCTGGGGCGACATGACGAGCGTCCTGGCCGACACGATTCCCGGAATCCGGGTCGTCAAGGCGTTCGCCCAGGAGACTCGTGAGATCGGCCGCTTCGCGGCGGCCAACGATCGGGTGCTCGAGGCCAACGACCGGGTGAACGTGGTCTGGTCGTTCTGCGGCCCGGTCGTCAGCCTGTTCAGCGAGATCGGGCTCCTGGTCGTCTGGGCCTGCGGCGCGTGGCTGGTGTTCTCGGGAAGCGTGACCGTCGGCGGACTGACCGCCTTTCTCGCCTACATCGCCCGCTTCTACGGCCGGGTCGAGTCGATGATTCGGATGGTGCCCGCCACGCAGCGGGCGGCGGCGAGCGCCCAGCGGATCTTCGAGATTCTCGATTGCAGGCCGACCGTGGCGGAGGCGCCGCAGCCCGTCCGGCTCGGCCGGGTGGAGGGTCGGATCGAGATTTCCGGCGTGCACTTCCGCTACGGCGCCCGCGAAGTGCTCCACGGCATCGATCTGGTGATCGAGCCCGGTGAGATGATCGGCCTGGTGGGCACCAGTGGCTCGGGCAAGTCGACGCTCGCAAACCTCGTCTGCCGGTTCTACGACCCCTCGAGCGGATCGATCCGCGTCGACGGCGTCGATCTCCGCGACGTCGAGATCGCCGATTACCACCGCAATCTGGGCTGCGTGCTCCAGGAGCCGTTCCTCTTCTTCGGCACCGTGGCCGACAACATCGCCTACGGCCGTCCCGACGCGCCGCGGGAGAAGATCGTCGAGGCGGCCCGAGCCGCCGGGGCCCACGACTTCATCCTCGCCCAGCCCCTGGCCTACGACTCTCGCGTCGGTGAGCGCGGGGGCGGGCTCTCCGGGGGCGAACGACAGCGGCTCTCGATCGCCCGTGCGCTCCTGGTCGATCCCCGCATCCTGGTGCTCGACGAGGCCACCTCGAGCGTCGATGCCGAGACCGAGGCGATCATCCAGGCCGCCATCGACCGGCTCGTGACGGGACGGACGACGATCGCCATCGCGCATCGGCTCTCGACGCTCCGTCGCGCCAACAGGCTCGTCGTCCTCGATGCCGGGCGGATCGTGGAGACGGGCACCCACGACGAACTCATCGCCGCGGATGGCATGTATGCCCGTCTCTATCACGCCCAGATGAAGGCCGACGAAGAGGCGGCGGCAGCCACCTGAAAGCCCCTCGCTCACGATGCCCGCACACCACCACGATCACACGACGCTCTCAGCCGCATCGCCCGATGGATGGCGACTGGAGAGGCACGATCATGGCCGGCTCGACTTCGTCGATGCCGCCGGCCGCCGGCACCACGACGTCGACGTGCTGCGGGCCTTTCCTGTGACGGCCCCGAAGGGCCCCGTGGCGATCGTCGCGGCCGATGGGGGCGAACTGGCGTGGATTTCGGCGCTTGCCACGCTTCCTGCATCGCTGACGTCGCTCCTCGAACGGGAACTGTCGCAGCGGGAGTTCCTGCCCGTCGTCGAGCGCATCGAGTCGATTTCCGATGCGGAGCCGGCGGAGTGGCTGGTGTCCACCGACCGGGGGCCCCATCGCTTCAGGGTCGGGCATGGCGACGACGTGGCCCGTGAATCCAACGGCGGCGTCTTCATCACCGACACCTTCGGGATGCGATACCGGATCCCCGACATCGCCGCCCTCGACGCCAACAGCCGCCGCCTGCTCGAGAAGCTCGGGTAGACCACACGCGGCGGAGCGTCCCTTCGGCGGGCACCCCCAGAGGTCGCCTGCTCCCCATCCTGCGAGCGGCTCGCGGTGGCCGCTTCCCCGTGGCCGTAAGATGGACCGGTTGCGACGTTCATGAGGGACGGGAGGGGTTTTTTTCGGGAAAAAACCGGAATTTTTCCTCAACAAACGGCTTGTGGACCGCGTACACCGGATTAGTCTCAAAGGGTCTTTCAGGAGAGCTTTCATGACCCGCTTCGCCACGCGTTCTTCCGCGCTTCGCCGCCTCCAGTCGGTGGTCTGCGCTGCCCTCGTGCTCGCCCCCCAGGCCCCGGGCCTGCAAGTCGCCCATGGCCAATGCGGCTGTGGAGCCGCCCCCGCCGCCGCGCCGGTCGCCGCGCCGGTCGCCACGCAGACCTACCGCCTCGACTACCAGACCGTCTACGACGAGCAGCAGGTCACCGCCCAGCGGGTCTCGTACGAGACCGTCTACGACACGAAGACCTACACCGTGCAGAAGCCGGTGTGGGAAACGCAGACCCAGGAACGCCGCTCCACCGTCCAGCGGCCCGTGTGGGAGACGCAGACCCGCGAGGAGCGGACGACGGTGATGAAGCCGGTCTACGAGACCGTCGTCGAGGATCGCAGTTACGACGTGACCCGTGACGTGGTCGAGACGGCGACCCGCGAAGAGCAATACACGGTGATGAAGCCGGTCTATGAGACGGTGATGCAGCAACAGGTGACCACCGTCCGAAAGCCCGTCTACGAGACGAGCGAGCGGGAGCAGGCCTACACCGTGTCAGAACCTGTCACGCAGATGCGGACGGCCTATTCCGTCGGCAGCCAGGCCGTGGACACGGTCACCCCCGTCGCCACTCCCGGCACCACCGCCCTTGGTTACACGCCCGGCGGCTGGGCCATCGACCCCGTCACCGGCCTCGCCGTCTGGCAGCGCGGTGGATATGCCTGGGTGATGACTCCGGGTGCGGTCGTCAATCAGGTCAACCGCGTCTATCAGCCGACCTACACGCCGGTGCAGGTGCCCGAGACCACGATGGTCAACCGGGTGGTCACCCAGAAGGTGCCGGTGCAGACCGTTCGCTACATCGACGAGCAGGTGGTCCAGCAGGTGCCGGTGCAGACCATGAAGATGGTCGCCGAAACCGCCGTCCGGCAGGTGCCGGTGCAGACCGTCCGCAAGGTCGTGGAGCGGGTCGACAACAAGGTGCCGGTGCAGGTCATGAAGATGGTTCCGGAGGAGCAGGTCCGTCAGGTCGCGTTCCAGGTCTGCAAGTTCGTCACCGAAGAGAAGGTCGAGCCCGTGCAGGTGCAGGTGATGAAGTACGTGACCGAGGAGCGGACGATGCAGGTGCCGCGGGTGGTCGAGAAGAAGACTCCCTACACCTACACGGTTCGCATGCCGCGGACCGTCGTCACCAAGGTGCCGCTCGACGCCTGTGGCAATCCGGTGCCCGCCACGGCCGCGGTGGCCCCCGTCACGGCCGCGACCTACGAAGCGGTACCGGCGCCGACCGCGTCGGCGGCACGGCCCGCCCTGCCACCCACCACGACCTCCACGCCTACGGAGAGCGGCCCTCTCAAGACTTTCAGTGACAAGCCGGCCGAGGCACCCGCCGCCGCCGAGGGCTGGAAGGCGGCGACCATCAACCCCGAGCCGGCGGCACCGGCTCCTCAACCCGAGGCTTATCGCGTGCAGAAACCCGCCGGTGATGCCCCGTCGGCCCTGCGAAGCATCGAGCCGATTCCGGCGCCGGCGGCCGCGACGCCCTCGGCCGCCGTTCCCGTCGAGCAGGCCCCGACCATCGCTCCGCCCGGACCGGCCGTCGAACCCGCGCCCCCCGCCCACGATCTTCGCGACGTGCCCGCCGCCAAGACATCGGGCAGCGGTTTTCTCCGCCCGATTCCGGCCGACCACACCACCTGATTGCGGATGTGGCTCGTGTCGGCGTGAACGGCCGGCCCCGCTCCTCGCGTGCCGCGAAGCGGGTATTCGCGTTCTCTCCCCTCTTCATGCGGCTCCGATTGGCAGCGGTCTGCGCGCGGAGTACATTCCCGCCACCGCCCTCGGAAGCCCTCGCATGTCGCATGAGGTCATGGACGACCAGCAGCAGCAGCCTCGGAAGCAGGCGTTGCTGCCGGAAGGCGAGCCGCAGCATCACCCGGCATCCTGCCGTGCCCGCCGCCCATCACGGGCCGCCCGGCCTGGTCGCCTTTCGGCTCGGCCGCTCCTCCCCGACGATCATCCGGCCGATCATCCCGGGGTCCGAAGGCTGTACACGGCGGCCCTGATGTCGGCCGTGCTCGGCGTGCCGCCGGCAGCCGTCCGGCATTGGATTCGTGCCGGACTCCTCCACGTGGCCGAAAGTGCCGGGTCGGTGGAGTGGTTCGACTTCGAGCAGCTCGTGATCGGTCGACACCTCGCCAGGCTGCTCTCTCGTGGCCTCTCGCTCCGGGAGATCGACGCCAAACTGACCGATCTCGTGCCCGGAGGCGCCCGTGCCGCCGCCGACGCGGCCGGCCGCATCCTCGTGGACGGCCGTCGGCTGAGCATCGACGATGGTGGCCGGCTTCTCTCCGCCGGCGGCCAGATGCAGTTCACCTTCTACACCGCCCCTCTCGCCGCCGGTCAGGACCGCGCTCGGGAGCCCGTCGTCGACCTGCCCGCGGCGTTGCCCCTGAAGGCTCCGACGATGGTGCCGGTGTCGCTCGATGAGATCCCTGATGGTCGGCCGCCTGCAGCCGACATGATCGAAATCCTCGATCTGGCCGACGACCTCGAGGCGGCGGGGGAATTCGTGGAGGCGGCCGAGGCGCTGCGGGCCGTGCTTCAGGCGCAGGGTCCGACGCCGCGGGTGATGTTCATGCTGGCCGAGCTCCTCTACCGCGCCGGCGACCTGACGGCCGCCCGAGAGCGGTATTACGCGGTGATCGAGCTCGACCCCGATCATCTCCAGGCCCGATCGAGTCTGGGCTGCGTGCTCGCGGAGCTCGGCGAGCACGACCTCGCGCTGGCGGCACTCGAAGGCGTGCTCCGGCAGGAGCCGGCCTACGCCGACGCCCACTGGCACATCGCCGGCGTGCTCAGCGAGACGGGACTACCAGCCGAGGCCGCGCATCACCTCCGGCGATTCCTCTCGCTCGCGCCGGAGAGTCCGTGGGCCACGCTCGCCCGCGACCGGCTCGAGCAGATTTCTGGAAGCCCAACCTCTTGATGCTGAAACCTCTAGATGCTCAGACCTCCAGATGCTGAAACCCCTTGATGCTGAGGAGCCGGT
>Ga0075471_10000171_pt1 | contig 34961 bp, 30 predicted proteins | sample DEB19_08_DNA_2_FD_74787 | JGI IMG/M metagenome (GOLD analysis project Ga0075471, IMG submission 74787) | Aqueous microbial communities from the Delaware River and Bay under freshwater to marine salinity gradient to study organic matter... | ecosystem: Environmental > Aquatic > Marine > Coastal ...
GCGTCCGCTCGGCCGATCGGGGCGGACCGGTGAGGTCAGCCTCGCGTCCGCGCGAATCGATGGGCGCGTCCGCTCGGCCGATCGGGGCGGACCGGTGAGGTCAGCCTCGCGTCCGCGCGATGCCCGCCTTCTTCAGCACGTCGGCGGCGACGCCGAAGTCGCGCCAGGTGCCGTAGGTGATGCCCTTGCGATCGCCGTAGGACCGGGCGACCTTCACGAACTCGGCCTCGAGCGCGCTGAGGTCGACCCCCTCGGACAGGCGCTCGGCCTCGACCTTGAGGTCGCGCTGGCGCTGGAGCAGCTCGAGCCGCACGATGCCGGTGGCGGACTTCAGCTCGGTCTCGGTCTGCGCGAGCTGCTTGGCGACGCTCTCGGTCGTGCGCTTGCGACCCTGCTTCGGCCGGTGCGCCTCGAGCGCCTCGAGGTAACGCGCGACGGCGCGGCTCTCGTTGCGACCCGCGGCGAGCTTCGCCTTGTGCTCGGCGGTCATCGTCGACTTCTTCTTCGGTGCAGCCATGGAAATCTCCCTCGGGGTATGGAGAGGAAAGTGCGAACTGGAGGGGAACCTACCAGAGGGAAATCCCGGGAATCCCGCGTGGCCATATGGGTCAATTCCGCGCTCGTTCGCGTGGTATTTCCGGGCCCGCGCCCGGGCCGGGAGCCTCATGGGGCCTCGGGTAGCCTCGCCGCCGATGACGACGGAGCCCCTCCACCGCCAGCTCGGCCTCACCGACGACGAGCTCGAGCGCATCATCGACCTGCTCGGCCGGGAGCCCTCCGAACTCGAACTGGCGATGTACGCCGTCATGTGGAGCGAGCACTGCTCCTACAAGTCCTCCAAGGTGCACCTCAAGCGGTTCCCGACCGAGGCGCCCTGGGTGCTGGTCGGTCCGGGCGAGGGTGCCGGGGTCATCGACGTCGGCGACGGCCTCGCGGTGGCGGTGCGCATCGAGAGCCACAACCACCCCTCGGCGGTCGAGCCGTACCAGGGCGCGGCTACCGGCGTGGGCGGCATCATCCGTGACATCTTCTCCATGGGCGCCCGTCCGATCGCGCTCATGGACCCGTTGCGGTTCGGCACGCTGGACGACGCCCGCACCCGGTTCATCGTGGAGGGTGTGGTCTCGGGCATCAGCGGGTACGGCAACGCCGTCGGCGTGCCCACGGTCGGCGGCGAGGTGGTGTTCGACCCCTGCTACCGGGGCAATCCGCTCGTCAACGTGTTCTGCCTGGGGCTGCTGCCCCAGGAGCGGCTCGTGCTCGCCACGGCCGAGGGCGTCGGCAACCTCGCGGTGCTCCTCGGTGCGTCCACCGGGCGCGACGGCATCGGCGGGGCCAGCGTGCTCGCGTCGGCCGGGTTCGAGGAGGGCTCGGAGGCCAAGCGGCCGAGCGTGCAGGTGGGCGATCCGTTCGAGGAGAAGAAGCTCATCGAGGCCTGCCTGCAGTTGCTTGACGAGAACCTCGCGGTCGGCGTGCAGGACCTCGGGGCGGCCGGCATCTGCTGCGCGACCTCGGAGACCGCGGCCAAGGCCGGCAACGGCATGGACGTCGACATCGCGCGGGTCGCCCGTCGCGAGCCGGGCATGAACGCGGTCGAGATCATGACCTCGGAGAGCCAGGAGCGGATGCTCGCGATCGTCGAGCCCGCGAACCTCGACGCCGTGCTCGCACTGTGCGAGCGCTGGGAGGTGCGCGCCGCGGTCATCGGGCGCGTCACCGACACCGGCCGGTTCCGGGTCTACGACGGTCTCTTCGACACGGATGCCGCGACCGCCGCCGGGCTGCACCCGCTCGCCGACGTGCCCGTGGAGAGCCTCGGCGACGGACCGACCTACGACCGTCCGCTCGCACCGCCCGCCGACCTGGCGACGCGTCAGGCTGCGGATCCGGCGGCCACGCTGCTCGCCCGGTTCCCGGAGGGGACCGACCTCTCGGACGAACTCCTCGGCCTGCTCGCCCGCCCGAACCTCGCCGACAAGTCCTGGGTGTGGCGTCAGTACGACCACCAGTTGTTCCTCAACACGGTGAGCGGGCCGGGCGGCGACGCGTCGGTGCTGCGGCTCAAGGACGCGCCGGGTCGCGCGCTGGCCCTCAGCGTCGACGGCAAGGCCCGCCAGGTCGCGCTCGACCCGCGGGTCGGCGGCCAACTCGTGGTGCTCGAGGCCGCGCGCAACGTCGCCTGCTCGGGCGCCCGCCCGATGGCGCTCGTGAACTGCCTCAACTTCGGCAACCCCGAGCACCCCGAGGTGATGTGGCAGTTCTCCGAGGTCGTCGACGGCATGAGCGAGGCCTGTGACGCGCTCGGCATCCCGGTCATCGGCGGCAACGTTTCCTTCTACAACGAGTCGCGCGGTGCCGACATCGATCCGACCCCGGTGGTCGGTGTGATCGGGCTGCTCGAGGGGCTCGGCGACCGCGCCCCGTCGACCATCGCCTTCGAGGCCGGCCACGCCGTGGTCGTGCTCGGCGAGACCCGGCCGGAGTTCGGCGGGTCCGAGTGGGCCGATGCCCATGGGCTGCGCGACGGACGACCGCCGGTGGTGGACCTCGAGCAGGCGCACACCCTCAACACGCTGATCGCCGCGCTCGTGCTCGACGGTCTGGCCACCACGGTCCACGACTGCGCCGACGGCGGCCTCGCCGTCGCCCTCACCGAGATGGCGATCGCCGGGGGCACGGGCTTCGAGGTCTCGATCGGCGGCGCGGTCGGCTGCTTCTCCGAGAGCACCTCGCGGGTCGTCCTCGGGGTCTCGCACGATCGTGTGGTCGACGTGCTCGGTCGCGCGGCGGCGGTCGGCATCGCGGCCGAGGAGATCGGCACCGTCGGCGGTGACCGGCTCGTCGCCCGGGGTGCGTTCGACGTCGCGCGGGATCAGGCCGAGCAGGTGTGGCGGGACGCGATCCCGACCGCGCTCGGCGTCAACGCGTAGGCGCGCTCAGCCCCACGGAGTCGAGGTAGTCGAGGACGAGCGCCGCGGACTCCGCGACCGTGCGGTCGTGGGTCGGAACGACGATCTCGGGCGCCAGGGGCGCCTCGTAGGGGTCGCTCACCCCGGTGAACTCGGGGATCTCGCCGGTGCGGGCCTTCGCGTACAGGCCCTTCACGTCGCGTTCCTCGCACACCTCGAGCGGGGTGGCGACGTGGATCTCGATGAAGTTGCCGTCGTGCATCGCGCGCACGGCGTCGCGGGTGTCGCGGTAGGGCGAGATGGCCGCGGTGATGGCGATCACACCGTTGCGGGCGAGCACGGAGGCGACCCAGCCGATCCGGTCCACGTTGATGTCCCGGTCGGCCTTCGAGAACCCGAGGCCCCTGCTGAGGTGCTCCCGCACCTCGTCGCCGTCGAGGATCTCGACCCGGTGCCCGCGTCCGCGCAGGGCCGCGGCGACCTCGTTGGCGACCGTCGACTTCCCGGCCCCCGAGAGGCCCGTGAACCACAGGCTGAACCCGTGATCCCACGGCTCGAAGGTGCCGCCGTCGGCGGTGGGGCGCTCGGTCATGGGGGAGAAGGTAGACGACGCCGTGCGGCCTCCGGACCGGCCGGTGGGCCCGCGTTCAGCCGACCTGCCGGCGTTCCATCTTCGGGATCCCCGGCGTCGTGTCGTTGATGCCCCAGCTGATGATCACCTCGGGCACGATGCGGAACCGGTCACCGCCGTCGGCCGCCTCCGCACTCGCCGTGCCGATGATCTTGATGCCGCGCGGGGACCACGGATCGACCGTTGCGAGATCGTCGACGACCACGTTGACGCGCGGGTTCTCGGCGATGTTGCGGTACCGCACGGTGTGGGTGACGTCGAAGCCCCCGCTCAGCACGTGGTCACCGTCGACCTCGAAGGTCACGGGGGAGACGTCCGGACGGCCGGAGGCCGACGCGGATCCGAACCGCATCAGCGGTTGCGTGGCCAGGTACTCGAGTTCGGCCGGGGTGAAGGTGGGCATCGCGGGCTCCGGGATCGGGTGCGGGTCCCATCACTCTCCCACCTCGCCCGGGCCCCGTCGAATGGCGACCCGCCCGGGCTGACGGTGGTGCGGCGCGGTGTGCGAGACTGCCCCCCGTGGGGTCCTCGCTCGGTCACTACTGCGGCGTCTTCGGCGTCTACGCACCGAACCAGCCGGTGGCCCACCTCGCCTACCTCGGGCTCTTCGCGCTGCAGCACCGCGGGCAGGAGTCGGCCGGCATCGCGGTGAGCGACGGCACGACCATCACGGTCGTCAAGGACATGGGTCTCGTCACCCAGGTCTTCGACGAACGCAACCTCGCGTCGCTGCACGGGCACATCGCGATCGGCCACAACCGGTACTCGACGACCGGGTCCTCGTCGTGGCGCAACGCGCAGCCGGTCTACCGCTCCGTGGGTGAGGCCGGCTTCGCGCTCGGCCACAACGGCAACCTCACGAACACGGAGGCCCTCGCGGCCCAGCTCGGCATGCTCCCGGGTCTCGAGCCGGTGCACGAGTCGGTCGACTCGACCACTGACTCCGCCCTCGTCGCCGAGCTCGTGGCGCGCGCCTGGCCGGAGGAGCGTTCGGACGGCAAGGAACTCGAACTCGCGCTCGAGAAGGTGCTGCCGAAGCTCGAGGGCGGGTTCTCCTTTGTGCTCATGGACGACTCGCACCTCATCGGCGCCCGCGATCCGCACGGCTTCTGGCCGCTCGTGCTCGGTCGCCTCGACGGTGGCGGCTGGGTGTTCGCGAGCGAGTCCGCCGCGCTCGACCTCGTCGGTGCGCACTACGTGCGCGACGTGCAGCCGGGCGAGATGATCGTCATCGACGCGACCGGCGTACGGCGCGAGGTGCGCTGGGCCGAACCCGAACCGCGCCTGTGCCTGTTCGAGTTCGTCTACTTCTCCCGTCCGGACACCCGGTTGTACGGGCACACGGTGCACACCGCGCGCCAGCGCATGGGTGAGGCACTCGCGCGCCAGGCACCGGTCGACGCGGACATGGTCGTCCCGGTGCCCGAGTCCGGCATCCCGGCGGCCCAGGGCTTCGCCCGGGCCTCCGGCATCCCGTACGGCGACGGCCTCGTGAAGAACCGCTACGTCGGGCGCACGTTCATCCAGCCCTCGCAGAAGATGCGCGGCGCCGGTGTGCGCATGAAGCTCAACCCGCTGCCCGAGAACATCGCGGGTAAGCGGCTCGTGGTGGTCGACGACTCCATCGTGCGCGGCACCACGACCCGTCAGGTCATCACGATGCTGCGCGAGGCCGGAGCGGCCGAGGTGCACTTCCGGGTTTCCTCGCCCCCGTACCGCTGGCCGTGCTTCTACGGCATGGACACCGGTCGGCGCAGCGAACTGCTCGCCGCCGACCTGTCGGTCGGTGAGATCCGCGAGTACCTGGGCGTGGACTCGCTCGCGTACCTCGAGATCGACCGCCTCACTGCGGCGACCGGAGCGGCCGCGGAGTCCTTCTGCACGGCGTGCCTGACCGGTGAGTACCCGGTGCCGGTGCCACTCGACGACGCGAAGCTCCTGCTCGAGGCTCCGGCGCCCGGCGCGGACGCACCGAGCACCCCGGCCGACGCCCGATGACCGATCGCCCCGACGCGCCGCTCACCTATCGCTCGGCCGGCGTCGACATCGAGGCCGGCGAGGCCGCGGTCGAGCGGATCAAGGCGCACGTGCGCTCGACCTTCCGGCCCGAGGTGCTCGGCGACCTCGGCGGGTTCGGTGGCCTGTTCTCGCTCGGCCACCACAAGCTCAAGGATCCCGTGCTCGTCGCGTCGACCGATGGCGTCGGCACGAAGTCGATGATCGCGCGGCTCACTGGGAAGTACGACACCATCGGCATCGACCTCGTCGCGATGAGCGCCGACGACATCGCGGTGCAGGGCGCCGAGCCGCTGCTCTTCCTCGACTACATCTCGGTCGGCTCGCTCGACCCCGACATGGTCGACGCCATCGTCGAGGGCGTGGCCGAGGGGTGCCGGCAGGCCGGTTGCGCGCTCATCGGCGGCGAGATGTCCGAGCACCCCGACCTCATGGCGCCCGGGGAGTTCGACCTCGTCGGGTTCGCCGTCGGCATCGTCGAGCGCGGGGCGGTCCTCCCCCAGCACGTGCGCGCCGGGGACCGCATCATCGGCTTCGCGAGCCCCGGCCTGCGCTCCAACGGCTACTCGCTCGCCCGCCGTGCTCTCATCGATCGCGCCGGGCGCGACCTCGCCGCACCGGCCTGGAGGGGCTGGGGCCACTCGCTCGGCGAGGAACTGCTGCGGCCGAGCGTCATCTACGCGCCGGCCATGGCCGCACTGCGGCGCAAGGTCGAGGTCCACGCGTTCGCGCACGTCACCGGCGGCGGCATCGCGGGGAACCTCGTGCGCGTGCTCCCGCCCGGGGTCGACGGTGTGGTGCACCGCGGCCGGTGGGTCGAGCCGCGGATCTTCGCCGAGGTACAGGCGGCCGGCGACATCGCGGACGCCGAGATGGAGGCGACCTTCAACCTCGGACTCGGGATGCTCGCCGTCGTGCCCGCCGGTGAGGTCGAGCACGCACTCGACACCATCCGGGCCGCTGGTCACCAGGCGTGGGAGGTCGGCGAGATCGTCGACGGCCACGGCCACGCGCACGTCACGAGGGACTGACCCCGACCTCGCTGGTCGGCTCGATCGAAGGGGCCGGTCGAACCGGTCAGTCGAACCAGTGGACCGCGACCCACGCGCGACGGTGGCACGAGGGGCACTGCATCCACCGGGAGTGGTGACGCCAGGGCATCCAGCCCCACAGGGGCAGGTGGTACCGCACGAACTCGACGTAGGAGACGCGGGTGCGACCCTTGCAGCGCTCGCACTCCAGCACCACGGTGCCGGGTCTGCGCTGCGCGGCGGAGAAGAACGCGGCCCGCGGGGAGTCGGTCATGCGGATGCGACGTCCGGGACGGCCGTGACGGCGGGCTCGATGCCGAGGCGCACCGCGATGCGCTGCGCGATCTGCCGGTAGGCGATGGCGCCGGGTGAGCTCGGCGCGTGCTCGATGATCGAGCGGGCCGCGGCCGGACTCTCGGCGAACCGCACGGAGCGGGGGATCGGCGGGCCGATGACGTCGAGGCCGTAGCGCTCGCGCACGTCGGCCACGACCTCGCGGCCGTGCCGGGTGCGGCCGTCGAACATCGTGGCCAGGACTCCGAGGACCTCGAGGTCGGGTTGGGTGAACGCGCGCACGTCGGCGATCGTCTCGAGGAGCTGCCCGACGCCGCGGTGGGACAGGGTCTCGCACTGGAGGGGCACGGCCACCGCGTCGGCCGCGGTCAGGCCGTTGATCGTGAGGATGCCGAGCGAGGGCGGGCAGTCGATGATCGCGACGTCGAAGGCGTCGCGCATCGGCTCGAGCGCACGGGCGAGGGCGTACTCCCGCCCGGTCCGGTTCAGCAGGCCGACCTCGGTGGCGGCGAGCTCGATCGAGGCCGGCAGGACGGTGACGCCGCCGACCGGCACCGCGATCCGGTCGGCCGGGATGCGGCCGCCGAGCACGTCGTGGAGCGAGGTGCCCCGACCCTCTGGGTCGAGGCCGAGCGAGTAGGTCAGGCAGGCCTGGGGGTCGAGGTCCACGAGGAGCAGCCGGTGGCCCCGCTCGGCGAGCGCGGTGCCGAGGGCGTGCACGGTCGTCGTCTTGCCGACGCCGCCCTTCTGGTTCGCGATCGCGAGGATGCCGGCCATGAGGGGCCCGAGGATACCGACGCGGTGCCGATCCGGCCCCTCGGGCCCCGGCCCCGGCCCGCTCGGGCCGATCCGGCCCGGCACCCGCCGGGATCCCGGGATCCGGGCCCCGGTGACCTCGTCGGAAAGTATGTATTGACTCAAGGAAGGCTCAAGGGTACATTGGCGTCCAGCGACAGCGAATGCGTCGGCCCCGGCCGGGACCCCCCCGATCCGGCCGGATCCGACGAACCCCTCCCGAAGGGGGCATCGGCCCCCCGAACCCCAGGAGTCAAGCCATGACGTACGACTACCCCCAGGACGGTGAGGCCCTCCTCACGCCGGCCGAGGTCGCGGCCATGTTCCGCGTCAACCCCAAGACGGTGACCCGGTGGGCCCGGGCCGGGAAGATCTCCGCGATCCGCACCCTCGGCGGCCACCGCCGGTTCCGGGCCTCGGAGGTCCGGTCCTTCCTCGCCCGCACCCAGGAGGTGGGCTCCCACACGGTCTGATCCCCCTCGGACCGGAGCCGGGACGGGCAGGACCCCTCGGCGCGAAGACGACCCCGGGCGGATCAGCCCGGGGTCGTTCGCGTCTCGCCTCACACCGGGCGGATCCGAGTGGACCCGAGCGGTGGCGGGGTGGCCGGGACCGGCGTCGATCCGGTGACCTCGCGCTTTTCAGGCGCGCGCTCTGCCAACTGAGCTACCCGGCCGGGCGCGACCGACGCCGATCGGCATCGCTCGCCTCGCGGTCCTGACGGGATTTGAACCCGCGGCCTCCGCCTTGACAGGGCGGCGTGCACTCCAAACTGCACCACAGGACCTCATGTGCCACCGGGCCGACGCCGACGGATCGGCGACGGTCTGGTGACGAGGTGCCCCCAGGGGAGTTCGAATCCCCGTTACCGCCTTGAAAGGGCGGCGTCCTGGGCCACTAGACGATGGGGGCTCGAACCTCGCTGGGAGGCGTCGCATCGTAGCAGCGAGCACCCCCGGACCCGCCAGCCGCGCGACCGGTCGGCTCCCTCGCTAGCGTTCGCCCGTCCGAACCGGCCCTTCGACCATCCGGAGCGAGTGATGACCCAGGACGGCCCGGCTCCGATCGCCGGTCGCTACGAGCCCGGCCGCCGCCTCGGTGGGGGCGGGGGCACCGAGGTCGTCACGGCCCGCGACACCCACCTCGACCGCACCGTCGCCCTCAAGGTGCTCCGACCGGAGGCCCGCACCGACGCCGCCGCGCTCGAACGCCTCCGGCGCGCCGCACAGGAGACCGGGGCGCTGCGCGGGCAGGGCATCGTCGACGTCTACGACTGGGAGGCCGACGCGACCTCGGCGTACCTCGCCATGGAGTTCGTGGACGGCGGCACGCTCGGGGACACCCTCCGGTCCCACGGTCCGCTCACCCCCGAGCGCGCGCTCGCCCTCGCCACGACGACGGCGGGCACCCTCGAGGCGGTCCACCGGTCGGGGGCCGTGCACGGCGGGGTGACCCCGGACGCGGTCCTCATCTCTCGTGAGGGCTGGTCGAAGTTGACGACGGTGCGCGGTGGGCAGGCGCCGGCCGCGGATCCAGAGGACGCGCGCACCATCGCCGGGTACTGCTCTCCCGAGGTGCTGCGTGGCGCGCCGCTCGACGCGTCGGCCGACGTGTGGGCGCTCGGCGTCACCCTCTACGAGGCGCTCACCGGCGCGCGCCCCTTCGAGGGTCCCGACGCCGCGTCGATCGCCGGCGCGGTGCAGCGCGACGTCCCGATCCCGCCGTCCCAACGCGTCGCCGGCGTGCCCTTCGTCCTCGACGGCGTGGTGCTGCGACTGCTGTCGCGCGATCCGGCCACGCGCATCGCCGACGCGGCGACGGCGCGGACCGAACTCGCGAAGGCGGCCGCGGGGATCGCCGCGCCGGCGACCGTGGCGAACCCGGTCGCTGCAGCGGCCGGAGCGACCCAGGCGATGCCGCCGGTGGCGACGGCCACCGCGGCGGCGCCCCGGGCGGCGACGGTCGTGGATGACGGCCCGGGCGGAGATCGCGGGAACCGGTGGGTGGTCCCCACCGTGATCGCCATGCTCGTGGTCATCGGTGCGCTCGTCGCGTTCGCACTCCTGTCGGGCGGTGGCGGTGGGGGCGGTGGCGCTCAGGTCACCGTGCCGGCCGTGGTCGGTCTGCGCCGGCAGGAGGCGTTGACGAAGTTGGAGAACGCGGGCCTCTCGGTCACCGAGGTGACCGAGGCCAACGACGACTTCGGCGTCGACATCGTCTTCGCGCAGGCGCCCGTCGCGGGCAAGCGCGTGGGAGAGGACTCGGTGGTCGTCATCAAGGTGAGCTCGGGGCCGACGACGACCACCTCCTCGTCGACGACCTCCACGAGCACCTCGACGTCGACCTCCTCGTCCACCACGACGTCCACGTCGACCTCGACCTCCACGACGACGACCACGCTCCCGCCGACCACGTCGACGACCTAGATCGCTGCGGTCGTCGGGGCCGTCAGTCGAGAGGAACCGTGGGCTCGCCCGGCGTCAACCTGAAGTTCGCCTCGATCGCGCTTTCCGACGTGCCGTTCCAGTGGAGGTACGGGTCCGCAGGTGCGCTCGATCCGGTGAACGTGATCGTGATCGGTACGTCGACGTCCGCTGCCATCACGGCGGGCAGCCCCGCGATCAGGGCCGGCGTCGGCAGGTCCGCGGTGCGATCCCGCAGCACGAACACGCCCGGACCCGGTGCCCGTACCGGGCGGCCCGAAACGTTGACGAGACGGGCGTTCACCGTCGTCGTGGCCCCGATCGTCGCGGCGTCGACCGCCAGCTCCCAGTCGCCGAGCGCGGCCCGGTCACCGAGTGAGTAGGGCAACGCCGGCGGCGGTGTGGTCGGGCCGGAGGCACCGGGGGGCGGAACGGTGGAGACGGTCGTCGAACGGTTCGAGGCCGACCCGCCGCAGGCGGCGAGGCCGAGCGTGAGGCCGAGCGTGGCCACGACCCTGAGGGCGGGTGTTCCACGGCCGTTCAAGCGGCTGGCGTGCATGGTTGGATCCTGCTCCACGGGTGGGTCGGGAATCGGCCGGGCCCGGGGATCACTCCCCGGGCCCGCGCCGGTCGTGCTGTCACGTGGCCGAGCCACGTCGGGACCCGATCAGAGACCGAGCGCCGGTGCGTTCTTCACGCAGTAGGAGAGGATGCCGGTGTTCGCGTCCGCCAGCCTCTTGAGCGGCACGAAGCCGTACAACTGGATGGTCTTCTGGCCGAGGTTCGAGCAGAGCCACCCGTTGGTCACGGGCGTCGCCGCGTTGGAGTCCAGGTCTCCCGCGCCGACGAACCGCAGTCCGGCCAGGTAGTCGGGGTTCCGGGTGTCGAGGATGTTGTACAGGTACCGGGTCGCCGGGAAGCGGGTCGCCGAGGTGTTGATCGTCGCCGCCGACGGCTTGATCAGCACACCACTCACGTCGATCGCGCCGAGCACTGCACCGTTGCGCAGGTCTGCGAGGACCGACTTCGACTGGGCGTACCACTGGCCGTACGACATGTAGTAGATGGCCCGCGCCTTGTCGGCGGTGGGGATCGCCCGGTTGTCGTTCTCCTGGGTCACGATGGCCCGGTAGTCGGTGGTGTCGGCCGTGTTGCCGTTCGCGAACACCGTGACGCCGTCGGCGCAGTTGGTGTTCAGGAAGGTCTCACTCCCGGTGAGGTACTTGGCGAAGAACTTGCCGGTGCCGGACGAGGACTGGGCCACGTACCGCTTGATCGGGCCGGTCAGACCCGAGCTGGGGATGCTGGACCAGTCGGTGACGGCCGGCTTCTTCGTCGTGGCGTCGCACACGTAGATGCTCTGGAGCTGGGCCTTCGTCAGGCTCGGCGTCGCGTTGCCGGCGAAGCGCACCCAGTCCACCGCGTCGAGGGCGTACGCCCAGAACTCGGTCGTGGCGGCCTCGGAGGCGCCGGGCGACGACGACGAACGACCGATGTCGTTGCAGGAGTTCCCTGCCGTGCCCGAACCGAGCACGGCGGTCTTGCCCGCGCCCGACCCGTTCGGCGGCTGGGTCACCGACACCCCGGCGACCCCGGTGACCCCGGCGATGAGCGGCGAGCCGGAGGGGGCGTAGATCGTCGTGGTCGAGCAGTTGGTGTCCGCCGGTGCGACCGATCCGGCCGGGAACACCTTGTTGGTCGCGTCGACGTTGTTGAGGCTGAGCAGCGGCGGGGTGTTGACCACGACATCGCTGTTCGAGTTCACCGTGGCGACGTTGTAGCCGCGACCGAGCGCGTCCATCACGAAGTACGTGGTGTCCGAGCCCACGGTGTTCAGGTAGGTCCCGGCGTACGCGGCCGGGGCGACCACACCGACGATCCCCGCTGCGAGGGTCGAGGCGATGGCCAACTTGCGGAAGCGGTGCTTCACGGTATGGCTCCTTGATCGGGTTTCCGTACGGCGCCGGAAACCTCCGCCCGACGCTCGTCCCGAGTTCTACGGGTCGCAGGTGAACGGGATCCGCGCCGCGGTGAACGCCGACGTGAACAGCGGACCACGAATGGGAATCACGCTCCGTGACGCACGAGCCTCCACGACGCGACGGAACGCGCGAAGGGCTGCGGACCGACCGCCGGTGGCGCTGGACCCGAGGCGTCCGGGCGTAGGGGTGTCAGCGGCGGATGAGGCGTCGCGCGAGCGACCAGAGGCTCGGGGTGAGGGCGGCGAGGCCGGTGATGAACCCGAGGCCGAGCACCAGGAGGAGGCCGTCGGCGCGAGCCGGACCGCTGACGGCCACAACCGGCTGGAATCGGGCCAGACCGCGGCGGATGATCGGCGCCCGGTCAGCAGCACCCCCGCTGCCATCGCGGGGTTCGGTGGGGGCGTCGTCGCCGAAGGCTCCGATGACCTCGAAGGATCCGGTGCTCTCGTCGGTGGTGGTGTCCTGCTCCTCGGCCGCCGACTCGTCGATCCCGGTGACGAGTGCGGTGAGGCCGGTCGCCACGGCCCTGGCCTGATCGCGTTCGGCCGCCGGGAGCGGCACGAGGCCGAGGAGGTCGCCCGAGTCCTGGATCGTGCCGACGGCCTCGGTGATGAACCGCGCAGTCTTGGCGATCCGGTCGGGGCCGAGGGCGTTGGTCACCATGCCGTAGTCGATCTTCACCAGGGGGTACGCCGCCGGATCACCGCTGGCGAAGTTCGCGACCTTCGTGCCGTCCGCGCTTGTGATCATGGCCCGATACCCGGCGAGGATCGCGTCGTCCGTGGGGGCGACGGCGGCGCCGGCCGCGTTGACGATCCGTGCCGTCGACAGGCCGAAGCGGCGAGCGGTGGGGAGGTCCACCACGCCCATGACCCCGGTGTAGTTCACGGTCGTGGAGAGGTTCGACGGGCTCACGCCGTAGAACAGTCGTCGGCCGACGTTGCGCTGGCCGGTCACAGGGATGTAACCGGCGGTCGCCGCCCGACTCTCGAACACGTCGATCGGGTAGGCCACGTCGCGCCACGCGGGTGTGACGGCCTCGCCGTAGGAGTCCGCGCCGTCGAGGAACGCTCGGGCGCCTGCGTCGGCGTTGATCCACCCGGTGACGAGTCCAGTGTCAGCGTTCGCCTCGGCTCGCAGCAGCGGGTGGGTCACGCCACCCGGCGGCCAGCGCCGTCCCGGATTGAGCGCCCGGAACTCGGGGTCGGCGAGGAGCTCCTCCGGACGTGTGTCGGAGACCAACCGGGCGACCAGGCGCGGGGACAGGGTCAGCTCGGTGATCGGGGAGTTGGTGACCGGATCGGCGAGCTGGAACGCGACCACCACGGCGGTGAGGTCAAGCGGTGCGTACCGCACCCGAAGGACCTCGGGGTGGGCGGCACGTTCGGCCGGAGTGGCAGGGACTGCAGTGATCCCGAGATCGAGTTGGCCCTCGAGCACCGCCTCGCGCCCCTCGTTCGATGCGGACTCGGTGACGTCGAGGATCGACGGGTCGGCCGCCGTGCACGAGGCGCCCGCGATCCGGTACGCGAGCGGGATCGAGGACGCCTCGCCGCCGATCCGGGCATCGAAGTCGGTGACGGGAGGGCAGTCCGCAGGGCTGGGCGCGAACGCGATCGGCGCATGGGCGTACAGCTCCGGCATCCCGCCAGGGGGTACCGGGTTCCCCGTGATCTCGTAGACGAGGACCGTGCAGCTGTTCGCGGCCGAGCATCCGAGTTCGACGAGGTCCAACGCGCCGCGGACCTCGAAGAGTGCCGAACCCGTTCCGTCGGCCTTGGTGGTGGCGCCGTAGACGATGGACCCCTGCTCGACGCTCGGGTACCGGTCGACGCTGAAGCAGTCCCGGTCGAACGCGGTGGGGTTCGCAGTGCACTGCACCACGTTGACCGCGTACTGACCGTTGCGACGGGTCGGAGTGAAGCCGGACCACGAGACTTGCAGCGCCCGGGTGTCGAGTCCCGTCGATTGGTTCAGTGTGATGGTCCGGCCGTCGACGCCGTACGCGGCGGGCGTGTCGGCCCTCCCGGCGCCGGGCGTTGCGGCGAGGACGCCCGCGGTCGAGATGGAGAGCACGGAGATCGCGACGAATGTCCGACGCAGGATCGACACGGAGAACCTCAGATGGTGGCGGGCAGGAGCCGGGCCGCTGTCTCGAAGACGATCCAGCATCCGGCGATGACGACGGGGACGACCACGATGTAGGCCGACCAGGGCCGCCAGCGCAGGAACAGCCATGCCCCGCCCGTCCCGGCGAGGAGCAGGACGACCAGGCCGCCGACGAGGGCCCACAGCCCGGAGCCCTCGCCGGTGAGACCGGTCTCGGCTGCGCCGATCGACTGCGGGTGCGGGGTGGAGGCGGCCGGCGGGGTCACGAGGCGGGCCCGTGCGATCACGTACCGGGAGGCCCGGAGCGGCGGATCCGCGGTCAGCAGCGTCAGGCGCCCTCGACGGCTGGTCGTGGCGAAGATCGACGGGTCGTCGGGCGGCGCAGTGCCGGTCGAATCGATCCGGTACACGGCGCGCCCCTGGCCCGTCGTGACCGTGATCCGGTCGCCGCGTTCGAGCGATCCGATCGCTCGGAACGGCGCGCCGAAGGTCGACCGGCGGGCGACGATGACGGAGTTACCGGCCTGGCCCGGGATCGGGGTGGCCCGGACGTGTCCGGCTCCGCCCAGCGTGACGCCCGCAGTGGAACCCTCAGCGACGACCTGACGGATGCCCAGCGACGGGATCCGCAGGATGGCGATCGGCGTGCCCACCGGGATGGTGCCGCCGATGCGCGCCTTGCCGATCGCGAGTGCAGCGCGGAGTTCACGGTCGCGGGCCACCTGGTCGCGTTGACCGGAGAGGCCGGACCCGACGAACAGGAAGACGGAGAACGCGGCGATGAGCGCGGAGAGGATGGCGAGCGCAGCGCGCGCCGGGTGCGCGCGGTGCGTGCCGGACTCGATCACGACGAGGTGGGACGGTTCGTCCTCGACGTGGACGGAGATCGGGTCGTCGACGGTCGCGAGGGTCACGGGCGGTAGCACTACCACGACGTTCCGGGGCTCGGGCAAGGCGCCGTCCCCTGTTCAACCCGTGTTCACCTCGGCGTCGGGAGACGGCAAACCGGGGCCGAGCATGATGCTTTTGCATCCGGATCTCCGGAGCGCCCCCGACGAGCCGGAGCCCACCGAACCGATGCAACCGATCGATCCGACGATCGCCCTCGAGGGTCTGCACCTGGTTCCGGAAGCTCCGGTCCGACCGGTCATCCGCCGCAACACGGCCGACCGCGCCTTCCGCTCGCTGGCCACCGCCGCTGGCGCGTTGACCCTCGTGCTCATGGCCCTCATCGGCCTGTTCCTGCTCATCAGGTCATGGGACGCGCTGCGCGTCGCGGGCCTCTCCTTCTTCACCACTGCGCAGTGGGAGCCGGACGGAGGCGTATTCGGCATCGCAGCCGTGCTGCTCGGTACGTTTCTCATCGCGTTCGTCGCGCTGGGCGTGGCGGTTCCCGTCGCCATCATCGGGTCGATCTTCATCACCGATTACGCGCCGGCGCGGATGCGCACGCCGCTCATCTGGCTCGTGGACCTGCTCGCCGCGGTACCGAGCCTCATCTATGGACTGTGGGGGCGCTCGTTCCTCCAGCCGAAGATCATCCCGATCAGCGACTGGATCAGCACGCACCTCGGGTTCATCCCGATCTTCGAATCGGACCGAGCGGTGGGCTTCGCCGCGTCGACCTTCATCGCCGGCATCGTGGTCGCCCTCATGGTGTTGCCGATCTGCACGGCCGTCATGCGGGAGGTGTTCTCGCAGGCCCCGGCCGGGGAGAAGGAGGGTGCGTTGGCCCTCGGAGGGACGCGCTGGGGCGTGATCAGGACCGTGGTGCTCCCGTTCGGTCGGGGCGGCATGGTGGGCGCGTCGATGCTCGGCCTCGGCCGTGCGCTCGGCGAGACGATCGCGATCACACTCATCATCTCGCCGACCTTCGAGATCTCACGGCTCACCCAGATCCTGCAGACCGGCGGCAACTCCATCGCGTCGCTCATCGCACTGCGGTTCTCCGAGTCGTCCTCGTTCGGAATCAGCGCGCTCATGGCCGCGGGCCTCGCACTGTTCGTGCTCACGCTCCTGGTGAACGCCGTTGCCAGTGTGGTCGTGGCCCGGTCGCGCTCCGGCGCCTCGACGGAGATCTGACGTGGGCGCGCCGTTCGTCGACATGGAGGCCCAGATCCTCGGGGAGCACGAGCATCTCGGCCACGCGCCGGTGCGGTTCCGTACGGTGGAGCGCAGTGACGCGCTGGCACTCGCCGGTGCAGCGGTCGCGTCCTTCGCGCTGGCGTGGCTCGTCTTCACCCGACTCACGGCGGCCGGCTGGAACATCGGGATGTTCGTGGCCTGGTACGCGACCTTCCTCCTCATGGTGTGGCTCATCGGCAAGGAGCAGTACGACGCAGTGCGCGCGCGGGACCTCGTCGCCCGTGCGGTGTTCTGGACCGTTGGGTTGATGCTCATCGTCCCGATGGCCGCGATCACCGTATACACGATCTCGAAGGGCGTCGCAGCGCTCACGCCGAACTTCTTCCTCGAGGACCAGAGCAGGGTCGGCCCCCTGAGCCCGCCATCGGTCGGTGGCGCATCGCAGGCGATCGTGGGCACGCTCGAGCAGGTGGGGCTCGCAACCCTCATCTCGGTGCCGCTCGGTGTGGCAGTGGCCGTGTTCCTCAACGAGGTCGGTGGTCGTCTCGCCCGTCCCGTGCGCATGATCGTCGACGCGATGAGCGCGATCCCGTCGATCGTGGCCGGCCTCTTCATCTTCGCGGCCTTCATCCTTGCGCTCGGTGGCCAGTTGAGCGGCTTCGCAGCAGCACTCGCGCTCGCGGTGCTGATGCTGCCGACCGTCACCCGCACGACCGAGGTCGTCCTGCGCCTGGTGCCCGGTGGATTGCGGGAGGCCGGGCTCGCGCTGGGCGCGACCGAGTGGAGGACGACCCGTCACGTCGTGCTCCCGACGGCACGCTCGGGCATCGTCACCGCCGTCATCCTCGGCGTGGCCCGCGTCATCGGCGAGACCGCCCCGCTCCTGCTCACGACCCTCGGCGCGACGGCGATGAACGTCAACCCGTTCGAGGGCAAGCAGTCCGCCCTTCCGCTGTACGTCTACCGACTGTTCCAGCTGCCGCAGGAGGTCGCGATCCAGCGGGCCTGGACCGGCGCGCTCGTGCTGCTCATGCTCGTCCTCGTGCTCTTCGTCACCGCCCGCCTCATCGGCGGACGCGGCCCGGGTCACATCGGCCGCCTCCGTCGTGCTCGTCTCGCCCGGGAGGGCCTTGCATGACCGCGATCGACCAACCGCTCATCGACCTCTCGGCGTCGCCTCGCCCGCAGGCCTCCGAACTCGTCGCCCGAGATGTGAGCGCGTGGTTCGGCTCGCACAAGGTCCTCGAGCGGGTCACCCTCGACATGCCCCGCAGTCGCGTCACCGCTCTCATCGGTCCGTCCGGCTGCGGGAAGTCCACCTTCCTGCGGATCCTCAACCGGATGCACGAGCTCGTGCCGTCGGCCGCGCTCTCGGGCACGATCGAACTCGACGGTACGGACATCTACCGGGGTGAGATCCCGGTGACCGAGATGCGGCGCCGGATCGGCATGGTGTTCCAGAAGCCCAACCCCTTCCCGGCGATGACGGTGAGTGAGAACGTCCTCGCCGGCCTCAAGCTCTCGGGCGTCAAGGCTTCGAAGTCGGAGCGACGTGATCTCGTGGAGTCGTGCCTGACGCGTGCAGGCTTGTGGAACGAGGTCAAGAACCGGCTCGGCAACGCCGGGGGTGCGCTCTCAGGCGGTCAGCAGCAGCGCCTCTGCATCGCTCGAGCGCTCGCGGTACGACCGAACGTGCTCCTCATGGACGAGCCCTGTTCCGCACTCGACCCGACGTCGACCCGCCGCATCGAGGAGACGATCGCCGAGATCTCCCATGAGGTCACGGTCGTGATCGTGACCCACAACATGCAGCAGGCCCAGCGTGTCTCCAACACTGCGGCCTTCTTCCTCGCCGGCGAGGGACAGCCCGGACACATCGTGGAGGCCGGTGCCACCGAGAAGATCTTCGGCGACCCCGACGACTCGCGCACCTCCGATTACGTGAACGGACGGTTCGGATGAGCGGCAGGATCCGCAGGCGCGTGACCCGGACCGGGCTGGCCATCGCTGCCCTCGTCGGCTCGGTGGTCTCCGGTGCCGTCCCGGCGCACGCTGCGGTCACCGTCGATGGTGCGGGTTCGACCTGGTCCTCGATCGCGGTCACCCAGTGGGCGGCCGACGTCGCACGCCAGGGGCTTTCGATCAACTTCCAGGCCAACGGCTCGACCGCCGGCCGCACCTTCTACTACTCGTCGCAGGTCGACTTCGCAGTGTCCGAGATCCCGTTCCAGGAGGCACTCCAGGACTCCTCGGGCACGGTGACGACGAATGAGGTCGCGCTGGCCGCCAAGCGACCGTACGCATACATGCCGATCGTGGCCGGCGGCACCGCGTTCATGTACAACCTGCAGATCAACGGCCAGCGGTTCACGAACCTTCGCCTCTCCCCGGATGCGATCGCGAAGATCTTCACCGGCGTGATCAAGCAGTGGAACGACCCAGCGATCGCGGCCGAGAACCCGGGGGTCCCGCTCCCGGCCATCGCGGTGAAGCCCGTGATCCGATCGGACGGTTCCGGCACCTCGGCGCAGTTCACCGCCTACATGGCGAGCGAGGCTCCTGCGGTCTGGCAGGCGTTCTGTCAACGGGTCGGACTCGGTGGAGGCTGCCGCCCCACCTCGCTGTACCCCGAGTTCGACGGGAGCACTGCGCAGCAGTTCTCGGACGGCGTGGCGGCGTACGTCGCAGCGCCGTACAACAACGGTGCGATCACCTACGTCGAGTACGGGTACGCGAAGCAGCGGGGCTTCCCGGTCGCGTCGATGCTCAACGCCGCCGGGTACTACGCACAGCCGACGCCGCAGGCGGTGGCGATCGCGTTGCAGGGTGCGACCCTCAACCCCGACCGTACGCAGGTGCTCACCGGCGTCTACCGGAACGCGGACCCTCGGGCCTATCCGGTGTCCTCGTACTCGTACATGATCGTGCCGACGACCACCGACAAGCCGTTCTCCGCCGAGAAGGGCGAGGTGCTCGGCCGCTTCATCCTGTACTTCCTCTGCGCGGGTCAGCAGAAGGCGGCGCAGCTCGGCTACTCGCCGCTGCCGAAGAACCTCGTGCAGGCCGCGTTCGACGCGGAGCGTCTGATCCCGGGTGCCCCGGCACCGCCACCGATCGAGTCCTGCGCGAATCCCACGATCACGGGTGATTTCGTCACCGGTGCGGCCCCCCTTCCGCCCGCGAGTGCCAAGAAGGGTGCTGCGTCGGCGAGGCCCGGGCCGGCGGGTGTCGGCGCGGCGGTCGGTGCGTCGGGCGTGACCGGGGCCGAGGGAGCCTCCGGTGCGACGGGTGTGGGCGGCGGTTCGGTGCTCGACGGGCAGTTGCTCGCCGCGTCGCGGCCCCTCGAGGTGAAGACGCCGGCGCAGGTCTCGTCCTGGATCTACGTCCTCATCGTCGCCCTCATCGCGCTCGTCGTCGTCGGCCCGCCGGCCGTGGTGCTCTACCTCCGCCGCCGGCGGGGCTGAGTGGCGGCGCCGACGCGGCGCGAATCGGGTGAACGTGGCGTTTCGCGCACACGGACGCCGGGATCCGAGCACGTTCGAGCCTGATCGCGTGACACCGGAGTTCGGGGATGGCAGAGTTATGTCAGCCACGAGCGGTGCCCAGCGGAGCGCAGCGCGTGGCGGAACACCCACTGCATCGCTCACGTCTGGGGGACGGGGTCGTGGTCGGAGTCGGCGGATTCATCGTGCTCGGGTACGTGGTCGGCTTCCTCGTCGCGGCCGGGACCCTGTTCGACATGGGCTCGTACTCCCGCGGCACGTGGCGCACGACGGGCCGCCGCCGCCGCACGTGGGAACTCTGCGTCGTGCTCGGCTGGGTCGCGCTCGGCTGGGGCGCGGTGCTCGTCTCGATCGTGTGGTTCGCGGGTGAGGCCCGGAACCAGGTCCGCCAGGCCCTCGTCGACCTGATCGCCGAACGCGAGATCGACCTCGAACTCGAGGACCGCAAGGCCACCATCGCGGCGGAGCGTCGCACCATCGACCTGACCGAGGCACCGGCCGAGCGCGACTGACGCCGACGATGGGTGAGCGGCACCGCGCCTAGTGTCGGTCCGCATGGACTCCCTCAAGGACCGACTCCAGCACGATCTCACCGAGGCCATGCGCGCCCAGGACGACGTGGCCCGTGAGACCCTGCGGATGGCGCTCGCCGCGGTGCAGCGGGCCGAGGTCGCGGGCAAGGAGCAGATCGAACTCGATGACGACGCGATCGTCGGGGTCCTCCAGACCGAGGTCCGCAAGCGCACCGAGGCGGCGGAGGCCTACGCCGCCGGAGGCCGCACGGACCGGGCCGACCGCGAACGGGCCGAGGCCGCGGTCCTCGCCGCCTACCTGCCCGCGGCGCTCTCCGAGGACGAGTTGGCCGCGATCGTCGCCGAGGAGGTCGCCCGAGCCGCCGATGAGGGCCTCGCGGGCGGCAAGGCGATGGGCGCGGTGGTCAAGGCCGTCCGGGCCCGGGCGGGGGCGGGCACCGAGGGCGGCCGCATCGCTGCGGCGGTGAAGGCGGCACTCGGCTGAATCCGGTTCCGCGGGTCGGGTGAACCCCGGCTGACGCGCGGGTGAAGGCCTCGTGCACCGCCCGACGGGTCGGGGTCGGCGGGCCCTACGCTCCATGACGATCCCGCCCGCCCCACCGAGGACCGTCATGACCCAGCAGCGCACCCGACGTCTCATCGCCGGCCTGGCCGCGATCACCACCGCCGTGGCGGGCCTCGCCGCCACCGCGGTCGTCCCGCCGCCCGCTGCGGCCGCGGCCACCGCGGGTGGTTTCATCGGCCTCACGCCGAAGCGGCTGCTCGACACACGACCCGACGGCTCGGCGGTGACCCAGCGGACCGGGTGCATCGCACCGACCGACGGCGCCGGTGCGGGTCGTGCGCTCAAGGTCACGGGCACGGTGAGCGCCCAGAACACCACGGTGCCGGACACCGCCTCGGCGGTCGCGCTCAACGTGACCGTCGTGACCCCGAGTGCCGCAGGGTTCCTCACCGTGTACCCGACCGGCGCGGCCAAGCCGACCGCATCGAGCGTGAACTACACCGCCGGGCAGGTGGTGCCGAACGGCGTGTTCGTGAAGGTCGGGACCGGAGGGCAGATCAACCTGTTCGCGAACGCCGGGTGCCCGCAGGTGATCGTCGACGTGGTCGGGTACTTCGAGGGCACGACGCCGACCGCACCGGGCGGTTTCAACGGCCTCACCCCGAAGCGACTCCTCGACACGCGATCCGACGGCACCGGCGTCGTGCAGGCCACCGGGTGCGTCGCCACCTCCGATGGTGCCGGCGCGGGACGTGCGCTCAAGGTCACGGGCACGGTGAACGGTCAGGACACGACGGTGCCGGACACCGCGTCGGCGGTCGCGCTCAACGTGACGGTCGTGAACCCGTCCGTCCCCGGCTTCGTGACCGTGTACCCGACCGGCGCGTCCAAGCCGAACGCGTCGAGCGTGAACTACACCGCGGGTCAGGTCGTCCCGAACAACGTGCAGGTCGCGGTCGGCACGGGTGGTCAGATCAACCTGTTCGCGAGCGGGGGCTGCCCGCAGGTCATCGTCGACGTCGTGGGGTACACGACGGGCGGCGCGCCGGTCGCGGAGGGCGGCTTCACCGGGGTGACGCCGAAGCGACTCCTCGACACCCGGCCCGATGGTTCGGGGGTGACCCAGCGCACGGGCTGCGTCGGCCCCACCGACGGCTTCGGCACGGGCCGGGCCCTGCGGGTGACCGGCACGGTGAACGCCCAGAACACGACGGTGCCCGACAACGCCTCGGCGGTCGCGCTCAACGTCACCGTGGTGACGCCGGGCGCGGCCGGATTCCTCACCGTGTACCCGACGGGTGCGGCGAAGCCCAACGCGTCGACGCTCAACTTCACCGCCGGACAGGTCGTGCCGAACGGCACCGTCGTGAAGGTCGGGGACGGTGGTCAGATCAACCTGTTCGCGAACGCCGGCTGCCCGCAGGTCATCGTCGACGTCGTGGGCTACTACGTAGGCGCGGCGGCACCGACCGGTGCCGCGACGAACCTGGACTCCTGGGGCTCGAACCTCTACGGGCAGCTCGCGGATCCGAGCGTCCCCGGAGTCGCGCAGTCCCCGCAGCAGGTCGGGACGGCGACCGACTGGACCGCGGTGAGCACGAACGGCTCCCTCCTGCTCGAGCAGTCGAGCACCTGTGGCATCCGGGCCGGACAGTTGTACTGCTGGGGTGCGAACGATTACGGACAGCTCGGCATCGGCACCACCACCTCGTCCCAGGTCCCGGTGCGGGTGGGCGCGGCCTCGGACTGGCAGAGCGTGTCCGTCGGTGGTTCTTCGGTGTGCGGCCTGCGCGGGGTGGCCCCGAACACCACGCTCTGGTGCTGGGGTGACAACACCTACGGCCAGGTCGGGGACGGGACCGGCATCCAGCAGGACACGCCGCTCCAGATCACCGACGTGATCATCGACGAGTTCGGCGGCACCGCATCGCGACCGCTCGGCTGGGGTGCGGTGGACGTGTCCGAGGACCACGCGTGCGCCGTCCGGACCACGGGGAACCAGTACTACTGCTGGGGCGACAACTCCTACGGTCAGCTCGGCGACGGCACGTTCGACGCGCAGTACCAACCTCGGGTCATCGGCAGCGGTGTGACGTGGCTCCAGCCGTCGGCTGGGACGTACTCGTCGTGCTCGCGACGCGGTCCGACCGGGACGAACGGTGCGTCCGCGTTGTTCTGTGGTGGCGACAACTCCTTCGGCCAACTCGGTGACAACACCGGGGTGACGCCGGACATCCCGGCGATGCAGCGGGTGGATGGCGTGTCGGTCGACTGGAACACGGTGACGAGCGGTGACACGAACGTCTGTGCCATCCGGAGCTCCTCGACGGTGCCGCCGACCGTCACCGGGGCACTGTGGTGCTGGGGTGGCAACGACTACGGCCAGGTCGGCGACGGCACGTTCAACTCGGAACTGCTGCCGGTCCGCATCGGCGCGGGCTCCGACTGGAACGTGGTGGACGCCGGCAACGCCCACACCTGTGGCATCCGTGCGGGCGCGCTGTACTGCTGGGGCGCGGGTGCGGACTACCGGACCGGGCTCGCGTCGATTGACGACGTGACGTCGCCGACGCGCGTCGGGCTCGACGCGACGTGGACGAAGGTCAGTGCCGGGTACCGATCGAGTTGCGGGATCCGGGCCGGGGCGCTCCTCTGCTGGGGTGCCAACAACCAGGGCCAGTTGGGCATCCCCGCCTACCGCACCGCGCCCGGCGCATCGCCGGCCTTCACGGACCTCGCGCAGGTGAGTGCCGGCCACGGGGCATCCTGCGGGGTGCGGACCGACGCCACGCTCTGGTGCTGGGGTTCGGGGGCCTCCGGCCTCATGAGCGACGGGACGTACCTCGACGCGCTGACGCCGGTGCAGATCGGTGTGGCGACGAACTGGTCCAGCGTCGCGGTGGGCGGGCAGATCGACGACTTCGGCACGCCGACCGACTTCGCGTGCGGCATCCGGACCACGGGCACGTTGTGGTGCTGGGGTGACGGGACCTACGGGCAGTTGGGTACCAACTCCACGGCGCCCTCCGACACCCCGACCCAGGTCGGGGTGCTCACGACGTGGACCGACATCTCGGTCGGCGCGGCGACGACCTGCGGCATCGCGGGTGGTTCGGTGTTCTGCTGGGGTGCCGGCGGCTCGGGACAGATCGGCAACAACGACGTCCTCAACCGGTTGGTCCCGACGGCCATCTCGGGCGGTGGCACCTGGACCTCGGTGAGCGTCGGCGACCAACAGGTGTGCGGCATCAAGTCGGACTCCTCGCTCTGGTGCTGGGGCTCGAACAACCTCGGCCAACTGGGCATCGGATCGACCGTCAGCCAGAAGGTGCCCGTGCGGGTGGGCACCGCCAACGACTGGACGCAGGTGTCGGCGGGCGGGGTCGCCTCGTGCGGGATCCGTACGGGCGGTCTGCTGTTCTGCTGGGGTGGGAGCCCGAGCGGGCAGGTCGGCGACGGCACGACGAGTCAGCGGACGACCCCGGTGCAGATCGGCGCGACCCGGGCGTGGAAGCAGGTGGCGGCCACCGGTTTCGCGAACTTCCCGGACGACGCGCACACCTGTGCGATCGCCTCGAGTGGCGACCTCGGTTCGCTGTGGTGCTGGGGCGGGAACGCGGTCGGGCAACTCGGTATCGGCTCGACGACGACGGCCCTGGTCCCGACCCAGGTCGGTACCGGCATCGGCTGGGGCAGCGTGTCGGCGGCGGACACCCAGACGCTGGCGCTGCGCGCCTCGTGATCGGTTCGGGGGTGGCGCCTCAGGCCGGGCGTGACACCCCGATGCCGCCGATCGTGTCGCGGCCGAAGCGTTCGATATCGGCGGCGAGGCGCAGCGGTGCGGTGCGCGCGAAGTCGGCGTCGGTGATGAGGGCGGCGGGGACGACCCAGACCACCTCGAACTCGAGCCCGTCCGGGTCGTGCGCGTAGAGGGATCGGGTCACGCCGTGGTCGGAGGCGCCGATGAGCGCGCCGGCCTCGCTGAGGCGACGGCCGTACTCCTCGAGGTCACCGAGGGTGTCGACCTCCCAGGCCACGTGGTACATGCCGACCGAACCGCGTCCGGCGAACGACGGGTGCGCCTCCTCGCCGATGGTGAAGAGCGCGAGGTCGTGGTCGTTGGTCGATCCGGGCGCGCGCAGGAACACCCCGCCGGGGAACACCTTGTAGGCCTCGACCCGGGTGAACCCGAGGAGCTCGGTGTAGAAGGCGGCGGTCGCCTCCGCGTCGCGCACGTAGAGGACGACGTGGTTGAGGCCGGTGATCGCCATGGTGGTCATGCTCCTGTGCCGCGCCGGGGGACGACGTCGGTCCGTTGGTCCGGATCGGGCGGACGCCGTAACGTTGCGCCGACCGTCCGGCGAATGTACCCGCCCCTCACGACGGCTCGGACCGGGATTGGATGCAGATGGATGACGTGACGGTGGATCTCCGGACCCAGCACCGACGCGCCGGCCGGGACCTGCGCAAGGTTGTGAGCAGGTCGGCGCACGGCTCGTGGGAACCCTCCGGGGAACGCCCGGATCCCGTGGGGGTGCTCCACGATCAGGATGCCGATCGCGTCCCGCACCTCGTCCCGATCCGGTACGGGCGGATGGCGGCGTCGCCGTTCGCGTTCTACCGGGGGGCCGCGGCGGTCATGGCCGCGGACCTCGCCGACACGCCGGTCACGGGCATCGAGGTGCAGGCCTGTGGCGATGCCCACCTCGCCAACTTCGGCATGTACGCCACACCCGAGCGGCGGCTGGTCTTCGACCTCAACGACTTCGACGAAACCCTCCCCGGCCCGTGGGAGTGGGACGTCAAGCGCCTCGCCGCGTCCTTCGAGATCGCGGGTCGGTCCAACGGGTATGCACCGGGGGCCATCAGCGCGGCGGTCACCGAGGTCGGCCGTTCCTACCGGGAGGCGACCGCTGCGCTCACGCGCCTGTCGACCCTCGAGGAGTGGTACTTCCACATCGATCTCGACACCGTGGTCGCCGAGGTCGATGCGGTCATCCGGGGTGAGGACCGCAGCGGTTCGATGGTGCTGACGCTCCTCGGGCTCGAGGTCGCCCGGGACCGCAAGATGATCGAACGGGCACGACGCCAGATCGCGAAGGCCCGGCGGCGCACGAGCGAGCGAGCGCTCACCCGTCTCACCGAGGTCGGCCCCGACGGGGGACTGCGCATCATCGACCAGCCGCCGCTCGTGGAGCCGCTCCCGCTCGATGAGGTGACCCGCCGCCGGTACGACCAGGCCTTCGCCGACTACCTCGACACGCTGAACCACGATCGTCGGCACCTCCTCCAGCGATTCCGGTTCGTGGCCCTCGGGCGCAAGGTGGTCGGCGTGGGGAGCGTGGGGACCCAGGCCCTCTTCGCCGTCTACGTCGACGACGGTGGCGCGCCGCTGCTGCTGCAGTTCAAGCAGGCGCTCGCCTCCGTGCTCGAGTCGTACGTGGGCCCGAGCGAGTACCCGACCCACGGCGAGCGGGTCGTCGCCGGGCAGCGACTCATGCAGGCCGCCAGCGATCCGTTCCTCGGGTGGGCTCGGGTCGCCGACATCGGGGTCGACTACTACTTCCGGCAACTGCGTGACATGAAGGGCTCCTTCGACCTCGCGTTCATGAGCCCGTCGGGCTTCGTGCACTACGCGCGTCTGTGCGGTATCACCCTCGCCCGGGCCCACGTCCGCAGCGGCGACGGGGACGCGATCGCCGGCTACCTCGGCGATGGTGACGTGTTCGACCGGGCGATCGCGTCCTTCGCGGCCGGCTACGCCGACCAGGCCGAACGGGACCATGCGGCGCTGCGGCGTGCGATCGACGACGGGCGTGTGCCCGTGTCCTACGCCTGACGTGAATCAGGTGGAGCCGTCGCGGATGATGTTCGCGACGAGCCGCATCATCAGGACCGAGGCGGTCACGAGGCCGACGTAGCCCAGGACCTCGTTGATCGAGACGCTCGTGCCGAGGTGCGGCCCGGCCTTCACGCTGAGCAGCATGATGGAACCGAGGCCGACGGACGCGGCCACGATCGCGAGCACGATGCGGTTGAAGATCCGGCTCAGGACCTGCTCGTTCCTGGGGTCGCTGAAGAGGTGGAGGCGGAACCCCAACTTGTTCTCTGCGGCCTGACCGAGGATCGCGTCGAGTCGGTCGGGCAGGCGCCGCAGCTTCGGCATCTGCCGCAACGCCTCATGCTCGATCGCGCCTCGGAGGCCGCCAGCGCCACCGGCGATGATGTCGCCGGCGTGCTGACGGGCTCCGTCGACCAGCGAGAACTCGGGGTCGATGGTCGTGAGGGTCCCCTCGAGGGTGACCATCGTGCGGGTGAGGGTCGCCAGCCAGTCCGGGAACCGCATGCCGTACTGGCCCGTCACCATCGCCAGATCGGCGAAGGCTTCGGCGGAGATGCCCCCGCCGGGTCGCAGGTGTTTGGCGAGCATCCGGTCAATCACCCGGTCGAGACTGCGCACGTCGGCCCGTTCGTCGACGTCGACGATCTCGACGAGCGCCTGACGGATCGCCGAGCTGTCCATCGACGCCGCGGCGACGAGCAGGTTGAGGGTGGTGGCGCGCTGGTTCGGGCCGAGGCGTCCGACTGCGCCGAGGTCGATGAGCACGATGGTTCCATCGGGCTCGACGAGGATGTTGCCGGGATGCGGATCGGCATGGAACACGCCGACGTCGAAGATCTGTGTGAGGAACGCGCGCAGGAGCCGGTCGGCGAGCTCGCGCTGGTCGAGCCCGTAGGCCGCGAGCGCGTCACCGTCGGCGATGGTGACCCCGGAGACCCGCTCCTCGGTCAGCACGCGCTTCGTACTCGCCGCCGCGTCGATGTCGGGGATGCGCACTCCCTCGAACCCGGCGAGCCCCTCGCGCAGGGCGGTTGCGTTCGACGCCTCGATCGAGAAGTCGAGTTCCTCGGCGACGTTGTTGAGGAACTCGGTCGCGAGATCGATCGGGCGTACGGACAGTCCGAGCGCGGTGTGGCGCTCGATGAGTCCCGCGAGTTGGAGCACGGCGCCTCGGTCGACGTCCATGCGGTCGTCGAGTCCGGGCCGCTGCACCTTCACCACGACCTCGCCACCGTCTTGGAGGGTTGCCGCGTACACCTGCGCGATCGACGCGCTTGCGATCGGGGTCCAGTCGAACGAGGCGTACACCTCCTCGACCGGTCCGCCGATCTCGGCCTCGAGGAGGGGGCGGATGAGGGTCTCGGGCGCGGGCTCGGCGCTGCTCCGGAGCTTGGCCAGTTCCGTGCACCACGCCTCGGGCAGGACGTCGGAACGGGTCGACGCGACCTGACCCATCTTCACGAAGATGCCGCCAGCCTGCTCCAGTGTGCGCCGCACGCCGTCCGGGAGCGCGTCTTGGTCGATGTGGCGGGTGACGACACCGTTCACGCGGGCGAGGTGGACCACCTCGCGGTACCGACGCACGATCGCCCGACGGCGGCCCATAGCGGCGAATGGGTTGGAGAGCTTGACGAGACCTGCCTCGTCGCCGCGGGCGAGCGTGCCCGCCGGGGCGAGGAGGTCGATGCCGAGGGCGATGACCATCGTGAACAGCGTGCCGAGCACGACCGTCACGAGGGCCATGTCGAGACTCGACCAGCGCCACGACGTGATCTCGCCGGAGATGATGACCCCGCTGAGCCAGCCGAAGAAGCCGGCGATCACGAGCGCGACCCAGCCGCGCTTCGCGCCGAGCAACCGACCGCCGAGGAACGTGACGAGCGCAATGGTGGGGAGGCCGAAGAGCAGCCACGCCGCCACGGTCAAGAGATCCATCAGATCGCCTCTCGGTGTTGGAGGGCTCGCAGTGCGAGCCACCCCGGGACGATGGGGAGCCAGAACGTGGCCAACCGGAACAGGAACACGGACGGCAGGCCGACTTCGTTCGGGAGGCCGAAGACGGAGAGGCCTGCGAGCAGCGCAGCCTCCGTCGCCCCGAGGCCCCCTGGGGTCGGCGCGGCCGATGCGATGGCCGAACCGGCGAGGTAGGCGAACCCGACCTGCGCGAAGGTCAGGCCGCCACCGAAGGCGAGGACGCTCACATACATCGCAACGGTGTACGACATCGTGACGACCAACGACCCCCCGATGATGAGGAGGACCTTGCCAGGACGAGTGAGGACGACCCGCGCACCGCGCGCTGCGCTGATGATCTGAGGGAGCAGGCGCGTGCGAATGAACCCGCGGACCGCAGGCACCGCAAGCAGGCCGATCGTGACGAGGACGAATGCGATCGCGATGTAGACGAAGATCCGCGTGCTCGGGAGCTTGAACGGGAAGCCGTCGGCCCCCGCCCACGCGAGGAAGACGAAGATCAGCGGGATGTGAACCACCGCGCCGCCCAAGGTGTTGATGCCGACGCCCGTGATGGCCTGCGGGGTCGGGACGCCGGCCCGCTGCAGATAGCGGATGTTCAGCGCATACCCGCCGGCCTGCGCCGGGGTGATCCGGTTGGTGAAGCTCGAGGCCCATTGGGCCAGGAAGGTCGGCCCGAGGTGCAGGGGCTGCGGGACCGAGCCCACCATGCTCAACGTGGCGCCGACGTACGTGACCCCCGAGAGCAAGAGAGCGAGCAGCGCCCAGCCGAGATTCGCGTTCCGGATCTCCCTGAATGCGCCGGGTAGATCGGCGAGTTGGGGAAGGAGGAAGTAGAAGACGCCGACGAGGGCGACGATCGTGATGATCGTCTTCGGGCCGACCCGCTCGAGCTGCTCGAGACGAATCTCGGGTGCTCCGGATGCCCGCTGTGCCTCGGTCCGAAGGTCGGCGAGGAGATGCTTGTCGCCGTGCGCTGCTTCGCGCGTCGCCCCGGACAGCGCATTGGGCTGGAGCCGAGGGATGGCGCTGGCAACCGCGTCCGCTCCGATCCCTTCGATGGCGGCGCGCACCGCGCGTTGAGGACCGACGACCGCACTCGTCGAGGCGAGCAATTCGGCGACATCAGAGGCGAGTTGTTCGTCTCGAGCGGCAAGCTCGCTGAACCCGAAGTCGATGATCCACGCTCGGTCGTCGTCGGCGAGGAACACATTGGCGAGGCGTAGATCCCGATGCGCGATGCGATGGGTTCGCATCAGTGCAACCTGTGACCAGACCTCATCGAGCACCGAATCGGTGAGTTGGGCGGCGTCGACGGAGTCCAGCGATCGTCCGGCGATTCGCTCGTATGCGAGCACCATCGAATGTCCGGCCGTGTCGATCGCGGCGATCGCGGTGAGGCGCGGCGTGCGAACGCCGACGTCGCGCGCGCCGAGTGCGCAGAGCGCTTCATGTTCGACGGCGCGCCGGAGGGAGGAGAAGGGGCGTTCGTCGCCGAGGTGGCGGAACCTCGCCCAGCGGTACAGGCGGAACAGGAGATCTGCGGACCGCTCACGGTCGGTGAGCGCCTTCGCGAACACGGGGACACCGCTCGCGGTCTCCCCGAAGTAAGGAGTCGACCCGCGCGCGTCGACGGCAGCCGGCTCGAGGCGGCGCATCGGGCTCGCCGCACGAGCGAGCGCGGCGCGGATCTCCTCGATCGTGAGGGGGAATCGCGGGGTTCCGAACGCGACGAGCACCGCTGATCCGACGAGCCAACCGAGGCCCACCGTCATGATCAGTGTTGCCGGGAGTTCGTTCGCGGTTACGAGACGCGCGAAGACTGCGACCCAGAGCATCGCCCACCAGAACCGCTTCCACGGTCGGCTGAGCCAGGGTGCCAGTACGGCGAGGATCGCGATCGACCCGCAGAGGTACGGGGAGTCGGGATATGCGGAGCCGCCGAACCACCCCTTGACCGGCTCGAACGACGAGAACGCAGACGGTTCGAGGTGATGCAACGCGGAGAGCAGTGCGCGGTCGAGCGTGGAGGCGACGAAACCGGCCAGCATGACGTAACCGAGCGTCCGGAACCGCCTCCGTACCAGGAGCGTCACGAGCACGATCAGTGGAACGCTGGCGGCGAACACCTGAATGGACCCGACCACGGCCCGTTCGATGGGCCCGGGGATCTCGGTCAGGAATGCGACGAGATCGCGCTCGAACCCGATGACGGCGTCTTCGAACACGACGGCCACGGCCAAGCCGAAGAGCACGACCGAGCATGAGACGACGAGTCGAAGCACGTCCGACGGACTGCGCTCGTACTCCGTGCGAGCGGCTGGTTCGGACCGGGCCACGATGCTCCTAGGAATTCATCACCGATGTCGTCGCGGAGGAGCGTATACGGTGCGGTCGGGGCCGAACGATGAACCTCGCACGAAGGGTGGGCTGCGCATGACGGTGCTCGAGGAGATGCGGACCGCGCCCCTGCACCGATCGCCGAGCGACCACCTTCTGGCCTTCGGCGTGGGTCTCCTGCTGCTCGCCGCGGCATGGATCTACATCGCGCTCACCCACCGGTCGCTCCAACCGTGGGAGCGGAGCGTGTTCACCTCGGTCAACGACCTCCCGGACCAGTTGCGCGCCTTCCTCTGGCCGCCGATGCAACTGGGCAACTTCTGGATCTGGGTGCTCGCAGCGCCCGTCCTCTACGCGATCTACCGTCGTCCGGCGCCGGCGATCGCGGTGGCACTCGCCAGCGTGTCGGCCTGGGGTCTCGCCAAGATCATCAAGCAGCTCGCCGACCGGGGTCGACCGGCGGTGTTCATCGACGGGGTGCACCTGCGGGAGTCGGGGATCCACGGGCTCGGCTTCGTCTCCGGCCACGTGGCGCTCGCCGCGGCGTTCGCGGCCGCCCTCTCGCCCTGGTTGCCGCGCCCGGCCCGGGCCGTGGCGTGGGTCCTCGTCGGCATCGTCGGCTTCGCCCGCATCTACTTCGGTGCCCACCTGCCCCTCGACGTCGTCGGGGGCCTCGGCATCGGCATCACCTGCGGCGCGATCGCCAGCGTGATCGTGGGGACGCCGGTCAGGTGACGGGGTCGTCGGCCCGGTCCACGGGCACGGCGACGACGAGGTTCGCGAGCGCTCCGACGGTGAGGCCGAGTCCCGTCCCGGCCACGACGTCGAGCGGGTTGTGCGCGCCCACGTACACCCGCATCACGGCGTTCGCAGCCACGAGGACCCACGGGATCCACCGGACCCGACGCGGCAGGTAGGGGACGACGACCGTGGCCAGGCCCGCCAGCAGCACGGCGTGGCCCGACGGGAACGACCACCCGTGGTGCGGCACGTCGCCGCGCGCGGTGATGTCGCCGATCGATGTCCACGGCCGCTGGCGGTGCACGACCGACTTCACCGCCCGCTCGGCGGCGAGCTTGCCGATGGTGACGATGATCGCAGCGCCGGCGAGCCGCCAGCGTCGGAACCCGGCGGCCACGAGCGCCACCACCCCGCCGAACGCGAGGTTGCCCAACTGCATGAACGGCCACCCGATCGGGTACAACCAGCCGGGGAGTTCGTTGAGGCGTCGGAACACCCACTCCTCGGGTCCCGGTACGGTGCCCGAGCGGGCGACGAGCGCGGCGGCGAGGACCACCGCGAGGCCGACGGCGGCGAGGACGGCGTCGGCGCGCCGGCGGGTGTAAGTCACGGTGCGGTGCATCCCTCGCGAGCAGTACGGAGTCGGGCGTCGATGATGGCACGGTCCGCGCCCACGGTGCGCGGAGCGATCCCGGCCTCGATGGCGTCGACCTCCGCTGCGAGGGCGGCGCGGACGGCCTCGCGCGTGACGACGGGAGCGGTGCGGGCGACCATCTCGAGCAGGCGGATGGTCACGGCCGGATTGTCGGTCGCGGCCTGACGGATCTGCTGGATCGCCGCGACCGCGATCCGGTCCGGCGCCACGCCGACGACGCCGACCCGGGCCCGTCCGTCGCTTCCTGCGTGCACGGCCGGGCCGAGCCCGGCCGCGTCGACGAGGACGAGCGAGTCCCCGATCCAGTCGACGCAGGCCAGCGCAGTGAACGTGTCGTTCACCGCCGGCGACAGGGCGCGGATCGCGATCTCCACGAGTTCGAGCACCGCGAACTCCGGGTCCTGACGCACGGTGCGGTACGGCCCGACCCGCACGGAACGGGCGACGGCCTCGCACACCGCAGCGACGTCGTTCCCGGTCACCCGGGCGATGGGCTCACCCGCCCGGACGAACCGGCCCGGCCGAGCATCGATCACCACGGTGGCGTCCGCCCGCTGCGCCGCCGCGGCGACCGCCGCGGTCTGAACCTCGATCACGTATCCGGTCGAGGGAGCGACCACGCCCCGACCACCGGTGGTTCGCGACTCGAGGTCGGCGAACTGCGCCGGGTCGGCGGCCGGACCGGCGTCGGCGATCGCACCGCGCAGATCGCGGTCGACCCCGGCGATGACGTACTGCACCTGGATCGCGGTGGCGGTGCGATGCAGGTACGCGACGAGGAGCCCGAGCGTGATCGCGGCGACGAGGACCGCGAGCGTCGGAGTGAGGGGTTGCACCTCGCCCGTGCGCGGGTCGGTCCGCAGCGAGAGCAGGGCGAGGGTCGAGAGGCCGATGCCGACGACGAACGCTGCGATCGTGCACTGGGTGATCGGATCGCGCATGAAGCGACGGATGAGGCGCGGGCCCATCTGCCCGGCCGCGGTCTGCAGCACGAGCATCGTCACGGAGAACACGACGGCCAGCACCGTCGCCTCCGCACCGAGGATCGCGCCCAACACGACCCGCCAGTCCGCAGTCGACAGGTTGGGCAGGACCGTCAGGTCGGCGTCGGCCAGATCGAGCAGATCGACGGCGACGAACAGGAGCAGGCCGGCGGTGATGGCGACCGCGGGCGCGAACCAGAGGCTGGTGCGCAAGGGGACGCTGCGGCGACGCGGACGCATGGTCACGGGCGGTCCTCACGCTCAACCATGTCGGCGGCACGCATGGGAGCCGACGATACCCGGAGGTCAGGGCCGGGCCCCCCCGGGGTCGCGCCGTCGGCCCGTGTGTCCGACCCCGTTGGTAGACCGGCGCTGTGAACGTGCGCCTGATCGAATCCGAGACCAGGCGGCCGGTCCTCCTCCGGGCGGCGTATGCGGCGCAGCGCGAGTTGGAGCGTCGCGCGCGGCACCACCCGAGTGGTCCGTCCCTCGAGCGGTGGCTCCGCTTCGCGATCCGGCACGAGGACCTCGTCGGGTGGGCCTGCGCGGCGGACGCCCGCTCGCTGCTGGTCGACCGGTACGGCGTCCACGTCTGGGATGCGCTGGTCGAGGTGGGAGTGCGCGAGGACATCGCCCACCGCTACCGGCATACGATCGCATCGTTGCTCGAACGGCAGCGTGGGCGCGTGGAGAACCCGTGGTCGACGCGGGAGATCCGGCGGGCGGCGTTCGACGTAGCATTCCGGTACGCGTACGTCGAGGAAGGGCAGGAATCGACATGAACGACCGGAGCTGGAAGGCCGTCTCGGTCAATCTGGGGTGCGGCGGTCCGCGTGCGAGCGAGTACCGAGAAGGTGTTGCGCGTTGGTCGCAGGGCGCCGCGGGGATCGTCGACATCGTGTTCGTTCAGGAGACCCCGGCCGACGACGATTGGCGGGAGATCTGGTCCGAGTACGACATCTTCGAATCTTCCGGCCCGCTGTATCGTCCGCGTTCCGCAGTCATCGCGCGGAAGGATCTCGGGGGCGAGTCATTCGAGTACTCGACGTCCGACTACCACGGCTCCTACGTCGCAGCGGCGACGGTTGGCGATCTCGTCCTCATGAGCGTTCATGCGTCACCGAACGAGCTGTCGGAGCAGTGGCGGAAGCAGTGGACCCAGCCCGGTCGGACGCTGCCTGATGAGTACCGCGGGCCACTGTGGGACTCCGATCTCGTTCTCGAGACCGTCCGGGCGCAGGCTGAGGGTCGTCGTGTGCTGGCGTGCGGGGATTGGAACGAGGCGCGCCGATGGGACGTCAATCACTCTGGCGGAGAGGGTGCGGCGTTCTTCCGACAGCTCGCGACCATGCACCTTGTCGACGCATGTTGCCCAGGAAACGAAGACGCAGCGCCCACGCACCGCGACCTCTGCCTCGATCACATCGTTACGACTCGCGATGTCGCTGACCGGATCACCGTCGGTCGAGTCATGGATCAGCAGCCGTGGCCTGCGGACCACCGTCCCGTCGAGTTCACGATCAGGTGATGGTCGGAGGCGGGTCCGAAGGAGGGTCAGCGACGGACGTCGGCGCAGGGTGCCGTTGACCGAACGGCGTGTTGTGCGCCGG
>Ga0075471_10000175_pt1 | contig 34712 bp, 22 predicted proteins | sample DEB19_08_DNA_2_FD_74787 | JGI IMG/M metagenome (GOLD analysis project Ga0075471, IMG submission 74787) | Aqueous microbial communities from the Delaware River and Bay under freshwater to marine salinity gradient to study organic matter... | ecosystem: Environmental > Aquatic > Marine > Coastal ...
CAGTAACTATTCCGCCGGGTGCCAGTGTTATTCCTGCTATCCATGCATTATTCGCTGAATTTCCTACATTTATATTTAAGGTATTTGACCAACCATTTGGATAGATATTATTATTACCTGTTTGAAGGTATGTTGATGCATACGAATAACCACCAGCTATAATTGATCCTGAAAAAGTTATAGTTGCACTAGTTGATCTATATATTCTCGCGCCAGTATCGTCGCCGAATTGAATACCGCTAGTTGCCGCAGTTGGGCTTGGACCACCTATCTGCAAAGATGTCGCCGCAGTAGTTGTTCCAATTCCAACATAATTGCCGTTATCATTTATATATATAGCACCCCTGTTATTAAATATTTTTACGTTTCCTAAATTATGCGAAATTCTAAACTGAAGAGCATTGCTTGCCGAAGTATTATAACTTGAATAAACAATTCCTGAATCACTGCCATAAAAATTAATACCAAAATGATTAATAACACTTAAAACACTTGTACTCGCAGGATCAACATAATAACCAGTATCATTACTATCATAAAATATTGGCGCTCTAAAACTATTTGCCGCTTCTACATAAGATCTTGGAAAATATGAATAGCCGCTATTCATTATTCTCAATCCTATTTGTGGACCTGTAGCATAACTATCTGTCGTTGCAAAGGCCATGTGTGTGCCTTCATTACTATTATTATGAACATATATTCCAGCTTGAGCTTCGTCTGCGGTTCCGCCTTGAAATGTTATCGCCGCTTCTTTACCGGCTCCATTAGTTCCGCTTCCATTATTAAAATGCAAACCGCCAAGAATAGTTTTTGCAACATTAAATGTTCCATTTGCTAAACTTGAAGCTGTATTATAAGTAGTTTTTGTTAAATAAACAATTGATGTACTTGCAGGATTTAAATAATAATTCGTATCATCACTGTCGTAGAAAATTGGAGCGCGAAAATCAGAAGCCGCTCGAATTGGAGTGGTTCCCCAACCAATATCACGACCCATTAAAATTATACCTGTAGAATTTTGATATATAAAAGCAGATTCAACTGAAGTTCCAGAATCATGTATAACAAATTCCCATTCATCAGAGCAATTTGCTACAATACCAGCAGTAATACTTGAGGTCCAAGTTCCATTTAAAAAGTTATAATTATATCCGATATTTCCGAGTATTAAAATACCGGGATAACTTTGATTCGTCGTCCAATTTCCTATTGTTAAATTATATAAATTAGATGCTGAATTTGGATTTACATAATAAGTTGTATCATCACTATCATAAAATATAGGAGATCTCGCGCTGTTCAACATTGTTGTATATCCAGCACTAATTTGAAAAGATCCAGCATTAGTAGATAAACCTGAATATGGTGATTGACTATTATCAACCCAAATGTTAGTTTCTGTTGCGCTATTTTTACCAGAAGCATATGCGCTGCCTAAAATTCTAAGTCTTGCATGAACAGTACCATCTAAATAAATAGTTTTATTCCAGCCGCCAGAGTTTTCGAAAGTTGTTTGATTGCCGACGTGAACGTGACCGACAACTTGTAAATTTGTATCTGGACTCGCAGCTCCGATACCAACATTACCAGTACCATTTTGAACTGTTAATCTATAAGCCGAATCATAGATATAAAATTGATTATTATTAGTTCCATTGCCGCCATTATTTGTTCCTACTTGCCAATCACCATTTAAACTAAAAAATCTAATATCTTGCTCAGTAGAACTTCCATTTCCTATTCTTACATCACCTCTTACATCTAATGCATATGTAGTAGTTGTTGTACCTATACCAACTTTACCAGCAACTAATAACGATATTCCAGTATTACCCGGATCTAAATAATAATTTGTATCACCACTATCGTAGAAGACTGGTGCGCGAAAATCTCCCGTGGATGTAAAAGTTCCTCTTATAACGCCTCCACCATCTTGCCCTTGATTTATCCAAAATGTAGTAGCACTAGCTATAACATTCCCATTTGTTTGATATACGTCCTCATCTATCGTTCTAAAAAGTTGTCCATTGTCAGCGGCTCCATAAACTGTAACTCCTTCATTATCAATTACTAAACCACCAGTATCATTATCTGATACTTCAATATTTATAGATCCATATGATACGTTATTATAAAATGGATATCCTCCAGCAATAGTTCCTTGACCAGCAGAACGCCATTGTATACAAGCCGTAGCAGCAGTATTTAAATTTATTTTATTTAGTATTGATGTGCTTGCAGGATCGCAATAATAAGCCGTATCATTATAATCGTAAAATACTGGCGCTCTTAATGAATAAGGAGAATAGGCGTAACTTCCACCTAAAACATATAGACTTCCAACGTTTAGATTTAGAACTCTTGAAGATACTCCAACATCTCTACAATATATCCAACCTTGACTTGTTGAATTGTCATAACCAAACGAAAGACCTCTTCTTGCGGCATCTCCAATTTCAAAAATTCCTGAGTCTGAAGGCGCACTAACTGCTCCTTTAACATGAAGACTAGAAGTAGGATTTGTAGTTCCCACTCCAACGTTATTACCATTATCATTTAAGAATAAAGCGCCCCTATTATTAAATATTTTTACATTTGCTGCGCTATGCAAAACTCTAAATTGAAGAGCGTTACTCGCAGCCGTATTATAACTTGAATAAACAGAAGCCGAATCTCCGCCGTAAGCGTTAGCGCCGTAATGATTGATAAGATTTAAAGAACTTGTACTCGCAGGATCACAATAATAATTAGTATCATTACTATCATAAAATATTGGCGTTCTCAATGAACCAGTAATATAAACGTTGGTTTCATTTCTATAGCCAAACATTATTTTTGTGCCATTTAATGAATTATCATGGCCCCAGAATGCCCATTCAGCATTTCCACCGCCAAGAGTCATCGAGCTAGGCATAACTGGATTTGCTCCAGTTCCATTATAAGAAATACTAAATCCATAATTATTCGAAGAACCACTATTATTTTCAGTGAAGAAAATTCTTCCTGAACCTTCTCCCGAAGAATCATTAACGCCTTCAATTCTTATAGATCTTCCAGAAGTTCCAGCCGAATCTCTAATTCCTAAATCAATGAAATTTTTTAGGACAGTTCCTGTATCAGGATTTACATAAAAATTACCATCACCACTGTCATAAAATATAGGCGCGGCTATTGCGCCTGAAGAAATAAGATTTCCGGGTGCGCCAAGATCTAAATCGACACTAACAGCAACAGTTACGACAGCTGCATAATTACTTAAATTACCGGGATTAGTTCCATCTGCAATCCAATTTTTAACAATCCATCCACTAGATTGTTCATTTTGAGTAATAATAACTTCTGGAGCATCAGAATTATTATCAAGATAAACTTGCAACATAGCGCCATCATAAGTACCGCCTTTTTTAATTCTTATGTATCTAAAAGGACTAGTACTATAATAATCATTATGAAGAACTGTTATTCTATCTCCGTTTGAATAAAAATGAGAAGCTATAAAATGAACACTTTGATGGCAGCCACTAGAAAAATCATTAATCATGAATAGAGCAGACGCTCTATCGCCGGGATTAACAGCTATTGTATACCAAGCGCCACCAGCCGCTGTTCCAACAAAATTAGCAAATTGTTTTGCGTCAACATAATTAGTATAATTACCAGCGTGCAGAGCTAGATTTCCACCTATTGTCGTTCCTGTTAATAATGAAGCCATAATTATTTATTCTTTAATTTTTCTACTTCTTCTTTAAGTTCTTTTACTGATTTTATTAATAATACAGTTAATCTAGAGTAATTGACGGATTCAATTTCTCCATTATCATTTTTATTAATCAACTCTGGAAATAATTCATATAATTCTTCGGCAATAATACCATATTCACGGTTATTTTTATTATCTTTCTTATTATATGTTACAGGACGAATTTCGCATAGTTTTGGCAGTATATTTACATCAATATTTTTAATATTCTCTTTATAACGTATAGAAGAAGATTCTGTGAAAGATCCAGAGATAGTGATATTAGAAGAACCTCCTCTGTATATTCTTGTTCCAGTATCATCACCAAATTGTATTCCTCCTGTTACTGAAGTTGGTGATCCTGTATTGATTTGTAATAATGTAGCTGGAGCAGTTGTTCCTATGCCGATTTTACCATCAGCTTTTATTCTAACTACTCCAACGGTTCCTCCAGTAGATTTTTCTACATGTAAATTTTGACTTAAAACTGTAGCTCCGCCTCCATAATTTATATAACCAGCAGTAGCAGATGCGCCATTATAAAAATTTAATTGGTCTCCACTTTGAATTTTTACAACATAATTTAAATCATATGTTCCAAATATTATTTCACCACTACCCGCTCTAACATCAAGCACTCCAACAGGATTTGTTGTTCCTATACCAACATTACCTGCATTTGTAATCAAAACTCTTGTAGTATTATTTGTTAAAAATAATAAAGGTGAATTTGAAGCTACTTGTATTGCAGCTTGATTTGCGTTTCCATAATAACCTCTGATATAAACATCAGCTCCAGATGCATTTTCTCTAAAAAAAGAATAATCACCAACAACACTTAATCTTCCAGTAGCACTAGTAGCACCTATCGCCAAATTTCCCGACGCATCGAGAGTCATGAACTGGTTCAAAGAAACTGCGCTATCTACAGCTATTGAAGTTGCTATTCCAGATCCAAACCAATAGTGATTAGCGCCGCGTATAGTATAAGCACCCCTATAAAGAGCAACGCCAGAAGAACTAACGAAAGCGCCAGCGCCAGTAGTTGCAGGCCATACACCATAGCCAAGAACTGGGCCGCCATTAGATTGCTCGCTTCCAAAAGTTGTGATTGCTCCATTACTATAATTACCAGCAAGTATTTTACTTCCAGCGACAGAAGTTGCAGATCCAGCAGTTATGTAACCAGCACTAAGACCCAAATTCCCAGACGCATCAAGCGTCATTTTAGGTGAAAAAGTAAAAGTATTTGTAGCAGTTCCATTCCCAGCATTATACCAAGTGTGTACTCCCTGATATTGTTCGTATCTTGTTGCGTAACCGTTATTTATATATACAGCAGAACCGCCGCTATTGTAGTAGCAGTTATTCATCAATCCAGTATCGCCTGCATCGTTTGACTGAAGTGCAGTGTATGCGTTTAACTGAATTGCTTTATCAGTAGTTCTCCAAGCCTTAGGCGTAACCCCAATCCCGAGGTTGCCTGAGGCAGTCAATACTGCTAATGAACTATATCCAGAATTATATGCTGTTGCGCTGTATTGAAAATAAAAGTCTCCAGCGGATGGTTTTATTTTCCAATTTTTATTTCCAGTAGTTTCGCTGAATATTATTGATGGATCACTAGTAGCTCTTACTCGTATTTCTCCATCTCCAGCACTAACCACGTCAAGTTTCGTAGAAGGACTTGTAGTTCCAATTCCCAATCCAGTTGAATTCAGTGTGACTAAAGTCGTTACAGTAGCGCCACCTCCAACAGATCCAACAGTTCTGAAAACTAAACTACGAGTATCTGCCCAATCAATATAACTAGATCCAGCTGATCTATATAATGATAATCTGCCACCTAAAGCATATATATCAGATGATGTATTAATAATACCATCAACATCCAATTTATAAGCAGCAGATGTTACACCTATACCAACATTGCCTCCAGATGGATTTAATAATAATGGTTCAACACCATTTGATCCGCCTCCATTATCATAACTAGCTTGAATCCAACCACCATAAGGACCAAGTGTATTAGCGCCAACGCCTAATTGTAATCTAACTAAATTTCCAGTTCCCGAAACAGTAATACCAGCAGTGTTCGAAGCGTCTGCTGTTGAAATAGTATTTGTACTTGGAACAGCAACTGTTAGTTTAGAATAAGGTGTTATTCCTATTCCTGTGTTACCAGCAAAATAAGCATTTCCATTACCATATAATCTAACATTATAATTTGTGCCATCATGTATGGCTAAAGCATATGATGCAGTATTTGCAACATTTATTCTTAATCCGTAATCATATCCAACTTTATCAACTGTTATACCCCAATCAGAACTTGATCTATCTGATACATATAAAACAGAATCAGTATTTCCAATAGTTACAGGATTAGTATTTCTATAAAAAATAACTGATCCATTATCTACGCCGCCAGCAATTAAACTACCAACAACTTCTAATTTAGCAGATGGATTATTTGAACCTATTCCAACTTTATTATTTCTAACAACAAGATCATTTTGTCCATATTGACCCATGACAACTCTATCATCCGCAAATACTTCAAATACCGGCAATCCCGCATTATTATTAACCGATAATAAACTATCAGTTAAATCATCTATAACGCTAAATAACGTGCCGCTTGTACCATCAGCTCTTATTAATGTCGCGCCAGAAGTAGTTGAATTTACATGTAATCTACTTGATGGACTTGTTATGCCTATACCAACATTACCAGTACTATTATCAATACGAACTTTTTCAGATCCGCTGAATTGAAAAGAAATTGGTCCATTTTGACTATTGATATTAAATAATGCGCCATAAGTACCAATTGTTCCCAAAATATTTGTGGAAGCTGTTGTTCCAAAAAATAAATAAGCTCCACCATTATCTCCAAAAAGACTAGCTCTATAACTTCCAGTTCCTGCCATCGATACACCAGCTACTTCCAATTTAACAGCGGGATTTGTTACTCCTATACCGACGTTTCCTTCTACAATTAAACCATTTGCTGGGCCAGCTGTATTATAATTTGAACCGATGCTTGCCGCTCCATTTACAGATAACTTATTTGCTGGACCTGTAAATCCAACGCCAACATTTCCACCGCTCGCGTTGAATGAAATATTTTTATAACCTACATTTTGTTCAACTGCTTGAAATGAATAATAACCATCTGAATTAGAGCCTCTTTGAATAATTAATTGAAAATCATTTGCTCCACCAGTTGCAGTTCCGAAAGTTAAACAATATCCAACGTTTGTTTTTAATGCTGCATCAGCAATACTAAGTCTACAATTATTTATTACACTTACGGTTCCTATAATAACATTTCCTGAATTATCAATTACTTGTCTTGGATTTCCAGCGCCATCCGAAAGAACGATATAGTTGTTTGAAGTACGGATATCCAGACCGCCATTATTGCCACTATAATTTCCGAGAATGGTATTTCCGCCACCAGTTGTAATTGCTGAACCAGCCGCATACGTATTTCCGCTATTTGCTCCACCGACAAATGTATTATTACTTCCTATTGTTAGCGAATAACCAGCTTGTGGCCCAATAATTGTATTGTTCTTTCCAGATGTAACATTATAACCAGCTTGATAACCAACAGCAGTATTATATTCACTTGAAGTTAATGTTGCTACTGCTAACGATAATCCACTTCCAGTTCCACCAAGTGCAGCAGCAAGCGCAGTTAGAACAGTAGTAGTATCTTTAAATCCAACTCCGCCATTAACTATTGAAACAAGTGTTACAGCGCCTCCAGATACCGTAATGTTTGCTGTTGGATAGTTTGTAGCAGTAGATCCACTAACATAAACAAGCTGAACGTTGCTATAAGTTCCATTACCATATCCAGATCCACCATTTGAAATTGTTACAGTTGCAACTTGAGTTGTCCCATAAAAAAGAGCTTGAGAACCAATAGAAGTATTGTATGAACCAATTTTATTTGTATTAAGAGATTGTTTGCCAATGGCTGTATTATTACTTCCAGTTATACTATAATAACCAGAATACGCTCCAATAAAAGTATTAAAATTTCCAGTTGTATTTGAATAACCAGCGCCAAGTCCTAATGCAACATTTTCAATACCATCTGTATTTGCAGAAAGAGCGGTATTGCCAACTGCGGTATTTTCAACCTTTCCATTACCACCACGTCCAATACTTACGCCATTAAATGACCAAGAACCTGAAGCAGTTCCAAGTCCAGCAGCAGAAATTGTTAATGAAGTAGCAAATGTAGCAATTTGTGTAACTGTAGCTGTACCTGCTAAAGTTCCAGAATTTGTACAAGTGATTATTTGTCCAACGCTAGGTAATACAGATATACCGCTGAAATTAGCTTGCCATTGACCTAAATTAGTATTTCCGGTTGTTGTTACTGTATATTGTTGACCGCTTGTAACAGATTGAGTTGCGCCAGCTATTCCTGATGGAGCATTTAACCAAGTATGAACTCCTGAATTTTGAGAATAATAAGATGCTGGCGCATTTGAATTGTACCTTAACTGTCCATTGTAAAACCAGTTAGCGCCATAATACGCTATAGAATTACTAGATACTATAGTTCCAGCAGTAGGAAGCTGTATTATAGTAGAACCATAACTACTCCACGCACTAGGCGTAACTCCTATTCCAATATTTCCATTTAATAATGTATAACCAGTACCACTTGGAGTTAATGTGATATTTTGATCTGATCCACCCGCAGAAATTGTGATACCAGCAGTTCCAGTAATATTTCCAACATTTGATAAATTTCCAGATACATTATTAGTACCATCGAAATTTTGACCCCAAAGAGTATGAGAAGGTATGGCTGAAGCTGAACTAGCATTTCCGTTTAAAGCTCCAACGAAAGTCGTCGCTGTGACATTACCATTTTGATTAATTTTTAAAGCTGGAGTTGTAAATGTTGTTCCTCCAGTTGTAGTAGAAGGAACAAAGCAAATAGCATTTGCTTCTATTCCTTGAACATCCATTCTCCAGTTATAAAATGTACTTGCCGCAGTTTCTACGTCGAAATTTATAGCAACATTACCAGAAGTTTCTCTTAACCAAACGGTTGAATAATTAGAAGATGTTCCATTTATATCTAATTTTCCAACTGGACTTGCAGTTCCTAAACCTAAACGATTATTTTTTAAAACTAAATCATTTTGTCCATATTGACCAGCAACTATTCTATCATCAGCAAAAACTTCGAATACAGGTAATCCCGCGCTATTATTAGCACTTAATAAACTATCACTTAAGTCATCAACTACACTCAATAAAGTTCCGTTTGTGCCATTTACTTTTAATATAGTTGATGACGCTGTATTTGAGGTTACGACTAAACTACTATCTAAATTAAATTCTACTCCAGAAATATTCAACGTTTTAGTTGAATTACTTCCATCAGTAAATTCTATTTTACTACTCGCAGGAGTTATTAGTACGTTACTTGCCATAACCTATATATTAAAATACACTAAATTGAGGCGCGAATTTGTTTTAATTACCATATTTAATTATAGTTAATTCATAATCCAAATCTATCTTTTGTGGCATTGTAATTTTGTAGGACTTGCGCTGCTGTTAATACTCTATTATAAAGTTGAACGCCACCTATTCTTGCGCTAATTGTATAATTATTATCACCATGAAATCTTCCTATCCAAAAATTATTAGATCCAGATGATAAAGTCGATCTATAAGTTGCTGTTCCAATTAAAACGCCATCAATATATAATTTTGCATTAGATGAAGAATCATTTGTTACAACTATATAATGCCAATTACTATCTGGATATGAGCTATTTGAAAATGGATTACTAGCGCTATCTCCAATATTCCACATAATAGCATTACTAATAAAATATAAATTTGGTCCAGATCCATAATTTGTACCATCTATAGAAATTGGAATTTTATTATTATATGAAGAGGATTTTATCCATAATCCAACTGTACTAGAATCTGTAATTGAAGAAACTGAAGAAACGCTATAATCATCTACTCCATCAAATGATATGACGCCACCATTATCAGAGCTATAAGTTGGTCCACCTGTTAATGTCCCATTGTAACTATTTCCACTAACATCATACCAAGTTGTTCCTGCGCCAGCATAACTATATGCATTACCAGCGTCAAGATTCAACACTAATCCCTGTTGGACTATTGTATTTGTAAATTTTAATTTCAAAGCTTCGTAATTCTGAGATATTTCTGTTGCTGTCAAAGCTCTATTATAAATATGAATATTATAAATACTACCAGTTAAATATCTAGTTGATGTAAATCCTTGAATTTGGCCTAATAAAAATCCATCTGTTAAACCCGAATAAGATATATTTCCACTTACTGTGGTCGCTGACGCTTGCAAAGATCCATTAATATAAACTTTTTGATTAGTGCCGTCATAAGTTCCTATCACATAATAAATTTGATCATTATTTGGGGTAACCGTTGAATTTAATTGACGATAATTTCCAGATCCTCCTCCTATTGAAAATAGAATTGGGCCTCCGCTCATTCCTAACCAATATCCAGCAATTCCAGTATCTCCATAGCCAGTTATAAATTGAGTAGACTGACTATTATTTATTGTTTTAAAAAACGCGCCAATAGTAACATTATTTACTTGCAATGATGTATTAGTTCCAACTTTAATATAATCATTCGTACCGTCAAATTTGAAACCTCCTTTATTATAATAATCAAAAGCTGGCATATTCGTGGTTGTTCCATCACCCAATAAACCATTATCATCGTTTCCAGCTAAATCAATAATACTTCTATCGCTATTAAGTATACCCCATTTTTGCCCAAGATATGAATGAACTTGTTTTCTTTCCGTCGTTGTTAATTGTTTATTAAAAATAATAATCTCCGCGATTTCTCCATTCCAATATTCTCCTGCTGATGAGTTTGATCCTATTTTATATCCTTTTGTATTTGTAACTGTTCTTGAACTTGAAGTTTGTGAAGATCCATTTAAATACAAAGTTTCTGAACCAGCAGAAGAAACTGTTGTTGATAATGAATACCAAGTATTTAAAGATATTGCATTGGAAGTAAATACAGTAGGCCAATTTCCAAATTTTCCAGATGAACCTTGTTGATATAAATAAATATCAGTACTTCCTGCAAAAGGAGTAGATGTAATAATATCTCTTTCACCAGTAGCTGATGATTTAATTATAGTAAATAAAGTATAACCATTTGCAAGAGTTAAAATATTTGTTCCATCTAAATAATCATTTGTGCCATCAAAAGATACTGTTTTTCTAGAATTCGTATTAGAATTTCTGCTTGATTGATTAGCCGCAGTAGATTGATTTGCGTGATTATTCAATCCACTTTTATCACGCCATTGACTCACTAAAGTTCCTGAGCTGTAACTAAAAGTTGTATCATCAGAAGCATCTAACCATAAAATTAATCCATCTTTTACTGGCAAATCTGTAGTTGGGTACGATTTGTTTTGTGACGCATCTAAACACATTACTAAACCATCTTGTATTATTTTAGGACTATATTGTAGCATTTTATTCCTTTGTATTAATATCCGAATCTTGATTTCATTGCCTGATAATTTTGACTAACTTCAGTAGGAGATAACGCTCTATTAAAACTTCTAGCTATTGAAATTTTGCCATTAAAATAAGAACCTGATCTTGAGCCTATAGATCTTGGAGTTGTGCCTGCGCCAAGAACAGTAACATTTTGTCTTCCATTTGAAGCTTGCAGAGTAGAAGTTGTAGATTGCAAACTTCCATTTAAATAAATTCTTATATTAATTCCATCCCAAGAATAAGTTATGTTATACCAAGTATTTGCAGATATTGTTGATGTCGTTCTTGCTCCTGTATTAAATCCACCATTATTATCAAACCATCCGCTTCCATTGTTCAAATCAGAACCAAAAGCAGTTGTTCCTCCATAATTATATAAGCCGAACCAAACGCAAGTATCTTGTATGTAAATTTGTTGATTTCCTCCAGAACTCGGTAAGCTTGCACAATTAACCCAAAAGTCCCATGTCCCAGAAGTTAAGCCGCTATTAAAATTACTAGGTAATGTAAAATCTTGATTATTTCCATTCAAAGTAAAAAATGATGGAGTTGTAGAAGAGAAAGGCGGAAAATTATTTATATTTGAATGATAGTTATTACTACTTACATCTTTCCAAATTGTGTATCCTAAAAAATAAGGATTAAAATTTGTAGCGCTAGAAGCTCTTTCTACTTGAAAAGCGTCCCACCAAATAGTTTTCCCAGATCCGCCAGTTGCTGGTCCACCAACTCTGGCTTGAATATAAGCAGTTGAAGCATTTGCAAATGTATTTGAAAAAGTAAATCTTTGCCAAGATGTTGTAATTGTAAATGATGTAGATGGAGCTTCTATATAACTTCCAGAAGAATTTGCGCCAAAAATATAACAATTACCAGTTATATTTTCACTTGCTTTTGCGTAAAAACTAAAAGTCCAAGTTTGTCCATTTGCGGCAGGAGCTAAATTCCAAGGAGATGAACCATATGTCCCAGTATAAGGATCATTTCCAGTAATAGACATTTTTAGGGGAATAGATCCATATTGTCTCGTAATAGAAGTGTCTCTTGAAAGGGTGCAAGCATTTTGATTTGTGCTTGTCCAAGCAAAAAGATCGGTTGGATTTGGAATTACATTAGGACTATAACTTCTCATATAAGAAGCATCCAAATCTAAAAGTAAACCAGTTTTAGATAATTGTGGTCCTAAATTTACTGAACTCATACTTTATACTCCATAAGTTTTTCTGTTGGCATTAAAATTCTGTAATATTTCTGTTGCACTTAAAGCTCTGTTATAAGCTTTTGCACTTGAAACAATGATATTACTTGTATAATTAGAAGTAGCGGATCCAAAAATATAAGATGTTGTTGATGTATATTGTTTTAATTGTTTTGTTAATGTGTTACTATCAACCAAAACACCATTGATATATAAATATCTCATTGAAGCTTCAACATTAACTACGAAAACTCCATGATACCAAGTATTTAAAGATCCTGTATAACCTATTGATGTTGATGTATTATCATTATACCAAGTCATACCCCAAATGATGTTTGGAGTGGCTTTTGTATGCACGAAACCTTCATGGTTTCCTACGCGACCAAAAAAATATCCATCAGATGATCCCGGTGGTGTTCCTAACAATTTAAACCATACATCATAAGTATGAGTATTATTACTTAAACCATCTAATATAGAATTTGCAGATGGAACGATCAATGGTCCTTGAGCATTAGCGTTGAAATAAAATCCGCCACTATCAAAAGCAATTGCAGAACTTGTTAAATCTATATTATAATTATTTCCACTTATATCTAAAAGGCCGCCACCATTTGTAGTGGTATTTGCAATACTCGTTCTATTTGAAGTCGTGAAATCCGTAGGATAAGATTTCGCTTCTAATTGAACATTTGCAATTTCAATCCAAGAGCCATTAGATCCTGCATGAGTTAAATATGGATATTGGGTTCCTCCGGCATGAGTAAAAGTAACTGCATATTTATACCATCCATTCGCAGGGTCAACAGTATAACTTTTTAAAGTTCCTAAATTTTGATGCTTTATATCTAATGTAGTTGTATTATTTGATCTTGCCCAAAAAGAAATTGTATACACAGTTCCATTCGAAAGAGTATTCCAATTAGCGCTAAAGAAATCCATAGAACCAGCCGCCGCTCTTGTTACCCTCAGAGGTATTGCGCTGTATGATGTTGACCCAGTGGAGTAAATTGTTGTAGACGCTTGAGTAGCATAAGCATTACCTGTTCCACTCCAAGATCCAAACGTCCATCCGTTCTGAGTTCCACCAGAGTCTGTTCCAGATATAGCGGAAGCGAAGTTTGCATTGTTTGTTATGTTTGTCGTATTCTCTGGTCTTGCGCTTAATTCATTTGTCACTAAAGAAAATGGTTTCGCATAAGAGCCAGAATTAATCATTATATCTCTAATCCAAAATGGTTCACCGGGAAAAATTGCAGAACTGCTACTAGTCACTCCATTAATTCTTCGCACCAATTGTAATTGAATATAATTATACCCCGTGCAAGTAAAATTTTCTCTTTTTATAGTTTGCCATGTACCTGTTCCAGTAATATCTACTGGAAATTCTTCTCCATAAGGATAAGCTCTAAATCCGAGAGTAAAAACAGAATCTTTCGGCAATAAAACTTTTGCAGATAAACTATAAGTACCGGGCGGTTGAAATCCTCCATTGCCAGCAATAATTCCACAAGAATACCAAGTGGCTCCAGATTGATATCCTCCTGACAATGGAACTACTTTAAGAGCTGTATATCCAGTACTTGTATCTTTAGTTATCGTAGAACTCCAATAAGCTGCAGCAGATTCACAATTAGAAGTAATTGCTCCTGCGTAATTTGTAGCCGCTTCGCCGCGAAAGCTTTTAATATATTCACGATTATAATATAACTGCAAATCTTTTTTTACAACTCCAAGGTTACCATGTTGAACGCTCATAATTTTTCCTCCACGATTAATTTAGAAACGTCTTTTCTTTCCGCAGTGAAGTCCCAGAAGAATTCTATATTCTTATTTTTTTCATACCATTTTTTATCATAAGCAATTGTAAATTTATTTTCAGAAATTTTAATTTCTTTTACATAAAGAGTTTTACTGCAACCAATTGGAGTTAATTGAATATTAACTGTATTTTCATCTATTAATTTAGAAATATAATCTGGCAAAATTACAACGCAATTATCTTTATGAATAAAAGATTTTCCTGTTAAACGTATTCCATGATATGGAGATTCGAGAGATCCATATACTAAGTCGTGATTAGATTTTGTCGGATGAGGTATACGGAAAGATTTTGTTGTTGCTGAAAAGGCGCCAGTATTTGGATTGTATCTAATTTTTGTACTAGCTTTTAATGCAGCACTACCTGAAGCCGCAGAACCAAAATATAAATAATAAGATGAGTTTGTTGAGTCATCTGTTGTTATTGTGACATTTGCTGTTAAATTTACGCTTAAAGTATTTTGATTAGCCCAAGTCGGCGAACCAGATCCGCCAGATAATAAAACTTGTCCAGCACTTCCAGCGGCTGTAAATGAAGTGGTGTTAGCCCCTGATTGATAGGGAATTACTCCTGCAATTCCGTCTGATAAATTTGAAGCGATAGCAGAACTTTGAACTGGATTTGAATCGATGATTGTGGCAATGTTTGCTCCAGTTAATTCTTCAATAACTCCCGCGCTAGAAGAAATTCTTCCTAAAACTCTACTTGTTGCTGAAATATTTTGAATTTTAGCATAAGTAACATTTGAATTTTTAATTTTTGCTGTTTCAACAGCATCATCCGCTAATTTACCAACAGTTACTCCAAGATTATCTAAAGAGATAACAGGCGTCGAAGTTCCAGTCGCCACGCTAATCGGCGCGGTTCCTGTTACACTTGTTACTGTTCCATTTCCTGTTCCAGCGCCAATATCTGCGCGAACTTGGGTAGCAGTTCTTGTTTTAACTTCTCCACTATCAGAAACGAAAAATAAAGTGGCGCCCGTACCCAAAGCTGGTGCGCTAGAAATTTTTAAAGTACCTGTATCTGTTAATCCACTTACTGTTAAAGATCCAAGTGTTCCAACGCTTGTTAAACTAGAATTAACTACTGTAGATCCTAAAGTTGTATCACTTAAAACAGTAGCTGCATTTATTTTATAAACTTTTCCTGAGGCTAAATCAAAATTTTCAGAGCTTGTCCAAGCCGCTGTAGTTTTTACCCAATTTAAAGTTTTATTTACAGATGATTTTAAAGTTATTCCGCCGCCATTTGCAGTATCATCAGTTGCTCCACCAACGTTAAAAGTAGCTGTTCCACTTGCTGTATGTACGGGAGTTACTGTAAATTGAGTTTCGCTATTTATTTGAGATATAACTGGAGACGTTCCAAAAGATCCCGTGCCACCTGTTTGAGTAATCGTTTGACCAATTATTAATCCAGTTGTACTACTAACATCAACTGTACCAGAATTTGCAACTAAAGGACTCGTAGTTGATAATCCAGTAATTGCAACTACTGAACCTAATTCAATATTTTTATCATCTACAGATAAAAGATTTGAATTAATCGTTGTTGTTGTTCCATTAACAATTAAAGATCCTTCAATTGTTACTCCGCCAGTAAAAGTTTTAGTGCCTGCAAAAGATTGAGTTCCAGTTGATACAACTCCCGAAGCAGAAGTGCTGGCTGCACCAACAGAAATAGTTATAGTTTTATTTGAAGAAGAATTTGCTGTAAAAAAAGGATCAGCGCTTAAAGAGATTGGCGCGGTTCCAGCAAGAGTTAACGTCGCATCTTTAATGTCCGAAGTCGTAGCAAGAGTTCCTGATGTAGGCAAAGTAACATCTGTCGCTCCAGTCGTCGTTAAAGTAAGAGAATAATTTCCAGAAGTTATAAAACTATTTGCCAATGAAATAATTTTATCATTTATTAAAACGTTTCCAGTGCCTTTTGATAAAAGCCTTAAATTTATATTATTATCTCCACCAGTAGCGGAAATAGATGGAGATGTTGTGGTTGCAGCATTACTAATTGTAATTTCATTAACTGCATTTGCTATTACGCTTGGAAATTTAATTAATTCATTTCCATTTGAATCAGAAATATCTAAACCGTTATTTGTTAATTTTATACCAGCGCTCCATTTTGGAGCATTAGTTCCATCACCTAATAAAATTTGCCCAGCTAATCCTTGCGCTGTAAATGAAGTAGTATCAACAGCAGATTGAAAAGGAATTTTCCCCGAATCTCCACCTAATAAATTCGAAGTAAAAACAGAGTTTTCTACTGCGTTTGTATCAATAATTGAGACGATATTTGCGCCTGTTAATTCTGCTACATTACCAGCACCACCACTTACTTTTCCTAAAACTGTTGGCCCAGTTACTTGAGCTAATTTTCCCAAGGTAACATTATTATTTAATATTTTAGCGGTGATTACTGAATCTGATGCTAATTTACCAGCAGTTACTCCTGAATCATTTAAACTAATATTTAAAGAAGTTCCCGCCCCAGTAAAAGAAATTGGCGCAGTTGCTGTTAATGAATTGTTTTGCCAAAGACCTGTTGAATTAACATAAGTTAAAAATTGCGCGTCAGTTGGAGTATCAATTTCTACATCAGATAAATCATCAAGAGAAGAAACATTACCACCACCTCCTCCAGAACCTCCAGAAGAAACTAAACTTAAACCTCTAGATAAGCCTGATTGTAAAAATTTAGCACTACCAGTATCATTTAAAGCTGTAGCTCCTTGTTTAACAATTAAATAACCAAGAAAAACAGCATCTCTTGCTGAAAACGGAGATTCTATAAAAGCTTCTGTTGGAATTGCGTTTATTGCGTCATTTAAAGAAGCGTATTGAGCAACACCATAATAAACTAAAACTCTATCAGTTTGACTTGGAAAAAGATATAATCTTTGAACTGTCCAATATGCCGAAGTTACTGAAGCTAAAGTTCCATCTCCATCGTCATAATTATTTGGATCAATAACTGTATAAAGAGATCCTGAGTTATTATCAAAAGTAAAACCACCACTTCCATTTTGACGAATTCTTGCGAATTTAACATCTGAATAAGCGGAAATAGTTTTTGTATCAGGCTCAAATTGATCTGAAGTATAATTACAACCAATTAATAATGCAGATCCAGACGCTCTATTTATTTTTAAATTTGCACCATTCGCAGAAATTTCTAAACCACTTCTTTTAATAGGTCCAAAAGTACTAAATAATTCATATAATCTATGAGAATCTCCATAACCTGCATTTTGCGCATTTATAATTGTATCAATCGTAGAATTATTTAGATGAACGACTATACCAATTACAATATTGTTTTTAAATGCACTATCTGTAAAAGTTGTACTTGATTGTTGTACACTTCCATTTTTATCAATATAAATATAGCTATAAGGACTTGTCGCTAAATGAGTTAATGATAAATCTGAAAATGCGGACCAAGAAACATTTGTTAAAGTTGTAACTACTTCTCCACTAACAAGTGCGCGTTCATAAACTTGACCATAACCAGCGGAAATATTTATTTTATTATTTCCTGTTCCAGCGCTAAGAACGCCGCCAGCCATAATACCACTGGCATCGTTCTGATCGGCTTGCCAAGCAGTTCCATCTCCCGTGGAAAATAGAGAGTATCCTTTAGCGCCAAGAGAATTATTCTTGTCGTATAGATTCCCTAATAACCTTAAATTTTGAGTCCTAAATGCCTGTGCCATTTTATTATATTACACGTTAAAATGTTGGAGATGATATAATTACATCAAGTAAATATCTATTATCAGATGGTATTGGAGCAGAAAACATAATTGTAGCACTTGTAGAAGACGGAACGCCTGAAACTATTGCAGCTAATAAATCTGAATCAGCAATTTCTGCGCCAGTTCCAGTTGCTCTAATATTTGGATTAACAATAGGATTTCCACTTGTGTTATTATAAGTAATTGTTTTGTAAGTATCATTAAGATTTAATGAATAAGATTTCGCATTGAATCTATTTTCCGTAATTACTTCATAACCACTTATTCTTAAATCTGTAAAATATCCAGTTCCTCTAACTTCCATTTGACCAGAAGGAAGTGAAGTTCCAATGCCTATAGAACTTCCTGATAAAAGATTTAATATACCACTAACTGAAGATCCAGTTTGAAAATAAACCTTAGATCCAGAATTATAAAAAGTAGCAGAATTATTTCGATTATAAATTTTTCCACTAATATCAAAATAAGCGCCTGTTTTTAAATTTAAATTAGAATTATCATTAAATGTTAAGTAAGCGCCGCTATTAAATTCTGAATAAGTAGAAGCGTAAAAACTTTGATTAGCGCCAGCTAAAAAGTTAAAAGAATTAATTCCTGATAAATTAATAGTGTTTTGGAAAATGCCACTACCAGAAATATCAAAAAAAGAAGTGTCATCAATCGATAATTTATTTGTTATTATTAAATTTTCAACTTCACCTGTTCTTAATATTTTTGTATATCCAGATAAATTTGTATCAGTTAAAAAGTCTTGTTTTATTCCTGAAAAAGTAACTACTCCAGATCTAAAATTAGCAGTTGAATTAAAATTATTTGTGCCGCTAAAATTATTTGTTCCTGCTGAATAAATATTTCCGGTAAAACTTGAGTTACCAGTAAAAATATTTGAGCCTATGAAATAATTAGTTGTTCCTCCTCCTGCATTACTACCTAAAATATTATCTCCTAATAAATTAGCTTTACCACTAAAAGTAGAAGTTGAAACTCCTACACTTAAAGTATTGTTTATAACTACAGAACTATTAAAAACAGAAGAATCATTAACAGTAACTGGATCATTAAAAACTGCTGCTCCTTGAGAAGTGAACGTTCCAGAAGTAGTAACATTCTTCTCGAAAAATACGCCCGTTTTAAATGTTGCTATTCCTGAAATTAAAGAATTTCCACTAACAATTAAATTTTGATATCCAGTAATATCTCCTGAAAATTTCGCGCCAGAATTAAAGAACGCTTCTTCTTTGAAAGTAACATCATTATTGAATGAAGCTTCTCCACTAAAAGTAGATTTACCAGTTACAAATAAATCTTTATATATTGATATAGAGTCAACGCCAGTTACACCAAAGCCAAATGCTCCTGTAATGTAACTACCTATTTCTCCAGATTTTATCTGTTTAAGTCCTATTAAACTCTGCGGCATAAATTAAATTACACTTTATATATAAAAAAAGGCTATCGTTATTGATAGCCTTTGCATTTTTTTTATTAAATAAAAATTACTTACCTTCTGCTAAAATCTTTAAAACTTCTTTATCAATTTTAGCTTGAGCTTCTTGAGGTCCTGCAGTTTTTCTATAACTACTGACGTGCTTTTTAAATTCTGAAATTAAAGTTCTTTTTAAATGAGGAATATTATCAATAGGAACTAAACCAATTTTCGAAGCATGACTCCAAAGATCTGTTTTATTCATTTCGTCAAGTTTTTGAATATAATCATCTTCATTCATCGTGCCGTACTTAAACAAACCTTCGTCTCCCCAGATTTGATCTAAAGTCGTTGGTACAAATTTTTCTTCCATAGCGTGAATTTGAGACATATCTTCTAATGATTTCTTTTTCTTCGCCATACTAAATTATTATAAAAAAAATATATATATAAACAAAAAAAATCGGGGAGGATTTCTCCTCCCCGACTTTGTTAAGAGTTGAATTAGGCGTCAACGACAGAGATACCGACGATGGCACGGGCGTCTAAGCACATGCGACCCTCTTCGATAAATCCGTAGAAACCAGTTTTATCAGCTCTGTTATTGTTGAATTGGTCATCAGGGATAGCAGTGAATGTACCACCGCTCTCAGCTTGACGAGCAACAGGACGAATAAAGGCTCCCTTGCTGTTATCGATACCAACGATGAGTTCGTCACCAGAGGTAGAGAAATCAGTGCTGCCAGCAGCATTTCCGAGGTTATTTCCGGCGCCGAGGAAGGAACCGAAAAGAACGTTGTACTTCTTGCTAACACCAAGTTCGAGAAGCTCATTGAGGTTTACGCCGAAGATAGATTGAGCGCCAGCGGCACGATAAATCTCTTCGCGAACAGCTTCAGGTAATTGAGGAGCAGAGTTGATGCTGGTGGAAGTGTTAAGAGGAGTGAAGGAGAAAGCTCTGATGCGTTGCATGATTTCAGGAGAAACATACAAATCAGTGATTCCCTTGCTGTAAGGAGCTACAGGAGTACCACCATCGTAAGCAGAGTTAATTCTCTTCATACGAGTCATAAGAGCGTTCAAGTCAGCCAAACCAAAAGTGGTGGTGGCGCTAGTGATAACGTGCTTAAGAGCAGAACCACCTTTAGGAGTGGTAGAACCGTTAGCGAGAGCTTTCAAAATAACAGCCCAAGCATTGCGCTCTTGCTTAACGAGAACTTCGTTAGACATACGTTCAACAGCCTTGCTAACTACGTCAAGACGAGAACGACGAGCATAACGCTTTTGGAAGCTAACAGCGCTATCCAAACGGTAGGTTTGGAATTTAACTTCGCCGCCACCAGTTACTTCTGAAGTGGGGAGACCACCAGCAGTATTTTGGTGCCAGACTTGGATATATCCAGCGGTCTCATTGTAGTAGAGATCGAGGGGATAAGAAGGAGAATCATCCTCATCGTACTCGGCATCAGTATAGATTGCGCTAGAAGTACCAGCTTTGTAGAGAACCTTTTGAACTACAGGTCCGAGGAAAGCGGCGAAAGCTTCTTGAGCTTCTCTGGCAACGATAGCGTTGCGAGAACCCATAGCCTTGATTAACTCAACTTGTTCAGGCGTATTTTTAAGTTTAATTTTCATGTTATAAATCCTTATGTTAAAGTTTGTTTATCTATTAAGCTACAGAGGTCTCAAGGAATGAGTTGAAGTTGAGCAATGCGAGAGTGCAGCCATCAGTATCAGCAGCGCCTAAACAGATACCAACTTGCTTGGCTCCGCTAACGCTACCGATTGAGAGTCCACCAGAACCAGAAGTATGAATCTTGGAACCAGCAGCAGGAGTTCCATTGATACCACTGAGCAAGAATACGCCCTTAGTAGCGATAGGAACGGTTTGGCCGGGAATGACAGCGCCAATCTCAGCAGCCTTACGAGGATCGAATTTGAGAGGCAAACCATTCTCGTCGAGATTCTTAACGTCTTGGAGAAGAATTCCGAGTGGGGTGTCGGTTTGTCCGCAGAGGGTGACTGTGGCGGGAACGTTGAATCTAGGAGAAGTAACGTTGCCGAATGAAGCTCCGATATCAGAATCGAGAGTCAAGTCATCGGTAGCTTTCCAGCCGGATTCGATTTTAACGACTGCACCTTTAGTAGCTACAGAGGAGCTAGAAAGGTCAGCGGTGCTATAAGCGAATAAACCGAGAATATCGTATTCGCTAACTTGTCTAAATGGTCTTAATGTTGCCATAATTTTTCCTTATTTATTATTTATTTTTTTTGTTTATTAAAGTTGGACTACAAATCCATCTTCATCGAAAGCCTTCTTGTATTTATCAAGAACACTTTCAGAAGCCGTGCTAGAATTAGGAACTCCGCCATCTTTTACAGTGGCGTTGTCAATAGCATTTTCAACAGCTTCATTTACGGAAGCAGTTGCGGAAGCCATAATTTTACCTTTTTCCTTTTCTTCGGTAGGAGCGGGAACAGCAGGAGCAGGTTTCTTGCCCTTGAGTAATACGCCCATTTTCTTTTTATAAGCAGCAAAAGCATCTTCACACATATCAGCGATATCGGAAGCGATAATTTCGCGCTCTTCAGAAGAAAGTTCGAATTCACCATCGAATCCAGCCATTCTTTGGTTAAATAGTTCTTGCTTCGCTTTAGCTTCATTCTCCTTTTGAATTTCAGCTAAGGTAGCAGAAAGCTTTTCATATTCAGCCTTTAAAGAATCATGCTCTTTAGACAAAGCTTCGATTTTTTCAGAAGAAGCTTTAACTGCGTCTTGAGCTTGATTTTTTTCAGCCTCGAATGTTTCCGAAGCCTTTTTAAGCTCTTCAGAAATGAAATCTGTGATAGCGGAAGCAGCAATTTGCTTCAAGCTCTCATCAGTAATGTCAGAAATACTTTGAATCTTCATAACTTTATTATTTAATACAGTGTTTTTATTATTTTGTGAAATATCAATTTGTTGATTTGCTTGGGAATTTTGCTCTTTTTCTTCCTCTACGGGTTTTGAAGTTAAAATTCCTTTGACATCAGCAGCTGGAGTTTCAGTTAAACCAACTCCAAGAGGAACAACTTTATCAATAATTTTACGATAGATTTTTCTACCGTCTTCTGTTACTCCTTTGCCGCCAAAAGATCTTAAAAGTCCTTTATATTTTTCAATTTCGCTAGGTTCAGAAATAATTTCTGCTGTAGCGATATTTTTTTCGTCTTGATTTAAAAGAACTAAATTGTAATTAGAAAAACCTAACTCCCAAGAAGCAGAGATAGATAAATAATCCTCACTAGAAGGATCTGAAGAATTTTCGACTAATTTAGAAATTCTAGGATTAACGATTTTCCATAAAACACCACCGAGAGTGATGTTAAATGGTCCATCCATTTTAGATGCTTCTTCTTCGGTCAAAGGAGCATCTGTTCCGAATTCACTAAAACCAGCTTTCAAAATTGCGCCAATAATCTTCTCTCTATTATGTTCAATATTAATTGGTTTATTAATAAAATTTTTATAAATATCAATAGCTGTTTTAGTATCTAAAACATCACCATTTCTATTTACTCTATTCGCTACACAAGCATTAAAAGCAATAGGAAGTAAATCAATATTTGCGTCAGTATCAACATCTGGAACAAATTGACCTATTTTTTCTAAGCTTGCTAAAGCTAAATTCATATCAAAATCTTCTGAATGAAGAGTTTTGATTTCTGAACTAAAAATTGTTTGAAATTGAAATTTCATATTATTCCTTGATTCCTAATTTTTCTTTTGTTTTCTTTGGAAAAGCTTTTACAAATTCTGGACCTTTCTTTTGAGCAAATTTATAAAGTTTTTGGATAAAAGCTTCATAAGTCATAGAACCACTGTAACGACCAAAATTACTAATGGCGTCACGAATGTCTTGAGGACTTACAATTGGGAAACTTCTCTCTTTTGGAAAAAGGAAATCAGAATCTTTGAGTTCGCTGCGTTTCTGACCTTTAAAGGTTTTTTGGGCGGCGACAATTTGTTCTGAGAAATCTAGTTCGATTGAGTCATTCATATTACTTAAGAGTTAAAAGATATTTAGTTTTATTTAGATCTCCTAAAATCTCATCTCTTATATTCAAGAGATCTGAATCTTTGACTGGATCTAAAAGAGTTGGTAATTCTACAATCAAATAAGTAATAAAAGTATCAATTGCTTGAACTGGACTACTTGATTTATAATTTTGTAGAGTAATAGCGAAAGTTCCATTGGCGTTAATACGTCCGTATTTGCCCATGAAAACTTCAATAAAATCGTCGATAGAATCAGTTAAGCTTCCATAGAGACTACCAAAGGTTTGATGCTCGGCATATCCGTATGTTTGCCAGTGATAAATTTTAATTTGGTTCTGAATCTCTAACATTTTTGATACTATATTCATATTTAAAATTCCTTTACCATTTTGTTTTTTCGTATTTTGAACGATATTCATTAACATCCTCTGAAATTCCGCCTTCCTTTTCTCCATGTTCTTTTTCAGGAGGATTAATTTCATCAGAAATTTTTTGCAATTGTTTTAAAACAGAAGGAGTAAGAGTAGAAGGGATAAACTTTTTAGGATCGAATTTTCTTAATTGATCTTTTGTTTTTGCTAAAATATCTCCCTTTTTGTAATTAGCTCCATCATTAGTTACTTCATAACTAACAACTTTACCCATATTATCTGGTAAATCTTTAACTTCTTTTACAATTCCTTGGCTACCGTAATGCGCACATTTTGAATTAATATTCATTACTGCGCAGCCTTCTTCGAAATCATCTTCAGAATTTTCAATTACTTCTGAAGCATATCCTTCTCTAGGATAAACAATATAGCCATGAACATTATTGATATAATTTTCAATCAAAGCGATGTCTGCTAACATCCAAGGATCAGAACATCTAGCTGCGGCAGCTGGATCATTCTTAATTAAATCAATCATTTCTTTCAATTTCTCAGCGCCAGCATCGAAAATAGTAACAGCCATTTCAGCAGACTCTTGAGCGTTGAAAAGCATTTCTTCTGGATCTTTTTCAACTTCGATATCATCAGCCTGCGCCAATTCTGGATTAATTTTTAATAATTCATCTTGATCCCAGAACGTTTCTCCGTCCCACTCTTGTTGAAATAAATCTACAGAAGCTTTTAAGACTTCAGTAACTGATTTTCCTGATTGCCATGTTTTACATGACCAATAACGAGCTTTCCATTTTGGACCGGGATTGGTATCGCAATGATGACGAGCGCGAAAACTCTTTCTACGGTTGGGATCATCTCTCTTGATCTCCATATTTGGATCGCCAAAATTTACTTTGACGATATTGCCCTTGTCATTTTTGACATAAACTGAAAACTTTTTAGGACCATTTGGGGTTCTAAAAGGTTTGTTTAAAGTCTTTTTTTCTTTTGCGGCGACAGAGATTTGTGCCGAAAAATCTATTTCTACGTGTTGATTATAATTCATACCATAAATGAGTTGTTTCTTCGTCGTCTAAATAAAGTTCTTCGACATCTTCGAAATCATAATTTAAATCAAATTGTTTAATATCAGCTTCAGCATTTTCAAAATCAACTTCTTCTACTTCCCAATAATCAGAAATATCAATTAAATTAGAAGCGCGAGCGATATCTGAGTCAGCTTTTCGATAAGAATCTTTAACTGATTTACCTGACATCATTCGCAAAAACATGTTTACGCGGGCTAAAGCCCATTGTCCTCTTGTTTTTCCGGGTCGGTGAGAAGAGCTAAAAGCTCCAGCGCCACGTCTATAAACCTTCTTTAACTGATTAAGAGTGACTTTTCTAGAGCTTTTACTATTATGCTCTTTAACCTTATTACTAAGAGCTTCTATAACTTTGCGAGAAAAGGTTATTGCGGATCCATCTTGTCCAGCAGATCCTGATTTATTTTTAGAAGATCCTTTTTTTCTTTCTGAAGGTTTCGCTGGAGTTTGCGCGGCGCTTTTTGGTCCAGATCTTTTAGCTTCAATTTCAACGTCTAATTTTTCTAATTTAGGGACGTTCAAGCTCTCTCCAGAAACAGCAACATCTTCAGCAGGAGTTTTAACCTCCTGCTTCTCATATTCAATTTCAATAGAATCTTGTTTAATTTCGAAACTCATTTTTTTATTATTACACTTTATTTGGAGAATTAATAAATAATTATGATTTACTATTTAATAAAATAGAAGCCATAAATGGATCAACATTATGTCTAACAGCAATATCATTCACTTCATTAACTCTTTCTAAATTTTGATCTATAGGATTATTACAGTATTTTTCTATATTTTGATTCCAAGAATCTATGGATTCATTAGCAATAATAATTTTCGTGATTTCTTCAGCTACATTTTTTTGGTTTTCATTTAACTTCTTTTTGTTATGCTTTTTCTTTAAAAAGCTTTCAACAGATCCTTGTAGCTGTTGATATTTCAAAATATTATCTTTAATTTTTGTGTAACTATAAGATACAGTAGCGGCGGCTTCTTTAGGAATAGAAGTGGTTCCAGAAGGTCTGCCAACTTCAGAAGCAGGTTTTGAACCACCAACAATTGGATTGTAATAACCTTGATCTCGATAATCCTTTGTAATTTTTTGAGATTCGAGAGATGTTTCAGTATCAGGAAGTACTCCAGTTTCGATAGCTTTAATAGTTTCTTCAGGAGTAAGAACACCAAGCTCTAACAATCTTGTATAAACGCGATTTTGAGTAGTATTATCTTTTAAGTTTACTTCTTCAAAATAAGGAGTAGGATATCCTCTAAATCCAAGAGCTTTTGAAATTCTTTTAATTTCTGGGATTAGAAAATCATGCAAGAATGCTTGGCGACCTTGATTTAATCTCGCTAAAAATACATCAATTTTAGCTTCTTGATTAGAGAATTTTTCTCCTCCAATAAGAATATTATTAAGACCCATGTTAATATCATTATTAACTGTCTCGTATTTCTTAGGATCTAATAATTCACTAATTTGAGGAACTACGAATTGAGCTTTTGTAGTATAATCGGCAATAAGAACTCGACCAACAGATTCATTCTCAAAAAGCTTCTGCATTGATTCAAGATTCTTTTGATTGATGCCTCCTTTTTCAGGCTCTGAACCCATTGTAACTAAAAGAATGGCTTGCTGCATTGTTCTAGCAATAGCCATATCCATCTTCTTTAACTCAGCTTTGAAATTAATATCTTCAAGAACTGGGTATCCCATAGGAACTGCGAAAGGCTCGTAATCTTGCTTTTTATAAAAAACAGATCTAAATCTTTCTGGATTTAAAACAATTCTTAAAGATCCAATTTTAGAAACCTTAATTAAATGTTGAGTCTCTTCGTCAAAACTATCAAAAATTTGCTGATCTTCTTCAGTTGTAATTGTTCTTAATCTACTTAATTCATATTCGCTAAGAACTTTATAATATTTACCAGTTAAATAAGATGTGCCGCTAGAAAATTGAATATCAACAGGATTAATAATGATATAACGAACAGGGATTTTTACATTACTTGTATCTAAAGGACCTCGCCCTAATATTTGAGATAATCTATTTGTATCTTCTTGAGTAAGCTCTCCTTCAAAACGATAAATGAAAACGTTTCCAGAACGATAATATTCTCTGAAAAATCTATCTTGAAAGCTCCAAAGATTAATCTTTTTAAATAATGCGTCAAAAAAATCTCTAGCTTTTTTAGTGCCGCCTTGGAAATAAAGATTACTAACTGAAAATTCTGTCATTACGTCAATGACATTTCTAAATTGCGCAAAATTATAATAAGCCTTTTGGCATAAAATCGTCGCGTCTTTTATATCAATAGTGCTTCTATCGGCATAATTAGTACGAGTATATTTAAATGGTATTAAGCCATCATCAATATTTTTAAACTTATCAGTCCTCTCGATAGTTCCAGCTTTATTTCTTCTCTGACTTGTTACAGAAGAAGCTGTTGCTACCATTAAAGGTTGAGTTTCTTGTAATTTAGATTTAGATTTCATTTTATGCCGCCCAGTTTCTTATAGCGAGAACATGATATGTTACACCGCCAATTGTTAATTCTTGAATATATAATTGCCCAGTAGGTACAGAAGCCGTAGAAGGAATAGATCCATACGCTTGAGTATATATTCCAGTTTCTATATTAAATTTCGCGCCGCTTTTAACAACGAAATTAGAATCTTTATACAAAGTTTCTTTTGAGCCACTTTTAATTTCTAGAAATGAACCGCTATTTAAATTGATATATGATTGATTATAATCAGAAGATCCACTTAATTGAGTTAAATCTCCATCGTTTAAATTTAATTCGCTTCCGCTAATAATATTAACTGAATTAGAATTTCCTGATACATAAATATCATTATAAAAATATGATATAGAATTATTAGTAAATGAAGCGTTAGTTGCTATTCCCAAAGAAGAAGTAACATTTATATTAGATCCTGTTACATTACCATAAAATCTAACATCTCCAGAGAAGAGAGTTTTTGTTGCGAAAGCTTGTCCAGTTCCGCTGAATACAATGTCTCCGCTATTGAACGTAACTCCACTGTTAAAAGTAGTTACTCCTGAAAATCTAGCGTAAGAAGCGAAATCTGCTGATCCAGTAAATTTAGAGGCTCCAGAAAAAATATTATTACCTACTAAATAAGTATTAGTTGCAGAACCTGCATTTGATCCTATAGTACTTGTACCTAAAGCTTTGAAAATGCCGCTAAACACTGAAGTTCCAACTCCGACGCTGAAATTATCAGTAATTACGATTGGATCATTAAAAGTAGCTGGGGAATTAACAATAATCTCATTGTCAAAAGTACTAGCTCCTTTAAAATTTGAAGATCCAGAGACCGTAATCTGATCTTCGAAAATAACAGGATTATCAAAAGAAGCGTCTCCATCAAAACGAGCTACTCCATCAATATTCAAATTTCCTAAACCTGTAATGTTGCCAGATACCAAAAGACCAGATTTAACTTTAAAATTTTCTTGAGCTTCAAATGAATCTTTGAAATCAACTGAACCACTGAAAGTTACCGAGTCATTAAATACCACGGATTTGGAATTATATACTGTAGCTCCAGTGTTCGATACACCTAAAGCTCCAGTTATATAACTGCCAATCTCTCCAGACTTTATTTGCTTTAATCCTATTAGACTTTGCGGCATTTTAAATTATTACACTTTTTATATCATTATAGGCGAAAAAGTAGATACTTCTTTAACTTTTGAAGAAGCTTCAATTTCAAAATAGAACTTTGTCGCCCAATTACCCAACATAAATGTTGTATAATTATCTTTTCTAGCTCTATTCGGACTATTGTCTCTTTTCAAATGCTGCGGTAAATCAAAGGTTTGAACTCCCTTAGCAGAAGATCGAACTTCAATCAAAGCGCATTGCTTTTTCGTTTGATATATAATATTATCCTGAAACTCAATGAAATCTAAAATAGATTCATGACCAACCATATCTAAATTAACTCCATAAGAGCTTTCTCTATCAAAAGCTTGATTGTTCGCAGAAGTCCTAGAGGCAAACCAAACTTTTCTATGATCAATGTTCGCTTGTAAATAATTATTTGCTTTTCTAATAAAATCAGTTGTAAAATTTTGCTTGAAACAAATAGATCCTTTTTCTACATTATATTCACGCGAAGCTTTACGAGTCATTTGAATATATTCATTTCCTTCTAAAGTAGTATCGGCTTCAAAAAAAGATAAAGAGATATTACTCTTTTTAAATATTTCACTTTCTTTGGCGCTATCAATAAATTGATAACCAGCATTATCGATGCAAATCATAACAATTTTAAAACTAGTCATCAAATAATACAAATAGTTAATATGAGCTTTTAAATTACCTCCAGCTACTGCGTATCCATGAACTAATGTTCCTTGTTTAGCCTCTTCATCTAATTCAAATACGGACATAGCAAAATAATCAGAGCTTGGACTATTTGAGAAACTTGGGTCAATTGATAATATATATTTAGTATTACTTTTTCCTTTCAAAAGTGTTGTTGGATCTTCGCCATCAGGAATAGTGCATTCATGCATTTTTTTAGCACTAAAATAACCATCACTACCATCTGTAAATCGGGCGCAATATTCTCTTAAAAAAGAACTATGAGATGTGCCGCCATTTTGGGCTTCTTCAATAACAGTGTTATCAATCATGTGAGAAGGCAATGCTTCATAACTCATTTGAGAAATGAAATATTTAGCATCTCCTACTTCATTAGAATAAATTTTATCATTCCATTCTTTATATGTTTTATACAAATTCTCGAAAGTAAAAGACGCGGAAGAAAGAGCAATCATCTTGGATGTATTTGGAAACGCCATTCTTTCTTCTTCAGTCATGCGACCTTCTTTAATTAATCGATCTTCTAATTCGCGAATTTCCATACGCTCCTTCATGTTTTGAGGAGCGACAAGAAACGGCATGAGTACAGTTTTGATAATATCCTCAGAGAGAAGAAGAAACTCATCAAGGACGAGAATATTAGCGCGAAAGCCACGAATTTTTTCTCCATTGAGAGGAATGGCTGTTATTGAACCTCCGTTAATTTGCCATTCGTATTGATCATTTCGTTTCGCCTTCGCGCCAAAAGCTTGTTGAAGAAGTTCGCCGCCTTTTGAATCAACGATCTTCTCTAAATAATTAAAAATAAAACGAGCAGTTCTAAAAGTTGGACCTGCAATAAGAATTTTTGTATTGGGTTCAAAGATGCATTGTAAAAAACAAAAAATACTACCAATAAAACTTTTACCACAACCACGACCCCATACGCACATGGAAAAATTACGATTCATCATACCTTTGAGAGTCATCTCTTGATATGGCGCCAATTTAATTCCAGATAAAAGTTCGGCAGTAAATCCTACATTGTTTCTTAAAAATTTTGCTAAAGTAATACGAGCTTCTTTATCATCAAGCTCGCCTTTTAGCATTTTATACTCTTGATTTAAATCTACGAAATTTCCTTTGTATTTATCTGGGCAGTAGATCATAATTTCTTTATATCATATAATAGCTGCAAATCATAATTTACTGCTATATCTTTATTAATAAATATTTTTTCTATAACTCTAGAAGATTCTTTTCTATCATCTACAAATAAAAACTGCACGTTTTTATATATACTCATCAAAGAGCGCACTTTATGAAAAACAAAGTCTGGATTAACTTTTGTATTTCTAGAAATATAAGATAGATAATTAAATTTCAAACAAGTTGATAAATCGTTTTCCACAACAACGACAATTACACTTTCATTTTCTGCGGCTCGCTCTATTTCGCGACAAAATCTATCATATCCCGCGACTAATGTTCCAATGAAGTCTTTCAAAGATTTTCTTTCTATGAAAGTCTTTCCAGAAACATCCAAATCACTAAGACAATAATCTCCAAAGTCTAATTTTTTGACTTGAGTTTGCATAGAAAAGTCAATAGGCTTTTGCTCTCTTGTATCTACGTAAATAAATAAATCAGATGGAATATTATTTTCTATCTGCAAATTATTTACATTTAAAAATTTCTTCTCAAAGCCATTGTCCTCGCAGAACTTATAATAATCTCCAATTATTGTTTCTAAAAAATTTATACTTGGAATACCAGAAGACTTTAATTCAACCTGCGAAAATGGATAAATAGATTTCTTTTTATTCTTTCTCTTCAGCAGTAAAGATTTGCAATAATCTCCAACGATCAAAGGGTCTGAATTTTTCGCCCATCTTTTAAAGTTAATTTTAGAATTAAAATCACTTTCAAAATATTGCTCTTTATTTTTGAATATAATTAACTCCCCAGAAAGAAGATCTTTTCTAGGAAAATGAGTATGATAATAATCAGAAACTGTTATTTTATGAGACTTTAAATGTGAATGCAAATTCTTGTCTTCTTCAAAAGACTTATGACATATTTTGCATTTAACCATTTAGAATTTCCTCCCTTGAAATACCAAGAATTCGAGATTTCAATTCATCCATCTCTTCCATCTTGACGGTTTCTTCTTCTAGAGTCTTCTTTCTCATTTCAGCTAATCGAATCATTTTTTGGCGCGATTCTTCTTCTTTCCAAGCTTGTATCAAATTTATTATACTAGCATTACTCTTGATTTGATTACCTAATCTTTCAGAGCGTTTAGTTTTTAGATCATTAACAAGTTTTTGTTGTCTGCCAACGCATTGATTGTATTCACTTTGCGCCGTATTAATTGATTCAACAAGACCCATTGAAATTCTGGCGTCATTATCAGTAGCATTCTCTAATATTTTTTGAAGCTTTTCTACTCGTCGTTGAATATTTGAAGCTATAACTACTTCTGAAGCCAAAATAATATATTGATCTACTTCTTCTTCTGTAAGATCATTTTTATCATATGTATAACGTATAAATGAACTTTCAAATAAATCTCTATCAACAGCGCCCTCATAAGAATTAATTTGATGAACAAATCGATATGTATTGATATACTTCAATAAGCATTCTAAATCTTTCTTTTGTCTAGAATTTAATGTTTCGCGCTTTAAATTTAAGTCATAAATATATCTATTGACTTTATTTATCGCTTTATCTAAGGATCTTGGAGAAACGTAATCTTCCTGCGCGATTTCTTCTTGTTCTTTGTAAACATCTTCAGGAAGAATGTTTTCAGAAACGAATTTAGCGACAATTCTAGTTTCATTGTTTAAATTAGAAAGTGTTGGATTATCAAAAATAATGCGGGCCATCTCTAACGCCTTCATAGTTTTGGCGTTATTCAAAATAAACTGTTTGTTTTCTTCTGTTAAATCTGGCGCTTTAGTTTTCTTATATTCATGAGCGCCTCTTGCTTTTAAGCTACGTTTTGCTAAAAATGCTTGAACAAATTTACCTTCTTTACAGCGCCCATCTAATTCAGGTTTATCTGGATAAACTAATTTAATTAGTTCCAACAATGAAGGTGGATCATCAGGACGATTATTCCACTCATTGATGATTAGATTTTGCTGTTCTTCGGTTAACATATTAATAAATTTCTATACTGCCATTTTGAATTCCGGCTTTAATTTTTTTAATAATAGATTTCTGCATGTTTTTTATTTGTTTGTAGCCGGGATTTCTATTTTCCTCGCTGCTTTTGTAGCCCATCTTTTTCGCCGCTTGCTTTTCCGTCATCTTTTTTATATACAGCATTTCATACAATTTCCACTCTAACGGCTTTAATATTTTTTTCATTTTTTGATCAAGATCAATTTTGAACTTATCAATATCAATAGAATCTTCATAACTTGTGGACGCGCAATTTTCCAAAGACTCAAATGGTACAGGCATATTTAGATTGTATGCGTGTTTCTTATTTTTTTCCCATTCTTTGTAAAGAGGACAATTCGAGCATTGTTTACCAAACTTTTTGCACCCTTCATCTGGCTCCGCTTCGGGACATTGGGCGCATGGTTTAATAAAATTCAAATAGTTGTTTCGTATCAAATTCTTGATTTGATTCGATATGATACGATTCACCCAAGGAGCCAAAGGCTTTTTTGAATTATAAAGGTGCCACTTTTTATAAATATGAATTCGTATAATCTGAGATACGTCGTCAAAATCTATCCAGCTTAAACTAGATAGATTCCACTTGTTTCTCCTTTTCTTTATTTCATTGTCTATAACAGATATAGACTCTTCAAAAGATGGCGACTTTTTTCTTTTTTTGTTCATTGGTTCTTGATTGAACCCGCTTCTCTACGAAAATCATCCATTGTGTAGCCGCCTTCTGATCCTCTTTGCTCAATTGAACTCGAACTTGAAGTTCCTAGTACATTTTCAATTTTGATCTTTGAGCTTTCTTCTTTTTCAATATCAACATCTAGTTTAGAAGCACTAAATGCCAAATCAGTATCAATTTCTGTCTCAAAACCATCATCATCTTCTTCAGAATAAGAAGATTCAGTTTGCGCTAACCTTGGACGAATTTGTTTGGCCGCTCTGGGGTTCACAGAGCTGGCCGCCGCCATTTTAGAATTAAACGAGTTTCCGCAGTTAGTGCAGAAGTTGGGTTTTTCCATCGAATTGTGTGGCGTACCACATTTCTGACAGTAAATTTTCATATATGTATATTATTATTTCAGATTTTTAAGTTTATTCACCATAAACTTTACAATTTTTGATCTTACAATATCTTCTTCAGTGAAGCAGAATGTATGAATACCATGCATTTTACTTTCTTCGTCAGAAAACAAGGTGAATAGCTTTTCGAAGCCTCCAGCCTTGTTTTGTGGCAAATCCGTTTGCATTGGATCCGCGAGAACAAAACAGCGACTGAACTCTCCTAATCTAGTTAATACAGTAATTATCTCCTTGCTTGTACTATTTTGTGCTTCATCAAAAATAATAGCTTTTGCCGCCCAGCTCATTCCACGCGAATAATTAACAGGATACATTGAAATTCGCTCATCTTTTTCAAGTTTATCAACTTCGGCGCGGGGCAGTAATTCATCTAATTTTTCCAAAAACGGCAGATTATAATAATGTAATTTTTCATCAGCATCTCCCGGCAAATAACCAATTTTGCTGTCACTGCTTTCAACTGCGGACCTTATATATATAATATCAGATACTCTTTTATCATTTAATAATAATAATGAAACATATGTCGCAATAATTGATTTCGAAGTTCCAGCAGGCCCATTTATAAAAATAACGCGAGTATCTTTGTTTGTTGCTAAATCAATAAACTCTTTTTGTTTCGCGGTCCAATTTAAAGACCTTATCGATAATGAATCTTTAATTTTTTCACGTTGCGTTATTTTAGGAGATTGATCCTTCTTTTTGTCTTTCATCTTCTAAGCTATTATAATATTACATTCGTGAATAATAATAAAAAATGTCGCGCATGCTTTATCGATAAACCTATAGAAGATTTTCCATATTTCTCCACATCTGAAGCTGGCCGCAAAAACACATGCAAAGAATGCTCTAAGAAATTGGCCGTTATTCGCAGAGATTTAAAAGCGCAACATCCAGCGCCGCCGCCCGGTTTTTGCCCAATTTGTAACTTATATACAGAAAACTGGATATTGGATCATTGTCATTACAATCACACTTTTCGAGGATATATTTGTAATAGCTGCAATTTGGGACTCGGCAGATTGCATGATGATATAGAGTGTATTTATAGAGCTTATTGTTATATGACA
>Ga0075471_10000177_pt1 | contig 34458 bp, 54 predicted proteins | sample DEB19_08_DNA_2_FD_74787 | JGI IMG/M metagenome (GOLD analysis project Ga0075471, IMG submission 74787) | Aqueous microbial communities from the Delaware River and Bay under freshwater to marine salinity gradient to study organic matter... | ecosystem: Environmental > Aquatic > Marine > Coastal ...
GCGAAAGCGCCGAGGGCTACCTATGGATGAAACGTCAGGTCGAGATCGCCCGCGTGCATGTTGAAAACAACTTTTTTTTTAATTGACTAAACCAAACCATTATACACCAACACACACACACCACAATGGAAACCAACACCAACACCACCACACAAAAGACCACCGTGCACCTTTACGGTCACCAGTACGAGCTGAGCTACCAAGCGACCCGCCTGCACAACTGCATCAAGGTGGGCAACCCTATGCTAATCGGCCCCCGGCTGACCATGGACGAGCTTGCCTGCGTCTACGATCGCGTGCGCGACGCCATGCACCTGCACGCCATGACAAGCCAGCGCTGAGCCGGCAATAGTGAAAACGAAAAGGGCGACCAATATAGGCCGCCCTTTTTCGCAGGAACACACTAAATGGCTACCAAAACCAGTGACAAAGGTATGCAAGCGCCGCGACACCTGCAAGCGCACAAAGCTGCAACGGTGCCCGCTGCCGGCCTTTTTGCACTACCTTGGTGCCACCATGGCCATCACCGACCTGCAACGCTTACGCGGCATCGTGCGAGCTCTCAAGGGCACACCCCAAGCCCTGCAACACCTTGCCCACGCCACCGGTGCCAGCATCGCCAGCGTGCTGCTCGACCTGACCCGGCTGGAGCGCCTTGGCTTTTGCGTGGACTGGCGGCGCGATCACGTCGGGCTTTGCATCGACCCCGAGCCGGCACCGGCGCTGCTGCCTCGCCTGCGTGTCATTGAGGCGATCCTTGCCGATCCCGACACCTTGGCCGTTGAAATGGACGGGCGCGAGCCGCTGAATGTAGCCGGTGCGGTGCTTTGGCTATGCGCTCAAGACGGCGACGGGCTGTATGAGCTTGAGCGCACGCCCGGCAGGCTGAAGGTGCGTGCGGTCGGGCCTTTTTTACATGCCGAGTAAAAATAATAGAATTGAAAAACAGCAAGTTAGCGCAGCAAGCGTAAAAATAACATACCGTGCGTGCTTTTGTTTATATCTTTGACCCCGTCAACCACACAAAAGACCACCACGCCATGAAAGTAATGAACCACACCGAGTACATGAAGCGCACCCGCTCAATGGACATTGCCACCCTGCGTTACATCATTAAGGACGCCCGCGAAGCCATCCAAGCCATGCCCAACGGCGTCAACGCCGGCTACTACATGGACGAGGTACACTACTGCCACATGGAGCTGCGCCGCCGTGGCGCAGTTCAAAACTAATCGCACACTATCAACCCCAACACATACATGGAAACCACCCCCACCCCCACCCCCGCCATCACCTGGCACACCGACAGCTTCTGGACAAGCGCCGACACCAACGAGATCAACGCCGCCCTGGTGCAGTTCCACGGCTCCGGCATCGCAGTGCCCAAAAACGGCACCGCCAGCATCACCGCCCAGGTCAAGCGCAAGTACATGCTGCTTGACGACATCCTCACAGCCGTGCGCCCCGCCCTTGCCGCCTGCGGCTGCTTCATGGAGCAGCACCTGGCAGGCGACAGCGTGGTCACCCGCATCGTGCACCGCTCCGGTCAATTTATCGCCTCCAAGCTGCACTACGTGGCATGGGAGGGCGGCCAAGTCAATAACCTCATGAAAATGGGCGGCGGCCTCAGCTACCTGCGCCGCTACGCTGCCGCTGCTATCCTGGCCCTGCCAAGCGACGAGGACAGCGACGCCAGCGGTGCCGATCACATGACCTACCAACCAGCCGCCACCACACCGGCACCGGTGCGCCCCAACCCGGCAGCTGAAACCAAGGCCGGCCTGCCATGGCTCAACCTTACCGCCAAAAACGGCGGCACCACACCGGAGGGCGCCAAGGCGCTGGAGTACATCGACGCCGGTGGCAAGGTCGCCGACATCCTGCGCAAGTACCGGGTCAACAAGACCGACCTGGTGACCCTCAACGAGCGCCAAGACCGCGCCGACGCTGCTCACATGGACATCATCGACCAACAAAACCGCCAAGCCGCCGACCATGAAACAGCGCCCTTCTGAAGCCATCAGCCTGGTCATCCACACCGCCACCGGCGCGGTGTGGGTGCAGGCCAACCTCACCTGGGACGTGACCCGCTCAGCTGACTGGGCACCACCGACCGGCATGCCGACGTGCGACACCGTGCTGAGCTGGTGCTATGTAATTGAGAGCGCCCAAAACCTTGCAGGAAATTATATTTGCACCGCCGACCTGGCACCCTACCGCGCCGAAATCGACGCCGAGGTCATCAAGTACATCGAAACCAACCTACACGCATAACAATGGAAAACCAAAACCAAAGCACCGGCGCCCTGCTCAAGTGGGTGCCCACCCTGGCCAGCAAGGCCGACATTCAAACCGCTGCCACCGAGCTGACCCAGGCGGTGCACCGTGGCGACATCGACGCCAAGGAGGCCGCCGTGGCGCTTGACACCATGGCCAAGGTACTCAAGGCCGCCATCGACGACATCGACGAGCTGGTGCTCATCGAGCTGGGTAAGTATGCCAAAGGTGAGCGCATCCATGTGGGCGCCATCGAGCTGGCACCACGCGAAACCGGCGTGCGCTACGACTACTCAGCCTGCCAAGACCCGGAGCTCGACGCCCTGCTGGTGCAGCAGTACGAGATCAACGAGCGCATCAAGGAGCGGCAGGAGCTGCTCAAGGCCATCAAAGCGCCCACCACCGTAGTGGACGACGCCACCGGTGAGATCGTAACCCTGCACCCGCCGCGCCGCACATCGACAAGCTCCTACGCCGTAATCTACCCAAAGGGCTGAGCCATGGCCAAGCGCTTTATTGACACCAACCTGTTCAAAACCGCCCGCATGAAGCGGCTGCCGGCGCACCTCAAGCTGTTCTACGTGTATTTAATTTGTGAGGCCGACCACACCGGCACCTGGCGCGTGGAGCTTGACGTGGCCGCCCTGCGCATCGGCATGGACTTGCCTGGCGAGGACGAGCTGCTGGCCCAGCTTGAGGGCTTCGCGGTGCCCTTCGACGGCGGGACCAAGTGGTGGCTGCCGGACTTCGTTTCTTTTCAGTACGGCGAGCTCAACCCGGCCAACCGGGTGCACCGGGCGGTGCTGGAAAACATGGAAAAATACCAACTTGTTGAAAATGAGCCGGAAAAAATAAGGACCAACCAAGCCCCTAGCAAGGACCTAGCTAGCCCCTACCAAGGACCTAGCAAGGACCTAGCTAGCCCCAAGCTAGGGGCTAAGGATAAGGATAAGGATAAGGATAAGGATAAGGATAAGGACAAAGAGGCCGCGCCGAAAAAAAAACCGGCAGGCCCCTACCAGGACTTCATGAAAGCCTACACCACCTTCCTGGCCGATCGCAGCCTGCCCGCCCGCATCACCGAGGCCGACGGTGCCGCCCTCAAGGCCATCGTGGCCTACTTCGAGCAGGTGGACACGGTCAAGGCAGGAAACAAGACCGCGCTCGAGCTTTGGAGCTTCATGCTTGACAACTGGCACCTGCTCACCGACTGGCAGCGCGGGCAGGTGCAGCTCCGGCAAATCAACAGCCAACTGCCCAACATGATTGAAACCCTTAGAACCAACTATGGAAAACCAAAACATACCCCAACCGGCACCGGCTCAGCCGCTGAGCTCGCCGCAGCAATTCGACAAAGCATGGCTGGCAACGCCTAGCTACCGCACCGCCACCAGCGCTGCCGTGGTGGCAATCACCACCGGCGACCCGTGCATCGGCGAGCTGTACCGGCAAAACCCAGGCACCGAGTGCACACATAGCGCCAAGGAACTGCTGACCTTGACCGTCACCGAGGCCATCGCCACCTATGTGTCGATGCTGCCCGCCAGCCGATCAGTGGCCGCCAGCGCTTGCATCGCCATGGGCAAGGCCTTCGCCGAGCTGCATGAGGTGCGCAACTTGACCCTGGGCGAGCTCAAGACCTTCCTCGAGCTGGCCTTCAAGCGCCAGGCCTTCGGCAAGCTTTACGGCGGCTTCGGATACGACACGCTGCTGGAGTGGCTTAACGCCTACTTCGAGGAGCGCACCGAGGGCATCGTGCAGCATCGCGAAAACCAGCACCTGGTGGCCACCCAAGGCGAAAAGCACCGCCGCAACCGGCAGGAGGGCGACGCCTGGGCTGCCGGTGACCTCATCAACCAAAACCTCAACACCCCCCCAACCACATGAAACCCCAACAAATGACCTACACTCTCGAGCGCCTCATACGTGCCCGAGGCCTCACCAAGCTAGCCGTGGCGCAGGCGCTTGACATCACCCGCCCGACCCTCAACCGGATGCTGGCCGACCCGCGCCGGATGCGAGGCGACACGCGCCAACAGCTCGCCCAGGTGTTGCTGGTAAACATCAACCTGCTCGACGACCTCATCAACGGCGCCAGCACCTACACCCCGCAAACCATCACCGACCTCATCACCTCCAACCCACACCACCATGCCACAACAGCTTGACGCCTGCGTGCAGGCACTCATCGACAAGGGCTACACCGAAAGCCAAGCCTGGGCTATTTGCAAGGCCCAGGACGCACAAAAGCCCGGCGAGGGCTACACTGACCCACCCAAGCCAAAAACCGCGCCCAAGCGGCCCCGGATCAAGCCAGGAGGCCCGAAAACACTGCGCGACAAGTGACGCCCGGCACATGAGCACGCCCAAAACCCTATACCCCGAGCAGGTCATCGACCTCCTTGAGATCATAAGCGCCGCCGCCGACCTGCTCACCTTGCGCCAAATTGAAACCCGCCGCAGCGCGGTGGACCCGGTGACCCTCGCCGACTGGGACAAGGCCTACGGCGAGCTCCGGCAAGCCATCGAGCGCAGCTGGCCGACCATTGAAAAGCTCCTACAAAACCCACAAACAATTAACACACCCCCAAAACCATGAAAAGCAAAAAACAAAACGACGCAACACGCAAAAAGTACACCGCCGCCATCGAGAGCGCCCTGCGCCTGCTGGCCAAAGCACCGCGCAGCGGCACCGAGCTGGCCAAAAACCACAAAGCGCACAAAGCTACCGCCGCCATCACCGAAATCTTGGTCATGGGCGGGCTGGTGACCACCCAAAAGGACGGGCGCAAGACCATGTACCGGCTGACCGATCGCGGTGCCAGCCGGAGCTTTAAGACCAAGCCGCTGCTCGACCGCTACTTCAAGCACCGCGCCCAGCAGTTCGCCGGCTACAAGGCCAAGCCCAAGGCCAAGCCCGAAACCAACCGCCCCGCCGTGGTGCAGCTCAGCCTCATGGATCAAATCGCCAACAATCAAATGGCCAACAATTCGGAGCAGGCCCTAATCAACAGCTGCATAGTTTACCTAAACAGCAAGGGCTACACCATTTTACCACCCAAGGCATGAGCACCACCAACCTCACCCTTGAGGGCAAGCAGCGCCTGCTGCTCACCCGCGACGAGCTGTACGACAACTACCTCGAGGCCCGCTTCCGGCTCGACACCTGGCAGGCCGAAAAGCGCCAGCTGCTGAGCTTCAACCCAGGCACCAACGCCAAGGACACCGCCCGAGGCCGCCGTGAAATGATCGAGCTGCTGACCCGCCACATGGACGAAATCAGTGAGCAGCTGCGCACCATCGACACCCTAATCAGCCCGCCCCATGAAAATACCGCGAGCCACTGACCCCGACGGCGCGGTCATTTTTACCGATGCCGTGCCCACACCCACCGGCCAGCCTTACATGGGCTACGACGTTTTTATCACACCCGCCGGCCACCGCTACCGCAGCAAGCTCGGGCGTGTCAGCTACAACGAAAACGCGATCCTGGTGGAGCGCGATGCCAACGCCCCGGTGCACCTCAACCACGGCGGCTATCACCTCAACCGGTACCTGCTCACCGAGGGCCTGCCGCACTTCAGCCGCCTGGCGATCGTGGAGCCCGACGCCGGCTACATCTACCTGCCCCGCATCCGGGACGTGCTGGCCGAGGCGCTGCCATCCAAGACCAACCGCACCGGCCTCGCCGCGCAGGTGTTTATCACCCGCGAGTGGCTGCAACACTACACCGTAAACGTCACCGAGCACCTGGCCCGCCTTTGGGCTGAGGTGTACGCCCACCGCAAGCCGTAGCAAAGCAGGGCGGCCACGTGTCGCCCTTTTTGCTTTATTTTTGCCACATGCCGACCAAGTACAACAGCAATAAGGTGCGCACCGCCGAGGGCAGCTTCGACAGCCTGGGCGAGTACCGCCATTGGGTCAAGCTCAACCTGCTGCGCCAAGCCACCGACCCGGAGCACCGGGTGGTGGACATCGACCGGCAGGTGAGCTACCGGCTGGAGGTCGCCGGCCAGCTCATCACCACCTACCGCGCCGACTTCGTGGTGACCTATGCCGACGGGCGCCGCGAGGTGGTGGACTTCAAAAACCCGTACCTGCTGGCCAAGGGCAAGAGCACCCCCGCCGGTCAGCTGTTTACAATCAAGCGCAAGCTCATGGCCGCCTGCCATGGCATCGAAATCAAAACCGCATGAAACCAGCACCAACACCGACCTGGGTGGACATCGACACCATCCACCCCAACCCCACCAACCCGCGCCTCATACGCGAGCCCAAGTTTAAGCAGCTCACCCAAAGCATCAAGGACGCGCCATGGATGCTGGAGCTGCGCCCCATCGTGGTCAACGCCGCCGGCACCGTGCTGGGTGGAAACATGCGCCTGCAAGCCTGCAAGGCCGCAGGCCTCAAGCAGGTGCCCGTGGTGCGGGCTGAAGGGCTCAGCGCCGACCAGGAGCGCGAGTTTATCATCAAGGACAACGTGGGCTTCGGCGAGTGGGATTGGGAGCTGCTGGCCAACGAGTGGGACACCACCGAGCTGGTGGAGTGGGGCCTTGACCTGCCGGAAATAATTGAAAAGGAACCCGAAACACAAGAGGACGGCTATGAGATACCCGAGGAAATAAAAACCGACATCAAAGCCGGCGACCTTTTTGTCATCGGCACACATCGCCTGCTTTGTGGCGATAGCACAAAAGCGCAGGACTGGGAAAAAATAATGGACAGTAAAAACGCCGACCTAGTTATGACCGACCCGCCCTATAACGTCAACTATGAGGGTGGCACCGGACTTAAAATTATGAATGACAAACAAAGCGACGAAAACTTTGATACTTTTCTTTTGGACTTTTTTAACAACGCTAAACAAAACCTAAAACCAGGCGGTGCTTTATACGTGTGGAGCCCGCCGGGCTCCCCTGAAACGCAATTCAGAAATCAATTTAATAAATCCGGCTTGCTTTTGAAGCAGTGCTTGGTATGGGTAAAAAATAGCTTTGTTATGGGACGCCAGGATTATCAGTGGCAGCACGAATCATGCCTATACGGGTGGAAAGAAGGTGCAGCACACTACTTTACTGAGGAGCGAACAAAAAGCACGGTCATCGAGGACGTCATCGACATAAAAAAAATGACCAAGGACGAAATGAAAACTTTGCTAGAAAAAATCTTTGCACAAAAAATACCTACAACCGTACTTCGTGCGAACAAACCGAGCGCAAACAAGGAGCACCCAACCATGAAGCCAATTTTGCTCCTAGCTCCACTTATAAAAAACAGCAGCAAAATGGGCAGCTTAGTCCTTGACCCTTTTCTCGGATCCGGCAGTACCATGGTAGCTTGCCACCAATTAAATCGCCAGTGCTACGGCATCGAGCTTGACCCACAGTACTGCCAGGTCATTCTCGACCGCATGCTGAAGCTCGACCCCACCCTTACCATCACAAAAAACGGGAAGCCCTACACCCATGAGCAGGAGCCCAAGCCATGACCAAAACCGTGGACAAAATAAAACGCAATAAAAAACCCGCCGAGGTGCAAGCCCTGCCGGTCGAGCGCACCGAGGAGCGCACCCAACCGCTGGCCACCGAAATCCGCAAGCAGCGCCTGCTGGAGGCCCTCGAGAGCACCCTGGGCGTGGTGACCACCGCCTGCCGCAAGCTCGGCATCGAGCGCAGCACCGTGTACAGCTGGCTCAAAAACGACCCCGACTTCAGGGCCAAGTACGACGAGCTGCAAGGCGTGGCGCTCGACTTCGCCGAGAGCAAGCTGCACCAGCGCATCGCCGAGGGCTCCGACGCCTGCACCATCTTCTACCTCAAAACCAAGGGCAAGGCGCGGGGCTACATCGAGCGCACCGAAATAAGCGGCGCCGGCAACCCCATCGCCATCCGGGTGGTGACCACCGATAGCGACATCACCGGAGCCATCGATCAGCTGTGAAGCCGACCGCCGTTTTCAAGCGCAACCTGCTGGCCTACCGCGACGGCGCCCGCTACATCGTAAACCAGGGCGGCACCTCGAGCTCGAAAACTTACAGCATCCTGCAACTGCTGCTGCTCATCGCCGCCAAGCGCCCCGGCCTGCTCATCAGCGTGGTGGCCGAAAGCCTGCCACACCTCAAGCGCGGCGCCATGCGCGACTTTATCGGGATCATGCGGGCCGAGGGCATGTACAGCGAGGAGATCCACAACAAGAGCACCAACGAGCTGCACGTGCTGGGCAGCGTGGTGCAGTTTTTCCCAGCCGACCAAGCCCATAAGCTGCGCGGCGCACGCCGGGACCTGCTATTTATCAACGAGGCCAATAACATCACCTTCGAGGCCTTCAACGAGCTGGCGGTGCGCACCAAGGTGGCGACCTTTTTAGACTTCAACCCCGTGGCTTCCTTTTGGGTGCATGAGCACCTGCTGGCCGAGCCCGACCCGCGCACCGTGTTTATCAAAAGCACCTACCGCGACAACGGCCAGCTCGACCCCGCCATCCGGGCCGACATCGAGGCCCGCCGCGATCGTGACCCCAACTGGTGGCGCGTGTACGGCGAGGGCGAGGTGGGCAACCTCGAGGGCGTAATCTACACCAACTGGGTGACCAGCGACACCATACCGGCAAGCCCCCGCCGGTGCATCGGCATCGACTTCGGCTTCACCAACGACCCGACCGCCGTGGTGGACGTGCGGCTGAGCGACGGCGTGCTGCACATCGACGAGCTGCTGTATCGCACCGGCGTCACCACCGCCGACCTTGCCCGTTTCCTGCTGGCCGACCCCGAAACCGCCAAGGCCATCCTGGTGTGCGACAGCGCCGAGCCGCGCACCATCGCCGAGCTCAACCTGGCAGGCCTGCGAGCCGTGCCGGCTGAGAAGGGCGCCGACAGCGTGCGCAACGGCATCGACACCCTACTGCAACGCCGCATGCAGGTGACCAAGCGCAGCACCAACTGGATCAAGGAGGCCCGCAACTACCGGTGGCGTACCGACCGCGACGGCAAGAGCCTCAACGTGCCGGTGGACCTTTGGAACCATGCCCAAGACGCCACGCGCTACGCCGCGACCTACCTGGTGGGGCAGGATGGTGCAAAAATCCGAAGCAGGATCGTGGGCCGTAATTAAAAACACATTATTTTTGACCGCATGAACGCAAAGCTCACCCCCTACGGGCGCACCTTGGTGGTCATCGGCCTCATCGCCATCGCCGCCACCGTCGCCCTGGTGTGGTTAATCGGCCACACCGACCCGCCCGAAACCGACCCGGAGGGCACCGGCATCACCAACGTGCTGCAAGAGGAAATCGACCAGCTCACCCTTGAGCGCGACGACTACAAGCGCAGCATGGACTTGTTTCGCAAGCGCGTATTTTTGCTCAGCGACAGCCTCGACAACATCGAAACCACCACCCAGGAAACCCTTGACCGCATCCAAAACCTTAAACGCCAAGCCCATGAAGCTGCTGCTCGCGACTATCGCCGCTACACTGACGCTGACATCGAGCGCCTATTGTCAGACCGCTACACCACCGACACCCTCGGGCAATAAGCCGCCCGGCGTGCTTTGCATCCGGCGTGACTTAATTGAGCAGGCCCTGGCCGAGCTGGCGCAGTACGACGTGCTAAAGCTGCAAGCCAAAGAGTGCGACAGCCTCGCCATCCTGCACGAGGCTATTATGGACATCCAAGACAGCCTGCTGACCCTCACCACCCAACGGCTGAACACCTGCGACCGCCACATGGACGAGGCCGAGCGGGTCATCCTTGACCAAACCGCCCAGCACCGGGCGCTGGTGCTGAAAACCCGCAAGGAGCGCCGCCGCCTGCACCTCATAATCGCCGCGCTGGCTGCCGGCTTCCTCATCACCAACCTTTGACCATGAGCCCCTCCCTACTTTTGGCCACCCTTGCGCTGAGCGCACAGCTGGCCACCGCCCAGGTGCCCGACAGCACCACACTGACACCCGACAGCACCACCGCCGTGCTGCTTGCCAAGCCCAAGGTTGAGCTGGCCAAGCTGTACCTTGCCGAGGTGCAACGCGTCACCAAGGTCATCAACCTGCTGCCCTTCGACACGGTGCAGGCTGACGTGCCCAAGGTGCGCTACACCGACGCCAAATTCACCGCCGTCACCCGCAAGGTCGAGGCCTACAACGCCACGCTGGCCGAGCAGTTCCTGGTCATTATACCCTACGCCGACAAAGCGGCAATCGTGCGCGAGATCATCTACCTGCGAGGCATCAAGTGAACAGCGAAACCATCAAGCGAGGCCCCGGCAGGCCGCGAAAAGCGCACCAGGAGCGGCAGCGCTACCGCATCAGCATCGGCTTCACCGACGTGCAGTGGCTGGTGCTGCAACGGCGGGCGACCGACCTAGGGCTGACCCTGCACGAATACATGCGGGCGACGGTGCTACAAAGCATCAGCGCCTAGACCTGCGCGGTGGTGTACCCAGAAGCACGCCCACGCCGGTAGGCAAGGGACGGAGCCGGAGCATGACCGGCCCGCGCAACCAATGAAAGAGGAAAAAAACCCCCGACGCACCCGCCGGCTGGCGCTATGCCACGCCTGCCAGTACAGCGAAACCATGGCCGTGGCCGGCATCACCTGCGGCCCCTTCCCAACGGGCGCCTACGTGGACCACGACGGGCAGCGGGTGCACCTTTGCGGGTGTGTCATGGCCCTCAAAACCGCAATACCTAGCGCCACCTGCCCCATCGGCAAGTGGTGACCCGCCTATGCTTGACCTAGTAATCAACGACCACGCCTACCCGGTGCCCACCAGCTGGCAAGAGGTGACCCTCGGCCAGTGGATCGCCATGGCTGAGCAGGCCGGCGGCCTTGACCACATCGGCCTGCTAGCCGTGTTCACCAAGCTCCCCATCGAGCTGCTTGCCAACCTGCCCTGCGATGCGGTCAAGCTCGAGCTGGTGCCGGAGCTGGCCTTCATAAGCGAGCCGCTCGACCTTTTCGCCTTGCCACGACCCACCAAGTTGACCTTGGCAGGTCAAGAGCTTGACCGGATCGACGACCCAGGGCGCGAGCGCTTCGGGCAGCGGCTGTACATGCAGCAGCTGGTGGGTGCGGCAATGGCTACCGAGGCCGACCACTGGACCTTGGTGGCGCCGACCATCGCATGCTATTATGCCCCCGCCCTGCACCCCGAGGGCAAGTGGGACGACCGCCACGTCAAGCTGGTGCAGGCGCAGGTGCTCGACATGCCGGTGGTGGACGCCTACCCCGAGGCCGCTTTTTTTTTGAGTGGCTACGCCGTGTATCGGAAGCCGAAGCCGTACAACTGAAGGTTCAAAGCGATGCAATAGAAATCGAGGCCGGAGCCGCTAACTTTGAGCGCTTCGCGGAGTTCAACAGCTTGTACATGCTTGCCGGTGGCGACCCCACCAAATTCGAGGCGGTGTTCAACCTCAGCTATTCGGAGGCGTTCACTACTTTAGCACGCAAGGCTGAAGAGGCACGCTACCAAAAGCGGCTCAACAAGCTCATAAACCGAGGCGACACATGAGGGCGATCGAGCAACTACTCAAAACCGTGGCACTGGCCACTGAGGGCGTCACCCACTACGGGCGTGGTGCCAAAGCGTACAGCAATCTGGAGGGCAGCGAGTACCCGCGCATCTGGGTGCACCTCATTAACCCGGTGGACACCCTGCACCAAAGCGGTGCCGTGACCAGCGTGTACGAGGTCATCGGCGAGGTGACGGCCTTGGCCGACTACACCGCCGACATCGCCAACAATGAGGCGGCCACCGAGGCCTACCTTGACACCATGGAGGTGGTGCAGGCGATATACCTGCGCTTCATTACTAACCTCAACCGGCACCCGCTCAACAAGCGAGCCATCGGCCAGGTGAGTAGGCGCGAGGTGCTGCATGAATACGACGACAACGTGGCCGGCTACGTGTTCACCTTCACCATCGGCATCACCGAAACCATAAACTACCAATGCCCCTAAACCAAGACAAGGTACGGGCAGCGCTTGAGCGTGCCGGGCGGTCGCTAATCACCGACCTGCAAGCGAGCATGGCAGCCAAGGGCGCCAACGCCACTGGCAAGACCAGCCGCAGCTTGGCGTACAGCATCACCTTCAGCCCCAACGCCGTGCAGTTCCTGCTGACCGGTGGCACGGGCTGGGCTTTTGTCGAGCAGGGCCGTGGCCCCACCAGGCGCGACGGGCCGGGTGACGTGTACCGCGCCATCGAGGAGTGGGCAGCGGCGCGTGGCATACCTCAGACCCGCGTGCCGGGCATCGTTAAAACCATCCACGAAAAGGGCACCCGCCTGCACCGCCTGGGTGTACGGCGGGACATCTACACTAGTGTAATCACCGACAAGCGCATCGCCCTCATCACCGAGGGCGTCGGCATAATCGCCGAGCGCGAAACGGCCAGCGACATCGTGCAAGCCTTTAGACCATGAGCATACAGTACCAAGTACCCGAGCGCACCCACCAATACACTGGTGAGGTCAGCCGGTGGGCTTCAAACCGGCAGCCGTACATTTTCACCTTCTACCGGCGCGACGCCCCCTGGGACACGCTGGCCGACAAGGGCGGCTTTGTAGAGATCACCAGCCTCGAGCCGGGCTTCAGCACCGGCAACCCGGTCAACTACCTCAACAGCACCGCGCTCAAGGGCACCAAGGTGACCATTGTAAACCAAAACGGCGAGCACCGCACCGGCACCATCACCGCCCTAGCGCAGTGGGACGCCAGCATGAAGCGCCTGCAAACCGACATACCCTGGGACGTGTTCGGCACCATCGTGGGCGGTGGCTACCTGGTGTTCGCGGCCATCCAAGCCTACCGGATCAGGGTGCAGCTCACCGGCACCAGCCCCCGGCTGGGCACGGTCAACCTGGGCACGGCGGTGGGCACGCCCGACAGCCTCGGCGTGCTGAAGCTCGACGTGCGCGAGCTGCTCACCTACGGCATCGACAAGCAAAACCGCAACACCTACACGGGCCTCAACGAGCTCGACCCGGCCAGCTGGCTGAGCTTCACCGCCAAGTTCGGCGACAGCTTCTACGCCGATCGGGAGCGCAGCACGGTGACCGACGAAACAATCGGCACCGGCCCCAACGAGCCGTACACGTTCTACGCCATCGACGGCGTGCAGTACCTGCTCGACCGCTACGGCAGCAACTTCGCCGAGTACTTGGTGCCACAAGCGGCGGCCTACCCGGCGCGGTGGCTTACGGCCTTCCCCGAGCCTACCCGCTTCATCGGCTACCCCTTCAGCGTGTCGGCGCTCATCAACCAAGACGCGGGCCGCGAAAACATCAACGTGGTGGTGGACGGTGCTGCCATCGGCACCCTCGACAACACCCTCGGGACGGGCGTGTACGCGATCAACCCAAGCGACACCCCGACCACGACCACCAGCCCCATGTACCTCGAGAACTTCGGCACCTCCGGCAACTTTGCGCTGGTGGCGGGCTACGTGGCGGCGGGCTACACCATTGACGTGTCGCCGGTGCCCGTGTCGCCCTTCCAAGTAACCGAAACCATCACCTTGCGCAATAACCTCGACTGCCACGCCTACCCCGTGTACCTATGCTGGCGCAACAGCCTGGGCGGGTGGGACTACTGGCTGTTCGACAAGCGCCACGAGGTGAGCTACACGGCAAGCCAGGCGGCGGCCTTCGAGCTGTACGTGCCCGACCTGCAAGCGGCCAACGCCCGCAGCCGGATCATCCAAGCCAACCAGGTCAAGGTGCTCACCTTGGGCGACCTGGTGGACGAAATCACCCTCACGGGACTGGCCGAAATCGAGCGCAGCCCGCAGGTGTACATGCTTTGGGACGCCCCGCAGCTGGCGGGCATTTTTCCCGAGCGTGCATGGCTGGCGGTGCGCATGGTGCCCAAGGGCTTCAAGTACTTTACCAACGCCGGCAACTTCGAGGTCGAGGTGAGCGTGGCCCTTCCGGATCTTTACAGCGTGCGCAACTGACCCATGGCTGACGTATGGCTTTATGTAAACGACGAGCCGCTTGACATCGCAGGCGACACGACCCTGCCGCTGACCCGGCAGGTGCAAAACATCGGCGACCTCGACGCCAAGCTCGGCAGCTTCAGCCGGAGCTTCACGGTGCCGGCGACCGATACCAACCAGCGCCTGCTCGAGGGCAGCTTCACCTTCCAAAACGCCACCAAGTTCCCCTACCGGAGCACGGCGGCGCGGCTGGTCATCGACGGCATGGAGCTGGGCGTGGGCAAGCTAATCATTGAAAACGACGGGCTGAGCCCCACCGAAATCCGGCTCACGTTCTACCTAGACAACGGGCCTTTTTTTCAGCTTGCCAACGCCATCAACCTGCACGACGTGCCCATGGGGCTGGGTGAGCACCTATACACCAACGCGGCGATATTTCAGAGCGCCGACCTGGGTGGGAGCGGTGTGCAGTACATCTACCCGTGCATCGACTACACGGGCGAGGCGCAGTGGTTCCCCAGCACGACCATCACCAGCGGCGTGTACCTCAACCGCTTGTTTCCTGCCAGCTTCACCCGCTACGTGCTGGCATGCCTTGAGCAGCGCATGGGCTACACGTTCACCGGTGACATCACCGACCCGCAGTACCTCATCGACGGCGTACCGACCGACCTGCTCACCGACCTCATCTGGCCCTTCAGCGGTTCCAAGTTCACCCGCGACACCAACTACGCGGGCCGCAACACCTACGAGCTGTACGCGGTGGCGCCGGCCTTGACGGTCAACAATACCAACCTTAAGCTCACCGAAACCCTACCCAGCGGCCTGCCCAACGGCTACCGGCTGGGCGGTGGCGTGCTGCCGGTGACGGCAACACCAGGCCCCAACGAGTACTGGCTGCTTCAGCAGCCGCAAACCGCCGACCGCTCCGACATCCGGGTGACCATCTACGGCAGCGCGAGCTTCGGCAGTGCACCGGCGGCGGCCTTCACCCCATCGGCCAGCGGCCTCACCACCAACGCCACCGACCTGCTGGGCGAGTTCACCCTGGCAAGCAGCGGCGCGGTGTACCAACCGGCACCTGGCACGCTGAACTTTAGCGGCAGCGGCATGCCAGCGGGCACGTACACCTTTTGGCTAGCCTTCACCCTCAAGTGCGACGCCCACCGGAGCTGGAAGGTGCTTTACAACAGCAACGGCGCTGCCATAACCACCACCAACCTCACCACCAACGTGCAGTGGCTACGCGATCGCGGCACCACCGAGGAGGAGCGCGAGGTGCGCTTCACCTACCCCGACAACGTGCGGGTATGGTCAGCCACCACCGAGTACGAGGAGGGCGACCTGGTGACCTACACGGGCAACGTGTACCAGTGCGTGGTGGGCTGGCAGCTTGGCAATATTCCCGGCATCAACGCCGGTTGGTTCCTATGGAGCCCGCCCAACTACCCACCGCGCCGGGCGACCCGTGCATGGGTGAGTGGCACCACCGGCCTGCCGGCAGTGACCGTGGCCGGGTGGCTTAAGATGCTGGCGCAGGCCTTCGGGTGCATCCTGCTGGTGGACGAAACGCGCCGCCAGGTTGAGTTTTTTCAGTTCAAAAAGCTGTACCAAAACATCGGCCAGGCCAAGGACTGGACCAGCAAGCTGGCCAACCCGCAGGCGGTCAAGTGGAGCACCCGCTCACAACTTTACGGGCAGGCGAGCACCCTGCGCTTCATGAACGAGGAGGCCGAGGGCACCATCATGGGCAGCCACACCTTCACCGTGGACGACACGACCCTGCCGGCCACCAAGGACGTGGTGCAGCTTGCCATCGCCAGCAGCGACGACTGGCAGCGGTGGGAGCAGGTGACCATCACCCCCGACATCTATACCGCGCCGCTCATCCGGCGGCTCAACACGGCGGGCGAGTTCGCCGGCAGTGGCAGCGCCAAGCAGCGCCTGCTGTACCTCAACCGCGTGGACGACGTGCTGGGCGACATGAGCTACTTTAAGCGCGACGGCACGGTGTACAATCAGCGGAGCCAAAACGTGCCGTTGGCGTACTTCGGCGTGGTGCCAGGCAGCACCCCCAACCGGGCGCTGGGCTTCGAGAACCTTTGGCCGGTGCACCACTACTGGCTGCAATTCATAACCAACCCGCTGCGGGAGCTCAACGCGACTGTGGTGCTCGACGCGAGCGACGTGTACCTGCTCGACTTCCGGGTGCCGGTGTACCTTGAGCCCTTCGGCGCTTACTTCTACATTCAAAAACTAGCCGACTGGGTGCCGGGCAAGCCCTGCCTGGTCGAGCTCATAAAACTGTAAACCATGGCGGAACGCAAGGTGGTCATCGTAGACCTTAAACTAGAAACGGGCGCCTACCTTAAGAACGTGGTGGACGCCAAGGCCAAGGTGACCGAGCTGAAGGCGGCCAACTTGGCGCTCAAGCAAAGCATCGAGGAGGCGGCGGCAGCTGGTGAAAACCTTGACGACCTCAACGTGGCACTGGCGGCTAACGAGGCGGCCCTGCGCGATGCCAACACCGAGCTCAAGCAGTACGAAAAGCAGGTGGACAACGCCACCAAGGCCAACAAGGCGGCGGCGGGCTCATACGAGGAGCTGTACCGGCAATACGTGGACGCCGAAATCCGGCTCAAGACCTTGGCCGACACGGTGCAGCGCAACGCTGACGGCACCATCGAGCTGACCGACGAGTACAAGGCGGCCAGTGACGAGGTGCGGCGGCTTAAAGACGGCCTGCTGGAGTTCAACGCGGGCATCAAGGACGGGCGGCTCAACGTCGGCAACTATTCGCAAGCCATCGAGGGCGCCATCGGCAAGCTCGGCGGCCTTGGCAAGAGCCTCGGCCCTGCCGGCCAGTCCCTGGTGGCGGTCAGTGAGGGCTTTGAGGCCGTGAAAAACGCCGGCGCGGGGCTGAAGGAAAACATCACCGGCTTCGGTGAAAGCCTCAAAAGCGCGGGCGGCCTTGGTGCCAACGCTATGAAGCTGCTGCGCACGGGCATAATCAGCACCGGCATCGGTGCCCTGGTGGTGCTGGTGGGCAGCTTGGTGGCCTACTTCACCAAAACCCTCGACGGCAGCCGCCAGATCAAGGTGGCCTTCGCGGCCATCGGCGGGGCGGTCAACAACCTGCTGCAATTTTTGGGCAAGCTCGGCGGGCAGCTGATCGGCGTGTTCACATCGCCGATTGAAAACGGCAAGAAAGTTATCGACTACCTACAAAACACCTACGTCAAGGCGTGGCTAGGCATCGGCAAGGTCATCAAGGGCGTGTTTACCCTCGACCCTCAAGCCATCAAGGACGGCGCCGACGAGGTGGCCGGAGCGGTCAAGAATGGAGTGGCGCCGGTCAAGGCTTTAGCCTCCGGCTTTAAGGAGGCGGGTGCATCGGCAGTGCAAGCGGCCAAGGATGCCGCCGACCTTGAAAAGCGCACCCAAAAGGTCGCCGAGCTGAAACGGGCAAGCGCGGCGCAAGACGTCAAGGACAAAAGCTCCGCCGAAAACCTGGTCAAGCTGGCCGAGGACCGCAGCCTCAGCGAGGAGCAGCGCATCCAAAACCTGCGCGATGCGGCAGCCCTTGAGCAAAAAGTGGAGGCTCGGCGCCTTGCCATTGCCGAGGAAACCCTGGCCCTTAAGCGCGAGGAGGCACGCATCAACGGCGAAAACGAGCAGCTGCTCGACGACATCGCCGCCGGCGAGGCCGAGGTGGCAAGCATCAAAGCCGAAACCGCCGGCAAGGTCGCCGACGCGAACATAAAAGAGCGCACCCTTCAGCGCGACTTTGCTGCCCAGCGTGCCGCCTTCCTGGTGGCCGAGGCGCAGGCCGAGCTCGCACTGCTGCAAGCCAAGGGCGACGACACGGTAGCCATCCGAAAGCGCATAGCTGACGAGGAAAAGAAGGCCGCGCTGGCGGCGCTCAGCGAGGGCACCGCAAGCCGTGAGGCCATCGAGAAGGCGTACCAAGCCAAAATACTAGCCATCGACCAGGAAACCGAAAACGCCCGAGAGGCGGTGCGGCGCTCGGCCTTCGACAAGCAGGTGGCGCTGTTCGGTGACAGCAAGGAAAAGGAGCTGGCGATCAGTGCCGAAACCTTGCGCCGCGAGCTTGCCGACTTCGACAAGCGCACCACCAAGACCGACGAGGACATCAAGCTGCGCGAGGCCATCCTGCAAGAGGGCGCCAACCGCCTGCTGCAAATCGAGCAAAATTACCAAGCCCAAAGCGCACAGCGGCAGGCCGAGGCGGCACAGCGGGCGCTAGATCAGACCACCCGAAACATTGACGCGGAGGCAACCCTCAAGCGGCAGCAGCTCGAGCTTCAGCTGGCGGCCATCGACGCCAAGCCGGTGGAGCAACGCACCGCCGCCGAGCTGGAGTTCCAACGGCAGGCGGCAGCCGAGAGCGTGGCCATCGAGCAGGCGCGGCTTCAAGCCATCCTGGCGGCCCAAGTGGCAGCGCAAGCGGCACGGGTGGCCAACGAGGAGGCGGCCTACCAAGCCAACCGCACGCGCACCGAGGAGCAGCTCAGGGCTGCCGGTGTGGCCGAGGAGGCCATAAAATCGCAGCTGGGCGTGCTCGACAAGGCACGCGCCGACCAACGGGTCAAGACAGAGCAGGAAACCAGCACGGCCATCCAAGGCACCCAGGCGGCGCTCAACCAGGCGCTGGTGGACGGCCAAAAAACGCAGCTCGAGCAAACCGGCAACCTGCTGGCCCTGCAACGCCAAGGCGCCAAGGACAACGTGGACGCCCTGCGCAACACCTTCAAAGAAATCGCCGGCATACTTGCGCAGGATGAAAAAAACCGCAAAAAGTACGCGGCGGTGCTCAAGGCTTTGCAAATCGCCGAGATCACCTTCAGCCTTTACAACGAGATCGCCGGCTATTGGGAGGGCGCCGGTAAGGACAGCAGCAAGTCGGTCATCGGCGGCATACCGGCCACCATCCTGGCGGGCATACGCACGGGGCTGGCAATAGTTCGCGCCGGTGCCGGCATCCAAGCCATCAACGCGCAAAAATTCGCCGAGGGCGGCATGACCAACCTGGGCGAGGTGGTGAGCCAATACCAACCGCGACTGGCCGCAGGCTTCGCCGGTGGCTACGTAAACGGGGCTACCCTTTGGCCGGGCCGTGGCCGCTTCAACCTTGCCGGTGAGGCGGGGCCGGAGTACGTCACCCCCACCTGGCAACTACGGCAGGCGCCGGGGCTGTTCGCAGCTTTGGAAACATGGCGCACCACCGGCGTGCGACCCTTTGCCGACGGCGGGCTGACCGCTGCGGCCATCACCCAGCCGCTGCTCAACACGGCCAACGCCATCGAGGACGCGGTGGCGCGGGGCTACATGAAGGCGCCCGCTCCCGTGGTGGCCGTCACCGAGATCAACGACGTAACCAACCGTGTCGCTGTCATTGAAAGCCGCGCTAATCTTTGACCACCTCAGCGCTATGCGCCGCGACGGCACGCTGACCGCCTTTGTGCGCAGTGGCCTCATCGGCCCCAAGGCCGTGGCCTACCTCGACATGTACCTGCGGGTGCAAGAAAAGCAGCGCCGGCTGAGGCGCACCCCGCGCAAGGTCATTATCATACAAGTGGCCGAGGAGTACCGCGTCAGCACCGCCACGGTGTACCGCGCCATCAACCTCATGGAGCTACCCCTACAAGTGCAAAGCGGTGCAACCGCCGCGCCGTGAAAACCTATACATTTGTCCGCTATATGGCAAAGCCTGGTATCATTAACATAATCGGCGACGTTGGCAGCTTCGGCGGCGTCAGCCTCGCATCGGTCATGGAGCAGGTGGCAGCACAGCCCCGCGCCAAGGAGTACCTGGTGAACATCAACAGCCCCGGCGGCGAGGTGACGGAGGGCTACGCCATCCACAACTACCTGGTGAGCCTTGGCAAGCCGGTGACCACTCGCGGCATCGGCCTGGTGGCATCCATCGCTACGGTCATCTTTTTGGCCGGGCGCAAGCGCGAGCTGTACCCCTCGACCCAGTTTCTAATCCACAACCCGTGGACCTTCGGCGAGGGCGACGCGGCGGAGCTTGAGCGCAAGGCCGCCGAGCTGCGCGAAATCGAGCAGGGCCTGGTGAGCTTCTACGCGCTGCACACCGGTGCCGAGCACGACACCCTGCGCAGCCTCATGGCGCTCGACAAAATGATAAGCGCCGAGCAGGCCCTCGAGCTGCGCTTTGCCACCGAGGTACTCACCCCGGTGCAGGCTTACGCGACCATCAAATCAACACAGCATACAAAAAACACAACCATGAGCAAAGTAGGCAAAATCATCAAGGACGCCTTCACCGCACTGCGAGCCAGCGGCGTCATTTTCAACGAGAAGGTCATGACCGCCGACGGTCAGGAGCTTGAAATCACCATGGCCGGCGACATGATCGCAGTGGGCGACGCGGTGACCCTTAACGGCGAGCCCGCCACCGGCGAGTTTGTACTGGCCGACGGTCACATCGTAATCGTGGACGGCGGTATCATCACCGAGGTGAAGGTGCCAACCGTCGAGGAGGCACCAGCGGCTGAGCCTGGCGAGGTCGAGGACCTTAAGGCGCAAATCGCAGCACTTCAAGCCGAGGTGGCAAGCCTCAAGGTGGAAAACACCGAGGCCATCACCAACCTCGAAATAATCACCAACCACCTGCGCAAGCTGAAGGTCACCGCCCAGGTGCCCGCCAAGGCTGCCAGCTTCAATCGCACCAGCGCTGCCGCACCGGCACCGGTGGAGCCCACCAAGGACGAAATCAAAGCACGCCTGCAAGAGCTTCAAGCTAAGACCAAGAAGCGCGGCACCGTGGCCATCTAATCACCTCAAAAGCAAAAAGACAACCAACCAAACATGGCACTAATCAACAACCTCCCCGCGTTGTCGCCTCAGCAGGTGACGACCATGGCCGAAACCCTATTCGAGGGATTCTTTGCCGACCCCACATTGACCTCACTGGTGACGGTGCAGGAAGGCATCAAAGCCGACAAGCAGCTCATCATTTGGGACCGCCACAGCGGCCTCAGCGGCAAGCTGCAAAGCGCATGCCCCACGCCAACCAACAGCACATGGGGCTTCGACACAGTCGAGAAAACATGGACACCCAAGTACATCGGCGACCGCTTCGAGCAGTGCTACGGCACCTTCATGGACACCTTCGTGCAGTGGATGCTGCAAGCCGGTGTAAACAAGAGCGACTTCACCAGCACCGAGCTGGCGGCCTTCATCGTGTCGCAACTTCAAGACGCCCTTGCCGAGGTCATGCAGCGCTTCTACTGGTTCGGTGACACCGCCATCGTGGCCGGCACCAACAACAGCCTGGCCGCAGGTCAGCAGGTGTACTTCAACGCCATCGACGGCATCTGGGCGCAGGTGTTCGACATCGTATCAGCTACCCCTGGACGGCAGTCAACCACCGGCCTCACAACCAAAAACGCGCAGGTGACCTATGCCCTGCAAAAGTTCAACGCTACCGACGTGAGCAACCAGGTCGTGAGCAAGGCCCTCGACGAGGTATGGTACGACGCCGACATGCGCCTGCGCAGCATGCCCAAGCCTGACCTAGCGTACTACGTCACCCAGTCAGTGTACGACCAGCTCGAAAAGGAGCGCAAGGCCATCAGCGGCATCGACCTGCCCTACACACGTCAAGAGAACGGCATGAACACCCTCACCTGGAACGGCATCGCCGTGCAGCCCATGCAGTTGTGGGACCGCATGATCGCCTCCTACTTCGGTGACGACGCTACGCCGGCTTACAGCATCCTGCCCCACCGCGTGCTGCTCACCAGCAAGACCAACCTGCTCCTCGGTGTGGAAACCACCGGCAGCCTCAGCGAGCTCGACGCGTGGTACTCACGCGACAACGAGGTCATGGTGGCCAAGTTCGGCGCAGCCATCGACGCCAAGGTCGGCATCGACAGCATGATCCAAGCAGCTTACTAATCGACTAAAACAGCAAGACATGAGAAACACCCTAAAAATCGTTTACAGCCTGCTGGCCGGCATCACCTTCGCGGTGCTGTTCGGTACCTTGGTCGGTGGCGGTGACGTGGTGACCAGCTGGGTCATCACCGCCGTGAGCTTTGCCGGCAGCCTTGCGCTGACCTATGGCTATTCGCCGCGCGACCAGCGCAGCATGGCCTTCACCTGCGGAGCTATCACCGCTGGCATCACCCTCAACTGCAACGACCCGATCGAGAGCGGCGTGGTGGCGACCTTCTACATTGCCAACAAGGACGACATCGACACCATCAGCTATGACCCGGGCAACCCGATGCTGGTGGACGGCATCACCATGAAGGCGACAAAGACCTTTTTCACCTTCGAGGGCCAGCTGCAAAGCACCGAGCCGACCTTTGCCATGGTCAAGGGCAAGTACATCAACCAGTACGAGCACACGGTGGGCTTCCTAATCTTTAAGCTCGACCCGACCACCAAGGAGCAAATTTTGAACATGAAGGACGGCAACTTTGTGTGCATCGTGCAAAACAACTACACGGGCGCCAACGGCGACACAAAGTACGAAATCTACGGCATCGGTGGCGGCCTTAAGGCCGAAACCATGGAGCGCAACCCGCTTGACGCTGAAACCTTGGGAGCCTACAAGATAAGCCTCAAAACGCAGGAGTACGCACGTGAGGCCAAGCCTCCGGTCACGTTCTTTGACACCAATATGTCAACCACCGACGCGGCCATCGCTGCGCTGCTGTAAGCCAACCGACACCTTGAAAAGGGGGTGGGCCTTGCCCCTCCCCTTTTTTTTTACCTTCGGCACATGAAACCACTGCAAGACGCCCTCGACTTCATGCGCACGTGCAACGTGTACAACGTAATCATGCGCGAGCCGGTGCGGCAGGGCTTCCTTGAGCTGTTCGGCTACGCCTTCGGGTGGCAGCCGGCATGCATGGCCTGCCCTGGCGACATCGAGGCGGCCATCGGCAAGCTCAACTGGCTGCTCAAGCGCACCGTGGGCAAGTACGACGTGGTGACCCAAGCCGATCAACTCATGACCTACAATATGAAACCGGGAGCCAGGGTGTACAGCAGCAAGCTGCGCATCATGGTGACCCACTTGAACTGCACCGACGAGGTGGCCGAGGCCATTATCGCCGAAAACCCCAAAAACGCCGCGTTTTTTACCATCAAAACCGAGGCGGGCGAGGGCACGGCCTACACTGCAACGCCTACTAAGGTGGTCAAGGTGGGCAGCGCTCCCGAAAAGCAGCCCGAGCCGGCGGTGGTGCCGGTGGCTGAGGTGGCAAAGCAAGCCCCAACGGCTGCGCCAGCTGCGAAATCAGCACCGGCCAAGGCCAACACCGCGGCGGCGGTGAAAAAACCCGCCAAAAAGGCCAAAAAGGCCAAACCGAAAACGACCTAAAGCATGCACGACAAGCTCAGCCGCATCGCCGTCCCCTCCTTTGCCACCAAGCGCATCGTCAGCCGTGACGACAAGAGCCTGGCGGTGCAGGTGTACGACCTTGACAACATCTACCCGCAGCGGGTGCGCAACGCTATCAACAGCAGCGCCACCGGTACGGCGTGCACCAACCTGCTGCAAAAGCACCTACGCGGGCGCGGCTACCAATCGGCAGCCCTCGAGGACCTGGTGGTGAACGAAAAGGGGCAAACCTTGGGCGAGGTGCACCGCCTGCTGAGCTACGACCGCGCCATGTACCTGGGCTGGGCTTACCACGTGAGCTACAACGCCATGTTGGAGCCCGTCGGCATCAAGCACGTGCCCTTTGAGTACGTGCGGCTGAGCCTGCCCGACGAGCTTGGGCACGTGTACACGGCCAAGCTGCACAACGACTGGGCACGCGAAAGCGGCAAGAGCTTCAACCGCAAGGACATTGTGGAGCTTGACCTATACACCGACGACCCGGTGCTCATGCAGGAACAGATCGAGCGGGCTGGTGGCTTTGACCAGTGGCGCGGCCACCTGGTGTACTATTCGGACAAGGGCCACCTGGTGTACCCGCCGGCGGTGTGCGACCCCGTTTTCGAGGACGTGCTGACCGACGCCGGCATAAAAATGTGGAAATTTAGGGGCATCAGCAACGACTTCATGGCCTCGTACTTTTGGGTTTTTAACGGCGAGTTCGCCACCGAAACCGAGCGCCAGGCCTACGTCGATGCGGTCAACAGCTTCCAAGGCGTGGACAACAGCCACAAGGTGCTGGTGGTCGAGTGCCCGGTGCCGGCAAGCAAGCCCGAAATCATACCGATCCAAAAGCAAGACAACGACAAGGTGTACGAGCTGACTGAAACGACGGTGCGCGAAAACGTGATCCGGAGCTACGGCCAGCCGCTCATGCTGCACGCCATACACCAAGCCGGCAGCCTCGGGCTGAGCAAAGAGTGGGAGGAGGCGCAGCTCAACTACGACCTGCGCACCGCCGACGACCGCACCGAGCTGGCGTATACCTTCAAGCCGGTGCTGGACCGGTGGGCTAACGGCAACCCGCAGCCCGACGGCAACTACACGGTGGTGCCCTTGACTGGCATGCCGGAGGTCAAGCCGATCGTGCCGCTCACCGACCAGCTCGACGCTGCCAGCATCGCCGGCATGCAGGCGACGGTGAGCAACCCCGCGCTGACCCCACCGCAAAAGATCAACATGCTGGTGGCGGTGTACGGCGTGGACTTCAAGGTGGCGACCAGCCTAGTGCTGGGCACACCCCTACCCATAAAAAACCCGTAACCCATGGCCGAGCCGATCACCCTCCTCATCAACCGCACTGACATCACACCCTACGCGCAGGTGGCCATCCACGCACGCGAGGACGCGATGCTGCAACCCTACATACTAGCGGCCCAAAACATCGACGTCAAGCCGGTGCTGGGCGCTGCGCTTTGGTACGACCTGCTCACCAACCCCTACGGCGCCTTCAACGCGGTGCTCATGGAGGGCGGCAGCTACACCGACGAAAACGGCAACACAGTCACGTTTCAAGGCGTCAAGGCCGCGCTGGCCTGCTTTACCTATGCCCGCTACATGCTGGCCAAAAACGCGGTGGACACGCCCTTCGGCATGGTGGCCAAGACCAGCGAGTACAGCACCCAGGTGGCGCCGGAGCTGCTGGTGAGCATCGCCAGCGAAAAGCGCAACGAGGGCAGCGCCTACATCCGGGAGTGCACCCGATACCTTGACCAAAACGCCGCGCAGTTCCCGCTTTGGGAAGCCACCGGCTGCGGCAAGACCAACAGCTCCAAGTTTATCCACCGTTTAACACCCGCCTCCCACTTCTAACCTATGGCACTCAACGACATCACACTGCGGTCGGTCAGCTACCCACCACTGACCACCAAGGGCAGCGCCCTGACCTACGCCGAAATGGACGACAACTTTGTCGAGCTGTACGCCTACCTGGTGAGCATGAACAGCGGCGGCGGCGTGCCACTTTACAGCATCGTGACGGGCTACACCGGCACGGTGTGGGTGGCCTATTCGGGCAAAATATACCGCCACATCGGCGCGGGCACCAGCACCGGTCAGATACCAACCAGCTACCCGGCAGTGTGGCAAGAGGTGACCAGCGGCGAGCTGACCCACGTGCAGGGCACCGATCAGGGCCTTGACACCGGAGGGGCCAACGCGGTGACCGCTGCGCAGCTCAAGGAGCTGGTGACCGGTCAGTACATCGGCACGACCTTGGCGAGCTTCGACGCCTTGGCAGGTGCCGGCACGCTGAAGCCCAATCGCATCTACGCGCTGAGCGACGCGCTGACCTTTGGCACCCTGCTGGTGCACACCATCAGCACCAGCCAGGTGGCGGCCAAGGCGCAGGTGCTCATGCGGGTGCCCGATCCGGCGCAGCTGCATCCGGGGCTGGTGTGGCAGCTGGGCGAAAGCTATGCGGCCAACGACCTGGTGGCGTGGGACGGGCTAGTTTACGAAAATCAAACCGGCGCCAACGGCAGCAACACGCCGCCCAACGACGCGGTGAACTGGCAGCCCATTGACCGGGCCGACCCCGAGTACATCGACACGACCCTCGAGGTGGTGGTGAACTATTCGGGTGGCACCTTTACGGTGACCGCTGCACATCAGCCGACCATCAACACCGACCTGGGCGGTACCGATATCACCGGCGCCAGTGAGCCGCAGGTGTGGGTGCTTGACGACGGCGTATACTATGGTAACACCGCCGACGCCATCAGCGAAATCGGCGACTTGGGACGGGTGCGCGGTGGGCTAATTAGAAACAACAGCCTGCGCCGCTCAACGGTGCAGCTCACCAAAGGCCTGCGTGGCGACTTCCAAGGCAACACGCTAACCAACGCCAACATGACCCTGCAAGCGGGCGGCGACGCTGACATCACCGACAACGACATCACCGGCGCCAGCTTGGTGTGGGCTTCTACACTGCAAGCAGGCGACGACCTCACCGGGTGCACCATCAACTTCCCGGTGGGCACCACGCTGAACATGCGCAGCGGCTACGGCGCCCTGGTGGGTGTGGTGGCAAGCCCAGCAGGCAGCAACGCGCAAGACGCCATCGACATGATCGGAGCGACCACCTTGGACAAAAGCGCCAACGGCGTGCCCGACATCTACGGCACGGTGGTGGTGACCAGCAGCAACGCGAGCGAAACCCTTGACCGCATCGAGAACGACGTGCGGCTCATGCCCTTAAAAATCATGCCCAACGTGGGGCTGGCGCTGAGCGTCACCACGGTGGCTGGCAATAGCGTCGGCACCAACGGCGAAATCGTGAGTGGCTTGGGTGGCTTTACCCTTAACGGCGACCGGGGCGACTACATGATTGTGGCACCCATCAGCCTAGGCGGCTTCGACGTGTATCAGCTCATCGCCTCATACGTAAACTAAAAACATGGCACTAATCAGAGGCGGCAGCTACCGCATCAGCGTAACGGTGACCAACAAGGCCACCGGCGCACCCATCGACCTCACCCCCGCCTTGGGCATCCTGGTGGGGCTTTACGGCGACGGGCGCCGGGTCATCGGCAAGTGGTCGCTAATCGACAAAAGCGCCGAGGGCTTCGGTCCGATCCTTGACTACACCGCTGGCGGCGTGGTCGAGGTGGTGCTCAACCGCACCGAGAGCTTGACGGCTTTGGAAAAGACCGCGCGGCTCGAGGTGGTGGTGGTACTGCCCGACCCCGACTTCGTGGACGGTGCTCAGTACAGCATCGCCACCGACATCGTGCTAGAGCAGGTCGAGCGGTCAATCTTTGAAGGTACGAGCGCACTATGAGCATCGAGCTGCAACTGGTGACCCAAGCAGGCGCCACGGTGCAGCCTGCCATCAACACCCAACCGGCTGAGCTCGGTGGTGGCCTTTTAATCGCCGCCGACTACCTTGAGTACACGGCAACCGCTGAGCTGGAGCTGGTGACCGCCGTGGCCGTGCAGGTCGAGCTTCAACTGCAAGCCACCGGCGAGGTGGTGAGCGGTGAGGTGGTGCCCACGCCCATGTACGACCTAATCGACGGCGGTGCACCCGGTGAGGTGTACGCCGGCATCCTTGGCTTTAACCTAATTACTGGAGGCTGCCCATAATGTTGACCGCGACTATACGCATGAAAGTACGCCGGGGCACCCTGGCGCAGTGGCAAGCCGCCAACCCGATCCTGCTGCATGGCGAGGTGGGGCTGGTGCACGCCGGAGGTGCCGGCACATCGCCTGCGGGCTTTGTGTTCGGCAACGGTGCCGACGACTTCAACACCCTCTGGGCGCTGAGCGCTCAAAAGTTCGCACCAGGCGAGGCCACCGGTGACATGCTCAAAAGCGTGTACGACAGCCTCGACAATGGCACCGTGAACAGCGCCCGCGTAGCTTACGAGGTGGACTGGGCTGACGTGACCAACCAGCCGGTGATCATAACCGAGCAGGAGGTGCGCACCTGGTGGGGCGAGCCGACGACCAAGGGCCAGATGCTGGCCTGGGACGACCAGGTGGGCGAGTTCGTGCCGATCGTGGCCGGTGACCCTGCGCAGGTGCTGGCCGCCGACCCCAACGCTGCCGCCGGTGTGGTGTGGGTGAGCCTGCCGGTGCCCGGTGACATGTTTACCAGCGTGTACGACCCCGACCAAGACGGCGTGGTGGTGGCCGCCGACGTGGCCTACGAGGTGGACTGGGCCGACATAACCAACAAGCCGGCGGTCATCGGCGACATGCTGACCAGCGTGTACGACCCGGACCAAGACGGCATCGTGGAGGCAAGCGAGCGCGAGCAGGTCATGGTCATCAACAAGACCGGCGCACCGATCGCCAAGGGTGCCATCGTGTACCTCAAGACCAGCAGCAGCTCGGCCAACTTTCCCGAAATCCTGCTGGCTGACGCAGCCACCGAGGCCGGCAGCTCGAAAACCTTGGGCGCGGTGTACGACACCATCGCCGACAGCGACACGGGCTACGTGGTGACCAGCGGCCAGGTGCACAACCTCAACACCAACGCATACAACGTGGGCGACCGGCTTTGGCTGAGCACCACCCCCGGGCAGGTGACCACTACGCCACCGGCATCACCCAACCACGCCGTGTTTATCGGCACGGTCACGCGCAAACAAACCACCAACGGGCGGGTGCTGTATGCCATCCAAAACGGCTACGAGCTGGCCGAGCTTCACGACGTGGCTGAAACGGCACCGAGCTCCGGCGACGTGCTAACCTACAACGGCGCCACCAGCTTGTGGGAACCGGCAAGCCCTGCACCAACCGGACCGACCACCGCGCAGGTGTTCGCCATCACTGCAACCTACTGACATGTACATACAAGACCAATACACCCTTGAGGCGGTCCTTGCCGCAGGCTACACCACCAACCAACCGGCGGTGGTGGTCAGCTACAACGAAATAAACAGCGCCGGCATGACCCTGCCGCAAAGCACGACCCAGGCCTACCTTGACAGCACGCCCACGGTGCTGCTGACCGGAGTCAGTGGTGCAGCTTTGCAGGTGGCTCACTTGAACATCTACAACGGCGACACCAGCAAGCACACGGTGACGGTGTACCTATACGACCAGACCAACCAATACAAGCTGGCGAGCTTTGAACTGCAACCGGGCGAAACCCTTGAGTGGTCGCGCGACATCGGCTGGCAGGTGCTTAGCGGGGCAGGTGCACCGGTGCTAATCGTGCAGGAGTACACTGCCGGCACATCGACATGGAGCAAGCCCAACGGCCTCAAGCGGGTGCTCATCGCAGCGGTGGGCGCCGGTGGTGGTGGTGGCAGCGGTCGCCGTGGTGCTGCGGGCACTAACCGCTTCGGCGGTGGTGGTGGTGGTGGTGGTGCGGTCGTATGGACGCAGGTGGCAGCGATGGACCTCATGGCATCGGTGACGGTAACGGTGGGCACCGGTGGCACGGGTGGCACGGGTGCGGGCAGTGACGACACCAACGGAAACCCAGGCACGGCAGGCGGCGACACGAGCTTCGGCGCGGTGGTCATCGCCAAAGGTGGCGGCGGCGGTACGGGTGGCACGGCTGCTGCCGGTACGGCGGGCACGGGTGGACAAGCTGCAAGCTGCACACCTTCTAGTGGACCCTACGCACTAACCGCTGCCGGTGGTGGTGCTGGTGGTAGCGGTAACGGTACGGCGGCGGGTGGTGGCTTTGCCGGTGCCGGCTCAGTCCCCGGCGGTGGTGGTGGTGGTGGTATCAACACCAGCAACACCAACGCAATCTCCGGAGGCGCTGGTGGTGGCGTGGTTCAAAACGGCGTACTGCAAACCGGCCCGACCTCGGGCGTGGCACCCAACGGCACCGACAACCGCAGCGTGTACCTGCTTTTCAGCTCAACCTTAACCACCAGCAAGGGCATCGGCACCGGCGGCGCGGGTGGCTTTCCACCAAGCACGGCAGCCGGTAACGGCGGCAACTACGGCGCAGGCGGCGGCGGTGGCCGCGCATCGGTGAACGGCACAACAAGCGGCGCAGGTGGCAACGGAGCCGACGGCCTTTGCCTGGTCATGGAAATCTACTAGCACATGCAACTTGAACACAACGAGCGCCAGCTGAGCGCCAACACCCTGCTGCGCCTTGAGCTATACGCGGGCTACGACTTCAACACCGCACCTGGCACCGTGAGCTGGCAGGTGTGCGAGTACATCGTGTACATGGCCACCGACGAGGTGACCGGCCTGCCGGTGCTCGACCAACACGGCGACCAGGCCTACACCATCAGCAAGCCGGTGACAAGCTCCGGCACCATGGAGCTACCCATGGCACTGGTGGCCAACTGGGGCAGCGACGACGAGCCGATCTTTGCGCATGTAGTCGCAAACCTTTGAACCGTGCAGCGTGGTGCAAACGAGCCGCCCGGCGCAGCCTTAAATTTACGCCCCATGCAATACGCGCAAATGACTGAAAAGGAGCTCCTGCTGGTGCTCACTGAGCGGCAAGAAAACCACCTCGACCAGCACCGAGCGCTGGCGGTCAAGGTGGCACGCATCGAGGAGAAAATCATCGAGGACATTGAGAACCGCGTGCGGCTGCTTGAAAACGAAACCAGCGAGCGCCGTGGCATGTACAAGCTGTGGCTCATCGCCGTGGGTGCCGTGAGCCTGCTGAGCATGGCCGTGGCAATTTATACCAACTTGAACCGATGAAACTGGTGAGCCGCTGGGCAAGCTATGCCGACACGTACAAGAGCGCCACGGCGCTGCGCTACGGCATCGACAACGAGCCCAGCGAGGAGGCGCTTGACAACATGCGCATCCTATGTTTCAAGGTGTACGACCCGCTGTGCGACTACTTTGGGCGCCGGCTACCCATCACCAGCTTTTACCGGAGCCCTACGCTCAACGTAAAAATCGGCGGCAGCAAGACCAGCCAGCACTGCAAGGGCGAGGCCATCGACATCGACTGCGACCCGCTGGCCACCTTGCGCATCACCAACGCCCTGCTGTTCGACTTCGTGCGCAAGCGCCTTGAGTTCGACCAGCTCATATGGGAGTTCGGCGACGACAAGCGGCCCGACTGGGTGCACGTGAGCTACAACGCCGGGCGCAACCGCCGCGAGGTGCTACGCGCCCGCAAAAGCCCCAAGGGCATCACCCAATACATACCTTACACCCCAACCCCATGACAAAGCTGAAACTGAAAACAAGCTACTATACCCAACCGACCGCGCCAGTGCTGCGCATGGTGGGCGACTTCCTCAACTACGTGAGCGCCTCCGCTGCCGTGTTCACGGTGGTGGCCGACGACAAGTGGCTGGCGGTGGCCTTCATAATTGTGGGCGCTGCCGGCAAGGCGATCACCAACGCCTTCACGACAGCCGAATGAGGCGCCGGATGCACTGGCTGGCCATGTACATGGTCGAGGTGTGCATGGGGCTGGCCATAGCCTGCCTGGTGGCCTTGGCTATCTTTTGGCGCTGAAGGGCGCAGCGTGGCCTTTGCGGGCTACTTTGGGGCGGGCACCGGGTGCTCGCCTTTTTTTTTATTTTTACCGCATGGACACCACCGAAACCACCACCCCGCAGGTAGTCGAGCAGCTCGCCACCTGCACCATCGAGCAACCCGACCCGATGCCCTGGGAGCAAAACCAGCGCATGCAGCTGACGGCGCACACCGTCGGCACCGACACCACCTACACGCTAGCCACCGAGGCGTGGACCTTCAGCACCCGCGACGGCATCTACCGCCTGGCCGACAAGCTGGCCGAGCTCGCGCAAGCAATCACACCATGAAGCGCACACCGATCGCGCAGCTCATACGTGAACTGCAAGCCATGACCGACCTGGTGAGCCTGCTGACGCCCGACATGATCCACGGGCTGCGCATGGCCATCGAGCAGGCCGAGCTCAAGCTGGTGGCTGAGCGGTGGGAGCTTGAGCGCATCTACCGAGCCGGCCACGCCAAGACCAACGACGGCAGCGAAAAGGCCGCCGAGGTGTACGTGGCGACCCTATACACATCAAACCCAAGCAACTCATGAAGCTAGTCATTCTCCTACCTTTGTGGTGGTGGTGGTACTACCGCCGCGGCTATTAAAATGGACGACGAACTACTGAAGGGCGGGCGCTGGTACGACGTACAACGTGCCGGCGAAACCGCTGCGGCCTTAACCGGCGCCCTTGAGGCCATGGCGCAAGCTGCTGAGCGCTCCGGCAACCTTGACCAGGCTGCGCACATCTACGGCACCCTGGTGCGGGTCATCGGCCCCAAAGCCTGGAGCGACCAGGCGCAGGGCTGGGAGCTGGAGTACCTGCTGCAAGAGAAGCGGCTACGCGACGAAATCGCGATCCGGCACCAGCATGAGCTTGACGCTGCGCAGCACATGACCAAGCTGCTGGCTTTTCACACCTACATGCCCGAAAACTAGGGGATGCAATAATTTTTTAGTGCTGTTTTTCAATCAGTTACGCGTGCAAGTGTAAAAAATACTTGCGGGGTGCGTTTTTGTGTATATCTTTGACCTCGTCAAGCACACAAAACCCCTAAACCCCGCGCCATGAGCACGACCTTCAACCCCTCCGCCGATCTGGCCTTCTCAATTTCTAACGGTGTAGTTAGCGGTCCCGCCGACTACATGAATGAGCGCTATGCTGAGTACATGGCGACCGTGTACGCGGGCAGCTGCTCAGTGTTCAACTACGGTGTGCGCTTCAAAGGCCTCACCATTGAGCAGGCCATCAGCGTGGCGCTGCACACTGACTGGAACAGCTGGGCCAGCACCAAGGCCTTCGCACAACGTCACGGGCTCAAGTAAGCCCGCGACGTTTTTAATGATCAACCAAAACCACCACACCACACCACACCCATGGAAACCAACACCACACCTTACGAGTATCGCGGCTGCTTTTTTGGTCACACTATCAAAGCCAGCCTCTGGGAGCTCACCTACTGGTTCGACCAGCCCAACTACATCAACCTCAAGCCTGGCGCCGACGTTGCCTACGAGTGGACCGAAAACCGCCGCGAGGAGGATAGGTACGACACCGGCTTCGGCTACTACGAGGAGGGCGTGCCCTACACCTTTTGCATCTATATCGGCAAGCTCACCGGCCCGCTTGACGAGCATGAGCAGGTCGAGTGGCGCATACGTGCCCGCAACCCAGGCGAGAGCCTTGACGCCTTCGCCCACTTTTATGAGGGCGTGCGCATCACCCGGCTGCATGTAGCCAACGACACCCTTGAACTATAAACCAACACCAACCCCAAAACCCAACAACCACACACCCATGGAAACCAACACCAGCACCATCCAAAAGACCACCGTGCACCTTTATGGCAACGTGTACGAGCTCAGCTACCGCGCCACGCGCATGGCTGACTGCATCAAGGTCAGCAACCCCATGCTAATCGGCCCGCGCCTCACCATGGACGAGCTGTACTGCGTGCGCGATCGTGTACGCGATGCGATGCACGTGCATGCCATGACCTGCCAGGGCTGAGCCGGCAGGGCTGAAAACGAAAAGGGCGACCAATGGGCCGCCCTTTTTCGTCAATGAACACAATGGAATCCAAAACCTACCGGCAAAGGTAGGCAACGGGCGCCACACCTGCAAGCGCACAAAGCTGCAACGGTGGCCGCTGCTGCACTTTTTGGCCTACCTTGGTGCCACCATGGCCATCACCGACCTGCAACGCCTGCGGCGCATCGTGCGCCTGCTCAAGGACACACCCCGGCGCCTTCAAGAGATCGCCCACGACACCAGCGCCAGCGTGGCCGACGTGCTGCTGGACTTGAGCCGGCTAGAGCGGCTGGGCTTTTTGGTGGACTGGCGCAGGGAGGCGGTGCAGGTGAGCATCGACCCGCAACCGGCTCCGGCGCTGCTGCCACGCCTGCGGGTCATCGAGGCGATCCTTGCCGATGCCGACACCTTGGCGGTCGAGATCGACAGCAAGGAGCCGCTGAATGTAGCCGGTGCGGTGCTGTGGCTTTGCGCTCAAGACGGTGACGGGCTATACGAGCTGGAGCGGTCACCTGGTGCGCTGAAGGTGCGACCAGTCGGCCCGTGGCTGCATGCTGAGTAAAAATAAATGCCTACAAAATCAGCAAGTTAGCGCGGCAGGTGTAAAAAATACTTGCCGCGTGTACATTTGTGTATATCTTTGACCCCGTCAACCACACAAAAGACCAGCACCATGAAAACAATGAACCACACCGACTACATGAAGCGCACCCGCTCAATGGACATCGAAACCCTGCGCTACATTATTAAGGACGCCCGCGAGGCCATCCAAGCCATGCCCAACGGCGTCAACGCCGGCTACTACATGGACGAGGTACACTACTGCCACATGGAGCTGCGCCGCCGTGGCGCAGTT
>Ga0075471_10000178_pt1 | contig 34442 bp, 34 predicted proteins | sample DEB19_08_DNA_2_FD_74787 | JGI IMG/M metagenome (GOLD analysis project Ga0075471, IMG submission 74787) | Aqueous microbial communities from the Delaware River and Bay under freshwater to marine salinity gradient to study organic matter... | ecosystem: Environmental > Aquatic > Marine > Coastal ...
TCGACCGGATCGACCATGAACCACGTGCTCGCCGCACCGCCCCATCCGTAGTCGCCCACCGATCCCGGCGTCTTGGTGGCCACAGGATCGATGGTCACGCTCACACCGAGTCCGAATCCCACGCCGTCGTACGGCGTCTCGGCGAAGAGCGGACGGCCGAACTCGGTGAGATCGGCGTTCTTGGGCAGATGGTTGCTCGCCATGTACTCCACCGTGCGCGGCGACAGGATCCGACGGCCGTCGAATTCGCCTCCGTTACGGAGCATCGCGGCGAACCGTACGTAATCGGCGGTCGACGACACCAAGCCGCCGCCACCACCGTCGGCCTTGGGATCGTTCAGCACGCCACGGTCGGCGGCATCGGCGCGGAAGATCTTCTTCGAGCCCGGTGTGGGTGAATAGAGGGCCGCCATACGTTCGGCCTTGTCGGCTGGGCAGAAAAACGCGGTGTCCTTCATGCCGAGCGGTTCGAAGATGCGCGTACGAAGGAAGTCGCGCAGACGCATACCGCTGATCACTTCCACGACCCGACCGAGGACGTCGATCGACACCGAGTAGTTCCATTCGCTACCGGGCTGGAACACGAGCGGCAGATCGGCCCACAACGCGCACAGACCGGCGAGATCGAGATCGCGGGGGAAACCCCACTCGAGTCCGCGGCGACGGTAGATCTCGTCGACGGGATGCGAGTACATGAATCCGTACGTGAGTCCGGCGGTGTGCGTGAAGAGGTGCCACATCCGCATCGGCTCGGTTTGCGGACCGAGCACCGGAGCGAGGAACGTGCCGCCCAAGAAGACTTTCGAGTCCGCGAACTCCGGGATGTACTTGCTGACCGGATCGTTGAGTTCGAAACGACCCTCCTCCCACAGGATGAGCGCGGCCACCGCAGTGATCGGTTTGGTCATGGAGTAGATCCGCCACATCGAGTCGTCGGCCACCGGTCGACCCGCCTCGCGGTCGGCGAGTCCGCGACTCGCGGTGTGCGCAACCTTGCCGTCGCGGGTGACCACCAATTGCCAGCCGGCGAGCAACTCGTCGGTGACGTAACGCTCGAAGTGGGTGTCGAGGCGACCGAGCCGCTCGGCGGAGAGACCGACCTCGCTCGGGTCGACTTGCGGAAGTCCGTGATTCATGTCGCCACCCTAGGCAGGTGGCGGACCCGACTCAGGAAGACTGCTCGGCGATCTCGGCGCGCACCTGATCCATGTCGAGGGCCTTGGCCTTGCCGACCAGATCGTCGAGCGCGTGCTGCGGAAGAGCGCCGGCCTGGTTGTAGAGGAGGATGCCGTCGCGGAAGACCATGAGGGTCGGAATCGACTGGATGCCGAACGACGCCGCGAGGTCCTGCTGGGCTTCGGTGTCGACCTTGCCGAACACCGCGTCGGGATGACCGCCGGCCACCGCCTCGAACACGGGGGCGAACTGGCGGCACGGGCCGCACCACGAAGCCCAGAAGTCGACGAGGACGAGTCCACCTTGCTCGATGGTGGTCTCGAAGTTCTCGGTGGTGAGTTCGATGGTCGACATGGCTTCCTCTCTGCGGGCTCCGGTGATGGCCGGGACACTCACCTTGGCGGGTATCCGAGCATTCCACCCTCGGGTGTTACATGCGTCACCCGGGGCCGAAATGTCCGGAATGGATTGACCTGGGGGGTGAGGGTTTGTAAGGTCCGCAGGCCTTATCCGCTCCCGTATGAACCAGGGAGGTCAGACCGATGAACACATACACAGCGCCCGCCACTCCGGCCGAGACGTTGACCATCGATCTCACGGAACCTCACTACCCCGGTAAGGGAATCGGCTACGACTGGCGTTCGCTGGTCGCGGCCTCGGAGGCTGCTGAACTCGACACCGAGCTTCAGCACCTCGTTGCTCTGCCCGTCGACTGAATCCCTGCTCAGGGACTCGCGATCGCCCCGGACCGCACGATGTTGTTGCGCGCCCCGAGGGCGGTCGGTAGGGTCAGCGACGTGACGACTCTGTTGGGCCTCCTTCTTATGTAGGGCGAGCGCCCCATATCGCGTTCGCCGAACCCCGTGCGCACCAGCGCCGGGGTTTTTTGTTTGCCCGATCTCCGCACCGACTCACCCGCCAACCGAAACAACCGAGGGACATCCGATGAACCAGAAACGACATCCCCAATTCGTGAACAAGGGCACCGGCCGCATGCCCTTCGAGAAGTACTCGGCGTTCGTCCCGCTCGTCCTCCCCGACCGCACGTGGCCGAACACGGTTCTGACCAAGGCCCCCATCTGGTGCTCGGTCGACCTGCGCGACGGCAATCAGGCGCTCATCGATCCGATGGATCCCGAACGCAAGCGCCGGATGTTCGAAGCGCTCGTCGACATGGGGTTCACCGAGATCGAGGTGGGCTTCCCGTCGGCGAGTCAGCCCGACTTCGACTTCGTGCGCCAGCTCATCGAACAGGACCTCTCCCCCGGCGACGTGTGGATCCAGGTTCTCGTGCAGAGCCGTGACGAACTCATCGAGCGCACCTACGAATCGCTGCGCGGCGCGAAGAAGGCGATCGTCCACTTCTACAACTCGACCAACCCACTGCAGCGCGAGGTCGTGTTCAACCTCGACCGGGCCGGCATCAAGGACATCGCGGTCAACGCCGCACGCAAGTGCAAGTCCCTCGAGCCCACGCTCACCGGAACCGACGTTCGCTACGAGTACTCGCCCGAGAGCTTCACGCTCACCGAGCCCGAGTACGCGATCGAGGTGTGCGAGGCCGTCATGGACGTGATCCAGCCGACTCCCGACAAGCCGCTGATCCTCAACCTGCCGGCCACCGTCGAGTGCTACAGCCCCAACGTGTACGGCGATGTGATCGAGTGGTTCGGCCGCACGATCAAGAACCGCGACTCCGTCGTGATCAGTCTCCACCCGCACAACGACCGCGGTTGCGCGGTGGCCGCCGCCGAATTCGGCGTGATGGCCGGTGCCGATCGCGTGGAGGGAACCCTCTTCGGCAACGGAGAACGCACCGGCAACGTCGACATCGTGAACCTCGCCATGAACCTCTTCGTGAACGGTGTCGATCCCGAACTCGACATCTCCGACATCGACGCGTTGCGTCGTACGGCCGAGTACTGCAACCGCCTCCCGGTGCATCCCCGACACCCGTACGTGGGCGACCTCGTGTACACCGCGTTCAGCGGTAGCCATCAGGACGCGATCAAGAAGGGTTTCGAGGCGATCGACAACAAGGCGGCGGCCGCCGGTCGTCCGGCCGGAACCTACGACCAGTGGGGTGTGCCGTATCTGCCGCTCGACCCCAAGCACCTCGGGCGCACCTACGAGGCCGTGATCCGCGTGAACAGCCAGAGCGGCAAAGGTGGCGTGGCCTACGTCATGAAGACCGAGCACGGATTCGACCTGCCGCGACGTCTGCAGATCGAGTTCTCCAAGAGCATCCAGCACATCACCGAGGACCTCGGCACCGAGATCAGTCCGCTCACGATGTGGGACGCCTTCCGCACCGAGTATCTGTCCGAGGCGCCACGCTTCGTTCTCGAGAGTCACGAGATGAGGAGCCAGTCGTCGAACGGCGGCAAGACCTCGATCACTGCCCAACTCACGATCGACGGACGTCATTGCACGATCACCGGCGAGGGCAATGGCCCCATCGACGCGTTCGTGGCGGCCATGCGGACCGGACTCGACGCGAGTATCGACGTGGTCGATTACACCGAGCACGCGATCGGCAAGGGTTCGGAGGCGCAGGCCGTGGCCTACGTGGAAACCATCGATGGGAACGGCGAAGTTCTGTGGGGAGTCGGCACCGACGAGAACACGGTGACGGCTGCCCTTCGTGCGGTTCTGTCGGCCCACGAACGCCACCAGTCCGCTCGCTGAGGACTATCGTTTCGCGACAGCGGGCCGTTTCGGCCGCACGGAGAGGAGTGATCCATGCGGGTCAAGGTTGATTACGACATCTGCGCATCCACCGGTTCGTGCGTACAGGTCTGCCCCGAAGTGTTCGAGGTTCGCAGCGACGGCTACCTCTACGTCCTCCAGGAAGAGCCGGGCGAAGAACTACGCGACAAGGTCGAGCAGGCCGCCGACCTCTGCCCCACCGCGGCCATCACGGTCGAGGGCTGAGTCCTTCGTCGTGGGCTTCCACGACAAGTTGGCGTCCGCCTGGCGGACGACCGACTCGATGCTGTGCGTCGGACTCGATCCCGACCTCGGCAAGATGCCGGCATCGCTCGGTCGTGAACCGTCGGCCGTGTTGCGCTTCTGCCGGGAGATCGTCGACGCCACCGCTCACACCGCGTGCGCCTTCAAACCGCAGATCGCCTACTTCGCGGCCCTCGGTGCCGAGCGCGAACTCGAACAACTGTGCGCGCACATTCGCGCCGCTCATCCGAACACGGTCCTGATCCTCGACGCGAAGCGTGGCGATATCGGACCCACGGCCGAGCGCTACGCGAGTGAGGCCTTCGAGCGCTACGGCGCCGACGCCGTGACCGTGAACCCGTACCTCGGCACCGATTCACTCGAGCCGTTCTTCGCCCACTGGGGCAAGGGTGTGATCGTGCTGTGCCGCACGTCGAATCCGGGCAGCGGCGATCTCCAGTCGCTCGACACCGACGGACTTCCGCTGTACGAAAGGGTCGCCCGTCTCGCCGTCGAACGTTGGGCGGCGATGGGTGAGGTCGCGCTCGTGGTGGGAGCCACGTATCCGGCCGAGTTGGCCCATGTGCGCTCGATCGTGGGTGACCTGCCACTCCTCGTGCCCGGTATCGGCGCCCAAGGTGGCGACGTGGAGGCGACCGTTCGCGCCGGACGTACCTCGACCGGTGCCGGAATGATGATCAACTCGTCGCGCGCGATCCTCTACGCGTCGTCGGGTGACGACTGGGTCGAAGCCGCTCGTCGAGCCGCCGAACGCACGCGCGACGAGATCCGCGCCGTTCAGGCGTGAAGAACGTGCACGCTCACGATGCCCGCTGACTGACGCAGCGTGTCGAGCACCGCGTCGGGCACCGGACCCGACGGCGCGATCACCATCAACGCCGAACCCGGCTCGTGTGAGCGACCGACGTCCATGTCGTTGATGTTCACTCCGGCGTCGCCGAGAACCGTTCCGACGAGTCCGATCACGCCCGGGCGGTCGTCGTTGCGGACGACGAGCATGTTCTCGGCCGGCGGAACGTCGGTCGTGTGATCTTCGATCATGACGAGACGCGGCTCCAGGCGCCGCCCGGTGAGCGTTCCGGCGATGCTGTGGCCACCACCCCGCAAGGTCACGAGGTTCACGTAGTCGTGCGAGTCGCGCGACGAGGTCTCGCGGATTTCCACACCGGCCGCCTTGGCGAGTTGCGGTGCATTCACGTAGGTCACCGGTTCGTCCGACACCGCACCGAAGAAACCCTTCAGGACGCTGAGGGTCAGGATGCGGTTGTCGTAGGCGGCGATCTCACCTTCGGCCGAGATCTCGAGTTGCTCGGGCATCCGACCGACGAGAGTTGCGAAGAGTCGGCCGAGTCGTTCGGCGAGCGGCAGGAACGGACGCAGGGTCTCGTTGGCCTCGGCCGCCGAGACGTTCACCGCGAAAGGCACGAAGTCGCCGGCGAGAGCGAGTTGAACCATGTCGGCAATGGTGTCGCCGGCCTTGTCCTGAGCTTCACGGGTGCTCGCACCGAGGTGCGGCGTCACGACGATCTGATCGAGTTCGAAGAGCGGACTATCGGTGCACGGCTCCACGTCGAACACGTCGAGCGCCGCGCCGGCGATCTGACCCGAGCGCACCGCTTCGGCCAAGGCCTCTTCGTCCACGATGCCGCCGCGCGCGACGTTGATGACACGGAGATCGGGCTTGGCCTTGGCGAGGATGTCGCGACCGATGATCCCCTTGGTTTCTTTCGTCTTCGGCAGGTGCACCGTGATGAAGTCGCTCTGGGCCACGAGGTCGTCGAGCTGCAGCAGATCGACATTCATCTGACGCGCCCGATCGGGTGTCACGAAGGGGTCGTAGGCGACGAGACGCATTCCGAATCCGGCGGCCCGCTGGGCGACGAGTTTGCCGATGCGCCCGAGTCCGATGATGCCGAGGGTCTTGTCGGCGAGTTCCACACCTTCCCAACGACTGCGCTCCCAACGACCGGCCTTCAACGCCGCGTGGGCCTGAGCCACGTTGCGCGCCGACGCGAGAAGAAGCGCCATGGTGTGCTCGGCCGCCGAGACGATGTTGCTCTGCGGCGCATTGACCACCATCACGCCACGCTTGGTGGCGGCTTCCACGTCGACGTTGTCGAGACCGATACCGGCTCGACCGACCACGATGAGGTCGGTGGCCGCGGCGAGGACATCGGCGGTCACCTGCGTGGCCGAACGGATGATGAGCGCCTGCACGCCCACGAGTGCGGCCGGCAAGGTCTCGGGAGTCAACGAGAGATCGACGATCACTTCGTGACCGGCCGCCCGCAGACGGTCGAGTCCACCTTCGGCGATCTCTTCGGACACCAGGATTCGAGCCATAGACAAGTTCCTATCGTTGTCGGTCGGCCTCGTCCTCGAAGAACCCGATTGACATTTCGTTCAAAGGACGTGACATCCGGCGGAGATCGGGCAGAGATCGGGCGCGAGTGGAGGCACGAGTCCCCCCCCTCTAAAAAAGGGCGCGGGTCGCCGACTTGTAGCGTCGGAGGCGCCGTGACCGTCGAGATCCGCCACCTTCACCGTCTCTCCGAGATGGAGGAACTTCTCGTGGTCGCCGAACGGGTGTGGGGTATCGCCCCCGGTGGCCTCGTGGGCCCCGACTTCCTCATGGCGCTCGCCCATGCCGACGGCTACGTGGTGGGCGCATTCGACGACGCGCGGATGGTAGGCGCGTCGTTCGGTGTGCTCGGCCGACACGATTCCGAATGGTGTCTGCATTCGCACATCACCGGAGTGATCCCCGAACTGCAGAACTCCGGACTCGGTCGGCGGATGAAGCAACACCAGCGTCGCTGGGCGATCGAACGCGACCTCGCGTCGATCACGTGGACGTTCGATCCACTCGTGCGGCGCAACGGCTGGTTCAACCTCCATGCGCTCGGCGCCCAGGCCGTGGAGTACCACGTCAACTTCTACGGACCACTGCGCGACGCGATCAACGGCGACGACGACTCCGATCGTCTGCTCGCGCGTTGGGACGTCCGCTCCCCTCGCGCACTCGCCGCCGAGCAATCGACGATTCCACCGGCCGTGCCAACTCCCGACGACGTGGTGGTCGACACCCCCGACGACATCGTCGCGCTGCGACGCTCCGACTCGGCTCGGGCCTGGGCCTGGCGACGCGAGATGCGTGAGCGTCTCGTGCCACTCCTCGCCACCCGCTTCGTGCGCGACATGACCGAATCGGGGCAGTATGTGCTGGCCCCTCGTCCTTCGGAAGTGAACCGATGAGTCTCGAATCCATCGCACCGATCGCCCTCGAAGCAATCGAACTTCGACGCATCGCGTTACCCCTCGTGTCACCTTTCCGCACGTCGTTCGGCACCGAGACCGCCCGCGACATCCTGTTGGTTCGCGCGGTCACCGCCGATGGCGAAGGCTGGGGCGAATGCGTGGCCGGCAACGATCCGCTGTATTCGAGCGAATACGTGGAAGCCGCCGAACACGTTCTGCGCCATCACCTGATTCCGCGCCTCGCCACGCATCGTTCGCGCATGGACGCCCACGAGATCGCATCGATCCTCGAACCGGTCAAGGACCACCGCATGGCCAAGGGAGCCCTCGAGGCTGCGGTGCTCGATGCTCAGTTACGCAGTGCGGGAGTCAACCTCGGCGCCCATCTGGGAGCCACTCGCGACCGCGTTCCCTCCGGAGTCTCGGTGGGCATCATGAACTCGCTCGACGAACTCGAGCGAGTGGTGGGTGGCTATCTCGCCGACGGCTACGTGCGCATCAAACTCAAGATCGAGCCCGGCTGGGATCTCGAACCCGTGGGCATGGTTCGGCGCGTCTTCGGACCGCAGGTGCCCTTGCAGGTGGACGCCAACACGGCGTACACGCGCGATGACGGCGCGCACCTCGCGCGCCTCGACGAATTCGGCCTCCTTCTGATCGAGCAACCCCTCCCCGAGGACGACGTGACGGGCCACGCCCTCATCGCCCGGGAGGTCGGCACGCCGATTTGTCTCGACGAATCGATCGTCTCGCGTCGCGCCGCCATCGACGCCATCGAACGCGGTGCCTGCTCGATCATCAACATCAAGGCCGGTCGCGTGGGCGGCTATCTCGAAGCGGTGGCGGTCCACGATGCGTGCGCCGAACGCGGAGTGCCGGTCTGGTGCGGCGGCATGCTCGAGACCGGTATCGGCCGGGCCATGAACCTCGCCCTCGCCGCCCTTCCCAACTTCACCATCACCGGTGACGTCTCGGCCTCGGATCGCTTCTGGAAGCACGACATCGTCACCGACCCCGTTCGCCTCGATGCCGGTCACGTACACCTCCCGACCGGTCCGGGCATCGGAGTCGAAATCGACCAAGATTTCCTCCAGAGCGTCACCACCTCCGCCGTCACGGTTTCTTGGTGAGGCAACTAGCGTCGGGCACATGACTCACGAGTTCCTCTCCGACGAATGGATGCAAGCCGCCCGCGAGATCCGCGCGAAGTACGAGGGCCAGGCGCCCAAGATTCCGGCCGTCATCCGCATCAACCAGGTGATCACCGAAGTTCCGTTCGGAGCCGGCGAGATCAAGTCGTTCGTCGACACCTCGTCGGGTGACATGCAGATGGACCTCGGCGAACTCGAGAATCCCGACGCCACCGTGACCACCGACTGGGCCACCGCCCGCGCCATGTTCGCGCTGGGCGATCAGGCCGCGGCCATGCAGGCTTTCATGAGCGGCAAAATCAAGGTGCAGGGCGACATGATGAAGATCATGTCGATGCAGACCGCGGTTCCTCAGACCGACATCACCCTGAAGATCGCCGAAGAGATCAAGGCGATTACGAAGTAAGAGCTTCACGCGGCGTCGACTTCACGTACGACGCCACGAGCGACGAGCACAGGGCCACTCCCATGGCCACCAGGAACGCGGCCCGGTACGAACCGTCCACGCCGTTGTCGACCAACGACTCGTGCACGGTGGCCAGAACGACCGAACCGAGCACCGCGCCGATCTGATTGAGGAGTTGTTGCATCGCGCCGGCCACTCCGAGATCGCGTTCGTCGACCGCATTGGCGACCAGCGACGTGAGCGCCGGATTGGCGATGCCGATTCCGGCCCCCGAGAGCCCGAGTGCGAACATCACCAGCACCAGCCCGGTCGAGGGTGAGACCAACGAGAAGAGCAACATCGAGGTGCTCACGCACAGGGCACCGAACACACCGGTGGCGCGTTCGCCGATACGGATCGTCACCAGGCTCGCGAGTGGCGCGATGAGTGCGAAGGTGAGCGGCCGGGTGATGACCACGAACGAGACCTGCGACGTGTCCCAGCGAAGGACGTCGTGCATGATGCGCGGGGCCATGAGGAAGCCCCCCATGTAGGCGAAGTTCGACAGCGCCTGTGAGGCCACCGGAAGCGCGATGTTGCGCGTTCGGACCCACCGCAGTGGCATGAGCGGATCCGAGGTCGTCTTCTCGATCCGTACGAACGACACGAGGAGGGTCACACCGGCCACGAGGAGCGCGATGGTGGGCGGACTCGACCAGCCCCACTTGGGACCCTGGTTGATGCCGGCGAGGATCATCGTGGCTCCCACACCGAGGGTGATCGAACCGCGCACGTCGAAGCGGACGTCGGGTGTCTTCTCGGTGTCGGGTAGCAGCCAGAGCGCGATCACCACCCCGACGATGCACAGCGGTGCCTGCACCGCGAAGATGACCCGCCAACCGAAGGCATCGACGAGTGGCGCGCCGGCGACCACACCGAGCACCGGTGCGCCGGCGTTCACGAAACTCCAGTACGACAACGGGCGGACGCGGTCTTCCGGTGGGAAGAGCCGATTGATGTAGGCCATCGTCGCCGGACCCGTTGCCGCGCCGGCCGTGGCCGAGAGGATGCGGAAAGCGACCATCGACGCCGCGTTCCAGGCGATGGCGGTCAGTCCGGCGAAGATGCCGGCGCCGAGGAGTCCGAGGGTGAACACCCGTTTGTGGCCCCAGAGGTCACCCGCTTTTCCGTAGGCGGGTCCGACCACTCCGAAGGCGAGCATCGGTCCGGTGATGCTCCACGCCACGGTCGACACGGTCGAATCGAATTCGTCGGCGATCGATTCGAGGGAGACGACGAGGATCGTGATCGTGAAGCCGACGGTGAACAGCGCGGTCAGGACGACCGAGAGCATCGCCCAGTGGCGATCGATGGGCACACGCCGACCGAGCCAACGCCGAAGCAGGATCGGCCACGGAACGACTCCGACTTCGTCGACTCCGGCGGAGTCGACGTTCAGCGTGCGCGGCTGGTGGGCTCCGTCGCCCACGAGTCAGGACTTGGGAGCGAGACCCGACATGGCCTTGGCCAAGTCGGCGACCGTCCAGCGGTCGTTCTGCTTGATCTCCTCGGCCATGGCCCACGACTGCACACGCGTGACCTGACCGCCCTGCACGTAGAAGGTCTCACCGCTGAACTCGCAGGCTTCCGACGACAAGTACGCGACGAGCGGGCTCACGTTGGCCGGATCCCACATGTCGAAGGCCCCTTCCTTGGGAGCCATGACGTCCTCGAGACCGGGGGTCGCGAGCGTGAGGCGCGTACGCGCCGCCGGCGCGATCGAGTTGCTCTTCACGTTGTAGCGCGAGAGCTCCTTCGCGCAGATCTGGCTGAAGGTCGCGATACCCGACTTCGCGGCGCCGTAGTTGGCCTGACCCGGGTTGGAGAAGAGGCCCGAGGTGCTCGACGTGTGCACGAGATTGCGGACCTTCGTGGCACCGTTCTTCGACTGTTCGCGCCAGTAGGCCGCCGCGTGACGGGTGGGCGCGAAGTGACCCTTCAGGTGGACGGCGATGACCGCGTCCCACTCGGCCTCGGTCATGTTCACGAGAACACGGTCACGAAGGATGCCCGCGTTGTTCACGAGGATGTCGAGATCGCCGAAGGTCTCCACGGCCTGATCGATCATGCGCTTTGCGCCGTCCCAGTCGGCGACGTTGTCGGTGTTGACGATCGCTTCGCCACCCATGGCCTTGATGTCGGCCACGGTCTGCTGAGCCGGGGTCATGTCGCTTCCCGAACCGTCATTGGCTCCACCGAGATCGTTGACGACGACCTTCGCGCCTTCGGCGGCAAAGAGGAGCGCGTGTTCGCGACCAAGACCGCGACCCGCTCCGGTGATGATGGCTACTCGACCCTGCAGTGCACCCATGATGGGCCTCCGTGAAATCCGGGCGGCTCGTGCCGCGACGACCACGAGACCTTAGGCAACCACTCGGCGAGACGAGAAGCCGACTACCCGTAATAGGCGATCTCGACCGCGGAGCCCCGCGGAACGAGCTGACCAGCGGTGACGGCCTGCCCGTTGATCAGAAGGGCGATCGGCGTACCGCGCGGATTTCCGCTCACCCGAGCGACCACCAAACCGGCATCGGTGAGCGCCCGTTTGATCTGGTCGACGCTCATACGCCGGATCGAAGGCACCGCCACGACGTCGGGACCCTTCGACACGACCACCCGAACCTCGGAATCGCGCTCGGCCTTCTCGCCGGCGGCCGGAGTCTGAGAACCGATCGCTCCCGCCGGAACGTCGATGAAGAACTGATCTTCGTCACGTGCGAGGGTGAGTCGCATTCCTTCGAGGGTCGACTGCGCCGACTCGTACGTCTGACCGCGCAGATCGGGAAGCACACGGGGCTCGGGACCCTGTGAGATGTACACGTCGACCGTGGTGCCCTTCACGACTTCGTCGCCGGTCGTGAGATTGGGCTGCTCGGGTACTTCCCAACGCACGACGAAACCGGGCGCGACGTCTTCGCTGAAGTCGTCGAGGAGATTCGCCTCGAGCCCGGCATTGGCGAGGAACGTGACGGCATCGGTCGACTCGATTCCCGACAGGTCGGGCAGCGGTACCGGTGGTGGTCCACTCGAGATGACGAGAGTGAGCACGTCACCGGAATCGAGCTTCTCGCCAACAGCTGGCTCGGTACGCACGACTTCGCCGGCTTCGCGCTCTTCGCTGAATTCCTCGATCGTCTCGACCCGCCAACCGAACTCGGTGACCGCATTGGTGGCCGAGCCCTCGTCGAGGCCGGCGAGATCGGGAACCGGTTCCGAATCATCGCTCAACGCGCGATAGGCGAAGAGCCCACCGACGATCAACGCGAGAACCGCCACCGCCACCACGATCCAGCGGCCCACGAGCGGTCGATCTTCCTCGGCTACGGGCTCCGGGGTCAACGGTTCGTCTTCACTCCGAATGACGAGTCCGCCGTCGGCCACTGGAGGCGCGGACCATGTGCGCTCCATCGGCGAATAGTCGGCTGGGCGCGACACGTCGACGGTGGCATCGAGTTGCGGAGCCGTCACCACGACTTCACCGGTGGCATCGGCGAGCACGATCGGCAACGGCGACGGACGCGCCATCGTCGACGCCGCCTGCACGAGTGCTCGTCCCATCTCGGCCGCGCTCGAACGATCAGCCGGATCGGCGCGACCAGCGCGCTCGAGTACCGCGGCCAATGGACCGAGATCGGCCGACACCGGGAACAGTCGATCGACGCGCGCACTCAGTGTCGCCACCGCCGAATCGGCGAGGAACGGCACGACACCCGTCATGGCCTCCACGAGAACCAAGGCGAGCGAGTACACATCCGACTTCTCGTCGAAGGCCTGGCCGGTCGCCTGCTCGGGCGATGAATACCGGGCGCGTTCGAGTGAGATCGACGAAAGATCACCCCACGCCCGGTCGGCCACGACCGAGGCCACGCCGATGTCGGTGACCGACACGACCTGCTGATCGGAGAACATGATCGCCGAAGGACGCAGATCGTGGTGCACGAGGCCGCGTCGATGGGCGCGATCGAGGGCGCGACACACCTCCACACCGACGACCACGGCCTGCGACGGTGTGAGCAGTCGACCGCGATCGATCATGTCCTGAAGGGTCCCGCCACCCGGGCGGGCCGTCGCCACGAACACCTGCTCGCCGGCGGGCGAGGTCCAGCGACCGTGAGCGATCACCGACGTGATGGTCGGATGCTCGATCGCCTCGACCCGAGCCGCCTGCTCGAGGATCTCGGCGCCGAGAGTTGCCGAAGCGTCGGGGGTGAAGAGCCGGATCACGGCCGAACCCCCCACCGTTTCGTCCGTGCTCACGAAGGTCGACGACGACGACGAGAGCGACACCAGCCGCTCGAGGCGAAAACGCTCGGCGACGAGGGTCCCGATCAGGTCGTCGGGATCGACGGCACCGGCTTCGACCATGGGCGACCAAACTAGTGCTGGGTGACCGATGTCCGTCCGTCGGACACCCCTCGGTGGCCCATGGATCGTGCAAAAGCCCTGCGCAGGGGCAAGACTGACCACGTGAGCCGCGGGAGACGTCGTTCGGAAGGCAAGCCCGCTCGGGCCCGTCGCGAACTCCTCGCGGTCAGCGCCGGACTCGGCCTCGGACTCACCTTCGTGGTCTGGGGACTGATGTCGGCCACGACCGGTCGCGATTCGCTCGGCTATCCCGATGCCATCGTCGACATCTCACCGGCGCCGAACGACCGCCAGGTCCTGTCGCAGACCGAGATCACGGTCGATCTACAGGACGGTTTCGAGGCGTCCCTCACCCTCGATGGCATAGAGCTGCCCACGACCCGTCTCGAAGACGTCGCCGGTGTACTGGCCGAGCCCGGTCAGATGATCGAACTGCCACCGACGGCGATCTACGACCAGGGCAACTCTCTGATCCGGTTCGAACCCACCGAAGGTGCACCGATCGAGAAGTACTCGGTGGGCGAACACCAAGTGACGGTCGTGTTCTGGAAGATCGAAGAGGGCCGCGGCACCGCTCGTAGCTACTCGTGGTCGTTCGAAGTTCTCTGATCAGTCGAGTTCGCCGGTTTCGAGGACACGCCGGAACGCTTCCTCGTCGATCATCGGCACGCCGAGTTCTTCGGCTTTGCTGACCTTGCTCGCACCGGGCTCACGGCCGATCACGACCGCGAAGGTCTTCTTCGACACCGAACCCGGACTCTTCCCCCCACGATCCTTGATCGCCTTCTCGGCGCCGTCGCGATCGAATCCGTCGAGGGTGCCGGTGACCACGATGGCCTTGCCGACGAGAACCTGAGGCAAGCGCGAAACCTCCACGTTGCCGAAGTCGACCCCTGCGTGCCGCAACTTCTTGACGAACGCCCGATTGTCGGGAACGGCGAACCACGACGTGATCGACTGCGCGATGACTTCACCCACGCCGTCCACGGTGGCGAGGTCGTCGACGGATGCCGACATCACGCCGTCGAGATTGCCGAACGCGGACGAGAGTGCCTCGGCCGCCGACGGCCCGAGGTGCTTCACGCCGAGTGCGGTGAGGATCTTGGGCAGCGGTCGCGATTTGGATCCTTCGATGGCGGCCAGCAACTTCTCGGCGCTCAGCCGCCCGAAACCTTCGAGGGTCAGGAGTTGCTCGACGGTGAGCGAATAGATGTCGCCGGGATCGGTCACGAGACCGGCATCGGACAACTGAAAAACCGTGCGCTCGCCGAGACCCTCGATGTCCATCGCGCCGCGCGACGCAAAGTAGATGATGCGCTGATCGCGCTGATGAGGACAGTTGGGCTCGACACAGCGCGTGTCGGACTCGCCTTCGTTGCGCGCGAGAGTGCTCGCGATCGGACACGGGCACGTGGTCGGGAACTTCCACGCCGCGAGACCTTCGGGACGCAATGACAACACCGGACCCACGACCTCGGGAATGACGTCGCCGGCCTTGCGCACCACCACGGTGTCACCGGGCCGGACGTCCTTCAGGCGCACCTGGTCTTCGTTGTGCAAGGTGGCCATGCCGACCGTGGACCCGCCCACGAAAACCGGTTCGAGGACCGCGAAGGGCGTGGCCCGACCGGTGCGGCCGATGGACACCTGGATGTCGCGCAACAACGTGGTGCGCTCCTCGGGTGGGAACTTGAAGGCGATCGCCCAACGTGGCGCGCGCGATGTGAAACCGAGTGCTTCACGTTGCGCGAGGTCGTCGACCTTCACGACGACACCGTCGATCTCGTACGGGATTTGGTGGCGCTTGGCCTGCCACTCGTCGCAGTACTCCCCCACTTCGGCGAGGCTCGCGACCACGCGAATGCTGGGGTTGACCGGGAAGCCGAGCGACGAGAGGAACGAGAGCGTGTCGTGATGCGACGCGAACTCGGGTCCACCCACCACTTCACCCACCTGGTACGCCCAGAATGCGAGCCCACGCCCGGCGGTGATGGTGGAATCCTTCTGCCGCAGACTGCCCGCGCCGGCGTTGCGCGGATTCACCGGAACCGGCTCGGGCTTGCGACCGGCCGCGACGCGTTCGGCGTTCTCGGCCTCCTTGGCCGCCTTGAGTCGTTCGAAGGCCTCGATCGGGAGGTACACCTCACCCCGCACCTCGAGAACCTCGGGCACGGCGACGTTCTTCGCCGGTTTCAGAACCTTGGGCACCACCGAGATCGTGGCGACGTTCGCGGTGACGTCTTCTCCGATGCGACCGTCGCCGCGCGTGGCCGCCTGAACGAGTCGACCGTTCTCGTAACGAAGGCTCACCGCGAGTCCGTCGATCTTGAGTTCGCAGCAATAGTGAACCGCGACGTCGCCGAGTCCCTTCAGGACTCGCTCACCCCACGCGTCTAGTTCGGTGCGATCCATCGCGTTGTCGAGACTCGTCATGGGAACCCGGTGCTCCACGGGAGCGAAGGCCTCGCTGATCTCACCACCGATCAATTGCGTGGGTGAATCGGCGGCGGCCTCGGCCGGATGAGCGCGTTCGAGGTCCTCGAGTTCACGAATCAGTTCGTCGTATTCGGCGTCGGCGATCTCGGGCTCGGCGAGCGTGTGATACAGCCGCCGATGGTGGTTGATGGTCTCGCGAAGCTCGGCGATTCGTCGGGCGATCGCGGCTGAGTCGTCGGCCGCCGGACGTTTGGGCATGAGCCGATTGTACGACTGGGGTGAGGTCGGTGATCAGGCGCCGACGGTGAGGCGAGTCGCCAGGGCCTGAGTGCGCACCTTCTCGCCGATCTCCCGAACCTGCTCGAAAACTCGCTGCGCGGTGCCCGCATCGTGCAGGGCGAGTCCGCAGTCCGGGGTGACGAGACTCTGCTGGCGAAGACGCATTGCATCGCAGCCGGCCTGCACGAGTCCGCACCACACCGACGAGAGTCGCCGCCACCAGCGTTCGACCGAGGTGCCGAGCGGGCCGTCGGTGGGCACGACGCCCCACGCGATCCAGCCACCCGATTCGAGGAACGCGCTGATCTGCGCGGCCGATTCGACGAGGTGCTCGGAGGCCGGGACGCTCAGGATCCGCGGGCCGGCGGCGATGAGCGGTGCGAGTGACGTGGTGCCGCAACTGTGCAGTCCCACCACGGCGTCACGTTCGATGGCGGCCATGGCCCCCGACAAGATGTCGATCGCGCTGTCGAGCGCGAGCGGATGGTTCTCGTCGAGCAGATCACCGAGTTCGGGCTCGTCGAGGATCACGATCTGCTGACTGTCGGGCAGGGCGGCACCGATGTGGTCGCAGATCGTCCGGATGTGCTCGCGCACCGCGCGCACCGCGACGTCGAAAGCCAAGTGCGGAGCCACACCGGCTCGGGTGAGGGCCCAACCGAGCGTGATCGGACCGGTGAATTGCCACTTGACCGGACCGACGTGATCGCGCGCGCCGTCGAGAAAAGCGCGCAGCGCGCCGAAGGCATCGTCATCGAGCGAGGTGCGAACCGGGGCCAACGGATGAACCATGCGGGTGTCGACGAGAAGCGATCCGTACTGGCCGAGGCTGATGCCCTGAATGCCGACAACTGCCTGGGCGATCATTCCCTCGGCCGGCGAACGGCGCGGCAGAGTGGGGATGCACGGCAGTTCAGGCGAGTTCGCCAACGCGAATGCCGCGGCCTCACGGGAGTCGCGGTGCGGAAGGCTGCCGACTCCGGTGGTGACGCCGCTCTTGGCGAGCACTGACTGCAACTCGACGACCATTTCCATTCCCCTCGTCATCTTTCGTAGCAGGCACACCTCGCCGAGGCACAATTGGAGGAAGCGAACGGATGGCCATGACCGAACCCACGATCACTCCCCGAACGAATTCGATTTACCACCGAATCCTCTTCGCGCTCGTCGTGATCATCGGCGGCACCGTGCCCCTCGTCGCCGAGGCACTCGACGGCATCGACCACGGTACGAAAGTCGTCGCATCGGTTTCGTTGTGGGCACTGTGGTCCGTCTTGCTCGCGAGCGTGGCGATTCCGAGTTCGATCACCCTGACCGCTCTACGCCTCGCGGCACCGACCCACGCGGCGATCGTCATCGTCATCGCGGCGAGCAACCTCGATACCGGATCGGCAATCGCCGTGGTGCTCACCGTGGCCACGACCTCGATCGCTTTCATGGCCGAAACCGGTTCGTATTTCGTGCAGCGTTCGGCGTACGGCGACGAACAGCGATTCCTCCTGCGGTGCCCCACACCGATGGCCGTCGTGCAGATACTGATGTGGGCCTTGTGGATCAGTTCGGCGATCGTCGGTTCACTCGCCCTCGTGAATCGGGCGTGGGTGGCCGGTGGCGTGCTGGTTGTTCTGGCCACCGTTGGTCTGGCGCTGCTCCCCCAGCGCTTCCATCGCCTGTCGCGCCGTTGGCTGGTCAGGGTGCCGGCCGGCATCGTGGTGCACGATCACGTGTTGCTCGCCGAGACCGCGATGTTCGCGCGCAACGCTCTGGCCGCGGTCGAGATCACACGCGGGGCCGTGGGCGACGACGCCGACTTGGCCGGCGGTGGTCGAGCGCCCGGACTCCGGATCACTCTGCACGACTTCGACACCGTGGTGCTGGCCGCAGCGGCCGATCATCCCGGCGGTCGGGCCATTCACGTGCGGTCGTTCCGCATCCGACCGAGTCGGCCGGGACGCGCACTCAGGGCGTTGCAGAACTGATCTTGCTCGCGACCGTCGTCGCCCCACCCAACACGAATCGGTCGGTCGGGTCGTAGAACACGAGACTCTGTCCGGGCGAGATACGTCGTTCGGGTTTGGCCCACTCGACGCGGACTTCGTTCGGATCGTCGGAAACGATCGTGGCCGAACGCGGCGCACCGTGGGCACTGCACTGCACCAACACCGAACCCGAGTACGGGCCGGCCGACCACGTGGTTGCGGTACCGATCTCATGATCGACGAGGAGTGATTCTTCGGGGCCGACGGTGACCCGACGACCCGGTACGTCCACGTCGACCACGAAGCGCTTGGTGCCACCGCCGCCGGCAACACCACGACGCTGACCGAGGGTCACGAGTTCGACCGACTCGACCGAACCAAGTCGTTGACCACTCTCGTCCACGACTTCGGCGGGATGGAGTTCGATCCGACGACGCAGGAAAGCCGACCGACCCGTCTCTCCGGCTTCGTTCTTGGTGGAGGTGATGAAACACACGTCCTGACTGTCGGGCTTGGACGCGGTCCGGAGTCCGAGCCGGGCCGCGTGGTGGCGGACATCGGACTTGGTCATATGACCCACGGGGAAGAGAGTGCGGGCCAGACGGCTCTGATCGAGCATGTGGACCACGTAACTCTGATCCTTGGCCGGATCGGCCCCACGCTCGACCCGCAAACACGAACCATCGGCCGCGATGCGCGCGTGGTGTCCGGTCGCGACGGCATCGAAACCGAGAATCTCGGCGCGGTCGAACAATCGATCGAACTTGAGGTGTCGATTGCACTCGATGCACGGATTCGGGGTGACGCCGGTCGCGTGATCGGCCACGTAGGGCTCGACGACGTCGCGATGGAAGTCGTCGGTGAAATTGAAGACGAGGTGATCGATCCCTAGTTGCTGGGCGACTCGACGCGCGTCGTCGACGTCACTCACGCTGCAACAACCCGTGTCGCTCTCGCCGCCCCACAGACGAAGAGTCACGCCGACGACCTCGTGCCCCTGCTCGCACAGGAGCGCGGCGGCCACCGAAGAATCCACCCCGCCCGACATCGCCACGAGAACCTTCACAGTGCGCCTCCTACGACAAGGCTACGGCGTCAGTTGCGCGACGAACCGAGACGCCGCGTGGCTTCGCGGACCCGCTCGACCGACCGACCGATCACGTCGGCCGCGTCGGCGACCTCGGAGGCCGTGGTGGTGTGACCGAACGAGAGGCGCAACGATCCGCGGGCGAGATCGGACCCCACTCCCATCGCGGCCAGAACGTGCGAGGGCTCCATGGCCCCGCTCGCACACGCCGATGCCGACGACGCGCACACTCCTTCTTCGTCGAGGAGATAGAGCAGAGCTTCACTCTCGACTCCGGTGATGCACAGGTGCGCGACTCCGGGGACGCTCGACGTCGCGGGTACGGTCCGCCGCAAGCCCTCGATGGAGGCGAGTCGGGTGAAGAGTTCTTCCCGGATGGCCGACACGCGGGCGACTTCGGCGGCCCGCTCGTGATCGGTGAGCGCGAGAGCCGTGGCCGTCGACACGATGCCGGCGACGTTGTGCGTGCCACTGCGTCGATCACGTTCCTGACCACCACCGAGAATGAGCGGAGCGAGATTGCTGCCGGCCCGAATGGCGAGTACGCCCACACCCTTGGGCCCGCCGAACTTGTGCGCGCTGAGGGCGAGCGTGTCGACGTGGGGCCAGATGGTGCGGAGATCGATCCAGCACGCGGCTTGCACCGCATCGGTGTGCACGACCGCGCCCGGCGCGCGTCGACGCACGATTCGACTCACCGCCGCGAGATCGGCGATCACGCCGGTCTCGTTGTTGACCGCCATCACCGACACACTCGACACCGGGCCGTCGGCGAGCACACTCTCGAGGTGCTCGAGATCGACTTCGCCCGTGGCTCCGACTCGCACCACGCCACCGGCGAGTCGTTCGACGGCGTGCAGAACCGCATGATGTTCGGTGGCCGTGCAGACGGGACGACCCGCACGCGACTCGGCCGAACCGCGCACCGCCATGTTGTCGCTCTCGGTTCCGCCACTCGTGAAGACGATCTCACCCAGGTCGCAGCCGATCGTCGCCGCGATCGATTCGCGGGCCTCGTCGACTGCTTGCCGCGCGCGGCGGGCGAAACGGTGGGATCCCGACGGATTGGCGAAGACCTCGGTGAGATACGGCCGCATGGCCTCGACCGCCTCGGCCCGCATGGGCGTGGTGGCCGCATGGTCGAGGTAGATCAATCGTTCGGCCACGCCGCAAAGGGTAACCGCCCGCACCGGTGCTCGGCGTTGGCGATGATGATTCCCACATGGTGAACTGAACCAGTGCGCGGCTACGACGAATCGACGTACGGGGATTCGTTCGCCGATGTTTACGACGAGTGGTATCGCAACGTCAGCCGAATCGACGCGACGGTCGACCGTCTACGCGCCCTCGGTGGTGACGGGCCGTTCCTCGAACTCGGAGTCGGTACCGGCCGACTCGCACTGCCCCTCGCCGCCACCGGTGCTTCGGTGACGGGCATCGACACCAGCGACGCCATGCTCGACAAGTTGGCCGAGAAGGACCCCGGCGGAACGGTGAAAGTCGTGCGCGGCGACATGGTCGACGACCTACCCACCGGACCCTTCGCCGCGGTCTTCGTGGCCTACAACACTCTTTTCAATCTCGCCGACCCCGAACGCCAGGCCGCGCTCTTTCACGCGGTGTCCGCACGTCTGGAGGTCGGCGGTCACTTCGTCGTGGAGGCGTTCGTCCCGGATCCGCAACGACCGGCCGGTAGCACCGTCACCGTGCGAACCATGGCGGCCGATCGACTCGTCCTCCTCGCCGACGTGCACGATCCCGATCGGCAGATCGTGGAGGGTCAGTTCGTCGAATTCACCGACGACGAACGGGTCCGCTTGCGCCCGTATCGCATTCGGTACTCCACGCCGGTCGAACTCGATCGAATGGCCCGACTCGCCGGACTCGAATTGCAATCCCGCACCGAAGACATGGCCGGAGCGCCGTTCGATGACGATTCACCCGCCCACGTCTCCGTGTATTGCCGAGCCTGATTCCGTATCCTGAACTCACCGTGAGCCAGCTTCGCCTCAATCCCCTCACCGGCCGGTGGGTCACCATCGTCGCCGAGCGCGCCATGCGCCCCACCGATTTCGCCACGCGAGTGCAGACCGTCGAATCCGACCCGAGTCGGCCGTGTCCGTTCTGCCCCGGCAACGAAGACCCCGCCAACGTGCCGTTGGCCACCGTCGGCCCCGAGGGCAACTGGCGTATGCGCGTGGTGCCCAATCTCTACCCGGCCTTCGACGGTGACGATTCGCTCGCCGTTCGTAACCTCGGCCCGGTCCACGTGATGGCCGAAGCGAGCGGCACCCACGAAGTCTTCGTGTTCACGCCCAACCATCGCGGTGGTATCGACACCTTCGCCGACGATGCGTGCTCCGAGATCATGGTGATGCTCAAGCAGCGTCTGTCGCACCACGCCGAGTCCGGACACATTCGTTACACCCAGGCGATCGTGAACCACGGTCGCGAGGCCGGCGCTTCGCTCTCGCATCCGCACGGTCAGTTGCTCGGACTTCCGTTCGTGCCGGGTGAGATCCTCGACGAGGAGCGCGCCTTCGTCCGCTTCGAAGGTGGCTGCATTCTGTGCACGACCGTCGAGGCCGAGTCGTCGGCCGACGAACGCGTCGTGGTCGAGAACGACGACGCCATCGTGGTGTGCCCCTTCTGGAGCGGTGGGCCGTACGAGATGCTCGTGATGCCCAAACAACACCATCAGCATCTGCCCGACGCGTCGGATGAGTCGCTCGCCGGCGTCGGACGCGCCATCCGCGATGCCCTCGCCCATCTGAACGGTGTGTTCCCCGATGTCGCCTTCAACCTCGTGTTCCACACGGCGCCCCATCAGCACGACGGCCCGTTCCACTGGCACGCGCACTTGTGGCCCAAGCTCACGACGGTCGCCGGTTTCGAGAAGGGCACCGGAGTCATGATCAACATCGTTCCGCCCGAGGACGCTGCTCAGGAACTGCGACGCGTCGGCGTCCGCGCATGAGCCGCATCACCGTCGCCATCGATCTGAACGCCTCGCCCGCTCGGGTCTGGGAGATCGTCGAACCTATCGAGCGCCACATCGACTGGATGGCCGATGCCGTGGCGATCCGCTTCGAGGGTGAACAAACCCGCGGGGTGGGCACCAAGTTCCTGTGCGACACCAAGGTGGGTCCCATCAAACTCACCGACCACATGGAGATCACCGAGTGGATCCCGGGTGGGGCCATGGGTGTGAAGCACACCGGACTCGTCACGGGTTCGGGCATCTTCACCATCGCTCCCCTCGACGACGGCCGTCGTACGCGCTTCACCTGGAGCGAAGAGCTCCGCTTCCCGTGGTGGCTCGGTGGTCGCCTGGGTGAGATCGTCGGTGGTGGCCTGGTGATGAAGGCGATCTGGCGGCGCAACCTCACTCGTCTGCAACGCCTCGTCGAAGCCGCCTGATTCGTCGTCGAACCGACGACCTCCGAGCAGCCGCCGAGCGATTCGGCCGAACGACTCAGCCGATCCGGCGCACGAGTGCGGTGACCACTGCACCGAGCACGATCACGACGATCAGCGGCCAGCGCCGCCAGGCGGCGAACGCCGCGACCGCGATACCGGCCGCTCGCGCGTCGATCACGACGTCCTGACCGGCGGTGAGGGTGTCCTTCACGACGAGCGCGCTGATCACCGCGGCCGGGATGAGGGCGAGACAGCGTTCGAGGATCGGTGGCAACGAGCGACCACCGAGAAAGACGAGCCCGGTCACCTTGAATACATAAGCCCCGATGGCCAGAACGATCACGAGGGTCCAGGTCATCGCGCCACCACCGCGCCATCGACCGGACGTTGCAGACCCACCAGCACCGCGAGCGCCGACAACAGGATCGGCACACCCACCGGTGTGAACGAGACCGATACCAGACAGATGAGCGCGCCGAGGGCGGCGGCGAGTCGGGCCCGGCGATCACTCAGCAACGGCCAGACCATGGCCACGAATCCGGCCGGGAAGGCGGCATCGAGACCGAACGTCTCCGGATCGATCGCACTGCCGGTGAGGGCACCGATGAGGGTTCCGGCGTTCCAGAACAGATAGAGCGTCACCCCGGTGAACCAGAACGCGATCTGTCCGTGACGCCGATCGGTCTGGGCCACCGACATCGCGGTCGTCTCGTCGATGGTGAGTTGCGCAGCGAGAAGTCGACGACCGAGTGATCCGTCGAGCCGACGCGACATGGCGAGTCCGTACACACCGTTGCGCGCCGCGAGCAGCAACGCACCACCGAGCGCCGAGCCGAGTGATCCTCCGGCGCCGATCACGCTGACCGCCGAGAATTGCGAGGCGCCCGTGAAGACGAAGAGCGACAATGCACAGGTTTGCGCGACCGACGAGCCGGCGGCCACCGAACCGACCCCGAACGAGAATCCGAACACGCCCACGGCCGCGCTCAGGGTCAGACACGCGAGGATCATCGGGCGCAGGTCGGGGTCCCGCCACCACGCGACGTGATCGCCTACGTCCCGCCTCGCCATTCCGTCAGGCTACGAGCGCACCATTGGTACCGTCGGGTTCATGCGGATCCTGATGCTCGCGCCCGAGTTCCCACCGCGTGGTGCGACGGCCATCGCCGCCCATGTGCACGGACTCTCACGGGCGCTCGTCCGCGCCGGTCACGACGTGGTCGTGCTGACGAGTACCGACGAAGATTCGCGCGAGGACTCGGCGGTCGATGGCGTGCGAGTACTGCGAACCGACATCGACCTGCCGTGGCTCCCCGACGATTTCATCGTCGCCCACACCGCGGCCGCCAACAGCCACCTCATCTCGTCACTTTCCCGCCTCGGCGACTGGCGACCCGATGTGGTTCACGTGCACGACTGGAACTTCGCGTGGGCCGGCAACACACTCGCCACGCTGAACGACGCTCCCCTCGTGGCCACCATCCACTCGACCGAACGTGGGCGCCACGGCGGACACGTTCCGCAAGGCGATCCTTCGGCGATCCACTCGGTGGAGTGGTGGCTCTCGTGGCAGGCGGCGCGCGTGATCTGCTGCTCGCGCTTCATGATGCGCGAGGTTCTCGAAGGATTCGAACTCACCCCCGACACCGTTCGCCTCGTTCCCAACGGCGTCGACACCGCCGAGTGGGCACCACCGTCGTTCGGCGCGACACGCGAACCACTGGTACTCGCGTGGGGACGCGTGCAGTACGAGAAGGGATTCCAGGTTCTGGCCCAAGCCATGGCCCGACTGCGCGGTCGGATCCCGGGCGTCTCGTGTCTGATCGCCGGGCGCGGGCCGTACCTGCCCGAACTTCAGAGCCAGGTCGACATCGAAGGTGTGGGCGACCTCGTGCAACTCGCGGGTTACGTCCCCCGCGACGACCTCCGCGCGCTACTTCATCGCGCCGGTTGCGTGGTGATCCCGTCGCTCTACGAGCCATTCGGGGTCGTGGCCCTCGAGGCACTCGCGGCCGACGCCCCCGTGGTCTCGGCCGACACCGGTGGTCTGGCCGAGATCATGCAGGGATCGGGGGCGGCGTTGTTGTTCGAACCCGGCAACGCGGCCCGACTCGCCGAGGCCATCGAGCGAGTTCTGATCGACGACGAAACATCGCGATCGCTCCGCTCTCGAGCCCGCGATCTGCTGCAGGATCACTATTCGTGGGATGCCATCGCCGAGCAGACGATCGGCGTGTACGGCGAAGTGGGCTAACGCCCGGTGAACTCGGCCTTGCCGGGGCCGTTGGCGAGGAAGCTCGCCACACCGATGCGACTGTCGTCGGAACGGAACGATTCGGTGAAGAGTTTCTTCTCGAGTTTCAGCGCGTCGGCCAACGGCAGCGATGCACCGTCGTCGACGGCCTTCTTCACGAGACCCTGCGCCACCACCGCACCGCGGGCGATCTCGGCGGCCAGGGCGCGCGCCCGCTCGGGCAACTGATCGTTCGGCACGACTTCGTCGGCCAGACCGATGCGCAGTGCCTCGTCGGCCTTCACCTGACGACCGGTGATCATCATCTCCTTGGCCCGACTCGCCCCGACCGCGCGCGACAGACGCTGGGTTCCGCCACCGCCGGGGATGATGCCGAGCAAGACCTCGGGTTGCCCGAACACGGCCTTCTCACCGGCGATGCGGTAGTCGCAGGCCAACGCGAGTTCGCAACCACCACCGAGTGCGTATCCGCTCACCGCGGCGATCACGAAACGCGGAATCGCCGCCACGGCATCGAGAGCACGATGAAAGCCGGCGCCGATGCGATCGGCTTCGTCGGGTCCACCGAATTCGGAGATGTCGGCACCCGCAGCGAAGAGGCGCTCACCCCCCGTGATCACGACCGCGCCCGGCGGATCGGCAGTGAGATCGGCGGCGACATCGGCGAGGCGCGCGAGAACCGCCTGACTCAGCGCGTTCACCTTGGGATTGTCGAGGGTCACCACCGCGACACCGTCGTCGAATCGCTCCACCCGTACGAGTTCCGGACCGGACATGACTCCCCCTTGACGTGATTCGGTTCTGATGTGGATCGGGCGTCGTTCAGGCGCCGACGGACTTCAGCATTTCATCGGCCGCGGTCCACGGATCGACCGTGCGACCGACCACACCGTCGGTGAGCGTGTCCCAGCGGTCACCGGTGCAGATCTCGCGGGCGCGTTGTTCGAGACGACGAGCCACGATTTCCCGGAGTTCCTCGCGCAACCGGAACCGGCGACGCCGTTCGAGTTCGCCCGACGCAGTGATGAAATCGCGGTGTTCGTGCACCTTGTCCCACAGTGCCGGCACACCCTCGCCGGTCGAGCCGATCGTCGGCACGATGGGCGGACGCCACTCACCGTCGGGGATGTCGGAAAGATCGAGCATCTGCTCGAGATCGCGCCGGGTTTCGTCGACGCCTTTGCGATCGGCTTTGTTGATCACGAAGATGTCGGCGATTTCCATGAGTCCGGCTTTGTTGGCCTGAACCGAGTCGCCCCAACCCGGGTTCACGACGACCACCGTGGTGTCGGCCTTGCCGGCGATCTCGACCTCGACCTGGCCCACTCCGACGGTCTCGACGAGAACCCACAGCCGACCGATGGCGTCGAGAAGGCGAATGGCCTCCGGCGCGGCGAGTGAAAGTCCGCCGAGGTGACCACGTGTGGCCATGGAGCGGATGAACACGCCTTCGTCGGTCGCGTGATCTTGCATGCGCACCCGGTCGCCGAGGATCGCGCCGCCGGTGAACGGCGACGACGGATCGATGGCGAGGACCGCGACCTCGAGTTGCTGACGACGCAGATGACCGATGATCGACGACGTGAGCGTGCTCTTGCCGGCTCCCGGTGCGCCGGTGAGGCCGACCGTGTAGGCGGTACCGCCGCGCGGATACGAGAGACGGCCGATCACTCGGGCGGGTTCGCCACCTTGTTCGATCAGCGACAGGAGACGGGCGAGCGAACTGCGGTCACCCTGCAGAGCTGATTCGAAGAGGGTCTCGGGGTTGCGGTCGCGCCGACTCACACGTTCACCACTTCGGTGACGCCGTCGACGCGGTCGCGCATGATGCGTTCGATACCGGCCTTCAGCGTCTGCGTGGACGCGGGGCACGTTCCGCAGGCACCGACGAGGGTGACCGACACGACTCCGGTCGTTTCGTCGACGTCTTTCAGCTCGACGTCACCGCCGTCGGCCTGTAGCGCGGGGCGGATCGCTTCGATGGTCTCTTCGACCTGTTGGCGCATCGTCGTGGTCATCGTTGATCGGGCCCGGTGCGGTCGGTCGACCACTGGCCGGGGCACCCCTGATCGTAGAGTGGGAAGCCATGGGAACCTCCGACGGGAGCCCGATGTCATGACCCCGATTTCGGCTGTGCACGCCCTGATCGCGCATCAGGGCGGATGGGACGAGATCCTTCTCGTCGCCGGACCCATTCTCGTGATCGTGGGTCTGCTCGCACTCGTCAAACGCCGACTCGACCGCTGAGCCGGCGCGAGTCGTTAGGCGCTGCGTTCGATCGTGGCGCCGATCGCCGCCAAGCGCCCGACAAGATCGTCGTAGCCGCGGTCGATGTGTTCGACACCGCTGATGATCGTGCGGCCCTCGGCGGCGAGTCCGGCCACCACCAACGCCGCGCCGGCTCGGATGTCGGGAGCCACCACCGCGGCCCCGCGTAGCCGTTCGACACCGTGCACGACCGCATGGTGACCGTCGGTGCGGATGTCGGCGCCGAGTTTGGAGAGTTCCTCCACGTAACGGAATCGCCCCGGATAGAGGTTTTCGGTCATCACACCGATGCCGTCGGCCATGGCGAGGAGGGTGACCATGAGTGGTTTGTAGTCGGTCGCCACGCCGGGATACGGAAGGGTCTGCACGTCGACCGCGCGCAGACGACTGTGGCTACGGATGCGAACGCCGGCCGGATCGGCTCCCACCTCGACACCCATGTCCGACAACTTGCGCAGGAACATCTCCATGTGATCGGCCCGGGCGCCCCGCACGAACACGTCGCCACCCACCATGGCCACCGCCGACATGTAGGTGGCGGCCTGGATCCGGTCGTTGACCACCGCATGACTCACCGGACGGAGCGATCCGGCCTCGACGCCGTCGATCGTGAGCACCGACGTGCCGATGCCGTCGATGCGTGCACCCATCTCCACCAGAAGTTGGCAGAGATCGGCGACCTCCGGTTCGCGGGCTGCGTTGCGGAGCACCGTGCGTCCGTCGGCGTGCACCGCCGCGCACACGATGTTCTCGGTGGCGCCCACCGACGGGAAGTCGAGGGCGATCTCGGCTCCGTGCAGATTCGCGGCTCGGGCCTCGATGTGCGTGGCGTCGGTGTCGAACTCGACACCCATCGCGGTCAGGCCGGCGATGTGCATGTCGATCGGGCGATCGCCGAAATCGTCGCCGCCGGGCATGTCGAGGCGGACGCGTCGGCAACGCGCAATGAGCGGACCGAGCACGTTGATCGACGCGCGAATGCTCTCGACGTTCTCCGGTGGCGGATTCCAGGCGATGTCACCCGAATTCGACAGCACGAGTTCGTCGTGGCGGCCTTCGGCGAAACCCACTTGCACACCGAGCGAACCGAGCAAGGCACCCATGGTGAGGACGTCGGAGATTCCGGGAACATTGGTCAACCGATGTTCACCTTCGGCGTAGAGCGATGCGACCATCAACTTCAGTACCGAATTCTTGGCTCCCGGGACGACGACCTCACCGGCGAGCGGACCGCTCTGATGCGCCACGATGCGGTCCATAGAACCCCCAGTATGCTCGCCACGTGGCCCGCACGAGTAGGCATGTGGTGCGGACGTGGCCGGCTGATCACGACGTTCCCGACGCCATCATGCAGCCACGCGAGGACGTCGTGCTCGAAGTCGCCGTGGAACCCGAGGTGGGTGAACTCGCGCGTTTCGAGCAACGCGAAGGTCCCTTCGGTGGCTACCGACGCAGCGTGATCCGAGACCAGTCGACACGCGTCGTGACCGAGCGAACCACCTATCGACTCGATGTCCCATGGTTCGGATGGTTGTTCGGCCCACTCGTGCGTCGGCAGTTGCGTCGACCCGAGCGATCGGATCCGGTGTGGGCGCCACCCGATCGCCTCACCACCCGTCAGGTGAACGTACTCGGTCTGCTCGCCGCCGCGAGTCTGCTGTCGGCTTTCAGCAACACCCTCTTCACTCAGACGGTCGCCTACGCCGGCGACGACTTCGGTGTGGGTGATTGGGGTCGCGGTGTGGGCGGAATGATCGTGCGACTCGGGATCATTCTCGGTCTGCCGGCCGCGCTGGTGGCCGATCGCATCGGACGTCGACGCGTCGTGGTGTTCCTCGCCTGGACCGCCCCCATCGTGGCCGCCCTCGGATCACTCGCGCCGAACTTCGCCGCACTGGTGGCCACTCAAGCGGTGAGTCGACCACTCGGACTCGCCCTCGATCTCCTCGTTGCCGTGATCGCCGCCGAAGAAATGCCCCGCAACTCGCGCGCGTACGCGGTGAGCATCCTCGCGATGGCCAACGGTCTCGGCGCGGGAGCGGCCGTGATTCTGCTTCCGCTCGCCGACGTGGGCGACAGTGGCTGGCGCGTGATCTACGCGATGTCGCTCGTGTGGCTCGTGGTCGCGGTGGATCTCACCCGCCGACTTCCCGAGACCGAACGCTTTCTCGTGCGCCGCGCCGATACGCGGGCGGCCGTACCCATGCAGCGGCGACGACTGGCGGTGCAGATGTCGGTGTCGTTCTTCGGCAATCTGCTCCTCGCTCCGGCTTCGTTCTTCCAGAACGGATACCTGAAGGACGAGCGCGGCTTCTCGGCGGCCATGGTGGCCGTCTTCACACTCGTGACCTCCACGCCGGCCGTGATCGGACTGGTGGTGGGCGGACGTGTGGCCGATCAGCGAGGAAGGCGACGCCTCGCGGTGACGTGCGTGCCCATCGGTGCCGTACTGATCGCGTCGTCGTTCTTCTTCGGTGGGCCGTTGCTCTGGATGGCCGCGATCAGCGGCGCGGTGGTGGCCGCCACCGCGTATCCGTCACTCGCCGTGTATCGAACCGAGATGTTCCCGACCGGACGACGGGGCCGGGCGGCGTTCCTCATCCTGGCCAGCGCCCTCGTGGGCGGAAGTCTGTCGCTTCTTCTCGTCGGCGCGCTGCTCGACCGTGACGTCGCCCATGGTCCAGTGATGATGTCGCTCGTGATCGGTCCGGCCATCGTGGCCGCGATCGTGTGGCGCACCTACCCCGAGACCGCGCACCGCGAACTGGAAGACATCAACCCCGAGGACACGACCCGCCCGTCGTGAGCGAGTCAGTCGGTCAGAATGCGGCGGGCTTCACTCAAGTCGCCGATCAACGAACTCGCCACCGTTTCGTCACCACCGTGATCGGGGTGCACTTCGCGCAACCGTGAACGGAAGCGTTTGGCGACTTCGCGGTTCGACGGGCGGGTGGTTCCGGCCGGGAACCCGAGGATCTCGAGGGCCCACGCCCGGGGATCGGCCAACGATCGCAAGGTCGACGATTTCGATCCGGCCAGGTGATTGACGAAGGCCGCACCGAGCGGACCGCGCCACTGCAGGGCCTTCATCAACACCGGTTCCAGAAGACGACGCGTCGACGTGTCGAGTCGTTCGAGCGCGTAGATCGAACCGAGCACTTGTTGGAGCGCACTCCCCTGCGTGTCGAATTCGAATTCGATCTCGTCACCCTTGCCCCACAACCGGTGCAGGCTCCGGGCCATGCCGTGCCGATCGACCTGGAAGCGATGACGCAGTCGTGGTTGGGCCACGCGCTCACCTCGCTGAACCTGCATGAGCAACCGATGCACGTCGGGCACGAGTTCGTCGTCCACGTCGACGATGTGACGCGCCACCACGGCCCCGAGTAGCAACCCGCCGAATCCGGGCGCCGGATCACAGGGCAGAACCATGTGCCCGAGCGACACTCGTCTCGTCGGTGTGAGTGGCCGCGTGTGCCACACCTCCAACTCGGCGAGAAGCGGATCCATCGATCAGTCGTCGATGATCTCGTCGGCGAAGTCGTCGCCCGAGTCGTCGAACTCGTCGAGGATCTCGTCGACGATCTCTTCGGCCGCCGCCGGCACGATGAGCGTGGTCTCCATCCAACGGTGCGTCACCCGGTGCGCCACGAGACTCTCGGTGATCTCACGCCGTTCGGCGATGGAGTACTCGTCGAGTTCGAACTCGATGGTCTCGTCGTCATCGTCCACCCCGCCTTCGACGGCGGTGGAACCGATACCGAGTTCACGCTCGAGGCGCTCGAAGAGTTGGTCGACCACATCTTCGAACTCCTCCGACACCACGAGTTCGTTCTCCACCCACGCATGGGCGATGTCGGCGTTGGCGAGCAACGCGGTGAGTTCGGCCTGCTGATCGGAAGTCCACGACGACAGGTCGTAGTAGACGTTCGGCGCATCCGGATCGAGCGGGTTCCAATCGGTCACGACGACGACGCTACCGGTCGGTTCCGGAGGTGACCAGACAGGAAGCGCTCCATGGCGTGGTATTCGTCTCGCTTGGCATCGAGTCCGCGGAAACCGTGACCCTCCCCTGCGAACTCGATGTATTCCACGACACCACCGGCATTCTGCAGTGCCGCCACGAGTCGCCGACTTTGTTCCACCGACACCACCGGATCGGAGTCGCCGTGCAACAAGAGAATCGGTGTCCGTGCGAGTTCGTTCGCCCGGTGCATGGGTGAGCGGTCGCGCGACCGCTCGGCGGTCTCGGCCTCGGATCCCATCAGTGTGCGGTTGTAGTGCGCCTCGAAGCGGTGCGTCGCACCGTCGAGCGCGGCGATGTCGGCCACCGGATACGACACGAGACACGCGGCCACGAGTGTCGGCGCCGAGGCCGCGACGTTCAGCGCGGTCAGACCTCCCGCCGACGCACCGACCACCGCCGTGGCGTCGGGCGCGAAACCGAAGGTCTGCTGAACCTCGCCGAGGATCTCGACGACGTCGTGAGAGTCGAGCGCACCCCACTCACCGCGTAGCGCAGTGGTGAACGGCCGTCCGTGCCCGGTGCTCCCCCGGTGATCGGGCACGAGGATCGAGTAGCCACGACTGATCCAGTAGTTGAAGCGCGGTTGGAACGACACCGAAGTCTGATCGGTCGGTCCGCCGTGCACCCAGCACAGGAGTTTGCGTGACTCGATGTGCGACTCGACCGGTGATTCGAAGAGCCGCGCGAACAACGTGGCGCCGTCGGTGGAAGTCACGCGCACGAGTCGGGGCTCGACGAGTGACCAATGATCGGTCCATGCCGAACTCGACGACACCAGCAGCGAACGACGCGTCCATTCGTCGGCCGACGTGTCGTAGACGACGATCTGCGTCGGGGTCTTGCCCCCGGTGCGCAGCGCGCACAGGCGATCGCCGACCCAACTCAGTTGCCCGTGCACGGCCTTGGCGCGTTCCACCACTCGACCGCTCGCGAGGTCGTAGGTGCACAACCGACCGAAGCCTTCTTCGTTGCGGGTGAAGGCGATCGATCTTCCGTCCGGGCTCCAGCACCACGAGCGCTGCCGCTCACCCCACTGCGGACCACCGTGTTCGGCGGCCTCCCCGACTCGGAGACCCGAACCAACGACGACGTTCAGCCAGCCCGAGGCGTCGTCGAGCCAGGCGAACTCCGCACCACCCGGGGCGAGTCGCCACTGCTGGATCTGCCGTTGCGGCGCGGCCATCACCACTCCGTCGGCCGACACGATCGCGCTCTCGTCCCACGGCATGTGCGGAACCCGCCACGCCTGCCAGACCGGACGGCCGTTCCACCACACCGGGTCGATCACGAAATCGAAGTCACCCCGATCGACGCGCTCGGCTGCACCTGAACCTTCGATGGCGATCACGCGTATCTCGGCCTGATCGACGACGAAGGCCACCTTCGCGCCATCGGGCGACACGCACGGCGACGACGCCACCCGATCGGTGTCGGAATGAATCACCCGCGACTCACCGCTGCGCCGGAGAACACGCAAGGCCCCGTCACGATCGATCACGACCCAACCCGACGAATCGGCCAACCAGTCGAAGGTGCCACCACCCATGCCGCGCACCGACCGCACCGCGAAGTCGGCCGGGTCGAGCCATTCGGTGTCGTCGACGGCGGTCACCAGTAATCGGCTTTCGGGCGAGTCGGCGTTCCGTCCGGAAACGATCGCCGCCACCCATCGCCCGTCGGGACTGAGTCGGGGTTCACCGACTTCGGGCCCCGCCACCACGGCCTCGAAATCGACCGCGGAATGCGGGGTGGATTCGGTCACGAACCGAGCGTAGGACACCTCCGGGTCGACACCCATGGGTCATGGGGTCAGACGACTACGGTGTGATCCATGCCCGAAAAGCCGTCACGAAATCTGGCGATGGAACTCGTCCGCGTCACCGAATCGGCCGCCATGGCCGCCGCCCGTTGGGTGGGTCGTGGCGACAAGAACGGTGTCGACGGGGCCGCCGTCGACGCCATGCGCACCGTCCTCGCTTCGGTCCCGATGGACGGCCTCGTCGTGATCGGCGAAGGTGAGAAGGACGACGCGCCGATGCTCTTCAACGGCGAGATCGTGGGCGACGGTTCCAGCACCAAGACCGACGTCGCCGTCGATCCGATCGATGGCACCACGCTCACCGCGCTCGGTCGCGGTAATGCGCTGTCGGTGATCGCGGTCTCCGAGCGCGGCACCATGTTCAACCCGGGTCCGTGCATGTACATGGAGAAGATCGCGGTCGGGCCGTCGGCCGTGGGCCACATCGACATCACGGCCACGCCCTCGCAGAACCTGAAGTGGATCGCCAAGGCCAAGGGTGAGAGCGTGCGCGACCTCACCGTCGTGATCCTCGATCGCGAACGCCACACCGGAATCATCGACGAGATCCGCAGCACCGGTGCCCGTATCAAGCTCATCGGCGACGGTGACATCTTCGGTGCCCTCGCCGCCGCCTGGCCCGAGGCCGGGGTCGACGTGTTGTTCGGTATCGGTGGCACCCCCGAAGGTGTGATCGCCGCCGCCGCGCTCAAGTGCATGGGCGGTGAGATCCAGGGTCGGCTCTGGCCGCGCAACGACGCCGAGAAGTCGGCCGCCCTCGCCGCCGGCTACGACCTCGATCGGGTGCTCACGACCGACGATCTCGTGCAAGGCGACAACTGTTTCTTCGCGGCCACCGGCGTGACCGACGGTGAACTCCTGAAGGGCGTCCGCTTCCATCCGGGCGGTGCGTCAACGGCGAGCCTCGTGATGCGTTCGCATTCGGGAACGGTGCGCTTCATCGAGGCGCGTCATCGTCTCGACAAACTCGGTGAATTCGCGTCCGTCGACTATGCCTGATTTCTTGGGCCTGATTTCTTGGGCCTGATCATTCGGGCCTGATCATTCGGGCCTGATCGAGACGCACAAAATGAATCGGGCGTGGCCCGAAGGCCACGCCCGATCAGTTCACCGGTTGCGGTGGGTCACATCATTCCGGGCATTCCGCCCATGCCACCCATTCCGCCACCACCACCGGCCGGCATGGCCGGCCGCTTCTCGGGCTTGTCGGCCACGAGACACTCGGTGGTGAGAACCAAGGCGGCGATCGACGCGGCGTTCTGCAACGCCGCGCGAGTCACCTTGGCCGGGTCGATGATGCCGGCCTTCACGAGGTCGATGTACTCCCCCGTGGCGGCGTTGAGTCCGACCGAGCCCTTCTCGCTCTCCACGCGCTGGACGACGAGGGCACCCTCGAGCCCGGCGTTGTCGGCGATGTTGCGGGCCGGCGCCTCGAGCGAATCCCACACCGTGCGGGCACCCGTGGCTTCGTCACCGCTCAAGGTGTCGAGAACCTTCTTGACCGA
>Ga0075471_10000180_pt1 | contig 34101 bp, 22 predicted proteins | sample DEB19_08_DNA_2_FD_74787 | JGI IMG/M metagenome (GOLD analysis project Ga0075471, IMG submission 74787) | Aqueous microbial communities from the Delaware River and Bay under freshwater to marine salinity gradient to study organic matter... | ecosystem: Environmental > Aquatic > Marine > Coastal ...
GAGCCACGGCGGCATGCCAAGCGTATCAGCAGTCATGACGAGCGGCTGCGCGAGCGCGGCGGGCAATATGTTGCGAGCCTTGCCGTATGCGCCGCCCGTCCGCGTGCCGTGATGCGCCGACTCGAGCAGATAAGCGCTCGTCAGAAATCCATATCCCCGAAACAAGGCTTGCACCAGTCGTGACGCGTCACGGTGATCTTTAGATTTATCTTGCGACGTAGCAACGACTCTCGCGACCTCATCGACGAGGTTTGGCAGCGTTGCGACGCGCTCGGCAATCAGTCCGGGTGTGGCGAGGATGCCTTGGCGACCGCTATCGACGTCGAGCCATATTGGCATCTCGTCGAGTAGTGACTGAATCGGAGCGAACGACTCTGGTAAGCGCGTAAGCGGGCTGCGTTGCGGTAAGAAACCGTGTTTTCTACCGATGCGAAAGATGCCGTCGTCATAACGGTCTTCCTGCTCGATCAGGCAGGGTGAGCGACTCATTTGGTGACGTCTCCTGACGTACGTTCGAGGCGGCAAGCTTAAAACAAAAAGGGCCGGCATTTGCCGGCCCTCTTCGTTTCCGTTGAATGTACGGAGAGATCAGAACGAGTAGCTGACCTCGATGCCGAAGGTGCGGCCTTTACGCAGCGCAGCGAAGAGCGCACGCGGCGAACCGCTGTCGTATCCGGTTGGCGCTACACCAGCGAGACCACGGGGGCCTGATCCATAGCGCAGATCGAACCAGCGCGTGGCGAGCGGGATGGTGTCTTCGTCCGTGAGGTTGCGACCGTAGGCCGTGACCGACCAGTCGTCGCTCTTCACGCCGAGACGCAAGCCCAGCATGTTGGTGTCGCCCGTTTCGGCGAGGTTGTGCAACTGTACGAACTTGCTGCCTTCGTGGGTGAACGTACCTGAGGCCACGAAGCTCAGGCTATCGGACATCGGGCGCTCGTAGGTCAACACGATGTTGCCCTGGGTCTCCGGGGTGAGCGGCAGACGACGGCCGGCGATGTTGCAAAGCGCCGAACCGAAGAACGAGGGCTGGTACGCGAACCCACCGGAGTTGAGTACGTATTCGAAGTCGTCACAGCCTTGCTTGAACTCCGCGTTCGTGTAGGCGAGCGCCACGGTACCGGTGAGGTACTGGGTGATCGCTGCCGTGACTTCAACCTCGAGCCCCGTCGTTTCGGCCTTCGCCTGGTTGACGGCGATCGAGGTGACCGCATTGCCGCCGCTTGCCGCAGGCAGCGCCTGCGTGACCTGAACGTCCTTCGAGTCGATGTAATAGGCCGCGGCGTTGAAGCGCACTCGACCATCCATCAACGTGCTCTTCACACCCACTTCGAGGTTGTTCGAAGTTTCCTGATCGTAGGTGGGGCGACCGATGGATGCACCTGCCGATCCGTTGATGCCACCCGGACGCACACCCTTGGCGAGGATGCCGTACAGCAGCACGTCATCGGACAAGCGGTAGTCGACCGTAAAGCGAGGTGTGGTGTCGTTGTAACCACCCTCGACATACAGCGAAGACGCGCCCGCCGCATTGAACTCACGACGAGTCTTAATCTCGGTGAAGCGACGAACTTCGAGCGTGGCCGAGAGCTGCTCCGTCAGGTCGTACGACACTGAAGCAAACGACGCTCGGTTTTCGATGCCCGTGACGTTGGCGTTCGCGTTGATCACGCCAAACTCTGGGCTCGCGTAGGTGAGGTCTTTCTCGGCGTCTTTGATGTTGTAGTAGTACGCGCCGACGGTGTACCGGAATCGAGCGTCCTCAGGCGAGGACATCTTGAGTTCCGTCGACCACTCGCGGCGATCGTTACGGTTCGTATTGGCGAACAGCGGCTCTGAAGTCGGGCCCAATGAAGTGAAAGCCTCCGAGTGATCGGAGTCGGTGCCGAAGCGATCATGGTTAGTGCGGTAACCCGAGAGCGAACGCACCGTCGCACCGGTAGGCATGGTCCACTCGACGCTGAAGCTCGAGAAGGTTTCCTTAGCGTCGACGCCATCGAAAGCCGTGCCGTCACGGAAAGTGTTATTCGGGAATTTGGCGGTCGTGCCGATCGCGTCCGTGTTTAGCCAAATCAACTCAGGTCGAGCGGCGATGACACCGCAGTAGTACTGGTTGGTGTTATTGACCGGAGCGAACTGACCTGACGCAGGCGAAGTCGCTACTGCACCCGTCGTCGCGTTTAGGCCGCGATAACCGATCGAACGGAAGCCCGGTTTGCAGTTATTGAAGTTGGCGCCTTGCAAGAACAGTGCGAGCGGACCGTCGCTCTGCTGACGATACTGCACGAACGCTCGCATGGTCAGATCTTCGGTCGGCGTCAGCACGAAGGTGGCGTTGAACGTTTTGTCCTGCTCATCACCCACGAGCTTGCCGGTGGCCTGGTTGGTGTACTCGCCATCGTAATTATTGATGCGAGCGCCAAAGCGCGCTCTGAGGATGCCCTCAGCGATCGGACCATCAACATTGAGCGATGCGCGACGCTCGCCGAACTTGCCGGCCGTCGCTTTGACCGTACCGCCCCACTCGTCGCCACGCGGATCGCGGGTCACGAAGTTGATGGCGCCGGCGTAGGTGTTACGACCATAGAGCGCGCTCTGCGGGCCCTTGATGACTTCCACGCGCTGCAGCATGTCGAAATCGAGCGCTTGGATATCGCCGTTGTAGTACACGCCGTCGATGAAGTAGGCGGTACCGGACTCGACACCGAACTGCACGTTGGCGAGCACGTTGCCCTGACCACGGATGACCGGGCGATCGTTCTGGCGACCGAAGGCCTGCGAGAAGCTGAGACCCGGCGAGAACTCTGCGAGCGAGTTCAGATCGGTGATACCACGCTCGGTGATGGCTTCGTTGGTGAATGCCGTAACGGAGATCGGAGCGTCTTGGAGGGACTCTTCGACCTTACGGGCGGTGACGACCACCTCTTCGAGCGCGAGACCGGTGTCTTGAGCCCACGTCGGCCCCGCAAATCCTGCGGCTCCGATGGCGGCCCCGACGGCCCAATGAATCAACTTTGAATACTTGGATGACATGCCTGTCCCCTTATTGGAAAGTAGAGCTATTTAAGGGTACCGGAAGTCCCAGAATTTTGGACTAGGTATCTGTACCGAAAAGCAGCAGCTGTTGTTAAAAAACAACAACAGAAACGATCGATGCAGGGGCGCTCGGAATGGCGAGAAGAAACAAGATCGTCGTGGTGGGCAGCAGTAATACGGACATGGTGGTCCGAGTGCCTCGTTTGCCTCGACCCGGCGAGACCGTGCTCGGGGGGCGGTTCGACGTTGTTGCGGGAGGCAAAGGGGCAAACCAGGCGGTTGCGGCGAGTCGGGCGGGAGGCGAGGTCCAATTCGTTGGGTGCGTCGGTCGTGACGACTTCGGTGACCGTGCACTGTCGAGCCTCGTCAAAGAAGGGGTCGACGTCCGTGGGGTCTCCCGAGTCGATGGGGAGACCTCCGGTGTCGCGCTGATATTCGTCTCGGCGACCGGTGAGAACAGCATCGCGGTATCGCCCGGAGCAAATTCGAGCCTATCTGCCACACAAATTTCCCGATCAAAAAAGGCGTTTTCTGGTGCGGCAGTCGTTTTACTGCAGCTCGAAACACCGTTGGCTTCGGTACTCGCAGCAGCGCGTATGGCGCGCGAGGTGGGAGCTCGCGTCATACTGAATCCTGCGCCCGCCATGCCGCTGCCATTAGCGCTTCTAAGAAATGTGTCGGTTTTGACGCCGAACGAGTCGGAGGCGGAGTCGCTGACCGGCGTACGTGTGAGCAGCGATGCGAGTGCAGCTCGGGCTGCCCGACGACTGCATGACCGAGGCGTCGAGACGGTCATCATCACCCTCGGCTCGCGAGGGGCTTACGTCTCGAGCGGATCGACGAACGAGCGCGTCGCCGGCTATCGAGTTAAGGCGGTCGACACGACGGCGGCGGGCGACGTGTTCAACGGCGCTTTGGCTGTCGCTTTGGCGGAGGGACTCGCGCTTCGCGAGGCCGTGCGATTTGCAAACGCCGCCGCTGCGCGGTCGGTTACCCGGCGTGGGGCGCAGGTTTCTGCCCCGTCGCGACCCGCGATCTTGCGGCTCATGACCTCGCACTCGCGCGGTGCCGCACGGCGATAGAAAACGTCGATTACTAAGATCGACAAAATCGATTTAACGGCTGGTCGTTAGACGCGCATTCTTGCGCGCATCAAAAACCCTAAGGAGGGTCGTTCACATGCGTCATTCAATCGTTTCGATGGTCGCTTCTGCGGCGTTGGTCGCTGCGGCGGCCGTGCACGCGGCGCCGGCTGAGATGGCCGGCTCTGCGGCGTCCAACAAGTTCTGGTGGCCCGAGAAGCTCGATCTGCGTCCGCTGCGTCAGCACGGCGAGGCCTCGAACCCGATGGGCGAGGAGTTCAATTACGCCGAGGAGTTCAAGAAGCTCGATCTCAACGCCGTCAAAAAAGACATCGAGGCGTTGATGACGAAGTCGCAGCCGTGGTGGCCTGCCGACTACGGCCACTATGGTCCGTTCTTCATTCGTATGGCTTGGCACAGCGCGGGCACCTATCGCCTCGGTGATGGTCGCGGCGGTGCTGATGGTGGTCAGATCCGTTTTAATCCGCTCAACAGCTGGCCCGACAACGTCAACCTCGATAAGGCGCGTCGTTTGCTGTGGCCGGTAAAGCAGAAGTACGGCCGTTCGCTGTCCTGGGCCGATCTGATGGTGCTCACTGGAAACGTCGCACTCGAGTCGATGGGGTTCAAGACCTTCGGATTCGCTGGGGGTCGTGAAGACGATTGGGAAGCGGATCTCACTTATTGGGGCCCTGAGGGCAAGTTCCTCGCCGACGAGCGTCACAGCGGTGACCGCAAATTGCAGAACCCGCTCGCCGCCGTGCAGATGGGTCTTATCTATGTGAACCCAGAAGGCCCGAACGGTAAGCCTGATCCGATTGCTGCGGCCCGCGACATTCGCGAAACCTTTGGTCGCATGGCGATGAACGACGAAGAGACCGTTGCCCTCATCGCGGGTGGCCACACCTTTGGCAAGGCGCACGGCGCTCATGACCCGTCGAAGTGCGTGGGTGCGGAACCTGCGGCGAACGATGTGACGGCGCAGGGTTTCGGTTGGAAGAACAAGTGCGGCACCGGCAAGGGCGTCGACACGGTGACGAGCGGTCTTGAGGGTGCGTGGTCGGCCAATCCGATTGCGTGGACGACGCAGTACCTCGACAACCTCTTCAGCTTCGAGTGGGAACAGACCCGTAGCCCGGGTGGTGCCATTCAGTGGGTGCCGACCGACAAGGGCGCTTGGAATCTCGTTCCGGATGCTCACGATCCGACGAAGCGTCATCCGCCGATCATGTTCACGACGGACTTGTCGCTGAAGTTCGATCCGGAATATCGCAAGATCTCCGAGCGCTTCCGCAAAAATCCGGATCAGTACGCCGACGCGTTCGCGCGTGCCTGGTTCAAGTTGACGCATCGCGATCTCGGACCCCGCACTCGTTACTTGGGCTCGCAAGCTCCCTCCGAAGTGCTCGTGTGGCAGGACCCGATCCCGGCGGTCAATCATCCGTTGGTCGATGCGAACGACATTGCGCAGCTGAAGTCGCGTATCGCGGCTTCGGGTCTCGGCACTGCCGAACTTGTTCGTACGGCATGGGCCTCTGCCTCGACGTTCCGCGGAACCGACATGCGCGGTGGTGCGAATGGCGCCCGCGTTCGTCTCGATCCACAGAACACCTGGGCGGTGAACGATCCGACTGAACTTTCGAAAGTGCTCAAGCAACTCGAAGGTATTCAGCAAGAGTTCAACGGTACGCAGAAGGGCGGCAAGAAAATTTCGATGGCCGACCTGATCGTGCTCAGCGGTGCAGTGGCTGTCGAGCAGGCCGCGAAGCGTGCGGGTGTCGAGATCTCGGTGCCGTTCGCTCCGGGTCGCATGGATGCTTCGCAAGCGCAGACGGACGTTGCATCGTTCCGTCCGCTCGAGCCGACAGCCGATGGCTTCCGCAATTTCTACACGCCAGAGAGTTATCTCTCGCCCGCTGAGGCCTTGGTTGATCGCGCAAATCTGCTGACGCTGACCGTGCCTGAAATGACAGCGCTGATCGGTGGCATGCGTGCGCTCGGTGCCAACCATGGCAAGTCGGCCCACGGTGTGCTGACCACGCGTCCCGGCACGCTGTCCAACGACTTCTTCGTGAACTTGCTCGACATGCAGACCGCGTGGCGCAAGTCGTCGACTGAAGGCGTCTACGAAGGCTTCGATCGTGACTCGGGCAAGACCAAGTGGACCGCGACTCCGGTCGACCTCGTGTTTGGCTCGAACTCCGAGCTGCGTGCGGTTGCCGAGGTGTATGCCGCCAATGACGGCAAAGAGAAGTTCGTTAAAGACTTCGTCAAGGCTTGGGACAAAGTGATGACTCTCGACCGGCTCTGATCTCTCCAGTTCGGTAACGCCGGAAAAAGACGGCGGCGCGAAAGCGTCGCCGTTTTTTTGCACGGAGCCTCTGGATGCGGGTGTAATAGCGCCATGGCCGGAGCTTCAATCAGGGTGGGAGTAGATTTCGGGGGCACGAAGATCGAGGTCGCAGCACTCGATGAGGCTGGCACGCCGATCGTTCGTAAGCGCCTGCCAACGCCTGGCGATTACGACTCTGCGCTCCACTCGGTGCGCGATCTGGTTCGTGCCATCGAGAATGAAACGGCTGAAGTAGATCGTCTCGGTGTCGGTGCTCCCGGTTCGATCTCTCCTAAAACTGGGTTGCTTCGAAACTCCAATACGATTTATTTGAACGGTAAGCCGTTCGCGCAAGATCTCGAGCGCACGCTAGGAAAGCGTGTGCGCCTCAGTAACGACGCCAATTGCCTCGCGCTCTCCGAGGCCGTCGATGGCGCCGCCGCCGGCGCGCAGTCCGTATTCGCCGTGATTATCGGTACGGGGTGCGGCGGGGGTCTCGTCATCGACGGAAAATTGATTCATGGGGCCAACGGTATTGCCGGGGAGTGGGGACATAACCCCTTGCCTTGGCCTTCCGTGGAAGAGGTGAAGGGCGCGCCCCGTTGCTGGTGTGGTCAGATCGGGTGCCAGGAGTTGTGGATATCCGGCTCTGGTCTGCAGCGAGATTATTTTGAAGCTACCGGTATTCGAGCAACCGGAGAAGCGATCATTACGGCGTCTCGTCGTGGAGAGCGAGATGCAGTCGCCGCGTTTGAGCGTTATGCCGAGCGACTGGCGCGTTCACTCGCTTGCATCGTCAATCTTGTCGATCCTGAGGTCATCGTCTTGGGAGGTGGCATGGCCAATGTCACTGAGCTGTACGCTTTGCTGCCGTCATTGATGAGGCGACATGTGTTTTCGGACGCCTTCGCCACTCGAATCTTGCAAGCGCGATGGGGAGATTCTTCGGGGGTACGGGGTGCCGCGCGATTATGGACGACGGACTAACTCAATCGATCGATGAGCCCCGAGTGTCTCTTTACTTTGCGTGAGCAGGCCTCGCGAAGCGTCTGAGGGTCACTCCAGATTTCGACGTCGCGCCGAGCGCGGCTCACCGCCGTATAAAGCAACTCTCGAGTGACGAAGGGATTATTCCCGTTCGGCAAAATGATGAGCACTCGATCGAACTCCGACCCTTGGCTACGATGAACTGTCATGGCGTAGGCCGTCTCGTGCGGCGGGAGTCGCGCGGATGGAAATTTTCGAGCAGTTCCTTGCGGCCCCTGAAACCACGCCCACGACTCGTCATCTTTTGAGCCTTTCGTGATCAATCCGCTGTCGCCATTGAAGAGTTGCAGCGCGTAATGATTTCGGGTGAGCACGACCGGCCTCGTTCGGCGAGCGCTTACGAGCTGGTTTTCGATCAGCGCATTGATGGAGTCCAACCCGTAGGGACCTTGACGAGTAGGGCACAACACGCGGCTGCGCCCTAGAGCAGACAAAATTTCCTCCGGCTGGTCGAGCGCGAGCGCATCACGAAGATCTGAGATCGTCGGTGTGCGCTGAAGTTGAGATTCGAGAGCGTCCTTCGCGGGCAGAGTTCGCAAACGAATATCCGCGTATTGCGGGTTATCGAGTAGCTCGACGACACGATCTCCGTCACCGATCCGAATGGCTTCACAGAGCTGGCCGATGCCGCTTTGCGGACCGTATCGATACTGCGTTTTGAGCGTCACCATCGATCTGCTGAGTGGTGTCTCGGCGCTACGCACGAGGCTCGCAGCCTCTGCAATGTCAGCGAGCACTGCACCCGCTTCGACGGACGCCAACTGATCGGGATCGCCAACCAGAATGAGCTCTGCGGTCGGCTTGAGAGCATCGATCAGTTTGGCCATCAGGGGCAAATCGACCATCGAAGCTTCATCTACGATCACGATGTCTTCGTTTAGCGGATTGCCTGCGTGATGTTTGAAGAACGCCGAATCTCCACGGGCGCCGAGTAGTCTGTGTAGGGTCGAGGCCGTCTTTGGCAGGTCGGGGGCACCGGAGCGAACGCTGTCCTCCATTCGTTTTGCTGCCTTCCCGGTCGGTGCCGCGAGTGCGATACGCGGCGGCGGTGAGCGACGTTGCCGGGATGCAAGCTCTTCAAGGATGCGGGTTGTTTTACCCGTGCCCGGCCCACCGACGATCACCCGCAAATGACCGTTTGATACACGTGCCCGTAAGGCGTCTGCGAGACGCTGTTCATATTCAAAATATCGGTGCAGATAAAGACGCCCGTGAGAGTCGAGGACCAAAGGCAGGAAGGCCGCGCCATCTTTAGCGACGAGTCCACTCGCCGCGAGATCGACTCTCCACTGCTCGATGCTCGGCCAGCTCTCCATGAGAGGCGGGAGTTCATTACCGAGATCGGGCTGCTCGTCGAGACGTGCGCAGAGATGTCCGCGCCGGAGCATCGCACTCGCGATCGCGGCAGCATGACCTGCGAGCCTTGAATCCGACTTGGCATTTTTCGAAATTCGAATCGCGAAGTGACGATCGAGCGTCGTGAACGCACCGTGCTCCAAAAAGACGCTAAGCGGCGCTATTTTCATCGCGCCAGTCCGTTGCGGAGGAGTACATCGCCCAGCTTTTTAATGAACGCCGGCTCGGGCTTTGAAAAGTGAACGCCATGTTCGGGGTTTTTGGTATCGAGGCCACGGACGAAGATGTAAAAAATTCCGCCGAAGTCATGTTCGTAAAGATAGTTGGGAACTCGCTGTACGAGGAATCGATCAAGGGCCAGCGCGTATAGCCAAGATTGCAGGGAGTAAAGATTCTGGTTCATCGCCTGGTCGAGTCGATCTTTCGAATAGGCACTCGATTTCGGCCCGAGCCAATTCGATTTCCAATCGAGCAGGTAATACCGACCGTCGTGCCGAAATACGAGATCCATGAACCCGCGAAGAAATCCGTCGACCGGACTGAATTGGAAGCGGCTCGAGGTGATCGCGGTCGCCGATGCGAGGGTCTTGGCATCAAATCGCTTGATCGGATAGTAAAATTCAACCTCATTCAATCGATCTGTAATCGCCACGTCTTTGAGTTCCAGCTGATGTGCTCCTGCGCGAAGCGGATGAGACATCATCGCGCTGAGGTGTTGCGTCAGGGTATCGAGCACTTGAGCATCTTTGATCATCGAGCCGAAGTGTTGTTGCACCAAAGGGGGCAGCGTCTCGACGCGCTGAAAGTCCGCATGCTCGAGCACCGCGTGTAAGGCGATACCCGTTGCCGCACCCCGAGGCAGGCGCGCTAGAGGAGTTGTGTCGACCGATATGTCATCACGGATAGCGCCGGACTCGCCGATCTCGTCATGATCCTGGGGCACTTCTTCGGCGATCCCTGCAACCCATTGACTGAAGCTGCCAATCATTCGCTCACTGCTGGGTCGGCGACTCAGCTCGCGTGCGCGTAATGCGGGAAGTACGTCGGACATGACCTCTGTCACTTGCTCCGGCGCCGGATGCAACGGGCGCAGTTCGAAGCGTGGTGGCGCGGCCTTCACGAGACTTTCGCAGGCTGCCCGTAGTTCGTCGCCCAGCACGACGCCAAGCGCCGTTTTGCTCGGGTCCTTGCGCGCGGGTACGTAGAGATAACAGCGATGCACGGCCCGAGTGACGGCCACGTAGAACAGCCGTACCTCTTCGGCGAGCGCCTCGCGGGCCGCGAGAGCGACATGTTCCTTGTTGGGAGGCTCCGACAAATCAAGCGTCAGTTGCGAATCGTGACTCGGATCGTGAAACAGAGTCTCTTTAGTTTTTTTGTCGGCCCAGTGAGAGGGGCAGAAGACGATCGGGTATTCGAGCCCTTTCGAGTTGTGGATCGTGACGATCTTGACGGCATCGTCATCTTTTTCGAGGCGTTGTACATGCTCGTCAGCGGTGGTTCTCTCGCTGCGTCGTTGCTCGCGTATCCACTCGATCACGCCGACTGGAGACAGTCGGAGTTTATGCTCGGCGTGCTGCGCGAGTTCTCCGAGCTGCAGCAGGTTGGTGAGTTTGCGCTCACCCCCGACCTGCTCCGCCAATTTCCGTCTGCCGTGCTCGGCGATAAGAAAGTGGCGGAACATCGTCGAGAATCCGCGCGTGATCCAGCGTTGACGTAAATCAGAAAAAAGATTGAGCCAATGCGCCAAGGCGACTGCATCGCCTTCGAGTCGTGCGATCTCTGATGCGGAGACTCCGAGCAATGTCGTGGCGAGGGCGGCACGAACGAAGCGTTCATTCGACGGCTCGAGCACGGCGCTGAGTATTCGCAGCAGCTCTTGAGCTTCGACCGTATGAAAAACACTTGCGTCGGTATGTCTGACAGCCGGAATCCTCGCGCGACGCAGGACGTCTTCGATCAAGGCGGCTTCACGGTGTGAGCGAACGAGAACCGCGATGTCTGCTGCCGTGACTGATTGGCTCCCGAGTTGATGACTTTTGAGCAGTCGCGATATCTCGGTGGCAATGTCCGCAGCAATTCGGTGTCGAAGTTCAGTGACTTGGTCGTCGCGACCTTCGATGGCCGCCTCGACCAACACCATAGGGGGCGTTGAGCGCCGGCCTGCGCTCTGCAGGGGCGTCTTCTCGCCCGCCTGACCGTCCGCCGCAGCAGGATTGAACGTCATGCCGTGCTGGAGGAAGCAGCCAGGATTCAAACTAAATATGTCATTAACCGCTGCGACAAGATTCGAAGCCGATCGATAGTTGGTATCAAGTGTATAAACGCGAGGTTGTGAAGCGCGTTCGGCATCTTTACGGGCTTCGAGATAAGTGAAGAGATCTGCGCCACGGAATCCGTAGATGGATTGCTTTGGATCACCGATCAGCATCAGTCGGTGAGCAGGGGTGTCAAAAAGCCGTTTGAAGATCTCGTACTGTAACGGGTCGGTATCCTGAAACTCGTCGATGAGAGCTGCCCGATACTGCTTGCGAACTGCCGTGACGAGCGCGGCGCCTTGCGGGCCTCTCAAAGCCGAATGCGTCAACGTCAGCATGTCATCGAAGGTGATGATACGACCCGCAGCCTTGATCTTCGGTAGCTCGGACTTGGCGAACTTCAACCATTCGGCCCTAAGCGATGCAATCCACTCTTTTCTGGCCGAAACGAAACCGCTGCATAACGAAAAGAACGCCTCATGCGGAAAAGGATTACTGACAGCCGATTTGCTACTGAGTCGTTGCTTGTCGATCGCCTCTTCGGAGAAGGCCTCGATCGCTTCGAGGGAGGCCTTTGTGGCGATGCCAGATTGTAAAGAGCGGTCGAGTGCCGCGCGGAACGCCTCGAGCCTATGCTCTGAATAGCCGTCTTTCTTGTTTTTGCTGATCGACTTGTGTGAGGCAAAGAGCGCGCAGAGGCGTGAACCTTCCGTCCTCCATGCGTGCATGACAGCTTCAAAGGCCTTCTCAATCGCCTCACTCGTCTGATCGTAGGGCCGTCTTACCGAAGGGAGTACGGTGAGCGTGGGGTAACGCGACAGCCGAACGAGTAGTGCAGCCAAAGACTCGGGGCTTAACCCTTGTTCCTCGACCGTCGCCGCCAGAAGTGTCGAGGCGGGGCGCAGCGTGTGATGCCAGAAATCATGAGCGAGATCAGCGAAAAAATCTGAGGTGTCGGTCAGGATCTCCGCCTCGAAAGGCGCGTCACCCTCGAACGCATGGTCACGAAGAACGCGTTGGCAGAAGCCATGAATCGTCGAAATCGACGACTCGTCGAATGAGGCGAGGGCGAGATCGAGGCGTCGGCGAAGTACTTCGATCTCGATCCCTGAATTTCGGAGCGCCTCGGTTACGGGGTCAGAACCCTTTTTCTCGACGAGCTCCTTCGTGACGAGCACGAGGCGCTTTCGAATTCGATCACGAAGTTCACGCGTTGCGGCTTCGGTAAAGGTGACGATCAGAATCTCTCTGATCGACAAATCATTTAACGCGATCAGCCGCGTGACGATGCCGGCGATCGTGAACGTCTTGCCCGTTCCTGCGCTGGCCTCAAGAAGCGTGACCCCTGCATCGAGTGGCGTCGACTGTAGGCTGAATGCCGTCGGGGCGCTCATGGAAGATCACCCTCAAAATGAGTGAGGAGCGGCTCAAAAAATGCGATCGCGGTGTCGCGAAAGCGATCGTCGAAGGGCAATCGATCGCCATAGATCAGCGCGTTCCACGGATCTTCGCTGTCGCTCGCTGAGCGGGAGAACTCATTCGGTTGCCAAAACCGAATTGCGGCACGTAGCCCATCGTCGCTCCAGTGGTCACGCTCTCCCGCCTTGAGTGCAGCCTCGGCATAGGCCAACGAGGATTGCGGGAAAAACTTGAGCGGCTGCGTGAGACCCGACCCATAACGCGTCAACAAATCTTCAACCAGATTATTCGTGATTTCGATCTTGGCTGGTGGGCGAAAGATATGAAAAGCCCCATCCCGATCGACGAGTCGAGTGGTGATTCCGGGTGAGGCAAGATTCACCAAGAGGTGTTCGATCCATGCCGAGACGAGATCCTTCGCTTTGATCGCCGCACACCTCGCTCGCAACAACTGATCACCGTAGAGACCGTCGATACGACCATCGATTGTCCAGGGGGCGCTCTCCCATCGGACAATTCGATGTTCGCGTGTGTGTTGACCGATCTGCGTGCGCACTGACTCGATGAAGCGCTCGACTTTTTGCTCGATGACCTCTTGTGCAATATTTCCAAACGGACCCGTCGGCAGACGACCGCGTGCACGGGCAGCGTCCCAAATGGGTTGATCGTCGTCGCGAAGCTTGGACTCGACGAGTGTCTGCTGAAGTTGGTAACTCGCCAACGCATCGAGATCGATCGGTTCGTGGGTGGGCAGTCCGTCCTGTTCGCGTTCGAGACGAATACCGAGTCTCTGCTCACACAGTTGACGCGCCGGATTGACGAAAAATTCGCAAAGCCGACTCGGTGTGAGTCGGCGTGAGTCGGGGCCGGACTCTCCAAGCGGTGACGTGAACAGTTCGTAGGTCTTTGGAGCCTGACGGGCCAGAACTGCGGCGGCGTCGGCGTTAGCTTGTGAAAAACTGCGCGGGCTGCCGATCTCGAAGTAATGTCGACTGAACGCTTGGAGACGGTGTTGGATATCAAGACGTTCCGAGACCGACTCGGGCAATATGAATCCTTGAGAAAGATAGTCGATCAGCTCGATTACGACGCTTGAAGGCGGCGACTTTCTGGGGTCGTGATACGACTGGCCAGCATGACTGATGAACAGCCGATCTCTCGCGCTGAGCAAGCTCTCCAGAAATAGATAGCGATCGTCATCACGTAGCGATCGGTCGCCTCGGATGGGATCCATCGCAATGAAGTCGAAGCTCGGGCGGATGGTCTGTCTTGGGAAATCCGCTTCGTTCATACCGAGCAAAGCAATCACTCTTGCGGGGATCGCCCTCATCGGCTTCATCGAGCAAAACGTCACTCGCCCATCGAGAAAACCACCCGAGACCGGTGTTTCACGCAGTCGCGAATCGAGGAATTCAGCGATCACATCGGCCGTGATGTCCTCCGACGAATCGGACCGCTCGCTTTGCTCGAGCTCACTCAGTACGTCCCGTATCGATCGTACTTCCGCTATTGGAAGCTGATCGTCGACCTTTAGCTTAAGCAATATCTGGCGAAGAACTTCGGCCCACGCTGAACGTGTTCGATGGCCACGAAGTTGCTGTGCAGCGTATCGGAGTGCATCGAATGCCGATAAAAAGCGCTCGAGCGTGTCGAGATGATCTCCCTCGAGGTCGGAGTAGGGCAGGATGTCATTGAGCAGTCTCGAGCCTTCACCATTAAGGGCGTATCCGTCGAGGAGCGTGGCTTCTAGTCGTGCCCAGGTAAAGTCGTCGCTATTGCCGAAGCCTAGCCTCGCGCGATGCTCCGCATCGAGGCCCCAGACGGTGCCACATTCTTTGATCCAGGTACGAATCTGCTCCAAATCTCCGCCGTCCAGTCTGAAGCAACGTCGGAACATCTCGGTTTCGAGCAGCCCGAGAACTCGGGTGGACTCGAAACGCGACAATCCGAGAGCGAGTAGTTTCAGAAAGGCGTCGGCGGTTCCGAATCCGGAACGCGCGGACTGGTCAGCCAATGAATATGGTATCTGCGAGAGCTCGCTTTCTGGTGCGCCAAATACCGCAGAAATGTACGGGGCGTAGGCCTCGATGTTCGGCGCCATGACTATGACGTCACGCGTCTTGAGCGTGGCATCGTCCTGGAAGAGTCCGAGTAGATAATCGTGAAGGACCTCTACTTCGCGCATCGGTCCGTGACAAGAATGAATTTCGATGGAGGTATCGTCACCCGAAACAGAGTCTTTGGTGGGCTCTACGCTGCGGTCCCTGAGGCTCCGTAGGTCGTCTTGAAGTCGACCCAGCAACGTAGGTCGTACCGGGTGATCGAAGTGTTCGCTCGTTTGTTGGGCCTCTCGGGTTAGCAGCTGTTCCAGTAGATCGCGGCCCAGCTTGCCCAGAGAGATTCCGAGGGGATTGCCGCATAGGTCATCGGTGTCGATCCCCGTCTTGAGTTGTTGCTTCTTGGTAAGGAGGTCGCTCCAGTACTCGTCGGTGGGAGTGAGAAGGTATAGGTCAATTCTGAGATGCCCCGATGCCTTGCGAAGTACATCGAGAAAGGCTGGCGGGATGGTATTTAGGCTGAAGATCGCGAGCGAGGACGGTAGGCGAGAGGTGACGACCGATGCATCGTCTTGTTCGCTGAGTGCCTGATGAAGATCGACGAAAGACTCTTGTCCTGCGAGGTCGTGGCGTAACGCGCGCCATAACACACCTTGCCAGCCACCCTCGGTGTCGGCGGTGTCCCATTGTTTGAGCATCTTCGGCCGATACACCTGATATTGATCAAATAAATCAGCGATCCGCCTGGCAAGTTCGAAGCGTCGCAGTGCAGAGCCATCTCGCAAGTAGTGACGAACGAGCTCAAAGTCTTCACGACTGATGAAGCCCGGTAGCTTGTCGAAGAACCACCACGCCATAGCCTCTCGGCCAAATAGTGGAGAGTAACGGCGCTGACCGCCCAGCATCGCCGTGGTGAGCTCATCGACTACACGACGCAGAAAGGGGTATCTGACGCCCATTGCGAGACCTTGACGGTCTGCCAATTGCATCGACAGCCAGCGACTCGTCTCGGCACTCGACACGACTACGGTACGGAGCGCCATCGGATCGCCCGTCGTCGCGGCAAGATCATGCGCCAGCTGATCCGCTAGAACTTCGAGCCGGTTCGACAGGTGCAGGAAAAATTGTGGGTGACGGGGCGAGGTCATGCCGTCGGGCATGATATCCCGCGTCGGAGCGCGAGGGAGCGGTGCGTTACGGGAAATCCGTGCGTGTCGTTGTTCCCGTCAGGATTCGAGCATTCTTACGTAGGAACCGCATGCTGGGGAGCGTCCCGGGCGCCACGGTTGCTGTGGGGTCATATTCACTACGCGATGGGTCGGCATCCACGTCGAACTGACACGTCGCCGCCACCGTGTAGTCACCCGCTTCCAAGAAATGCACGGTGTAGTTCACGGTCGTCGCCGGTGCCGTCGGGGATAAAGGTTGGTAAGCGATAGGATCGACACCGTCTGCAGGATCCCCGTCCATATCATCTGGCGTGATGTCGAGACCTCGATAGACATACAGTCCGGCACGACACTGAGAAGAGGTTAGTTGTTGCGCAGTAGCGAGACCCGCGATGTCCACCGTACCGGTGAGATTGCCAACCTCAAGCTGATCGACGAGTCGTAAAGAGGGGCGGAGGATCCAGTTTGAACCTTGACCCGGAGGGGCAATCACCGATTTTCGAAGATCAAAATCGATGAGTAGTCGAGTTGTCGCGCCTTGGGCGACTCGGAACCGTCTATTGAGTTTCAGTCCCGATTCCAAGCCGCTCGGAATGTAGAGGGGAAACTGCCGACCATCCCGCAACCGAATCCGAGAGCCATTCTGAAGATTTTCTTCGGCACGGATTTTCAATCGAATCCACTCGTAGTCTCCCGGGAGTACCGATGTACCCTCGACCAGGTTGGTGGTCTTCCCGTCCCGAAATGACAGCAGATCGATCGAGCGTGGCGTGTCGAAGTCGATGTTGATCGAACTGGCTGCGCCGCGCTGCAACTCAATACCCGTAAAAACGACGATCACTTCCATGGCGTCGTCCACGGGCGCGTCGGTGAGCGCGACGGTCAAAAATCCGCTATCCGGGGCGATGTTGCTCGAGCGACCGTCATTTCCGCTACTGCAAGCCGCCAGAGCGAGAAGCGCCAGGGCGAGAAGAATGGGAGTCGCGAGAATGTGGGTCCGAAAACGTGGGAGCAAACTCATGCTCCAATCGTAAGAGTGCCCCGCCGAATCCGCGGTGTGTTGTGACACAATCCGACGCCATGTATCAAAATCTCCTCGCGCCACTCAACCTCGGTTTCACCACTTTGCCGAACCGCGTGCTCATGGGCTCCATGCACACCGGTCTCGAAGATCGCACCGAATATTTCCCGCGCCTTGCCGAATATTTTGCTGCTCGTGCCCGCGGTGGTGTGGGGCTCATGGTGACGGGCGGCTTCGCTCCCAACATCGAGGGATGGCTAGCCCCATTCGCATCGCGTCTCACGACGCGGCGAGCTGCCGAGCGCCATCGGCTCATTACCAAAGCGGTACACACCGAAGGAGGGCGCATTGCCTTGCAAATCCTTCATGCGGGTCGTTATGGCTACCACCCGCTCACGGTTGCGCCTTCACGGATTAAATCGCCGATCACGCCGTTCACGCCTCGTGCGCTGAGCACGGCGGGCGTCGAAAGACAGATCAAAGCCTTTGTGCGTTGTGCAACGCTCGCGCGAGAGGCCGGTTATGACGGCGTCGAAGTCATGGGCTCCGAAGGCTATTTCATCAACCAGTTTCTCGTGCGCGCGACCAATCGACGCGAAGATATTTGGGGCGGAGACTACAAAAACCGCATGCAGTTGCCGGTCGAGATCGTGCGACGGATTCGGGAGGCCGTCGGGCCTGATTTCATTCTCATCTATCGTTTGTCGCTCATCGACCTGATTCCAGATGGGCAGAGCTGGGAAGAAGTAGTGATGCTTGCTAAGGCCATCGAGCAAGCGGGCGCCACCTTGATCAACTCGGGCATTGGCTGGCACGAGGCGAGAATACCGACGATCGCCACTTCAGTGCCGCGCGGCGCATTTACGTGGCTCGCGAAAAAATTGAAGTCGGAGATTTCTATTCCCGTCTGCACCAGTAATCGCATCAACGATCCGCAAACCGCTGAGCAGATTCTTGCATCGGGTGATGCAGATCTCGTATCGATGGCGCGGCCGTTGCTCGCCGACCCCGATTTCGTTAGAAAAGTGACTGAGGGGCGTGCCTCGAGCATCAATACGTGCATTGCCTGCAATCAGGCCTGTCTCGATCACACTTTCTCTAAACAGATCGCCAGTTGTCTGGTCAATCCCCGTGCGGCATACGAAACCGAAATCGTTATTCGTCCTGCACGAGTTGCTAAGCGTATTGCAGTCGTGGGAGCAGGACCGGCGGGCCTTGCTGCTGCGACGACACTTGCCGAGCGAGGCCATCAGGTCACGCTTTTCGAATCGGACTCGCGTATCGGTGGTCAGTTCAACCTCGCAAAGCGCGTTCCGGGCAAAGAAGAGTTCGAACAGACCTTACGGTATTTCGGTGAGCGACTTCGCGAGACTGGGGTTGAGCTTAAGTTGGGTCGTGCTGTGACCGTGGCAGAAATCATTGAGGCCAAGTTCGACGATGTCGTTATCGCGACGGGTGTCGTTCCGCGCGATCCGTCGATACCCGGGCAGTCGCATGCGTCGGTCATGAGCTATCTCGATGTGCTGACAGGTCGGCGCGAAGTGGGTCGCCGAGTGGCGATCCTAGGTGCCGGCGGAATCGGATTCGATGTCGCCACGTTTCTCACTCATGAGGGTGCCTCTTCGGCGCTCGATCGAGATCTTTGGATGAAAGAGTGGGGTGTGACGGATCCTGCAATCGCCCGTGGAGGGCTCGCGGCGCCTGCGCCTGCGCGACCGGCACGCGAGGTCTTTTTATTGCAACGCAAGACGAGCAAGCCAGGCGCTGGTCTTGGTAAGACGACCGGTTGGATCCACCGTTCTGCGCTCAAGATGAAGCGAGTTCAGATGATCGCAGGAGCGCAATATCTGAGCATCGACGATCGCGGTTTGCATATTTTAGAGGGCGGACAACCTCGAACCCTCGAGGTCGACAGTATCGTCCTGTGTACTGGCCAAGAGCCGCGCCGGGAGCTCGAAGCGCCTCTACGGGCAGCCGAGATGCCGGTTCACTTGATCGGCGGTGCGGACGTGGCTGCAGAACTCGATGCCAAGCGAGCCATCCGGCAAGCGACCTTGCTGGCCGTGACCTTATAAAAGCGGGTCTTTCGAGTATCATGCGGGCCCCGGGCGTCCGGCCCTACTGACATTAACGATGAGGTTGCCATGTCCCTGACCATAGGCGTTCCACGGGAGACCTTCGCTGGCGAAAAACGGGTCGCTGCGGCGCCCGAGGTGGTCGAAAAGCTCATCAAGTTGGGATTCTCCGTCCGGATCGAGTCTGGGGCGGGTGATGCGGCGAATTTCAGCGATTCGGCCTTCGTCGCAGCTGGCGCGAGCATCGCAGCCAATGCCGCGGAGCTTTACTCGGGCTCCGAGCTCATCTTCAAGGTTCGCGCTCCTTCGACTGAAGAAGTCGCCGCCATGCGTCCGGGGACTACGCTCATCAGTTTCATCTGGCCTGCGCAAAACCCGGAACTCATGAAGCAGATGGCGGAGCGTCGACTGACCGTTCTCGCCATGGATAGCGTTCCGCGTATCTCGCGCGCCCAAAAAATGGATGCGCTGTCCTCGATGGCGAACATCGCCGGCTATCGCGCCGTAATCGAAGCGGCTCATCACTTCGGTCGATTCTTCACCGGGCAAATCACGGCTGCAGGAAAAGTTCCTCCGGCCAAAGTTTTCGTCATCGGCGCGGGTGTGGCGGGGCTTGCGGCCTTAGGTGCTGCAGTCGGTCTCGGCGCAATCGTTCGCGCCAACGACACTCGCCCGGAAGTCGGCGATCAGGTGAAGTCGATGGGCGCAGAGTTCGTGCCGGTCGACTATCAAGAAGAGGGCACGGGTGTCGGCGGCTATGCCAAGGTCATGAGTGAGGGTTTCCAAAAAGCCCAACGTGACGTTTTCGCCAAGCAGGCGAAAGACGTCGACATCATCATCACCACCGCGTTGATTCCGGGTAAGCCGGCACCGAAGTTGATCACCGCCGAGATGGTCCGATCGATGCGCCCGGGTAGTGTCATCGTCGATCTCGCGGCAGAGCAGGGCGGAAACTGCGAGTTGACGGTTCCGGGTGAAGTGGTGGTCCGCGAGGGTGTCACCATCATCGGCTACACAGATTTGCCAAGCCGACTTTCGAAGCAAGCGTCGACGCTTTACGCGACCAATTTACTGCGTCTCACCGAAGAGCTCTGCAAGACCAAAGATGGTCTCATCAACGTTAATTTCGAGGACGAAGCCATTCGGGGAGCGACGGTCGTCAAGGAAGGGGAGATCACTTGGCCGCCTCCGGCCCCTCGTTTGTCCGTAGCGCCGCCTCAAGCGAAGCCGGCGGCTGCCGCGCCTGTTGCAGCAAAGAAATCGGCGCATGGTCATGGTGGTGGCGGAGAGCCGATGTCCGCCAAAACGCTGACGATCATGTTCGCCGTGGCGGCCGCGTTGTTCTGGTTGATCGGCGCCTATGCGCCGGCGTCGTTCCTCGGGCATTTCACGGTCTTCGTATTGGCGTGTTTCATCGGCTACATGGTCGTCTGGAACGTGACGCCGTCTTTGCACACACCGCTCATGAGCGTCACCAATGCGATCTCGAGCATCATCGCTGTGGGCGCCATCGTGCAGGTTGCTCCGCCTTTGGCGGACTCTGCCAGTGGCCGGCCTGACACGCTGATTCTCGGCTTAGCCGTTGCAGCGCTCGCGTTGACGGCCATCAACATGTTCGGCGGATTCGCCGTCACTCGTCGCATGCTCGCGATGTTCCGTAAATAAGAGGCCGCAGCCATGTCAGACAATATCGCGACTGTTGCTTATCTCGGCGCTGCCATCCTCTTCATCATGAGTCTCGGCGGGTTATCGAACCCCGAGACCTCACGACGGGGCAATTTCTACGGCATGGTGGGTATGACCATCGCCGTGCTGGCCACGGTGTTCGGTCCGCGCGTTGATCTCGTTATCGGACTGCCCTGGATCCTTGGCGCGCTGGCCGTCGGCGGTGCCGTTGGTCTTTACGCCGCGCGTAAGGTTCAAATGACCCAGATGCCCGAACTGGTTGCACTCATGCACAGCCTGGTCGGCCTCGCGGCGTGTTTCGTCGGTTTTGCCAGTTACGTCGATACGTCGGTGGTTTATTCGGGCGCCGAGAAAGCCATTCACGAAGTCGAGATCTATATCGGTATCCTGATCGGCGCCGTCACGTTTTCCGGTTCGATCATCGCCTTCGGTAAATTGTCCGGAAAAATTGGTGGCAAGCCGTTGCTGCTGCCTGCGCGTCATGCCTTAAACCTGCTCGGATTGGTCGTGGTGATTTGGTATGGCGTGCAGTTCGTTTCGGCACCCGACGTCAACGCGGGTATGGTGCCGCTGGCGATCATGACCGTGATCGCTCTGCTTTTCGGAATTCACATGGTGATGGCGATCGGTGGTGCCGATATGCCGGTGGTGGTCTCGATGCTGAACAGCTACTCGGGCTGGGCCGCCGCCGCCACTGGGTTCATGCTCGCCAACGATTTGCTTATCGTGACGGGCGCTTTGGTCGGTTCGTCCGGCGCTATTCTGTCGTACATCATGTGCCGCGCGATGAATCGCAACTTCATCAGCGTGATCGCCGGCGGATTCGGTACGGGCGGTGGCTCGACGCCGGCCGCTTCTGGTGAGCAGCCTGCAGGTGAAGTGGTCGCCGTCAGTGCCGTCGAGACGGCTGAGATGCTTCGCTCGGCCAAGAGCGTCGTGATCATTCCCGGATACGGTATGGCCGTCGCCCAGGCACAGCACACCGTCTATGAAATCACCAAGCTGTTGCGCGAGAAAGGTGTGAACGTCCGATTCGCCATTCACCCCGTCGCAGGTCGAATGCCGGGGCACATGAACGTGCTGCTGGCCGAAGCGAAAGTGCCTTACGACATCGTTCTAGAAATGGACGAGATCAATGACGACTTCCCGGACACCGACGTGTCCATCGTCATCGGAGCCAATGACATCGTCAACCCGGCCGCTGAAGATGACCCGACTAGTCCTATTGCCGGAATGCCGGTGCTGCAGGTTTGGAAGTCGAAGACCTCCATCGTGATGAAGCGCTCGATGGCCTCAGGGTATGCGGGCGTCGACAATCCGCTCTTCTTCAAAGAAAACAACCGGATGCTATTCGGTGACGCGAAGAAGATGCTCGATGAGGTCTTCGTCGCGCTCAAGGGCTAATCGCAGGGTTCGAGGGCTTTTCGTGCGACGTCGCGCCGACGGCGCGACGTATCCGCGAGAGACTGTGTTCCGTCGAGATCGCGAACGTTCCGCCCCTTGGGGACAATCGCGAATCGCCGAGCCCGAAGCGGTGGGCGGTTCTCGTCCACTACTCTGATGGTGAAGGGATCATCAGGGCTGGTACTAGAAACACTGGCTTCGGGCTCTTTTCTCTGCGCACTCAGTCGTAAATCAGTGCGCGCTGGCGTGCCGCCCTAAACTCGATATTCCCTTCGCTCCACGAATCAATGATGGCGTCCGCGCCAAGTCCGGACTCGAGCTGCTTTCTAAGATCGGTATTTCCCCAGTGAATACCTACCGGGCGCTCTTCCTTAAAAATTAATTTTTCCGGATACATCGCGCGAAGAGTCGTGAGGATCGCGATCGATGTTCGAATTGGCCGATAAGCTCTGGGATCGGTGAGCGTCAGGCGTACCCCTCGCAGGGGTTTGTCTTTGAACGAGGCGTAGAAAGGTTTGTAGTAAATCGCCTGAAAGCGAACGCCTGGAAGTCCGATGGACTGTAGTGCTTGCTCGAACTTCGGGGCGTCGATGAACTCTGCGGCGATCACTTCAAAAGGCATCGTCGAGCCGACGCCATCGTTAACGCCTTGAAGCGTGGCCGACACCATGCCCGTCGTGGCATACAAATAAGCTTGAGTGACAGAGGGAATATGCGGGGAGGTGATGGTCCAGGTGAGACCGGTGTCGTCCCAGATCATCGACCGCTTCCATCCGCGCATCGGCACCACATGCAAGGTGCAGCCGATTTTGAGTCGATCATTGAAGAACCGCGCGGCTTCACCCAGCGTCATACCGTGGGTCACGGGCATCGGGCCCCATCCGATGAAGCTCCGAAATCGATCCTCAATCATCGGTCCTTCGAAATGCATGCCACTCAGCGGATTGGGGCGATCGAGCACGACCAGGGGAGTATTGGTTTCCGCGCAGGCACGCATCACCTCGCCGAGGGTCGAGATATAGGTATAGGTTCTCGAGCCTACGTCTTGGATGTCGAACATCAGAATATCGACCCCTTCGAGCGCGGCTTTGGAGGGTTTTCGATCTTTCCCGTAAAGACTGACGACGGGCACTCCCGTTTGTGGATCTCGGCCGTCGTCGACTTTTTCTCCGGCAGGAACTTCGCCGCGAATGCCGTGCTCGGGCCCGAAAAGACGAATGAGCGAGACGCGAGAATCGTTGGCGAGACGATCGACGGTCGGGACGAGTGACCGATCAACACCCGACTGATTCGTGACGAGCCCGATACGCTTTCCCGAAACGAGTTGAACGTATGGGCTGTTCGACTCGAGTAAGACATCGATACCGAGAGCGACCTTCGGCTCCGTGCTGGCGAGCCCGAATGAAGCGCACAGGCCAAAAACTGCACTGACTGCAAAGACGCATAGAGACTTGGTGTTCATGCTGCAAAGCATAACAACCTTGAAACATGGCGGTCGGCATCACCGATCGGCTACAGTACGGATCGCATGACTCTGTCAGAGGAAAAGACCCGAGAGTTTTTCGAGCAGGGCTGGACCGTAATCCCCGGTCTTTTCTCGATCGATGAAATGCGTACGGCCCGGCGAGCATTCGAGCGGCTCTACCAAACTGCGCAACGCCTGCGCACTACTCAAGATCATGATGGCGCCTACTTTGTACTCGATGCCCCACCCGCGGGCGACGTCATCGTCAAGCGAGTCGTGTGGGCAGGTGGTGCGGAGCCCGATCTGCTTTCGTTGAGTGCCGACCCTCGGCTTGTCGAGCCTGCGCTGCAGTTGCTCGATAGCGAACTTTGCGAGCAGTTATTGTGTCAGGCGCACTTCAAGATGCCAGGCGATGGCGTGTCGTTCGATTGGCACCAAGATGTTCAGCATCGCGATAAAGGCCCGGGAACGTGGCGCGACCTCAATGGCCGTGGCTCTTATGTTCAGACCATCATGCTGGTCGACGACATGACCGAGCACAATGGCCCGCTCAAGTTCATTCCCCGAAGCGCAGTGAAGAGCGAAGGCCAAATTCGCCTCTCGAACGACTCTTATGATTACAGCAAGCCGATGACGCCCGGTGCGGCACCCGCACTCTTCGATGAGTCGCAGGCCGTCACTGTGACGGGAACGGCGGGGTCGGTACTGTTTTTTGGCCCCTATGCGATTCATGGCAGTACCTCAAACGACTCAGCCGTACCGCGTCGTGTGTTGATCAATGGCTATGCGTATCCCGGCGCCAATGGGCGGGTGTATCCCGGGCGCGGTTCTGGTCGGACGCTGCAACGAGTCGTTCGTGGGTAGCGTCTATTTTCACGCCCTAGACTGGGCGATCGTCATGGCCTATTTCGCGCTGGTCACCTGGATCGGTCACAGCGTCAAAGACTTACAAGGCAGTACCCGGGAATATTTCTTGGGCTCGCGATCTTTACCTTGGTATGCCGTGGCAATGTCCATCGTGGCGACGGCGGTCAGCGGTGTCACGTTCATCGGAGTTCCCTCTCTCGTCTTCGCTCAACAGGGGGACTTTCGATATTTGCAATTTTGTCTCGCTGGATTGATCTCGAAGGCCATTCTGGGTCAGTGGATTCTGCCGAGGCTTTACGAAAAAAATTATGCGAGTCCTTATGATTACATCAGGGATAAGCTCGGTCCCATATTCGGAAAAATTTCGGCGTTCCTTTTTTTCATCGGCGCGGTGCTCGGGCAGGGAGTCCGGGTGTTTGCCGTGGCGCTCGTCCTCGAATTGCTGACGGGACTCGATTTTATCGGCTGCGTCTTTTTGAGCGTCGGTGTTTCGGCCTTGAGCACGATGCTCGGCGGCATTCGTGCTGTCGTGTGGTCCGACGTCGTTCAGTTCGTGATGTTCGTCGCCGGAGGCGTGATCGCGATCCTCTACGTGACCCATGGCTATCCGGACGGCTTCTCGGGTCTCTGGACTGCTGCCGAGTCTGAGGGAAAGACCCGCATCCTCGAATGGAGCACCGACCCGCGAGTCAATTTCACGCTGTGGGCAGGTGTCTTCGCGATGCCGTTCCAGAATCTTGCGGCCTATGGAACCGATCAACTCAATACCCAACGGATGCTGTGTTGTAAGTCCGTACGCGAAGCGCGTCTCGCGCTCTATGTCAGTAACTTCGGCGAGCTCGTCGTCGTGTTGTTTCTTCTCGTTGGCGTGGCGCTGTGGGGTTTCTATCAGTTCAACCCCATTGACCCAGCGTTTGCCTCTTTAGTTGCCGCGAATGTCGATCGGATTTTCCCTGCGTTCATTCTTTCGGAAATGCCAACCGGGCTGCGCGGATTTATGGTGGCCGCCTTATTTGCGGCAGCCATGTCGAGCCCCGTACTTTCGGCGTTGTCGGAGACGACGATCACCATGTTTCACGACGGACATCGTCGCGGCGAGTTATCCGAAGCGAAAGCCGTCACGCTGTCGCGTATTTTGGTGATCGCATGGGCAATCGTGCTCGGCGGTTTCGCAATGGCGTTGTCCGGATCTGACGAGAGGTTGATTCCTCTTGCGTTCGCCATGACGGCGTACACCTATGGACCGATGCTGGGCTTGTTTCTGCTGGCGCTGTTCGTGCCTAAGCATCGCATCACCAGTGCGCCGCTCGGGGTGGCCGTCGCGCTCGTTGGTGTGCTGCTTGTTCATAACGCTCAGTTCTTCGGGTTGACCGAGCAGCGTGAACTCGTGGCTTTCCCCTGGCTCTTCCCGCTTGGGGTGATTTTGTGTCTGACCTTCTCGGTCTTGCCTTGGGGTAGCCGTCGTCCGCTATCCTCCTCGACATGAGTCACGGAAAAGTGACGCCGCAACTGCGGCTCTGGATCGTCAAGCAAATCGAGTCCGGGCAGAGCCCGGAGTCGGTGTTACAAAGTCTGGTTGCTAAAGGATGGCCGGAGGGCGCCGCCATCGATGTCATGCAGCGCACGTTGCGCGCGCGAGTCGCTCAAATCAAAGCGGCTGAAAATGCCGAACAAGCGAGAGCTAAAAGCGCCTCAGGAGACGGCCCAGCCGAGTGAGCGCTCGACCGCTCGCGACCATTCATGCATGCGAGCTGCGGCAGATTCTCGCGACATGGCCGGCTCGAATCTCCGATCAACTCGCCAGCGAGCTGAGATCTCTTCAGTCGACGTCCAGAACCCGACGGCAATGCCGGCGAGATAGGCCGCGCCGAGGGCGGTGGTTTCCGTAACGGCAGGCCGAATGACGGGAACACCGAGCAAGTCGGCTTGGAACTGCATCAAAAAATTATTACGTGACGCACCCCCGTCGACTCGAAGTTCGCGCAGTGGTGCTGCCGCGTCTTGTTGCATCGCTTGAAGTAGTTCGGCGCTTTGAAAAGCGATGGACTCGAGCGCGGCGCGAGCAATGTGGCCGCGGGTCGTGCCACGGGTGATCCCGACGATCGAGCCGCGTGCGAACGGGTCCCAATGAGGGCTGCCTAGTCCGGTGAACGCCGGAACGACATACACACCACCATGATCGGGTACCGACGAAGCGAGCGCTTCGATCTCTTCGGCGCGCGTGACGAAACCGAGTCCGTCTCTTAGCCACTGCACCACGGCTCCGCCGACAAACACGCTTCCCTCGAGCGCATAGTTAAGTTGCGGACGGCCGTCGGTCGTTGAGGATGAGCAGGCGACGGTCGTCAGTAATCGGTGAGTGGATGCGAGAGGTCGATTGCCGGTATGCATCAGCATGAAGCAACCGGTGCCATAGGTGTTCTTCGCCATACCCGGCTGCAAGCACGCCTGCCCAAAGAGCGCCGATTGCTGGTCGCCGGCAAGTCCAGTCAGCGGGACCTCGGCCTGACCGAGCTTGATTCGGATGCCGACATCAAAAGAGGAGGGCAGCACCCGAGGTAATACGGCTTTCGGGATGCGTAGAAGGTTCAGCATCCACTCGTCCCACTCGCCCGACAAGTTAAGCAGCAGCGTTCGGCTGGCGTTGGTGACGTCGGTCACATGGTGCGCGCCGCCGGAGAGTTTCCAGGTGAGCCACGTATCGATGGTGCCGAAGCACAACTCGCCTCGCATCGCGCGATCGCGCGCTCCGGGGACATGATCGAGCAGCCACGCGAGCTTGGTGCCTGAGAAATACGGGTCGAGCAACAAGCCCGTGCGACGAGTCACCTCTGGCTCATGACCGGCTGCTCGCAACGTAGCGCAGACCTCGGCCGTTCTTCGATCTTGCCAAACGATCGCGGGCGCAATGGGCTCCCCGGTTTTTCTGTCCCAAAGTACGGTGGTTTCACGCTGATTTGTGATGCCGACGGCAGCCACATCGGTCGATGTGGCCCCTGACTTTTTCAACACCTCTTCGATGGTCGCACGCTGCGTATTCCAGATTTCATTCGCATCGTGCTCAACCCATCCGGTTTGCGGGAAAAATTGTGTGAACTCCCGCTGTGCGCTCTCGACGATATTGCCGTCGTGATCGAACAGGATCGATCGGGAACTCGTTGTGCCTTGATCGAGAGCGAGGATCCATCGGCTCATTGCGGTCTCCCGTGAGTCTTCAGCCATTCAGCAACTCGTTGTGTCGACTGCGCATCGATATGAAGTCCGAGCTTGCTCCGTCGCCACAGGACATCGTCAGCCGTTCGAGCCCACTCGGTTTGATAAAGGTAGCGTAACTCCACCTCATAAAGGCCGGGCGCAATCTCCGAACCGAGTTCGTTCGAGCGTGAAAAAATAGTCAAGGCGCGTGATCCGTAGGCTCTTGCCCAGCGGTTTACGGTATTGCGCGAAATTTCAGGATGCATGGCCGACAGCTCGCGCTCGAGCGACTCGAGTCCAGAAGTTAGATCACCGCCCGGTAGAGGCCGAGAAGCCGTCCAGTGACGAGCCTTCTTGTCGATGGCGGAAGTCACGAGATCGACGGCTTCCTCCGCGAGCACTCTATAGGTCGTGATTTTCCCGCCGAACACACTGAGCAGCGGCGCGGGCGTTTTCTCGAGTTCCAGCGCGTAGTCGCGCGTGACGGCTCGCGCATCGGTGGACTCGTCCTCGAGCAGGGGGCGAACGCCGGACCAGCTCGAGACGACATCCGCAGGAGATAGCATTGTTCTGAAATAGCGGTTGCTCTGCTCACAAAGATAGGCCGTCTCGTCCGCGTCGATCGTGACCTCGCGAGGATCAGCGTGATATTCAATATCCGTCGTGCCGATCATCGTGAAGTCTTGCTCATATGGAATGGCGAATACGATACGGCGGTCGGTCGCCTGCAAAATATAGGCGTACGGATGATCGAAGAGTTTACGAACGACGATATGACTGCCTTTGATGAGTCTCAGTCCGTGCTTTGATCGACCCCGCGTAGCGGCATCGTGAAAGCCTGCCGCCCAAGGGCCTGTCGCATTAACGACCGCTCGCGTGGTGACGACACTTTGCTTGCCGTTGTCATCCTGCAGCGTTGCAGTCCAGCAGGGCTGTTCGATCGCGCCAGCGTCTGTGGTCGGTGTGATTTTGATGCATCGGGTGCGTGTAAGAATCGTTGCGCCGTGCTCTTGCGCGTCGATCGCATTGAGGACTACGAGCCTCGCATCGTCGACCCAACCATCCGAATATTCGAATCCGCGACGGAAACCTTCGCGCAGCGGCAGGCCAGCCGGGTGGTGGCGCAGATCGACTCCGCGTGATCCTTCGAGTTTTTTCCGATGCGCGAGGTGGTCGTAGAGAAACAAGCCGATCCGAATCATCCAGGCGGGTCGCAACGACGGCTCATGAGGCATGATGAAGCGCAGCGGACTGATGATGTGAGGCGCGATACCGAGCAGCACTTCCCGCTCGAGCAAGGCCTTACGCACGAGGCCGAATTCCATGAACTCGAGATAGCGCAGCCCGCCGTGGATCAGCTTGGTGCTGGCTGAGGACGTATGAGAAGCGAGGTCATCTCGCTCGACCAACATGACTCGAAGACCCCGTCCTGCGGCGTCACGGGCAACGCCTGCGCCGTTAATGCCGCCGCCGACGACGAGCAGGTCAAAGATATTCGAACCGACGTCGGCGGTCATCGTCCGCCGCTACGAGTCAGGTGAGAGAGCACCGTTCTCGCCGTGACCTCGCTCACGCGAACATTGGACTCTTCGGTGACACCGGCGATATGCGGCGTCAAGATCAGATTCGGGACGCCCGCAAATAAGGCACCGGCGGCCGCATCGAGCGGTTCGGTTTCGAATACGTCGAGCGCAGCGCCGCCAAGTTGGCCGGTGCGCAGAGCGTCGACTACAGCCGCCTCGTCGATAACGCCGCCGCGGGCGGCGTTGATGATGACGCTCCCTCGTTTCATGGCAGCAATCTGCTGTGGGCCGATCATCCGCTTTGTTGAAGCCGTGAGCGGCACATGCAGGCTGATGACATCACTACCTGTGATGAGTGCCTCGAGTGAGGCGCTGCTGGCCAGTTGCCAGGCAGCATGGTCTTTGGGAAGCAGCGGGTCGAACGCGATGACATTCATGCCCAGCGCGCGAGCACGCGAGGCGGTTTCGCGAGCGATGCCGCCGAGACCGACGAGCCCCAAGGTTTTACCTTGAACTTCGCGACCGATGGTCGACATGCGCGGCCACTTGCCGGCGATGACTTCCGAGTTGGCGAACCATGCTTTTCGTAGCAGTACGAGCATGGCAGTGATGACATATTCGGCGACCGACACGTCATTGGCGCCCGTGGCAGGGTAGACCGCAATGCCGCGAGCTTTACAGGCTTCGACGTCGATATTGTCGAGACCGACGCCGAGCCGGCCGACGACCTCTAGCTTTGCAGCGGCCTCGAGCAACGCGCCGCGCACTTGAGTGCGATTACGAACGATCAGTGCTCGGGCATCTTTGGCCACGCGTGCGAGCTCTTCAGGCTGATCGACGAGCTTCGGGTTATAGATGACGTCGCGACCCGACAAAATATTAGAGATGGCTGCTTCGTCCATGAATTCCGTGATTACGATCTCGGCCATCTCATGATCTCCCAGGCGCATGTAGTGCGCGTATTTCGTCGTGCAACGCGTTAATCAGCGTGATTCCTTCGCGTTTGGCGTTGGCGCGAGCATTGAGTCGTCGCGAGCCAGGCAAGCGTACTTCGGGCTCCGACTCGATCGCGGCGACTAGTGTTTGCATGCGATCAGCGAACGCGTTGCCCGAAGCCGGGCCCGGATCAATTGCAACGAACAAATGACCCATATCAGGCGGGCGACCTTCTGCGTCAAAGAAAGACGACGCTTCCCAGCCGAATGCACCGGCCGTCAGTGCTGCCCCTAGAATTTCTACCATTAGAGCGAGTGCGCCGCCCTTTGCCCCACCAATCGGAGACAGTGTTCCGGCGAGCGCGGCGGTGGGGTCCGTCGTCGATTGGCCATTGGCATCAACTGCCCAACCCTCGGGGATGGATTTGCCTGCTTTTTGAGCGGCGACGATTTTGCCTCGCGCAGCAACGGACAGTGCGAGATCAATGACGAGAGGCGCTTGCGCGCCAGGAAGCGGAGTCGCGAAGGCGAGCGGATTGGTTCCGAGCATCGCCCGTTTTCCACCATGAAACGCCATCGCTTTCGGCGTATTACCGAAGACGAGAGCGATCAGCCCAGCCTCCGCCAAGCGTTCGGCGTGCGCACCGACTTGGCCGAAGTGGTGAGAGTGATGAATGGCAGCCAGCGCAATGCCCTGATCTTTGGCGAGTGATTTCAGAGTATCGAGGGCAAGATCGATCGCGGGATACGCAAAGCCGAGCCCCGCATCGACTCGAATGACACCCGGTGCCGCGCGAGTCAGCGTGGGGACGGCTTGGCCGTTGACCTTTCCGGAGCGTGCCTGCAGCGCGTAAGCGGGAACGCGACTCAGTCCGTGCGCCGCTTGCCCATCTGCTTCGGCGGCGACGAGCGCCCGCGCCGTCGCACGCGCGCCAAGTTCGGACGTGCGATTGGCGCGCAAGGCCTCGAAAGCCAGTGATTCGGCTTCCGCCAAAGTAAGGCGGATGGATGCGTCCACGATGATCTCCCCAAAGCGGAGTGGATACGCGGCGCCAAGCGCCGCGACCACTTAGGCGCTACGGTACAGTTTGGTCATGACGAATTCGACGTGACCGAGCGCTTCGGCGGCCGTGAGCCGACCGTTCGCCGTGTGAGCGATGCAGTCGATGAGCGCATCACCCGCCTGATCGATCGTCATTTCACGCCGAACGACACCCGAGACATCGACGTCGATGTGTTCAGGCATGAGGCGAACGGTTCGCGGATTACCCGTGACTTTGATGACCGGCATGATCGGATTTCCGATCACGTTGCCTTGCCCAGTCGGGAAGATATGAATGACATAGCCCGCAGCAGCCTGGAGCGTGCAGCACTCGGCTGCGGCCGATGAGGTATCCATGAAGTAGAGGCCAGGTCCGCGGGCCGGAGCCTCAGCAGGTTCGAGCACGTCGATGAACTTGACCTTCTTGCCAATTTTTTCGAGGTTACCCAAGGCTTTTTCTTCGATGGTGGTAAGGCCACCGGCGATATTGCCCTTCGTGGGCTGACTCTCGGACAAGTCGGACGTCTTGTGAGCTTCGATTACGTCGTCCTGATAGGACTGCCAGGTCTTCATGAACTTGTCGCGAATCTCAGGCGACACGGCTCGAGCGGCGGCAAGGTGCTCGGCGCCCGTCAGCTCGGACGTTTCACCGAAGCAGCCATAAAGTCCTGCAGGAACCAGCTTGTCGTACATGTTACCGACTGTGGGACACGAGGCGAGACCTGTCGTGGTGTCACTCTCGCCGCACTTGGCGGCGACCCACAATTCGCTGATGTCGCATTCGACGCGCACTTGCCCAGACGTCGCATGTACGAATTCTTTGGCCTTGCGTGATGCCGCGGCAATGGTGGCGATGTCGCCGTTGCCTTCGATCCAGAACCCTGCGACCGGTTTGCCGGTCTTGGCGATGCCCTCGACGATGCGCTGCGTCCAGCCCGGCTCGATGCCGATGACGATGCAGGCTGCAACGTTGGGGTTCGCGCCCGTGCCGATCATGGTGCGGAAGTGCAATTCGAGATCTTCGCCGAACTGCAGGCGGCCATAGGCATGGGGCAGGGCGATGGTGCCCTTGATGTTATTGGCGACGGCTTCGCAGGCTGCGTTGGAAATATCGTCGACGGGGAGAATGGCGACGTAATTACGAACGCCGACTCGACCGTTCTCGCGGCGATAGGCCCAAATTTTTCGGTTGGTGTTGCTCATCGGTGGGTTCCTACCAGCGCTTGGTCTTGAGATTGTGGACATGGACATGCTCGCCGCGCGCGATGGGCGCCACGACTTTGCCAATGTCTTGGCCGTACTTGATGACGGTATCGCCGACCTTTAGGTCGACCAGCGCGACTTTGTGTCCGATCGGAACGTCATGACGTGACGTCAGATGAAAATCGGAGTTGTCCTCCGTAATAACGCACAGCATGTCGGTGCCGGCTTTCAGTCCTTCGACCACGACAACGCCCACGTTGTCCTTGTGATCGTGCACGAGCAATTGTGGAACGCTCACTCATCTACTCCTGGGTACGCTTGCGAAGGCAAGTCTTATATAAGATACTAAACAGATGACCCCTGTGTCCGCAAGCGGCGCGATACCATCGGCTCTCTCCACCGAACTCTCCTCGAAGATGGACAGCCCTCAGTATCGTCCCCTCTACAGTCAGGTCTATGAAACCCTGGTCCGGCGCATCGCCGACGGCGAGTGGCAGCCCGGTCAGGCGTTGCCGAGTGAGCAGGCTCTCGCCATGCAGCTCGGCGTCAGCCAAGGCACCGTTCGCAAGGCCCTCGATGCGCTCGCTCTCGATAAGGTCATCGACCGCCGTCAAGGCAAGGGCACTTATGTCGCCGAGCTCACTCAAGAGCGCTCGCTATTCCGATTCTTCAGGCTGACGCGTCCCGACGGCCAGCGTGCCGTGCCGACGAGTGGCGACGAATCGATCAAGCGGCGTCGAATCCGACCCCTCGAAGCCAAAGCGCTCGAGTTACCCGACGCAGCCGAGGTTTTCGAAATTATCCGAACCCGCTTCGTCGATGAGCGCCCGGTTGCCATAGAGCGCATCGTATTGCCTGAAGCGTATTTCCCAGGCCTCGATCAGCACTCGCCGCTGCCGAATGCCCTCTACGCGCTCTATCAGCGCGAATATCGGATCAACATCGTATCCGCCAACGAAAAGCTCAAGGCTGACGTGGCGCGCCGAGACGATACCCGACGACTCAGCGTCGAATTAGGCACGCCTTTATTGCAGGTCGAACGGGTCGCGATGGCGGTGGACGGCCGTCGCGTGGAGTGGCGTCTCAGCCGTTGCGATACGAGCTCGCTCTCTTACGACGTCACCTTCACATGACGCGGGCGCTATGCGTCGGCCACGCGGTGCAGGACTTCGTCTTCAGCACCCCGCAACTACCGCAACGGGCTGAAAAGCATCGGGCCACAGGGTTTTCGATCGTCGGCGGCGGCCCCGCCGCTACAGCGGCGGTGGCTATTGCAAAGCTCGGTGGCCATGCAAGCCTCGTCGCGCGAGTCGGAAATGACGTCATCGCCGATGCCATCCAGCGTGAGCTCGAAGATTACGGGGTCGATTGTCGTCATCTGCGCCGATTCCCTGGGTTCCAGTCATCCGTCTCGGCTGTTTTCGTCGATGCACAGGGTGAGCGATTGATCGTCAATCACACCGATGCTTCGCTTCCGACCGACCCGTCCTGGCTCGAATCAGCCGTGTCGCTCGAGGGTATCGACGTCGTGCTCGCCGATACGCGCTGGCCTGATGGCGCGATCGCCATGCTCAAAAGTGCCCGAGCGGCGGGTTTGCCTGCCGTGCTCGATGCCGATGTGCCGGTACCGAAAACGGGGTCGTTACTCCAGTCCGCCACTCACGTGGCGTTTTCGATGGCAGGGCTCAAAGATTATTCCGGCTGCTCCGATGCGATGACAGATATCGAGAGCGCGTTACGACAGACCGCGATTAGTCTGAAGGCGTGGTGTTGCGTCACGATGGGCGCGTCCGGTGTGCTCATCGCCGATGCACGATTCGAGCAGAGCAACGTTACGGCACGAACTGTCCCCGCGTATCCAGTCAAACCTGTCGATACGTTAGGTGCTGGTGACGTCTGGCACGGCGCGTTCGCCTTAGCTCTCGCAGA
>Ga0075471_10000181_pt1 | contig 34089 bp, 24 predicted proteins | sample DEB19_08_DNA_2_FD_74787 | JGI IMG/M metagenome (GOLD analysis project Ga0075471, IMG submission 74787) | Aqueous microbial communities from the Delaware River and Bay under freshwater to marine salinity gradient to study organic matter... | ecosystem: Environmental > Aquatic > Marine > Coastal ...
GCGGCATCCCCCTCCACGTCGTCATTCCAGTCACCTTCAGCCGTCACTCCTTCAGCCGTCACCCCGACAGCAGCATCCCCAGAGCATCACCATGCCCCGCCTTCCCGGCCAGATGTCGCCCGGCCTCCCTCCTGCCCAGGGCCTCTACGATCCCGCCAACGAGCACGACGCCTGCGGCGTGGGATTCGTGGTCAACGTGCACGGCCGGAAGAGCCACCAGATCGTGCGGCAGGGGCTCGAACTCCTCGAGAACCTCACGCACCGTGGCGCCTGCGGCTGCGACCCGCTCACCGGCGACGGTGCCGGCATCCTCATGCAGACGCCGCACGACTTCTTTGCGGCCGTCGCACCGCAGGCCGGGATCCGGCTGCCGTCCCCCGGCGACTGGGCGGTGGGCAACATCTTCCTGCCCCCGTCCGACGGCGAGCGGGAGACGGCGGAGGGATTCTTCGAGCAGGTCTGCAAGGAGGAGGGGCTGGACTTCCTCGGCTGGCGGAACGTGCCCACCGACAACCGCTCGATCGGCGGCACGGCCCGCGACGTCGAGCCGTTCGTGCGGCAGGCCTTCGTGGGCCGCGGCAAGAAGGTGTCGCGCGACCACTTCGAGTGGAAGCTGTTCGTGGTCCGCAAGCGGTTCGGGATCGAGCTCGGCAAGCTCGGGCTGACGGAACAGACGTTCGTCTACGCCTGCTCCCTCTCCGCGAAGACGCTCGTCTACAAGGGGCTCCTGCTCGCCGACCAGGTGGCGAAGTACTACCCCGACCTCTCCGACTCGCGGATGACGAGCGCGCTGGCGCTGGTCCACCAGCGGTACAGCACCAACACCTTCCCGACCTGGGATCTCGCCCATCCCTTCCGCTACATCGCCCACAACGGCGAGATCAACACCGTCCGCGGCAACATCAACTGGATGCACGCCCGCGAGAGCATGCTCGCGCATCCGGTCTTCGGGCCGGACCTCGAGAAGATCAAGCCGGTGATCCGCGAGGGGGGCAGCGACTCGGCGACCTTCGACAACGTGCTCGAGATGCTCGTGCTGGCGGGGCGGCCCGTCGAGGAGGCCGTGAGCATGTGCATCCCCGAGCCGTGGAGCGGCCACGAGAGCATGGCGGACGACCTCAAAGCCTACTACGAGTTCCAGGCCTGCCTCATGGAGCCCTGGGACGGTCCCGCCGCGATCGCCTTCACCGACGGCGTGCGGATCGGCGCCACGCTCGACCGCAACGGGCTGCGGCCCGGCCGCTGGTGGCAGATGAAGGACGGGCTCGTGGTGATGGCCAGCGAGGCCGGCGTGCTGCAGCTGCCGCCGGGCGAGGTGGTGCGGAAGGGCAGGCTGCGGCCGGGCCGCATGTTCCTCGTCGACACCAAGGAGGGGCGGATCGTTGAGGACGACGAGATCAAGCGCAAGCTCGCCTCGGCCAAGCCCTGGCGGGAGTGGATCGAGAAGCACCAGGTGCGGCTCGACGCGCTCCCCGATCCCGCCGACGTGGCGGAGGTCACGCGGTCGCGGGCCGTCGAGCCCGACGCCAGCCTCGCGGGGGGCGGGCCCGCGGCCAACGCCCGTCCGCACGCGGTCGATCCGTGGCGGGCCGCCGGCGTGGCGGGCGAGCAGTCGAGCCTGCTGGAGCTGCAGCGGTCGCACGGCTACACGCTCGAGGACCTGAAGGTGATCCTCGCGCCGATGGCCACCGACGGCGCCGAGCCCGTCGGCTCGATGGGCAACGACACGCCGCTGGCCGTGCTCTCCGACCGGCCGCAGCTCCTGTCAAACTACTTCAAGCAGCTCTTCGCCCAGGTGACGAATCCGCCGCTCGACGCCATTCGCGAGGAGATCATCACGTCGATGATCACCACGATCGGCTGCGAGGGGAACCTGCTCGACTCCTCCCCGGTGCAGTGCCGGCTCCTGCGGCTCGAGACGCCGGTGATCACCAACGCCGAGTGTGCGCGGATCAAGGCGCTGGGCGGGGCGCTCAAGCAGCCCGGCCTCGTGAGCCGCACGATCTCGCTGCTGTTTGCGGCGGCCGACGGCGCCGCGGGAATGCGGGCGCGGCTCGACGCCATCCGCGTGGAGGCCTCGGCCGCGATCCGCGACGGCGCGACGATCCTCGTGCTCTCCGACCGGGGCGTCGGCCGCGAGCGGGCGGCCGTGCCCGCGCTGTTGGCGACCGCCGGCGTGCACCACCACCTCGTCCGCGAGGGCACCCGCACCCGCTGCGGTCTGGTCGTGGAGACGGGCGAGGCCCGCGAGGTGCAGCAGTTCGCGCTGCTCACGGGCTACGGTGCCGGCGCCGTCAATCCCTACCTGGCCTTCGCCACGATCGACCAGATGCAGGCCGAGCGGATCATCGCCGGCGACTACCCGCGGGAGAAGCTCCACAAGAACTTCGTCAAGGCCGCGTCGAAGGGCCTGCTCAAGGTGATGAGCAAGATGGGCATCTCCACGCAGCAGAGCTACCGCGGCGCGCAGATCTTCGAGGCGGTCGGCCTCGACCGCACGCTGGTGGACGAGTTCTTCACCCGCACGCCCAGCCGCATCGGCGGCATCGGCCTCGACGGCGTGGCCGAGGAGACGCTGCGGCGGCACGAGCACGCCTGGCCGCGGACGCAGGTGCCCCAGACGCTCGAACTCGACGTGGGAGGCCGCTACCAGTGGCGGCGGAAGGGGGAGGCCCACATGCTCGCCCCCGACGTCGTCGCCGCGCTGCAGCGGTCGACGCAGATCAACAGCCGCGACGAGTTCCGCCGATATCAGAAGCTCATCGACGAGCAGCAGACGAAGCTGCTCACGCTCCGCGGCCTGCTCGACTTCAAGTGGGCCGGCCAGCCGATCCCGCTCGACGAGGTCGAGCCGGCGCAGCAGATCGTCAAGCGGTTCGCCACCGGTGCGATGTCGTACGGCTCCATCTCCAAGGAGGCGCACGAAACGCTGGCCGTCGCCATGAACCGGCTCGGCGGCCGGTCGAACACGGGCGAGGGGGGTGAGGATCCCGTCCGCTACCAGCTTGAGCCCAACGGCGACAGCAAGAACTCGTCGATCAAGCAGGTGGCCAGCGGCCGCTTCGGCGTCACGAGCCTCTATCTCGTCAACGCCCGCGAATTGCAGATCAAGATGGCGCAGGGCGCGAAGCCCGGCGAGGGGGGGCAGCTGCCGGGGCACAAGGTCGACCGCGAGATCGCCCGCATCCGCCACAGCACGCCGGGCGTGGGCCTGATCTCGCCGCCGCCGCACCACGACATTTACTCCATCGAGGATCTCGCGCAGCTGATCCACGACCTCAAGAACGCCAACCACCACGCCCGCATCAGCGTGAAGCTCGTGGCGGAGGTGGGCGTGGGCACCGTGGCGGCCGGCGTCTCCAAGGGCAAGGCCGACGTCGTGCTCATCTCGGGCCACGACGGCGGCACCGGCGCCAGCCCGCAGACCTCGATCATGCACGCCGGGCTGCCCTGGGAGCTCGGCCTGGCCGAGGCCCACCAGGTGCTCGTCATGAACGATCTGCGCGGCCGGATCGTCGTGCAGACCGACGGCATGATCCGCACGGCCAAGGACGTGGTGATCGCCACGCTGCTGGGTGCGGAGGAATTCGGCATCGCCACTGCGTCGCTCGTCGTCATCGGCTGCATCATGATGCGGAAGTGCCACCTCAACACCTGCCCGGTGGGCATCGCCACGCAGGATCCCGAGCTGCGGAAGAAGTTCACCGGTCAGCCGGAGCACGTCGTCAACTTCTTCTTCATGCTGGCCGAGGAGGTTCGCGAACTGATGGCAAAGCTCGGCTTCCGCACGATCGACGAGATGGTGGGACGGGTCGACCGGCTCGACACGCGTCAGGCGATCGCGCATTGGAAGGCCAAGGGGCTCGACTTCTCCACGATCCTCCACAAGCCGGAGATGCCGGCCCACGTGAAGACCCACCACGAGGAGTCGCAGGACCACGGCATCGAGCGGTCGCTCGACATGACGACGCTCCTGGACCGCTGCCGGCCGGCGCTCGAGGAGCGGAAGCCGGTGACGCTCGACCTCCCGATCCGCAACATCAACCGCACCGTGGGCACGATCCTCTCCAGCGAGGTGACGCGGCGGCACGGCGCCGGCGGCCTCCCGGACGGCACGATCCGCATCAACTTCACGGGCACCGCGGGGCAGAGCCTGATGGCCTTCGGCGTGCCCGGCGTGACGGTGCAGGTCGAGGGGGACGTCAACGACTACTGCGGCAAGGGGCTCTCGGGCGGCCGCGTCATCGTGCGGCCCTCGAAGCAGGCCTCCTTCAAGGCGGAGGACAACGTGATCGCCGGCAACGTCGTGCTCTACGGGGCGACCAGCGGCGAGGTCTTCATCCGCGGCATCTGCGGCGAGCGGTTCTGCGTCCGCAATTCAGGCGCGGAGGCGGTCGTGGAGGGCACGGGCGACCACGGCTGCGAGTACATGACCGGCGGACGGGCCGTGGTGCTTGGCGAGACCGGCCGCAACTTCGCGGCGGGCATGAGCGGCGGCATCGCCTACGTGTGGGACGCGACCGGCACGTTCCGGCCGAAGGTCAACATGGAGATGGTGGCGCTCGAGGAACTCGACGCCGGCGATCTCGACTACGTGAAGGGGCGGATCGAGAAGCACGTCGAATACACCGACAGCGCCCGCGGCCGGCAGATCCTCGGCCAGTGGGCGAGCGAGCAGAAGAAGTTCGTGAAGGTGATGCCGACCGACTACAAGCGGGCGCTCGCGGAACTGCGGAAGCTCGCCGACCAGGAACAGCAGGAAGCACGTCAGCAGGAGAAGGTCCATGGGTGAGCCGCGCGGGTTCATGAAGTACGGGCGGAAGGTGAGCGGCTACGCTCCGGTGGCCGACCGCCTCAAGCACTACAACGAGTTCCTCACGATCCTCTCCCCCGAGGAGATCAAGACGCAGGGCGCGCGGTGCATGGACTGCGGCGTGCCCTTCTGCCACACCGGCTGCCCGCTCGGGAATATCATTCCCGACTTCAACGACCTCGTGTATCGCCAGCAGTGGCACGAGGCCAGCCAGAGGCTGCACGCCACGAACAACTTCCCCGAGTTCACCGGCCGCGTCTGCCCCGCGCCCTGCGAGGCGGCTTGCGTGCTGGGCATCAACGAGGATCCCGTCGCGATCAAGCAGATCGAGATGACGATCGCCGACCGGGCGTTCGACGAGGGCTGGGTGGTGCCCGAGCCGCCGCCGGCGCGGACCGGGAAGCGGGTGGCGGTGGTGGGGAGCGGCCCTGCGGGCCTGGCCGCCGCGCAGCAGCTCAACCGCGCCGGGCATCTCGTCACGCTCTTCGAGCGGGCCGATCGGCCCGGCGGCCTGCTCATGTACGGCATTCCCGACTTCAAGCTCGAGAAGTGGCGGGTCTGGCGACGGGTCAAGCAGATGGAGGAGGAAGGGGTCGAGTTCCGCTGCGGCGTGAACGTGGGCACGGACGTGCCCACGCAGCAGCTCGTCGACGAGTACGATGCGATCGTGCTCACCGGCGGGGCCACGCTCGGCCGCGACCTGCCGATCCCGGGTCGCGAACTCAAGGGCGTGCACTACGCGATGGAGTTCCTGCCGCAGCAGAACAAGCGGAACGCCGGGGACGAGGTGCCGGGGCAGATCGTCGCCGAGGGGAAGGACGTGGTCGTGATCGGCGGCGGCGACACCGGCTCCGACTGCGACGGCACGAGCAACCGGCAGGGGGCGAAGAGCCTCACGCAGTTCGAACTGCTGCCGCAGCCGCCCGACCTCGGCAAATATCCGCGGCGGCAGGAGCGGCCCGCGAACACGCCGTGGCCGGCATGGCCGGTGATCCTGCGGACGAGTTCGTCGCACGAGGAGGGCTGCCGCCGCGAGTGGAGCATCCTCACGAAGGAGTTCCTCGGCGACGACCAGGGCCGCCTGCGGGGGCTCAAGACCGTGCGGATCGAGTGGTATGCCGACGCGGCCACCGGGCAGCAGAAGTTCCGCGAGGTTCCGGGCAGCGAAGAGGAGTGGCCCTGCCAGCTGGCGCTTCTGGCCATGGGTTTCATGGGACCGGAGAAGCAGGGGCCGATCGCCGACCTCGGCCTCGAGCTCGATCCGCGGGGCAACGTGAAGACCGGCGCCGACTACATGACCACCAAGCCGGGTGTGTTCGCGGCCGGCGACATGCGGCGGGGCCAGTCGCTCGTGGTGTGGGCGATCCACGAGGGCCGCGAGGCGGCCCGGTCGGTCGACCTGTGGCTGATGGGTCAGACGAATCTCCCGAGCCTCGCGGCCGGCGAGTTCGCGGTGCACGCGTAGCGGGCCGGGACGGCGCGGGCCGGGGATGCCCGTGCCCCGTCGCCGGACGTTCGCTGCGCCCATCCTGGGCTTCGCTCTCTCGAAGCTGGCTCTCAGGACACGGGCATCCCCTCGCGGGTGCAGTGGACGAAACGGCTGGCGCGTTACTCCGGTTGGGAGGCAATCGGTCACGCGTTCGCAGGCGAGACCCGAACCTTGGCTCAGCCGCGGCTCTCACTCAGCCGGCGCGAGCGTGACGGCGAGCCGGCCTTCGTTGTCGGCGAGCTCGCCGGGCGGATCGTTGATCTTGCAATAGACGGGGCCGTCGGCGGCCGCGGTGAAGCTGCCCCGGCCGCCCTCCGCGAGCACGACGAACCGCGGGCGGCCGCCGCCGGGCGGCTCTTCGAGCCACTGGGCGACGAGCAGCCGGCCGAGCGGCCGGCCGCGGTACCAGCGGAGCGAGATGCCCTCGGCGGTCGATTCGAGCCGCCGCGGCTCGCGGCCCTTGCCGTCGGCGTCGGCGTCCAGAAAGCCCACCGTGCAGCGGCCCTCCGCGGTCAGCGTGTAGCGACGCTCGCGGCTGGCGGACCAGCCGCAGTTCTGCCAGCCCCGGTCACCGGCGACGACGATCGACTGCCGCGCGGCGAGCGGCTTTCCGGAAGACCAGTCGATCGCCGAACGGATGGGGTCGTAGCCGTAGTCGACTTCGTCGGTGAATGCGTCGAAGTCGCGGGCGGCGAGTGCCCCCTCCCAGTCGGGCGACGTCGTCAGCCGCCGGGTGAAGTCCGCGTCGAGCGGCCCGCGCTCCGCCGCGGCGAACGCCCTGGCGTGACGAGGATGCTGCGCCAACAGCGCGACGGCCGCCCAGCTCGCCGCGTAGTCGGAGAGGTCGCGATGCGCGGCGTGGGGCATGGCGAACACGCCCTCGAGCCCGGGGCACCCGTCTGCGGCGCGCAGTGCTCGGATCGTCTCGATGCGTCCGAGCTGCTCGACGTCGCCGGCCCGCAGGGGGATGGGCGTGGCCAGGAAGCGTCCGGGGCCGTCCGCTGCGGCGGCCAGCCTGTGCGTGGCGAGGTATTCGGCGATGCCCTCGGTGTACCAGGCGGGCGCGGCGAGGCCGCGGAGCGTGAGCGTGAAGGCGTGTACGCCCTCGTGCAGGAGGAGGTGACGCCGGTAGTCTGGATTCGACTGGTCCACGAGCCAGAAGCGATCGGCGTGGCAGTGGCCGTTGGTGAAGTCGGGGATCGTGTCCGGCAGCAGCCCGGCCGTGCGGAACCGTTCGCGGTCGACGATCAGGCAGCCGAGGGCCCGCCAGCCACGGTGTTCGACGGCGTCGATGTCGAAGTGCGCGCACCAGGCCGTCCAGGCCGCGTCGAAGACCGCCGGGAGGTGGTCGACGCCGTCGCCGTTGCGGACAGGCCGGTCGGTGACGAGCGTGAGATGGTCGCCGGCGAGCACCCGCAGGCCCGACTGCCGGGCCCGCGACACGAGCGCATCCAGCGGCGCGGCGTCGTCGGCGCGAACGCAGGCTGCGGTCGTCGCGGCCAGCAGGATCGCCGTCACGGGAAGGGGGAAATGCATGGCCGCAAAGTGTAGGCGCCGCAGCCCCCGCCGCTCCATGGGCGCCGCACGCAGTCTCCGCATCCTGCCGCGTCTGCCCAGACGGCGACGTCGCGGCAAGCCGTGCCGCGGCCGCGATCCGAGGCGATGGCAACGGGCGGAAAATCCGATCCTTCTTCCCGTGGCCGAGCGACGCTGGCTTCCCGGGAACGGGAAAGTCCTCTGCGGAGGGCGGCCGCCGGCTGCTACAACCCCGCGGTGCGCCAGGAGGGCGAACGACGTGCGGCAGGAGTGCCTGCAACACTGGAAGCGGCGGCGCCGCGGACTCGCGGTCGCGGTGCTCGCGTGCGCGTGCATGACGCCGGCGAGAGCCCAGCAGCCATCGCCCGCCACCACGACGTCACCCTCCGCCTGGGCCGGTGGCGCCGCCGCTCCCGCCGTCGCCGGCTCCGGAACGCTGCCCTACTGGCAGGCGCCGGCGCTGCCGTCGGCCGTGATCCAGGGGGGCACGATCCCGCCGCATTGGACGCCGCAGCCGGTGCCGTATCAGGGCATCGGACCGGACGGCCGGCCGCTGACGGTGTATTACTCGCCCACGTACGTCTTCACGTACCAGGTCGGTCCGCCGGTGCTGGCGGCCGCCACCGTGCCCGTCGCGCCGCGGTCGGCGTCGCAGGTGAATCGCCGACAGGCGGTGGTGTCGCAGCCTGTCGCCGTGCAGGGCTGGAACTACCAGACGCAGGGCGCCCCGCCGGCCACCTACGCGCTGCCGCCCGCCACCGTGGCCCGCTATCAGCCGGCGCCCTACCAATACCCGCCCGGTTCGCCGGCACTCAACGGCACGCCGATCGTGCCGCCGCAGCCGTCGGGCTTCGCCGCCGCGGCCCCGCCGGCGCCGCAGGCCGCACCGCTGCAGCCGCCGCCGGGCCAGTGGGGGCCCGGGCAGCAGCTCGCGCCGCCACCGGCGCAGTGGGGGGCGTCGTCGGAGGCGCAGCCCATGGCCCCGGCCGGTGCGCCACAGCAGAATCCCGTCGGCCAGGGCTTCGCCGCCGCCGCGCCTGCCGCGATCGCCGGCACGGCCGGGGCCGTCGCAGCGGCCTCGCAGCCGCAGTCCGCTCCGGCTGCATCGCAGTTTCCCGCGGCCGTCGGCGGCACGAGCGTACCGGCGCAGCCGGCGTCGTCATCCGGCTCGACGCTGGGTGGCTCCCGCAGTCCGCGGCTGTGGCGAGTGGTGGGCGTGAACGACGGCGACACGCTCACCTGCCTCGACGAGTCGAACCAGCAGCAGAAGGTGCGGCTGGCGGAGATCGACGCGCCCGAGCTCAGCCAGGACTTCGGCAAGGTGTCGCGCGAGGCGCTCGCGTCGATGGTGTTCGGCAAGACCGTCGAGGTCGTGGACGAGGGAAAGGATCGCTACGGTCGCTGGATCGGCCACCTGACGGTCAACGGCGTCGACGTGAATCGCCAGATGGTCGCCACGGGCAACGCCTGGCACTACGCCGCCTATTCGCACGACGACTCGCTGGCGGCCCTGCAGTCGCAGGCCCAGGCACAGCGGGTGGGCCTGTGGGCGCAGCCGAGCCCGCAGCCGCCGTGGGAGTATCGCGCCAACGCCGCCAAGACGACTTCGAGCACCTGACATGGGCTCGCTGGAAGACGGCACGGCGCTGCGGCACGTCCTCCTCTGCGTGATCGGCAGTTCGGGAGACGTCCATCCCTTCGTCGGTTTGGGCAGGTCGCTGCGCCGGCGCGGCTATCGGGTGACCGTCATCACGGCCGGGTATTTCCGGCGGCTCGTCGAACAGGCGGGGCTCGAGTTCGTCGATCCGCTCCCCGAGGTCGACTTCCGCGACATGATCCGCGACCCGCGGATCTGGCATCCGCTGCACGGCACGTCCCGCATCATCGACCTGGCCATGCGTCCGCTGCTCGAACCGGTCTATCGGAGCGTCCTCGCCCATCAGACGCCGGGGCACACGCTCGTCTGCGGTTCGACGCTGGCATTCGGCGCCCGCGTCGCACAGGAGGTCCACGGCATCCCGCTGGTGAGCGTCCATCTCTCGCCGCTGATCTTTCGCAGCGACGTCGCCGGGCCGCGGCTGCCGGTGCTGTGCGTGCACCGCGGACCGGCCTGGTTCAGGCGGCTGCAGTGGTGGTGCATCGACGGCCTTTCCGACCGCGTCATCCGCCCGTGGCTCGACGAGTTTCGGGGCCGGTTCGGGCTGCCGCCGGTCCGCCACGTGTTTCGCGACTGGATGCATTCGCCGCTGCGGCTGATCGCCATGTTTCCGGAGTGGTTCGCGCCGCGGCAGCCCGACTGGCCGCCGCAGGTGCGGCTCACCGGCTTTCCGCTCTACAGCGAGGAGGGGGTCGTCGAGCCCAAGGCGGACGTGCGGGAGTTCCTCGACGCCGGCTCGCCTCCCCTGGTGTTCACGCCCGGGTCGGCGAACGTCTTCGGCCGGCCCTTCTTCGAGGCTGCAGTCGACGCCTGCGCGCGGCTCGGCCGCCGCGGGCTCTTGCTCACCCGGTTTCCCGAGCAGCTGCCGCTGCCGCTGCCCGATTCGGTGCGGCACGTCGACTTCGTGCCGTTTCGCTGGCTGCTGCCGCAGGCGGCGGCGGTGGTGCACCACGGCGGCATCGGCTCGCTGTCGCAGGGGCTCGCGGCCGGCGTGCCGCAGCTGGTGATGCCGATGGGGTTCGACCAGTACGACAACGCCGCGCGACTCGAGCGGCTGGGCGTGGGAACGTCGCTGCCTCCGCGCCGCTTCGTGGGGCCGGCCGTCGCCGCGGCGCTGCGACCGCTCCTCGACGACCCGGTGGTGGCCAATCGCTGCCGTGCCGTCGCGGGCCGCCTCGCCGCGGCGGACGGCCTCGACCGTGCCTGCGACGAGATCGAGGCGGCCTACGGCGAGGCAATGGCGCCGGCGGCCGCAGCGGGAGAGGCCTGAAACCGCCGGGCCGCGACGGGGGGCGACCGGATGATCGACCCCCACGCAGGCACGCGGCTATCATGCACGCATCGTTCTCCGGCGACGGCCGGGGAGAGAATCGCCCGGCGGCGGTCATGCAGCGCCGCGACGGCTGGGATTCCTGTGGCGAAAGGAGGTGATCAGTGACGCAATGTGACTGTACCGGAGGGCCGCGCCGATGACGGCGGGTCGACGGGCTTGCCGTTGATGCGGCCCACCAAAGGTTTCTCGGGCCGCCGCTCCTCCGGGGGCGGCGGCCTTTTTCATGCGCCGGCAGCCGATGCGCGGCCGTTGGCAGGCCATGCGTCGAGAGGCCAGAATGGCGCGAAAAGAGTGACACTCGACGTCCGGGAGCCGATGCCATGGCCATGATGCGAATCGTCCTGCGTGGTGCCGGCTGCGGCCTCGGCGGCATGGTCGCGCTGTTGGGCACGGTCGTGCTGTTGCTGGCGGCGGCCCCCGCGGTGCGTGCCGAGGAGTGGCAGCCGCTCTTCGACGGCGCGACGCTCGCGGGCTGGGAGGCCGCCGACCACCCCGAGTCGTTCCGGGTCGAGGATGGAGCCATCGCCGCGGGTGGCGGCCCGATGGCGCACCTCTTCTACGTCGGTCCCGTGGGGGGGCACGACTTCACCGACTTCGAGCTGAAGATGGAGGTGAAGGCGAACCCCGGATCCAACGGCGGCGTGTTCTTCCACACCGAGCCGCAGCCGGGATCGCTCAAGAAGGGCTACGAGGCGCAGGTCTGCGATACCTTCCCCGACAAACGGAAGACGGGCAGCCTGGTCGACGTCCGCGATCTCGACACGCCGCCGGTCAAGGACGGCGAGTGGTTCGAGTATGGCGTCGTCGTGCGCGGGAAGCGCATCACGGTGAGCGTGAACGGCACACCGGTCGTCGAGTATGACGAGCCGCCCAATGCCGAGCGGAAGAAGGGGCGGGAGCGACGGCTCTTGTCGCACGGGCAGATCGCCCTGCAGGCCCACGACCCCAAGAGCATGGTCTACTACAAGAACATCCGCATTCGGCTGCCGGCGGCGACGCGGCCGGCGGCGGCGAACTAGCGGCACTGCGCGGAGCGGGGCTGCCGGCTGAAGGGGCATCGACTCATGAGCGGCATCATCGGCCACACGATGTACGGGGTGCTGGCCCTGCGCGAGTCGCGGGCCCGTGGGCTGCCGATCGTGCCCCTGCTCGAACGCTACGAGCCGAGCTACCTCTGCGGCGCCTACCTGGGCAGCGACGTCGTGACGATGCCGGAGGCCGTGTGCGTCGACACCGGCGAGGAGGTGGGCTACGCCACCGTGCCGCTCGCACGCAGCCCGATCACCGGCGGGGCCGTCCGGCCGTGGATGTTCCGCTTCGAGGATCGCGAATACCGCCCGCGGGAGATCTTCGACAGGTTCTACGGCCGCGCCCATCTCGTCTTCGGCTGGGCCACCGCGGACCGGCAGCACACCGTGCCCTGGGACCACCTGGCCGACTTCGTGGCGCTCACGATCCAGGACTCCTTGACCTCCCATCCGGCGGGCGACGAAACGGGCGACCGGCCGGTGGCGTACCTCTTTGGCTGGCTCGTGCACATCGTCGGCGACAGCCTGATCAAGTCGGTGCGGCCCGGACTGCGGCTCACGCTGCTCGACGGCACCTACACGCCGGCCAACCGGCCCGTCCAGGACCTCGTGACCTTCCACGAGATCGGCCGCAAGCAGCTGGGGATCGACTGGAAGCCGCTTCTCGACGGCCTGGCCGCCACGCCGATCGAGCCGGTGCAGCTGCATGCCATGCGGCTCACGAGGCCCCGGGGCCGGCTGGCCCAGTGCTTTCCCAATGCCTGGTCGCCCGAGGACGAGCCGCTCGCGCTCGCGGTCTTCGCCGAGAATCGCCGCTACCTGAAGCCCTACCTCGCGCGGCTGCTGCCGGACTACGACCTGACGGATACCCCGGACGGCCCGCAATGCCGGGCCGAGATGAGTCGGCTGGCCAAAGGCTGGACCTATGCAGAGATGGTCGCCGCCGCGAAGCAGGCCGACTTCGAGGGGGCGTTGCGGCAGATCGCCACGACGACGGTCGACCTGTTCGAGGAAGTGCTCGAACGGCTGCCGCAGCTCGGGCGTCGGTCGTGAGCCGCGCCGGATGCCCCCTCGCGTTCCGCCTCAAGGCTGCTTCGTGTCGCCGGATTCGAGATGCCCCTTGAGCCAGGCGTAGATCGCGCCGCCGATCTGCCGGTAGCCGTGGGCGTTGGGGTGCACCCCGTTGTCGACGGGGTAGCCGTCGACCGGATCGACCGCGAGGTTCGTCGGCACCAGGAACCGGCGCCGCGCCTCCTGCGCGGCGAAGGCCGTGATCTGCCGCTGCACGAGCCGGTGCTGGATCCGCTTCCAGCCCCAGCGGTGGTAGCGACCCTTGTAGTTGGCCTCGAAGCCCGACTCACGTGCGTTGGGCGGGGTGGTCGTGCAGATGGCGAGGTCGGCCTGCGGGGCGGCCTCGCGGAACGCCGCGAGCAGCGTCTCCGCCTGCTCGAAGACGCGGTCGATACGCTCGTCGACGGCCGTGCGCGACTCGGGATCGACATGAAAGCAGTCGTTGATGCCCAGCATGAAGAGGACGACGTCGGGCGCGTCGCCAGCAGTCTTCTCGGCGAGGTAGCGGCGGACGTCGAGCTGCGGCTGTCCGTCCGCCAGGAAGACGAACGGGCTGCTCCACTTCCGCGCCGCCGGGTCGGGCGCGGGCTCGTGGTGCCGCACGAACCGCTCCCACGTCCAGCCGCCGTAGCCCTCGTGCGCGACGCCCTCCGCGGCCTGGGCGGGGCGGTGCGTCCCCAGCATCCGCCAGCGGGGATTGCCGGGGCGGGAGAGCAGCCGGGCCAGCTCGTTGGGATAGAGCGTGGCGTGCGTGAGGCTGTCGCCGACGATCAGGAGGGTGAGCGGGCGACCCTGTCCGGCGTCGCGGCCCGCGACGTGCAGCGTCGTCTCCGCCTCCGCGACCAGCCGATCGCCCTCGTGGACCCGAAGCCGGAGCCGGTGCATCCCACGGTCCGCGTCGGTGGGCGTCGCCGTCCAGCAACGGTCGCCGTCGGCCCCGATCGGGCAGACGGTCTCGAACCGGTAGCGTTCGGGCGCCTCGGTGAGCACGACGTTGTCGTAGAAGATCGTCAGCGGCTCGCCCGCGACCGCATGCACGGCGGGGGGCAGCGTGAGCTGCAGGCCGGCCGACGCCCGCTCCTGGCCGCGGGTGATCCGCGCCGGCGCCGCGACGATCATCGCCGCCAGTGAGGCCGCCACGACCAGCCGCCGCGCTCGCATCGCACGCATGCATCGTGTCTCCGGAAGGCCATCGCGCGTGTCGCGACGCTGCCGAGAGCATAGCGGAAGGCAGACTGTGATTCGCGGCGCGGTCACTGCGGTCACGGGCCGGGCGATCAGAACAGCGCCGCGATGGGCTCGCCGTCGCTGAGCGGGATGACGCGGCCCTCGGCCGACTTGTAGCTGATGCCGCGCACGTCGTGGCCGAGCGCGGCAAACATCGTGGCGTGAATCTCGGCGGGGGTGACGGGACGGTCGGCTGGATACGCCCCGGTGCCGTCGGATGCGCCGAGCACCTGGCCGCCACGGATGCCGCCGCCGGCGAGCAGCACGCTGTAGCAGCCGGGCCAGTGGTCGCGGCCCGCGTCGGCGTTGATCTTCGGGGTGCGGCCGAACTCCCCCATCCAGACGACGAGCGTGGTCTCGAGCAGGCCTCGTTCCTCGAGATCGTCGAGCAGCGCGGCGAACGCCTGCTCCATCGGAGGCACCAGCCGGTTCTTCAAGGCGGTAAAGTTGTCCTTGTGCGTGTCCCAGGTGATGCTCGGACCGTTGACGGTGGTGACGAACCGGGTGCCGGCCTCCACGAGCCGCCGCGCCAGCAGGTGGGACTGCCCCCACGAGTGGCGGCCGTACCGCTCCCGCACGGCATCGGGCTCGCGAGAGAGATCGAAAGCCTCCGCCGCCTTTCCGGACTGCAGAATGGCGACGGCCTTGTCGGTGAAGACTTCCATCTCGTCCGCCTGCGGCGCGACGATCCGCGGCGCCTGCGACGAGTCTCCCAGTGTCTTGAGGAGCCCGAGCCGCTCGCTCAATCGCTCGGGTGTGAGGCCGGCGTCGAGCGCGAGGTTGCGCACGCGAAAGTCGGCGCGGTTCGGGTCGTCGTCGAGCACGAACGGGTCGAACCGGGCGCCGAGGCAGCCACCGTACTGCCCGGGCGTGATGTAGACCTTGCTGTCGCAGGTGGGAAACGGCGTGATGACGTAGGGCGGCACACCGGCCGTGAAGCCGTCGCGCTGGGCGAGCCAGCCGCACAGCGTGCCGACGCAGGGGAGGTCGACGGGGCTGGGATTGATGAGCGTGCTGTCGATGCGGTAGGGGCGGCCGACCGTGGCCCAGTGCATGCCGCCGTTGTGGCTGCTGTGCCCGTGATGCACGCTGCGGACGAGCGCGACCTTGTCCATCCGCTTTGCCATGTGTGGCAGCAGTTCCGACACGTGCGTGCCGGGGACGTTCGTCTGGATGGGGGAAAAGATGCCGCGGATGCCGGGGTCGGCGTTCGGCTTCGGATCCCAGAGGTCGATGTGGCTCGGCGCGCCGCCGTTGAAGATGAGGATCACGGCGGTGGCCTTCCCGGGCCCGGAGCGGTGTGCAGCGCCGCCGCGTGCCGCCATCGCGTCGAAGTGCGCAAGGCCCGCACCGATGCCGCCGAGCATGCCGGTCCGCAGGAGGGTCCGGCGGGTGGATCGCAGCCGGCTCGAGTCGCTGGCAGGGGGCATGGTGGTCGACCCGTGCGGGAAAGAGCGTGTCCCCACAGATGATAGAGTCGGCGGTGCCCTCACCTCAAGCCGCGGACCATGCCGCGGACCATCCAGGTCGCCGGCGTGAGACGACGAAGCCCGGGCCGGCAGCAGTCCGCCCGCGGGATGATTTCGCGCCACGAGCTTTCTCGCCGCGGCGGCGTTCCAGCTGTGCCAGACGCGTTCTAGCGGAAGCGAAAGCTCGTGCTGCGCTCGGCCGGCGGATCGGTCGAGAAGCAGACGAGGATCGCATCGGCATCGTGGTCGAAGCGGCTCCAGGGCTCGAACGACTGTCCGCCCTCCTGCACGAGCGTCGCGAGGTCATCGCCGGCGGGAATGTCCTGCGGATTGAGGAAGAACGGGTTCGGCACCCGCAGCGCTCGCAGATAGCGGGCGACGGAGTGCAGGGGCTCGTGGCTGAGGAGCGGATCTCCGGCGCAGAGGAACTCCACCGGACGGTCGGGGGCGTCGCGACAGGTCGTCGCCAGTCGTTGCACGAGCGCTTGAAACGCTTGGGTGTCGTGGACATACGTCGCCACGTAGCGGCGGGCATGGTCGCCGCCGAAGGCCAGCGCGACCGACGCCAACACGCCGGGCACGAGCAGCCTGCGACCGAGCCGGCGCAGCGACACGCTCTCCCGGGGCCAAGCGGCCGCGGCGGCGAGCAGCCCGATGCCGAGCACGCAGACCAGGGGGACGAAGGGCAGGTCGTAGTGGCTTTTCTTGAAGACCTCGCCGCGATAGAAGACGAATTGGCTCAGCGCCGTCATGCCGAGCACCGCGCCGACGGCCAATTCCGTTCGCCGCCACGTGGCACTGCCGCGCGTTCTGTACCAGGCGACAACCATCGCTGCAGTGGCCAGCGCGAGCGGGAGTCCGTAGCCGGCGAGCTTGCGGATCGTCCGCCACGAGGAGGCGTCGCCTTGCCGCGCGAACCCGGCCAAGCCGATCGGACGGTTGTAGATGTCCCGACCGCCTTGTGCGGCGATCGACGCGGCGACGACACCGGCAACGCAGAGGGCCGCCAGCACCACCGCGCCGCAGGCGACCGCCCCGGCGGCGTGCAGGCGTCCGCGCCGCCATTCGACGGCCCCGAGCAGCAGCGCGAGAGGAGCGAGGATCACGAAGTTCTCCTTGGCACCGATCGCCACGAGGGCGGCGCAGGCCAGGGAGGCCCACAGGCCGGCCCCGGCAGCCTTTGGGCCGCGCAGAATCGCGGCTGCACACCAGGCGAATCCCAGCGCCGCGGGGGCGGCGTACGCCTCGGCCGTGCCCAGAGTGATGAAGATCTTGGGCCACATCCAGAGCGTGGACAGAAAGGCGAGCGCCACGCCGCCGACGGCGAAGCCCAGCCATTGCCGCAACAGGTCGAAGGCCAGTGTCGCGGTGAGCGCGAAGAGCCCCAGCCGCAGGATCATCCAGGGTGCGATCTGCCGGCCCCAGGCCGAGCATTCGACGAAACGCAACAGGTAGAAGGTGGGACGGTAGCGGGGAAACGTGAGCGGTGGCGCACCGATCTCCGGATGCGCCGCGATCAGCGCCGGAAGCTCGCCGGCAGGGATGCGGTCCCGGTCCGGCCCGATGAAGTCCTGGATCTCGTGGTCGTCGATGATGCCCCAATTCGCCCGCGGCGAGCCGCCGACCAGCGCCCAGACCATCGCGGACGAGCTGGCAGCCATCAGGAGCCACCGCCAGGCGGGGACGCCCTCGAGCGCCCGATCGACGAACGGACCGCGCCAGGCGAGGGCGAGCACGGCGGCCAGGACGGCGACGTGCAGCGGAAGCATCCGCCAATCGTGCGGCAGCGTTACGAGCACCACCGGCAGCATGGCGGCCAGCAGAGCGAGCGCGAGGGGAGATCTCGGGTTCACGACGGACCTCATGTCGCAGGAGGGCCACGCACCCGCAGAGGAGGGGCGGGAAGGGGGGAATAGTCAATGGCAGCGGGGGCCGGCAAGGTCAATTCGTGCGGGGAGTGGGCCGCGTGCCGGCGGGTTTGCACTCGATCGCTTCAGAACCACCCTGCGGCGACTCCCGGTCGGATGGATCCAGAACCGGGGGCGGCGTCATGTCATGGACGCCCAACGGTCTCAGACAGCAGTTCTTCGATCCTCTCCCGCATCCACGCGTCCCCCGTCGCCCCCTGCCATTTCAGTTCACCCGGCCAGAAATGCCGCAGATAGCCGCGTTTGTCGACGAGATAGACCGACGGCCACATCGAGTTGCCCCACGCGTTCCAGTTGGTTTTTGCCGTGTCGATCAAAACAGGAAAAGTGAATCCGGCGTCTTCGGCCTTTTCCCTGACACGAGCAGCGTCGCGTTCGGCATCTGTTTCTGGCGTGTGAATGCCAACGATGGCCACGTTCTTGCCCCGGAATCGCTCCTGCCACTCCACATACGTCGGATAGTTTCTGATGCAGTTAATGCAGCCAAACGCATAGAAATGAAGCACGACGACTTTGCCGGCCAACGATTCGAGGGTCAGCGGCTCGGAGTTCAGCCATTCGCCGGAGTCGACGAGTTCCGGCGCCTTGAACGTCGCGCGCCCCAGTTTCGTGAGGTCGAACTCCCGGCCGAGAGCCTTCTGCCACACGGAGTGCTGAACGGGGCTGAGAATCCGGTTGACCGTGCGAAGCTCTTCTCGCTTGATCGCGGCGTATCGCTTTTCCAAAGGCTCCCGTGGCTCGCCAGTCGCCGCACGTTGCTCGAGGGCCTTCGTAGTCTCGCGCGTTTCCGCGATGACTTTCTCCAGCTCTTCCCTCTGCGAAGGTGTGTAGTCCATCAGCGTCGTCAGGCTCGGCTGCAGCAGTGCCGAGGTGCCCAGCTGTCTGGTCTGAATCTCCGCCAGCCGCCGAAGTTGGGCGGCGGAAAGCAGCAGCTGGAGTCTCTTTGCAAGATCGGCGAACGTGTCGGCGACCTCCTTGGCTGCCTCCGTCTGTGGCCTGTTACGAAGCGGAAAAAACCGGGCGTCGCACTCGTCCAGCACGCTGCGAAATTCGCGGCTCTGAGCGGGCGAGAGTTTCAGCTCCTTTTCGACTGCAGGTTCGTGGATCAGATTCCACGCTGGGTCCGCCCCCAGAAACGGGTCGGCCGCGCGGCTGGAGGGCACGAGCAAGACCGTCGCGATGAGAACGATCGCAGCACGGCGACATCGCGACCCGAGCTTGTGCGTGGGATCACGCGGAGCGTCGACATGGTGGCCAAGGCATGATGCCATGCTGCGCTGGTGCCGCATGCAGCGTCACCTGACTCCACGCGAAGGCAAGCCGCAAGAGAAAGCGTGGCCTTGTTCGGGACGAGCGGTGGCGATCGGGGGGAGACGGTTGACCCTTGTCTAAAGTCCGCAGTGGCCGTGGATGGCTCTGCGGGCGTGAAGAAAGAGCGGGCGAAGGGACTCGAACCCTCGACATCCAGCTTGGGAAGCTAGCGCTCTACCAACTGAGCTACGCCCGCGACGTTTCCGCCGATTCTATCGGATTCCCCGTCGCGTGCGAGGGGCGGAGAAGAACCACAGGCACGTCGGTTGCGTACAACGCCGGGCCCCGTCCTGACCGCGTCCATACCCCGGCACCGGCTCGGCTGGATACAATCGCGGTCAGGATCTGCCAGTGGAGAGATGCACGATGCCCCAGACGGAATCATCAGCCTCCCCCGAGGCCGCCATGCCACAGACCACGACGTCATCGACCGGATTCCTTTCGGCGACGGCGCGGGCCGCGGTCGCGGCCGCGGCGGTCGTCGCGGTGCTGGGTGCCGCCGGCATCCCCTGGCTCTTGTCGAGTCCCGCTCGGATTTCGCAGCTGGTGGCCAAGGCGGTGCCGGGGCTGCAGGCCGACGTGCGCGTCGGGAGCGTGCGGCTCGGCTGGATCGGCCCGATGGTCCTCGAAGATGTCCACATCGTGCCCCGGGACGGCAGCCACGAGCCGATCACGGCCCGGCGGATCGAAGTGGGGCATGGACTCGCCGGCATCCTGCTCTCCATGGGGGACCTCGGGCGGCTGCGGGTCGAGGGGCTCGAGGCCCGGGTCGTCTTCGACGCCGACCGCAATTCCAACCTGAAGAGCCTCTTCGCGACGGCGGCCGACGAGGGTGCACCCGGTGGCGATGGCGGTCAGCCGCGGCCCGCCCGGCGGTCTGCCGTCCGGCTGCAGCTAGACCTCGTCGCCGCGATCGTCCGGATCGAGGGGCCGTGGACCCCGGATCCCTGGGTGAGCGAACCGATCAACGCGCGGGCCACGCTGCGACCGTCGTCCAAAGGCCCGTGGAGCGAGTGGCGGATCGAGCCGGTGCAGCTGCTCGCCGACGCCCGCCTCGAGCCCGCCGTCGCGCAGGGAGTGCTGGCCTACATCGCCCCGGTGCTCGCCGACGCGACCCGGACCGGCGGCCGCTTCTCGCTGCGGCTCGACGAGGCCACGCTCCCCGTCGGCTCGCCGGAATCGGGCCACCTCGCCGGCGTGCTCTCGATGCACGCGGTCGATCTCGGCCCGGGACCGCTCGTGAGCAACGTGATCGCCGCCCTGCCCGGCAGGCTGCCGGCGCCCCCGGCGATCCGGATCGCCGACCAGTCGCACGTCGAGTTCCAGCTGGTCGACGGCCGGGTCTGGCACAAGGGGCTCGCTTTCGGCTTCCCGCTGGCGAAGCCCGGCCAGCGGCTCGATTTGCGATCCAGCGGCGCGGTCGGCCTACGCGACAAGGCGCTCGACCTGAAGCTCGAACTGCCTATCCCCGGGGACCTGCCGCAGGAGCGGCCGCTGCTGGCGTCGCTCGCCGGCCGTACGCTCGCCGTGCGCATCGGTGGCGCGCTCGGCGCACCGCAAGTGAACTTCGACGGGACGCTGCGGAACACCGCCGGGGACGTCGTCACGGAACTGGTGGATCGGCTCCGGAACGTCGGCGGCGGAGTGGCCCAACAACGGCGGCCCACGGTCGCGCCGCTCGAGCCGCCGCAGGCGGCCGCCGCTTCACAGTCGGCCGGCCCTCCGCAGCCGCAGTGGCGGCCCGATGCCGCTGCCCGTGCGGCGGCTGGCCAGGACGCCGCCAAGCCGACGAGCCCGGCTTCCGCCCCGGCGACCGCAACGCAGCAGCAGCCGGCCGCGCCGGACCGCACCGTCGACGCCGTAGGACCGCAGGACGGCGGGGCCGCTTCGCCGTCGAGCAACGGCACCGCCGCCGAACGCATGAGGTCGGTGCTTGGGCCCGATGCGAAGGCCGATCCCACGGCCGACGCGGTGATCGACCTCGTCGGCGGCGTCATCGGGGAGCTGGCCAAGCGGCGGGCCGAGCGGCAGGCTGCAGAAGCGGCCAACCCGCAGCCGCAGCAGCCACCGCGGCGTGGACGGCTGCTCCGGAGGCTCGTCCAGCCGCCGGCCGGAGCAACGCCCGCGCCGGCCGCGGCGACACCGCCACTCGAGCCGGTGCCTGCGCCGCCGCAGGCGGCGGCGGATGCTGCTGCCGGGAAATAGCGGTGACGCGACCTTGCCGCGCCGCTCTGGGTGACGACCCGCGGCACGGTGCTGGGATCGCATCCGACTTTGGACCGCATCCGACTGGGTGTAGCGTCAGCTCGGGGGCCGCGCGGGGCGGGATGACATAAAAAAAGCCGGGCCTCCCCGAGGGAAGGCCCGGCTCACGATTCTGCTCGGCCTCTTCGCCGCGGGCCCCGAGGCCCGGCGTGCGAGGGATGGCCGGGAGGCAGGTCAGGTCTTGGCCGGGGCAGCCGGCGCCACCGGAGCGGCCTCGGTCGGAACGCCCTCCGAGATCACGCTGCTGCCCGAGCAGCCACCGCCAGCGCAGCCGCCGCTGACGACCTCGCCGCCGCCGCAGCTGGAGCAGCCGCCTTCGACGGCCGCAGCCTCACCACCGCAGCTGCCGCAGCCCGCATCAGCGGCCGCAGCGCCGCAGCCCGACTCGCAGGCAGCCGGAGCAGCCTCACCGTGGCAGCGGTTCCGCTTGTGGCCGAGGAGGCCGCCGTGGCAGCGGTGCTTGTGAGCGAACAGGCCGCCGTGGCAGCGAGCGCGGCCGTGGCAGCCGTGGCCGGCGACGGCGCCGGAGTCACCGCCGACGAGGGCGATGGCAACCAGCGCGATGAACATGGCAAATCCGAAACCGAGAAAACGCTTCATCGTATTTCCTCCAGATGAAATCACCGAACGCGGTTGCGTTCCTGAAGCCGTCACGAAACAACCCCGATCCGGGACGGCCACCGGACCGCAGCAACAGAGCGATTTTTCAGAATCACCCCGGCTGGAAAGACCAGAAGGCAGGCGGCAGGAAAACCTGCAGGATCTGCCGATTAGCTAAACTTTCCTGCCTGGGCAATTCAGGCGGTTAGGCTAGCAGTGTGCCGGATGCTGTCAAGCACTGCCGCCCCGCGGCGGGCTGTCAAAAGCCGCCAGTGTGGCCGATATCGCGGCAAAAAGGGGCCGATTTCCACGAAAATTGCCGCGCCGTCATCCGGCGGCAGCAGCCGGCGGGGCGAAGACGAGGCCCGCGACGGACCTACGGCGCCGTGCGGGACTCGGTGAGCCCAACGGACGGTGAGCCCAGGATGCCCATGGCCCAGCGCGACCCCCATTCGCCCGGTGACAGTCGTGGCTGCCTCGGGCAGATCCGGGCTATTTGCGTTGGCCTTCCGTCGGTCCGGTCGCCGTGCGGGGGCCGGCCTCGGCTGCGGCCTCCTTCTGGGCCCGCTTTTGCAATTCTGCGGCCACCATGTCTTGCTTGGCGATCATGTCCTCGGGATCCTCGAAGTTGAGCAGCAGCGGGGGCATGTCGTCGAAGATGACCGTGGCCATGCCCACCACCCGCCAGCCCTCGGGATCCAGTCGTACCGCCCAGATGACGTCTTCCGTGGAGGTGAAGCCGTCGGCATCGGTGTCCGTCCACGTGGTGGCCACGTGGACCAGGTCGTTGGCGTCCTTGATCCGTTCACACTCACGGATCGAGTACGTCGCCGTCGTGCTGACGGGTGGCGCCACCGAGATGCCGAGTTCCTGCGTCTTGGCCTGGGCTACTTTCGTGAGCATCGCCCGGGCGGACTGCTCATCCCCACGCTTGATCGCGTCCAGGAACGTGGTGACCGTGGCCTTGGCAGGCTCCGTGCCGGCATCCGCCGTCCTGCCGCCACCCGCGGAGCAGCCGGACGCGGCGGCCGCCGCGACGATACCGGTCCATGCCGCCACGCGGGCGAGTGTCTGGACCGCCACACGAGGCTCCACCGCAAGTCGTGCCCTGGCCATGCTCTGCTCCTCTTGTCTTGGTGTTCCGTCGGCTGCGGTCGATCGGGGCCGTGCAGATGCACGGGCCGCCGGTCTCCCGGCTCCGAGGGGCGAGAGAGTGACGGCCGTGACTGGGGCCGTCAAGGTGAAAACGGGGCCGTGCGCACGGGCATGGCCGGCACCGATCAGCGGACCGTCCAGGGCGGCTGGTATGATGCGTCGTCGGTCGATCATCCCTTCTCACCGGATCGGCCAGCCTTCCCATCTTCCCGATGGCGGGGAGGGAACAGACATGCCGCAGTCGCCGCAGAGAGACACGTCAGGGAGCGCCGTCCGCCGGGCCGTCGCGGTGGTCGCGCTGGTTGCGGGAGCTACCGGTCTCGTGGCGGACGCCGGCGGCGCGCAGGCTCGTGAGAACCGAGCCGCCGCGAAGGAGGTTCGCCGTGCGAAGCCGCCGGCAGCGGTGTGGGACAGGTCGACGCTCGGCACGTTTCGCGACGACGCCTTCGCGGAACTCGTCGGCGAACGTCCCGACTTCGCCGCGGTCGCCGCCACCTCGGCCGGCGGACCGGCGGCCACCGCGGGCGGGCCGGCCGCCGTGCCCACCGGCTTCCGCTGGTCGACGCTCGTATCGGAGGAAACGCTGACCGACGAGATCAAGGATCTCAAGGGGCTGCTCACCAAGGCGGTCGCGAGCGCGTCGACCTTCAAGGGAGGCGGTTACGACCAGGCCCGCGACGCGTTCAGCACGACCGCCCTGGCCTTCGCGGTGATAGCCGCCTACGACCAGGACATCCGCTGGCAGAAGGACGCGGCCGCGATCCGCGATCTCTTCGCGCGAGTCGGCTTCAACTGCAAGGTCGGCACCGACCAGTCGTTCGCGGAGGCGAAGCTCCGCGTGGCCGACCTGGGAGAACTCCTCGACGGCAACCCGCCCGCGGCGCGGGCCGATCGTGACGAGGACTTCAAGTGGAGCCAGGTCGCTGGCCGGTCGGCGCTGATGTCGCGGCTGCAGGCGGCCGACGAACGGCTCGGGGCGGCGATCTCGTCCGCCAGCGGTTTCGAGAAGCTGCTCGACCAGGTGCGACACGACGCCGAGATCGTCGCCGCGATCGGGGAGGCCATCCGCCAGCCCGACTACGAATATCACGACGATGCAGGCTACCTCGGGCACGCCGCCTCCATGCGAGATGCCGCCATCCGGGCGCGGGATGCCGCCAAGAAAAAAGATTACGAGGCCGCTCGGTCCGCCATCGGCGACCTGAAAAAGTCGTGCGACAGCTGCCACGGCGACTACCGGGGCTGACCGGCGAGCGGCACGAGGTCGACGAGCTCCGCCAATCCCGCGGCCGCAAGCTCGCTGCCGGTGACGTAGCGGTGGGTGCGGCTCCACTCGTTGATCAGGTCGGCCGACCTGCCGAAGAGATCGCACAGGAGCACGTCCATGTCGTGCTCGAGTTCGGCGAAGTGCCGCGACCACTCGGCCGCCTCGCGGATGCCGATGTGCTCCTCGCTCTGCCACTTCATCGGGTGAAAGAGGAACACGCTGAACCGCGTCACCAGCCGGCGCTCGCAGGCGGCGAAGGGCCAGAGGGCTGCGGAGGAGCACTCGCCGGTCACCACCGCCGTGGCGCGGATCCCACGCAGGCGGATGAGCGTGACGAGCGACATCCCGCAATACGGGCTGCCTCCGGGGGAGTCGAAGTAAATCGTGCACTCGCCCCCCGGCTCGACGCCGAGGAGTCGGTCGGTGAGATCGGCCTCGTTGTCGGTAAGGTCGCCGACAATCGCCAGTTCCGCGGGGCCTGACGGCTCCTCGTCTGAAGATCGTTCCGGCTCGCGCTGCCGGCGCCGCGAATCACGCTGTCGCACGACGGTTGTCCTCCGGGGCTGTGGAAACTGACGACGAGCTTACAATACGAACGTCGCCACCGGAGCCGCACGCATCATGAGGATCGTGGCCCACTGCCCCAACGGCCATCGCGTCAAGGTCAAGGATCACCTGGCCGGCGGTCTTGGCCGTTGCCCCACCTGCGGCATCGCGTTCTATATCGAGTCCGAGTCGGAATTGCCCGTCGCGCGGCTGCTGGCCCTCGATCCGGCCGTCGTGGCGACACTGCCACGGGCGCGGCCGCTGGGGCAGGCCAACGCTCCCGCCCCGGTGGCAGCGGCCGATCCGCCCGCGGCCCCCGGCGTCGACCAGCGGGGGATCTCTCCGGCCGCGCAGCAGGCTCCCGCGGCCGCGCCGCCTCCGCCCGCGTTGCACGAATCGATCGCCGAGCGGCCGGATCTCACCTGGTGCATCGCGTTTCCGGGGGGCGAGCCGACGGAGCCGCTCGACGCCCAGACGATGCAGGCCTGGCTCGACGGTGGCCACGCCACCGGCACGGAGGTCGTCTGGCGGGCCGACTGGCCGGAGTGGCGGCCGGTACAGGACGTTTTCCCCGGCTTTTTTGTGGGCGATTTCCGCTTTTGACGCGGGCCCGGCCTGGAGCCGCCTCGTGCACCCGGCCGGTGTGTTAGATTCCACGTTCCCCAGTGCGGGGCCGCGTTTCGAGCACGCGGACCACCGCCGGCTTCCGCATCGGTCTACGGCGTTTTGCACCATCAGGAGACTGCTCACCATGTCCCAGTCGCTCAAGGCCCTGCACCAACGTTCCACCAGCGCAGCCGTCGCGGCTCGGCTGGGCATGGCAGCAGCCGTCGCGGCCTGCATGATGGTGGGGTTGGCCGTCGCGCAGCCGCCGGCTGCCGACGGCCTGCGGGCGTTTGCCATCGCCGGTGGCACGCTCTCGCTCGAGGCGCCCGCGGGCTGGCAGCGCGTGCCGCCCAAGTCGGGCATCGTCGAGACGGAATTCGCGATCCCGTCGGCGGGCGAAGGGGTGCCGGCCGGCCGCATGACGGTGATGGGAGCCGGCGGCGGCGTGCAGGCCAACGTCGACCGCTGGTACGGCCAGTTCACGCAGCCCGACGGCAGTGCGACCAAGGACAAGGCGTCGACGAAGACGCTCAAGCTGGCCGGCAGCACGGTGACGTTGGTCGACGTCGCCGGCACCTACAAGGACATGCCGGGCGGGCCGTTCGCCGGCGGGAAGGTCATCGAGCGGCCCGACTACCGCATGCTGGCAGCGATCGTCGAGACCCCGGACGCTGGCAGCCATTTCATCAAGTTTTACGGCCCGGCCGCGACGGTCGCGAAGGAGGCCGACGGCTTTCGCAAGATGATCGAGGGCATGGTTCCCGCCGCCAAGTGAGCGGGCCACCCCACGACGTTATCCGCGATGAGAATCCAGGAATTCCTCGAGCACCACGGCATCGCCGGCAACCCGTTTGCCGAGGAGGATGCGCAGAACGACACGGTCTTCAAGCGGACGTGCCTCGAGTCGACCTACCACCCGTCGTGGGACAAGATCTACGGTGATCCGGCCGACCCGAGCACGGCGATCGTGTTCGGCGAAAAGGGGTCGGGCAAGACCGCGCTGAAGCTGCAGATGGTGCGGCAGTTCGAGCGGCACAACGACACGCACCCGGAGGGTCGCACGCTCGTCGTTCTCTACGACGACTTCAACCCGTTCCTCGACCGGTTCGTGAGCCGCGTGGGGCCGAACCGGCCCGTCGACAAGGTGCTCTCGCAGTGGAAGCTGTGGGACCACATGGACGCGATCCTGTCGCTCGCCGTGACGCAGTTCGTTTCGTCGCTGGTGGACCCGCCGGCCCGCGACGCGGTGGCCCGCGGCTCCCGGCTCACGCCGCCCCAGGCGCGCGACCTCACGCTGCTGGCGGCCTGCTACGACCAGTCCATGGGCGAGACGTTTCCGGCCCGTTGGCGCCGGCTGCGCGGCCGCGTCGGCTACCGGGCCTGGCAGGGGCTGTGGCCCGCGGCGCTGGGAATCGCGGTGTCGGTGCTGCTGGCGGTCGCGCTGGCGATCGGCTTCCAGCGCGGCGGGGTGCGGTGGGCAGGCGGCTGGTGGCCCTGGCTGCTGCTCGCCGCGGCCTGGGCGCCGTGGGCGTGGCGTCGGGCCCGCAGCTGGTGGCTGGCGTCGCGGATCGTGCGGAGCATGCGGACAGGCAACCGCACCGTGGGGCAGTTGGCGCGGGCTTTGGCGCGGATGCCGGAGGTCGACCTCGCGGGGCAGCCGCTGCCGGCGCACGCCCGCAGCGACGACCGCTACGAGCTGCTGGCGAAATTCCAGGCGATCCTCGCGGCGCAGGGCTATGCAGGGATCGTGGTGATCGTCGATCGCGTCGACGAACCGCACCTCGTCAACGGCTCGGCCGACCGCATGCGGCAGCTGATCTGGCCGCTGCTCGACAACAAGTTCCTGAAGTCCCCGGGCATCGGCTGCAAGCTGCTCCTGCCGCTGGAGCTCTACCGCTTCATCGAGCGGGAGGATGAGCAGTTCAACCAGCGGGCCCGTCTCGACAAGCAGAACCTGGTGCCGTCGCTCGAGTGGTCGGGCGAGACGCTGTACGACATCGCCTCCACCCGCGTGAAGGCGGCGAGCGTCGGCACTCCACCGGCCACCCTCTCCGCGTTCTTCGAACCGACCGTGGACCAGCGGCGGCTGCTCGACGGGCTGCGGAGCCTGCGGGTCCCGCGGCAGCTGTTCAAGTTCCTCTATCGCCTGCTCGTGGCGCACTGCCACGCCCACACCGGCGAGCAACCCGTCTACCAGATCCCGCTGGAGCGATTCGACACGGTGCTGGCCGTGTTTCGCCGCGACCAGGACGCCTTCGATCGCGGCCTCGCACCGCGCTGATCATGCACGGCGAGAGCGACCTCCACACCCTGGTCGTCGGTCGCGACGCGATGGCCTGCCGGTTCGAGGTCATCTTCAACGCGGGCGAGGTGGCGGACGACACCGCGCTGGCGGTCGACGCGCTCGACCTCGTGGACGAGATCGAGGCTCGAATCACCGTCTACCGCGACACGAGCGAACTGTCCCGCATCAACGCCCGGGCCGCGGAGGGCTGGCAGCCGGTGGGGCGCGACCTGCTCGCGCTGCTCCTGCTCGCCCGAGACCTGCACGAGCGAACCGCCGGCGCGTTCGACATGGCTGCCGGTTCGCTGGTGAGGACGTGGGGATTCCTGCAGCGGCAGGGGCGGACGCCGACGCCCGACGACTTGTCGCGGGCCCGCGCATCGGCGGGGATGCAGTGGGTCGAGATCGACGCGCCGCGGGAGCGGGTCAGGTTCTCGAAGCCCGGTGTGGAATTGAATCCGGGCGCGATCGGCAAGGGCTGGGCGCTCGACCGGGTCGTCGACCGGCTGCGGCACGCGGGGGTGACGAGCACGCTGGTGCACGGCGGAACGAGCAGCGTGCGTGCCGTCGGTGCCCACGGGGCGGCGGTGCTGCCGGAGCGGCGGGGCTGGCCCGTCGGCGTGCGGCATCCACTCCGGCCCGGACGACGGCTGGCGACCGTGATGCTGGAGGATCGTGCGCTGGGCACGAGCGGTTCGGGAACCCAGTTTTTCGTGGATCGTGGCCGGAGGCTGGGGCACATCCTCGATCCCCGTTCGGGCCTGCCGGCCGAGGGCGTGCTGTCGGCCACGGTGATCGCTCCCACCGCCGCCGAGGCCGACGCCCTCTCGACGGCGCTCTATGTGTCGGGCCCCGACGGCCTGCCCAGGATCGCCACCCCCGGCGGGGCGGTGGGAGCGATCCTCGTGCTGCCGGGCGACACCTCCGGCGGCATTCGGGTGCTCACGGCGAATCTCGCCGCCGGCCAGCTCTTCGTCGAGCCGTGCACGGGCGTCAAGTGGGAGCCGCCAGCGGCAGCCAGCGAGTGATGGAAACGGTCATGCCAGGCGGGAATTCCGCGGACGGTGCACCGCCGTCCCCTTTTCGATCCGCTGGGGTACACTTTCCGGACTCGCTTCGAGATTTCCTCCCGACACACCCCCTGTCCTCGGTCCTGCATCCGACATGTTCGAGTGGATTGAGCGGGGTTCGTACCTCGGCATCGTGCTGTTCCTCACGCTGACGGGCATCGGGCTGCCCGTGCCCGAGGAGGTGCCGATCGTCGCCGCCGGCGTAGCCAGCCGCCTGGCGCAGTTGAAGTGGTATTACGCCCTGCCGGCCTGCCTCGTCGGCGCGCTGCTCGGTGACAGCCTGATGTATGCGATCGGCCGGTTCTTCGGCGCCCGTATCCTGAAGGAACACCCCTGGTGGTCGGGTTTCCTGACCCCCGAACGGGAACGGACGATCGAGGAACTCCTCAAGAAGCACGGCATCAAGGCCTTCTTCGTGGCCCGGTTCCTGGTCGGCCTCCGCAGCCCCTTCTACCTCACGGCCGGCATCCTCAAGGTGAAGTATCGCTGGTTTCTCATCGCGGATTTCATCTGCGCCTCGGTGGTGATCGGCGGCTTCTTCGGCCTCGCGTACCTCTTCGGAGAGCGGATCACCGGGCTGATCCAGTCGACCGAGCGCGGTTTTACGGCGGTCGTCGTCGCGGTCGTGCTGGTCGCGTTGGCGGTGATCGCGTTCTTCTCCTTCCGGCAACGCCGGATCCGCATGCTCGACCAGGACCCGGAATCGCTCTTCGAGAACCGGGAGATCCTGCTGGGACCGGCCGCCGATCGGATCGCCGACGCGGTCGCGCTCGGCGACAGCCGCCATGGCGACCGGGACCGCCAGGCCGGCACGCCTCGGGAATAGCTCCGCGACGCTTTGAGAGCGCCCCCGGGACGGCAGAAGTCTCCTCGCTGGATGACTTCGCACCACGAGCTTTCGCGCCACGCGCGTCTCCCCGGCACCGCTGGTGCGGGTCGTGACGGTTGTGACGCCGCGCCCCTGCGGGCGGGGCAGAATTGTCGCCCTGCGGCGACTTTGACGTCGCCCGATCGCGACCTAGGAACCAGAGGAGCCCCAAGGCCTCGGAGAGAACGCCCATGATCCGGCATGCGTCCGTCGATGGTCAGACAGCCGTTCCCGGCCGCGTGCTGGTCGTCGACGACGACCGCCGTGTCGCCTCGCAGACCGCCCAGTGGCTCTGTGGACTCGGCTGGCATGCCAGCGCCGTCGGAAACGCCGACGAGGCCCTGCCGCTCCTCTCCCGCGGCCGCTACGACGCCTGCATCGTCGACGGGCTGCTTCCCGCCGACGGCGCCAGCCGGATCGCGGCCACGCTGCACGTCTCCAGGCCTGCGACGGGGCTGGTGATCGCGGCGCCGGCGGCCTGTCGGACCGATCTGACAGCCGCGCTCGGTGCGGACTCCTTCGTCACGCCGCCGATCCGCGACGACGAGCTGCTGACGGCCGTGCGCACCGCGGTGGCCGCCGGCACGGCACGCACCGCGGCCGGCGAGGCCAGGATGCTCGGGGGATCGCCGTCGATCCGCCGCGTCCTCGAACTGGGCGAGCGGCTGGCCGATGCGCCGGCCACGCTGCTCATCACCGGCGAGAGCGGCACCGGCAAGTCGCTGCTGGCCCGCGAGATCCACCGGATGAGCCGCCGTCGCGCCGGCCGCTTCGTCGAGGTCGCCTGCGGCAGCTTGAGCGAGACGTTGCTCGAGAGCGAGCTCTTCGGACACGTCGCCGGAGCGTTCACCGGGGCGACCACCGACCGCGACGGGAAGTTCCTGCAGGCCGATGGCGGCACGATCTTCCTCGACGAGATCGCGACGGCCTCGGCCGCCATGCAGGTGAAGCTGCTCCGGGTGCTGCAGGACCTGCAATTCGAGGCCGTGGGTGGCTCGCGCACGCATGCGGTCGACGCCCGGGTGATCCTGGCCACCAACGAGGATCTGGCCGGGCTGGTCGCGGCGGGCAGGTTTCGCGCCGATCTCTTTTGGCGGGTCAACGTGCTGACGATCGACATGCCGCCGCTGCGGGAGCGAATCGACGACATCCCGCTGCTCGCGCGGCACTTCCTCGCGGCGCAGCGTGCCCGGGGCGGCCGGGCGATCGAGGGCATTTCCCCGGCCACGCTCGACGTGCTCGCGCGGCACTCCTGGCCCGGCAATGTCCGCGAGCTCGAGCATGCGATCGCGTTCGCCGCCTGCCTCGGCCGCGGTGCGTGGATCGAGCCGGCCGACTTGCCGCCTGCCGTGCGGCTCGGCGGCGCCGCGGGCCCGCAGGCCGCCAGCGGGCCCGACGGCACGGCGGGAGCGCTGAAGCGCTGCATGGCCCATCCCGAGCGGCAGCTGATTCTCGACGCCCTGGAGCGGCACGGCTGGCGACGGGATGCGGCGGCCCGGGCGCTGGGCATCAACCGCACCACGCTCTACAAGAAGCTCAAACGTCTGGGAATGAACCTCGCCGAACTCCAGTCCCGCCGTGCCGTTGCGGGGCACGGTCAGGGGGCCGTGGAGCCGGCCAGTTGCAGTCCGCCCGCCGCCAGCGACGCCACCAGCACCGCCGCGAGCGCCAGCCGGTAGCAGATGAACGGCCAGAGCGTGCGGCCCGTCAGCTGCCGCAAGAGCCAGCGGATCGATGCATAGCCGACGACGGCAGCCGTGACGACGCCGATGGCGGCGGTCGTGGCCGTCGCCGTCGACCCGAAGATTTCCGCGCGTTGCTGCCACGCCTCGAGCACGGCCGCGGCCGCGACCGCGGGAAGCGAGAGCAGGAACGACAGCCGCGCCGCCGTTGTGCGGTCGAGCCCGGTGAGCATCCCGGAGGAGATCGTCACCCCGCTGCGGGACATGCCCGGGACGAGCGCGAGCGACTGCACGAAGCCCATGACGATGCCGTCGCGAACATCGACACGATCGAGGCCGTCCCGCCCCGGTCGCCGCCGCAGGGCGCGGGACAGTTCCGCCACCGCCATGAGCAGCGTGCCGGCCAGCAGGGCGGCCGTGACCACCCCCAGCTGCCGGGCCTCGCCGCGGATGAGGTGACGGGCCGCGAAGCCGATGACGACGATCGGCAGGGTGCCGACGACGATCATGATGGCCAGCCGCGAATCGCCGATCGCGAGTGGACGGCCGCGGCGCATGCCGCTCCAGAGTCCCGCCGCGAGCCTCGCGATGTCATGGCGCAGCGCCGCGCAGGCGGCGACGAGCGTGCCGCATTGCAGCACGGCGGAGATCGCCGCGCCCGGATCGTCCCAGCCACACAGGGCCGGCACCAGGCGCAGGTGGGCGGTGCTCGAGATGGGGAGGAACTCGGTCAGCCCCTGCACGGCGCCGAGCACGAGCGCTTCGAGGATCGTCATGGGCCGGAGCACCTGCGAGACGGCGCTGGCGGCACGCGGCGCCGCCGAAGCCGGATCCCATCATGCCTCGGGGCCGGGCGGTTGCAATGCGAGAACGCCGTGAGCAGCTGCCGACCGGCGGCGGGCCGTTTCCGCGCCGCCCGTCGGCCCCCGCTTCAAAAACCGTGGTGCTTCGGGCATACTCTCGGGGCTCGTGCCGCCTTCCGTCACCAGGAGATCCTTCCCGCGATGTTTCGCAACCTCAGCACGTTCGGCCTGCCGCTCTCCGGGCGTCCCAGTGAGCTCATCGAACTGGCGCTCTCGTTCGGCTTCGATGCGATGGACATCGACCTGCTCGATTTCCAGCAGCAGGCCGAGGCCTTCGGCGTGACGCACGCCCGTCGGCTGATGGTCAGCGCCCGGCTGAAGTGTGGCGTGTTCCGGCTGCCGGTGACCATCGGCGGTGACGAGGCGACGTTCAAGGAAGAGATGGCCGCCCTGCCGAAGCGGCTCGAGCTCGCCCAGGCCACCGAAGCGACCCGGGCCGTGGCGCCGCTCGCCCCCGCCTCGGACGAGCACTCGTTCAAGGACTTCTTCGAGCTCCACCGCACGCGGTTGGACGCGCTCGGCGACATGCTCGACAAGCACGGGATCACCCTCGGCCTGGCGATCACGCCGGAGACGGAGGCGCGTGCCGAGAAGGCCCATCAGTTTATCCACACGTTCGAAGGGCTGCTCGGGCTCCTGGCGGTGTCGCACCCACGCGTGGGCGCGGTGGTCGACGCGTGGGCGCTGCACGTGACGGGTGAGCCGCTGGAGATGATCACGAAGGCGCCCAAGGGGCGGATCGTCGAGGTTCGGCTTTCCGACGCACCCCGCGACGTGCCCGGCAAGGATCTCTCGCACACCCAGCGGCTGATGCCCGGCGACACCGGCGTCATCGCGATGGCCCCCGTGCTCGTGCAGGCCAAGGCCGCGGGGTTCGACGGTCCCGTGACGCCGTGGGCCGATCGTTCCACGCTGGCCGGCCGGGGCCGCGAGCGGATCGTGAAGCTGGCGGGCGACAGGCTGGAGGCCGCCTGGAAGGAGGCCGGCCTGCCGATCGTGCCCCGCTGGTTCACGCCCGTCGCGAAGGACGCATTCGGCCGTCCCATCGCCGACGAGGCCTTCGCCGCCGTCCCCGGGATGGAATGACGACGGGTCCCGCGGCGCACGGGCGGGGGGCCGGCATCGCGCCGCCGTCGGGCGACCGCAGTCGAGCCGTCAGGCTCCTTCGCGGATCCAGGTCACTTTCGGCGAGCCACCGCCGTCCTTTGCCGAGCCCTTGATGAACTCGGACACGTAGCGGAGCGTCTTCGCGGGCCGGTCGGGGTCGCGGAACGAGTCGCCCTTCTGCAGGATGGGTAGCTGGTCCGGCATCGCCCCGAAGGCCCGCGTGCCGGCCGCCTGACAGGGATACCACCATCCCTGGCCGTCGGCGTCGACGAGATAGAACTCCGGATAGCAGTGCCCTTCGACCCAGACGGTGCGTGCGGGGATTCCCTCGGCACGGGCCATGGCGATGAACAGGCAGGTGAGTTCCTCGCAGTCGCCCCAGCCGTCGGCCAACGCCCGCGCCGCGCCCTTGAGATCGCCGTTGCGGTACTCGACCTTCGCCCGGACCGCGTCGTAGATGGCCTCGACCTTTCGCCATCCTTCCAGATCGCCCGCCGTCTCCTTCGCGAGCTTCATGATCTTGGGGTGACGCGTCTCGATGTAGGGGCTCGTGCCCAGAAAGGGCCGCAGGCTGCGGTCGGGCTTGTCGGGAACCGCCAGCGTCGACGGATCGGCCGGCGGCACGATCGCGGACCGCTCGAGCGAGAATGTGACGATGGCATGCGCCGTGTCGCCGGCGGGCAGATCAGGGATGTCCACGATCATCTGCTTCACGCCGCCGGGGAGCGTCCGGTAGCGGAGGCCGCGAACGTCCGGGGAGAGATCCTCCTGGAGGATCTGCACCTTCTGCTCGGGCCAGTCGGCGGGCACCGGCATGGTGGCGTAGATGCCGCGGCACGACGCTCCTTCCGCCTTGACGCGGACGCCCACGCGATACCGCTGCACCCGTGCGTCCCCGAGCGTGGGTGCGGCGG